>ERZ779877.357-NODE-357-length-51968-cov-8.945563_pt1 | contig 51968 bp, 48 predicted proteins | sample MGYA00511556_ERZ779877 | MGnify/ENA primary metagenome ERZ779877 (study PRJEB29588, sample SAMEA2159338) | human gut metagenome | biome: human gut; feature: human-associated habitat; material: faeces | place: Denmark | collected 2008/2010 ... | reverse complement strand
AGCAGAACTACATCACCAATTCCAACGCCGGTGAAGGCTTGATCTTCTACGGCTCGACCATCGTCCCCTTCAAGGATGACTTCCCGAAGGACACGATGCTCTATCGTTACATGACCACCAAACCCGAAGAAACCTTGCAGAATTAAGGAGGACTACCTTTATGAAAAAGAATATGAATGAGAACTTTGAGATCACCGTTGACGAGATGACCGAGATTTTCGGCGATACGCCGGTTGAGATGAGCTTCCGCGAGGTCAAGGAAGGCATGGACAGCTTCTTCGGCCTGATGGGGCTGACCGTGGAGTTGGTCAACCTGATCCGCAAGGAGGACGAGCTGAAAAAGCACCACCGCGCTTACCTCCATGTCCGCGAGGAAATCGCCGAGTGCGCCAATGAGGCGACGGAGGTCATCGGCGGTATTCTCGACTCCATTCAGGAGAAAGAACACATCTACCGTGTGTCCGGCTCTCCTTCCGCTTTTGATATGGATGAGGAAGACGAGTATGAGGATGATTTCGTCACCATCCCCAAGGAGAAGTATGACAGCATGATTGAGGATCTGCTGACGATGGCCGAGCTGATCGACATGGTATCGGATATGCGCACCAAGGATGTCCGCGCCATTCAGGAGTTTGGCAAGTTCATCCCTGCCTATGCCGCCTATGAGCGCAATCGTCTTTCCCTGTACCGCGAAGCGGCGAAGGAGGCCGAGTCCATCATCGACCGCTGGGAGGATGAGCTGGACGATGACGAGGACTACGAGCCGGACGAGTATTTCTCCGACTGATTGCGCATCAAGTCTCGCAGAAAGGAGGGAGTCCCCATACAGCTTGATCACATTTACACCGGCGATTGTCTCGAAGTCCTCAAAACGCTGCCCGATGAAAGCGTCCATTGCTGCATCACCTCCCCGCCGTATTACGCGCTGCGTGATTACGGTGTGGACGGGCAGATCGGCAGAGAGGCAACGCCAAAGGAATACATCTCGCGCCTGACGGAAGTGTTCACCGAAGTCAGGCGCGTTCTGCGTTCGGATGGGACGCTCTGGCTCAACATCTCCGACACCTATGCCGGGAAAGGCAATCAGGGCAGCTATGTGGACGCAAAGAATCCCAAGGGCAGAAACGGTCAGGCTGTGGCTCTCAACTACAAGGTTGAGGGCTGCAAGCCCAAGGATATGATCGGCATCCCGTGGATGCTGGCCTTTTCGCTCCGCGACTCCGGCTGGTATTTGCGCAATGACATTATCTGGATGAAAGAAAACCCGATGCCGGAAAGCGTCAAAGACCGCTGCGCCCGCTGCTATGAGCATATCTTTCTGTTCTCGAAGTCACGGAAGTATTTCTTTGACTACAAGGCCATTTCCGAGCCGATTGCTCCCGGAACGGTAAGCAGGCTCAAGCGCGGGGTCAAGGGAAGCAACAAATACGGGGAGCCGATCCCCGGACAGGCGAAGCAGCAGACCATCAACCTGTGCCGTGAGCATGGTGCCATTACCGATGAGATGATCAGTCCGGTGCGTAACAAGCGGGATGTCTGGATTATCAACACTGTCCCCTTCAAAGGCGGTCACTATGCCGCATACCCGCCGAAGCTGGTTGAAACCTGTCTGCTTGCCGGATGCCCGAAAGACGGCGTTGTCCTTGATCCCTTCATAGGCAGCGGCACAACCGGTATGGTCGCAAAGCAGCTTGACCGTCACTATGTCGGAATTGAGTTAAACCCTGAATACAAGGAACTTGCCGAGGCGCGGATTGGAGGTGAAATCTGATGCCTCATGATGAATTGAAGCCCAAAGACCGGGTTGTCCTGCGGATGACCAGAGACGGCGCAGTGGAAGAAAACCTCACCGAAGGCACCTCAGAAAAAGTGTCAAAACGGCTTGAGGACGCCCAGCTTGTTGCACCCCACGACACGGAAACCGGCGATATTGCCGAAGAGGTCAAGAAGCGGCGGCAGCTTCGTCCTGATGAGCTGGAAGACGCAGAGAGTCAGGCTCAGGCCGAAACACAGTCCGCAGATGCGGCGCAAGAGTACAAGCCGGGTGATCTGCCCGTCAGCGATGATCCCACATCTCACACTCTGCACGCTGAGACATACCGCACCCATTCCGTTGACTACGGAAAAGCATTTGCCGATACCGCTGTTACCGGTAAGGTCAGTAGGCCTCGTGCTGAAAGGCAGATTGATGGAGAGTCCGTTCTGGAAAGAGCGGCGGAAACCTCCGCAGAGATGCCGGACCTTGACGGCGATGCCCCAGCTTCCAGACGGATTGAACGGTTGGAGCGAAAATCTCAGAAGGCGCATGAGCGTCTGGATGCCGCCCGTGAGAAGCTGCCCACCAAGAAGGTGCTGAAAAAAGAGCGCGTCTTTGACGAGGAAACCGGTAAAGGCAAAACCCGCCTCTACTTTGAAGACGAGGTGAAAGTCCCCAAGGGACAGAGCAAATTGCAGTTTGAGGCAGACAAGACCGTCCGCAAGGTCGGCGATACGCTTGCCTCTGGCATCCACGGCAAAATCCATGAGGTGGAGCAGGAAAACTCCGGTGTAGAAGCTGCCCATAAGACGGAGATTGCCGCCGAGTCCGTTGTCCGCCACTACCAGCATCACACAGAGCGCAGTGCAAACAAGCCGTTCGAGAAGGTGTCCAAGCTGGAGCAGAAGGCCGAGGCCGCTGATCGGAAGCTCCATTTTGAGAAGACGGTCGCCGAAAATCCTGAGATGAAGACTTCCCGTGCCAATATGAATAAGCACTACCAGAAGCAGCGCATCAAGAAGGAATACGCGGCGGCTCGCAAGGCCGGGACGCAAACGGCCTCCACTGCCACCAAGTCCACCGGTAAAACCATCCGAGAGAAAGCGTCGGATAAGGTAAAGGACTTTATCGCTAAGAACAAAAAGGTCTTTGCTTGGCTGGGAGCTGGCTTGACGATCCTGATCCTGTTGTCTGCCGGGATTAGCTCCTGCACGGCAATGTTCACCTCTACTACCTCGTCTGTCATCGCCACTTCCTACCTCAGTGAGGACGATGCCATGACCGGCGCGGAGGCGCAGTATTGTCAGATGGAGGCGGAGCTGCAATCGTATCTGGACAACTACGAAAGCACGCACGACTACGACGAGTACCACTTTGACCTTGACGCGATTGAGCACGATCCCTATGTGCTGATCTCCATTCTATCTGCCTTCAACGAGGGGGAGTTTACGCTGGATGAGGTTCAGGGGCTTCTTCAAACGCTCTTTGACCGGCAATACATCCTCACTGAGGATGTGGAGGTTGAGGTACGCTACCGGACCGAGACCCGGACAGGGACAACGACTGTCACCGATCCCGAAACCGGCGAGACCAGCACGGAAACTTACACTTATGAAGTCGAAGCCCCGTACAACTACTACATCTGTACTGTTACGCTGGAAAACTTTGACCTCTCCCATTTGCCGGTCTACATCATGAATGAAGACCAGCTCTCCATGTACTCAGCCTATATGTCAACGCTGGGCAACCGTGAGGATTTGTTCCCCGGCTCTGGCTATGTGGACAAGTACATTGAAAACCCGCCTGATGACTACACGGTCAATGCGGCGTATCTGACAGACGAGAAGTTCGCCACACTCATCGCGGAGGCAGAAAAATATCTCGGCTACCCGTATGTCTGGGGCGGCTCAAATCCGTCCACTTCCTTTGACTGTTCGGGATTCGTCAGTTATGTTCTCACAAACAGCGGACTTGTCAACACCGGGCGGCTGGGTGCGCAGGGGCTTTACAATGTCTGTTCGCCTGTTTCCAGCGCCGATGTGAAGCCGGGGGATCTCGTCTTCTTTGTCGGCACTTATGACACGCCGGGCGTGTCCCATGTGGGCATCTATGTGGGCGACAATGTGATGTTGCACTGCGGCGATCCCATCCAGTACACATCCATCAACACTTCCTACTGGCAGTCTCACTTTTATGCCTTTGGAAGACCCAACTATTAACCGAAAGGAGCGTTTTTATGAACCCGAAATATCAGAAGGTTTGTGCGGAAATCGCCAAGACCGAAAAGAAGGTCGAGGACCTGCAGGGGCAGCTCAAGGAGCTGTATGACAAGAAAACCGAACTGGAAAACCTTGAAATCGTAAACACCGTCCGCTCGATGGTCATGGACAAGGATCAGATCATGGCGTTCCTTGCCGCGATGAAGGACGGCAAGGCGGAAAAGGCTGCCACTACTCAGCAGGAGGTGACGGACAATGACTAAGAGAAAAGGAATCCGCCTTCTGGCGGCGCTTGCACTGTGCCTCACGCTCTGCTTTTCGTTCACCGTCCCGGCCTTCGCCTATGCGGATGACACCGAGCAGGAGCTTCCCGTTACCGAAGCAACCCAGCCGGAGGAAACGCCTGAACCGGCTCCCCCCGAAGAGCCTGAACCGTATGAAGGCGAGCCGATTGATGATGAAGGCAACGCCTATACCCGCGATCTGCTCTATGACAAGGCGACGAACAAGCAGTTCATCACGGTGCAGACCAAGACCGGCAACACCTTCTATGTCGTGATTGACTACGATGCGCCCATCAACGAGGAAGAGGAACAGTATCAGACCTATTTCCTCAATATGGTGGACGAGGCCGATCTGCTTGCCCTGTTGGATGAGGAAACGGCATCTTCGCTTACTACCTGTAACTGCGATACTCATTGTGAGGCAGGGGCGGTCAACACCGAATGCCCTGTCTGCAAAACGAACATGAGCGAGTGTACCGGCGCTGTACCTGAGCCGGAAGAGCCGGTTGAAGGCGCGGAAACCGAAGTGCCCGAAGAACCGGAAAGCTCTTCCCCGAATATTGCCCTGATCATCGGCATCATCGCGCTGGTCGGCATCGGCGGTGGTGCATATTACTACTTCAAGTTCGTGCGCGGCAAGAAGCAGAAGGACGAGGATCTGGATTTCTTCGATGACGAGGGTTATGAGGAAGAGCCGTATATCAACGAGGACGATGAGCCTGTCATTGCAGATGATGAGGATGACGAGGCTGAAACCAGAGAAACGGAGGAAACGATTTGATCTTAGTGATTGCGGAAAAACCAAGTGTTGGAGCCGCTATCGGGAAGGTGCTGGGCGCTTCTTCCCGTAGGGACGGCTATCTCGAAGGAAACAACTACATTGTCTCATGGTGCGTCGGTCATCTTGTGGGGCTTGCGGACGCAAGCTCCTACGATGAGCGCTTTGCCAAATGGCGGTACAGCGATCTCCCCATCGTCCCGGATGAATGGCTGTTTGAAGTCCCGAAGGACAAGCAGAAGCAGTTCAAGGTGCTGTGCGACCTCATGCGCGATAAGCGTGTAACCGAGCTTGTCTGCGCCACCGATGCTGGGCGCGAGGGCGAGCTGATTTTCCGGTTGGTCTACAAGAAAGCCGGTTGCACGAAGCCTTTCAAGCGCCTGTGGATCAGCTCGTTGGAAGACAGCGCAATCCGAGAGGGCTTTGCCCATCTGCGAGACAGCGGCGACTATGACCGGCTCTATGAAGCCGCGCTTGCCCGTTCCAAGGCAGATTGGATTGTCGGCATCAACGGCACAAGGCTGTTCTCGACACTCTATCATAAGAAGCTGGTGGTCGGGCGCGTCCAAACGCCTACGCTGGCAATGCTGGTGGAGCGTGAAGGCAAAATCACAACCTTCCACAAGGAGAAATACTTCAATGTCCATATCAGCAAAGACAGCCTGACAGCGGACATGGAAAAGGTCAAAACCGAAGACGAGGCGAAGGCGATTGCGGCGGCTTGCAATAAAAAGCAAGCCGTCGTTTCTTCTCTCAAGAAGGAGACGAAGACAGTCAACCCACCGAAGCTCTATGATCTGACCACCTTGCAGCGGGAAGCCAACCGCTACTATGGTTTTACCGCCCAGCAGACGCTCGATCTGGTGCAGTCCCTCTATGAGAAAAAGCTGCTTACCTATCCCCGAACGGACAGTCAGTTCATCACTGAGGATATGGAGAGCACTGCCCGTCAGGTGATCGGCATTGTCTCCCGCAAGCTGCCGCTCTTTGAAGGCCGCATCCACGAGCCGGACATCAGGCGAATTACCAACAACGCCAAGGTCACTGACCATCACGCCATTATCCCCACCGTCCAGCTTGAAAAGCAAGATCTCACCGAGCTGCCGGAGTCGGAGCAGAAAATCATCCGGCTTATCGCCATGCGCCTTCTGAGCGCTACCGGTGAGAAACACATCTACGACGAGACTTCGGTTACGCTCACCTGTGAGGGCTATGAGTTCAAGGCAAAGGGCAAAACGGTTGTGCAGGATGGATGGAAAGCAGTTGAGCGCCGCTTCAAGGAAACACTCAAGAGCAAGGAAAAGGATGAGCCGGAGCGCTCGCTGCCTACCCTGAATGAGAATGATATTTTCTCTTCTGTTTCGGCCAGCGTAACCGAGCACTATACATCCCCGCCGAAGCCCTACACCGAAGACTCCCTCCTGTCTGCGATGGAGACTGCGGGAAACGCTGAGTTCGACGATGATACTGAGAAGAAAGGGCTTGGCACTCCCGCCACCCGCGCCGGTATTATCGAAAAGCTGGTCAAAGGCGGCTTTGTTGAGCGCAAGGGCAAATCCCTTGTGCCGACAAAGGACGGCAACAATCTCGTGTGCGTCTTGCCGGAGCAGATCACTTCTCCCTCCATGACGGCGGAATGGGAAAATACTCTGATGCAGATCGAGCGTGGCAATGCGGATGCGGACAAGTTCCTTTCCGGCATTGTGGGGATGACCTCCGAGTTGGTCAAAGCCTATCCATTCCTCTCTGACGCCGAGGCAAACCGCTTCGATACCGGCAGAGAGTCCATCGGGAAGTGTCCGCGCTGCGGCTCGCCGGTCTATGTGGGAAAGGGAAATTACTATTGCTCCAACAGGGAATGTTCCTTCTGTATGTGGGAGGACAATAAGTTCTTTACGAGCAAGAAAAAGAAGCTGACCAAGAAGATCGCCGCCGAACTGCTGGACAAGGGTTGGTGCAGAGTGACCGGGCTTTATACGCCGAAACGCCCGCAGCTTTATGACGCGGTGATCCGGTTAGTCGATACCGGCGGCAAGTATGTCAGCTTCAAGATGGAGTTTGACCGATGACGCGCCCGCGATACATTGCCTCATGCAGCGGAGGCAAGGACAGCGTAGCAACCATTCTCCTTGCTGCGGAGAAAAACGAGCCGTTGGATGAGGTTATTTACAGTGAGGTGATGTTCGATCAGGAGATCAGTGGAGAAGTCCCGGAGCATCGGGACTTTATCCACCAAAAGCTCAAACCGTTCGTTGAAAATGAACTCGGATGCAAATTCACGGTTCTGCGAAGTGACAAAACTTACGATGATGTGTTCCATCACATTATCACAAGAGGACCTTATGAAGGGCTGCTCCGAGGTTTTGTCTGGCCGGGAAAGTGCGCGGTAAATCGGGACTGTAAAATGCCTCCACTCCGCAAGTACCACAAGGCTCAACCTGATGACACCCGCAGCTATGTAGGTATTGCATTGGACGAGCCAAAGCGTCTTGCCAGACTGAATAAGGAGAAGGACACCAGCCTTCTTGCAAAGTATGGCATGACGGAAGCGGATGCTTGGCGGCTGTGCGAGAAATACGATATGCTCTCGCCCTGTTACCAACATTCCAAACGCAACGGTTGTTGGTTCTGCCCGAACGTATCAACTTCTGAGCTTTCACACATGGTCAACCGTCACCCAGACTTATTTGAGAAGTTGATTGAATGGGAACATACAGATAATTTGTATCATCGCAGATTGACCAGAACGGAAACTCCGTCTGAGATCAAAGCCCGTCTTTCGGGCAAATCTCAGCCGGAGTTTTCTATTTCAAATCAGTAAGATTGGAGGTTAGAAATGGCTGAAAACAGAAACGCCCAGCAAGTCCGGGAAATCACCGACAAGTTGGAACAGGGACTCAAGGAGCTGTTTGAATCCGAACGCTTCAAAGAGTACCTGAAAACAATGTCAAAGTTCTACAACTACTCGTTTAACAATACGCTTCTCATCGCCATGCAGAAGCCGGATGCGACGCTGATCGCCGGTTACACGGCATGGCAGCGCAACTTCGACCGCCATGTGATGAAGGGCGAAAAGGGTATCAAAATCCTTGCTCCTGCGCCCTACAAGGTGCAGGAAGAGCGGGAAAAACTCGACCCGGCAACGCAGAAGCCCGTTCTCGACAAGGACGGCAAGCCGGTCACTGAGACGGTTGAAGTGACCCGCCCCGCCTTCAAGGTGGTGAGCGTCTTCGATGTGTCCCAGACGGACGGCAAAGCGCTTCCCGATATTGCCGTAGATGAGCTGACAGGCAGCGTGGAAAACTACGCCGCCTTTTTTGATGCTCTTAAAGAGCTGTCTCCGGTCCCCATTGCCTTTGAAAACATCACCGATGGCGCAAAAGGCTACTTCTCTCATGTAGAAAACCGTATTGCCATTCAGGAGGGCATGAGCGAAATCCAGACCATCAAGACGGCGATCCATGAGATTGCCCATGCCAAGCTCCATGCCGTCACTCCCGGCGAAAAGGTTGCTCCCGAAGACAAGAAAGACCGGCGCACTAAGGAGGTCGAGGCAGAAAGTGTCGCCTATACCGTCTGTCAGCGGTACGGCATTGAAACCTCTGACTATTCCTTTGGCTATATCGCCGGTTGGTCCTCCGACAAGGAGACCAAGGAGCTGAAAGGCTCGCTGGAAACCATCCGCAAAACGGCGGCTGAGATGATCACCGGTATTGATGAAAAGCTCAAAGAGCGACTTGCCGAGAAAGAACAGGAAGCCCCTACGCCGCTGCGGGATGCGGCGATTCCGGTTTATCGGGAAGCTGCGATGTATGCCTTTGAAGCCGGTGAGCTGAGTGCTTACCGTACTTCGATGCAAGCGAACATGGACTGTAAAGAGGCGATTGAGCAGACCATCAACGACTACTACGGCAACAACCGCCTTGCGGCGGAGTCCGCCGTTAAGAGCATCCTTGAGAAATTATCGCCTGAGCGCGTCGCTTATGTCCTTGCGAATACCATCCAGCAGAAAGACCATGACGGGCGTATCTCCCGTGATTGCAAGGAATGGGCAAAGGGCATGGATGCCAGCCCGGATCATGCAACTCAACTCATTATTGACAGTGTAAATCCGGGGCTTGTCAGTCTTTTCACCGAAGAGTTCGTCCGGCAGACCGCTATCGGTAAGGCGCAGGAGCAGACACCGGCTGAACAGAGCAAAACGGCTGTCCCGGAGGAAGGTCCCGAAACTCCGGCTCCCAAAGAGCCGGAACAGGCGGCACCGGTGAAGCATCGCCTCACACCGGAGGAAAAGAAAATTAAGGAAGCCGTCATGGACACGCTCAAAGCGCAGATCGCCGGTCGCAACGACGGGATGCTGTCTACCTACCGCTCGTCCAATCAGTCCTTCAAGGTGATGGGGGAGTACAAGGTCAGGATTGAGGGCAACACCGTTACCCGGGATGGCGAGCCGATGTTCGCCATTCACCGCCGCCATTCTGCCAAGAAGGTGCAAGGCTGCTATCGAGAGCTGACACCGACGCTTGAATATATCGGAAAAGAGAAGACTCAGGAAGCAGCGCGGGAAAAGCCTTCTATCCGGGAACAGCTCCGTGCTGCGGCAAAGAGCCAGCCTGAGCGGAAAATGCCGGTTAAGCAGAAGTCCCGCGATGTCGGTTTGGAGTGATGTCTATGAAGTTTGAAAACATTGATCTTGTGGATGCCCTTCGCCGGATTATGGACATCCACACCCAAAACTACAAAGAGGACTTTGAGCTGGACGCGGGGCTGCTTCACAGCCTTGCCGGTTCCCAATCCCCCGAGGACAAGCACCTTCTCTGGATGTCCCGTCCGAACGGCACTTACCTTCTCCCGGAGCGTGAAGTCTATGTGGAGGATTCCTACGAAAACAAAGTGTGGGAGTTTTATCATGAGCAAACCCGTGATCCCATCCTTGCCTACGCGGTTGAGATTAAGGGCGTAGAGGGCGATACCGTCAGAGGCAACCTCATCGAGCTGGACTATGCCGCCCATGTGGAGAGGATGCAAAAGCTCACCGTTCCGGTTGAGACAGTGGCAGTCACCTTTAAGGACGATGCCACCTTTTATCTGCCTTTCCGCAGCTACCGGCGCGAAGCGATCCCGCTGGAAGAAAAGCACGGCGAGGTCGTGTCGGTGAGTTATCTGTCTGAGAACGCGGCTGAGCTTGACATGATTCTCCGCCGTGAGCGCTTCAAAACGAGCTTTCATGCGAAAACCGGCAGTATTGAGGATCACATTCACAAGCTTGCCGTCCAGCATGGTGTGACCGAAAAGCTTGGCATATTGCCCCTTGAAGCGCAGACCGCTTACAACGCCGTCAAGGAAGCCCATCCCGAAGCGATTGTCTGCTTTGCCCAGAACGGCTACTTCGAGATTTACGGGGAAGATGCGAAGAAGGCAGCGCCCGCGCTCGGGTCGAAGCTTCTGATGAAAGAGCTGGAAGGCGGCGGACAGGTTGCCGTGACCGGCTTTCGGGAAGATCAGTGGGTTACCAAGGCTAAGACACTGTGGGGGCGAGGCAACGATGTCCTTGTTACGCAGCCCGGTGAAGACGGCAGACAGGAAACCGTCAAACACCTTCTCGCCGAGGATTACATCCCTATCGGCATGGTGATGGATATGGACGGCAAAACCGTCCGCGTTGACAAAGTGGATTTTCCAAATGAAGAAGTCAGCCTGACTGACATCACGGACAGGAAGAATCCTGTTCCATTCCATGAGCGGCTGTCTATTGTCCGTTCCTATGTGGAGGACGCTCCGGCAGAAAGCCTCTGGAAAGCAACGGATCGCAGAGAGCATACCTCTCAGAAGAAGACTTCTGTCCTCGCAAAGCTCAAAGAACACGCCCAGACTGCGCCGGATAAAGGCGCTAAAAAGCCTGAGCAAACAAAGAAACCGAAATCAAAAGAAATGGAGATGTGATTATGTTTTTTACCGTGGAAGAGACAAATCTGATGTGTTGCTTCGACACTTCCAGCCGCAAGAGGCTGATTGCTGAAATGAAGTCGCTGCCCATCGATGAGCTGGACGATGAGATGGCGGAGCTGCTTTTTCATACCGTTCGGAAGCTTGAGGGCATCACTGACGAGGCGTTTGCCCAGCTCTACATCGCGCCGGACAGTATGATTGACGATTGAAAGGAGGATGCCTATGCCCGTGTTGGATGGCAGTTTTGAAGCTTTCGTGACCAATCTTGGCAAGTACAACGAAGGCGAGCTTGTCGGTGAATGGGTGCATTTCCCGACCACAGAAGAAGAAATGAAGAAGGTCTTCGAGCGGATCGGCATCGGCTCGAAGGACGAGTTCGGTCAGGTTTATGAGGAATGGTTTATCACGGATTATGACTGCTCCATTCATGGAGTCAGCAATCTCCTTGGCGAATACGAAAACCTCGATAAGCTCAACTACCTCGCCGCGCGGCTGGATGAGATGTCCCGCTCTGAGCTTGAGCATTTCGTGGCAATCATAGATAGCGGCTGCGCTGAAGTGAATGACCTCGACGATCTGATTAACCTGACCTACAATCTCGACAACTATGATTTTATCCCCGACATCAAGGACTATGACGATCTCGGTCGTTACTACTTCTTTGAGGGTGGCTACAACATTGACAACAAGTTCGGCAGCTTTGTGGATTACATCGACTTTGAGCGGTACGGTGAAGACTGCGCAATCAATGAAGGCGGCACGCTGACCGACGCCGGGTACATCCGTCCTACCGGCGATAGCTGGAACCGCTATTTTGACGGTACGCTTGAGGATATTCCCGATGAGTACCGTGTCACCGGAAGCGGCGAGGAATTGGAGCCGCCAAGCACGATCACTGTGCTGGTGGTTGAGCCGGACAAGAAGCCCTATGTGAAAGAAATCCCTTCCAGCCTTGAGTCCTTACAGCATGAGGTTGGCGGGGACATTGAGGCGGTCTATCCCTTTGAAGAGCCGGTCGCCATTGTCTGCAATGAAGAAGGCAAGATGAACAGTTTGCCTCTCAACCGCGCTCTGCGGGATGACGGCGGTGAAATCTATGATATTATTGCCGGTACCTTCCTCGTCACGGGTCTGACGGATGACAGCTTCGGCTCGCTTTCGCCGGATCTGTTGCGGCAGTTTATGACGGAGTTCAAAATGCCGGAGCAGTTTGCCAAAATCGGAGACAGGATTGTGGCTATACCGATGATTTCCGAAGAACAGCGGAAACAGACGGTTCTTGAAGAGAAAAGCACCATTGTCAACGAGAATACCTCCGGCATGACGGTAGAAGGTCATATCGGCACATGGCACACGATTGACCATAAGGAGATCGACGGTCACACCTTTTGGCTGATGGAGCACGACACCTTTGGGGACGATGCCTCCTGCATCATTGTCGATGAGCGCGGCGAGCTGGTGCTGTCCCATATCTATGACGGCTTCGATGAAACCGCAGTCAATCTGCTCCGTCAGGAGGTCATGCCGGTCGAGAAGATGCCGGATGACAGCATCAGCATCGAGGAAATGAAGCAGTACGGCTACAAATGGGGCGGGATGCTGCCCATGCGGGAAGAGGCTGCGGAGGAGGTCATGAAGTCGTGCCAGATTTACCGGCTGTACGGCGACGATACCGAGGGGCTGGTTCTGGACGCCAAGGAGATCAAGGAACACGCCGCCAAAGGCGGTATCTTCGGTGTGGAAAAAGCGGATTGGGTGGCTGAGCTGGAAAAGCAGAATCCTCTCAAGGCCGCTGAAATGTCGCTTGAGGATGACTACGGCATGATTGACGGGATCATCAACAACGGTCCGAAGGAAGATAAGGCGAGCGAGAAGGGCGGGAAAACCTCGATCATGGATCGGCTGAAATCAGCAAAAACCGCCCAGCAGACGGATAAGCCTTCTCCACACAAGGCGAAGAAGAGCGAGCGTGAGATATGAGCCGGAGTAAGAAATGGAAGCTCGAATGGAGCTTCTTTTTAGGTAGCGACGGACGGCGCAAATACAATGACCTGTGCCGCCGCTGCATTCATCCTTGCAAGCAGAGCTTCCGGGCCAAAATTGTTGCGTGTCCCTTCTACGCATCCAAGCGGACAGATAGGGCATAAAATATGTCGTGATAAGGGTTGAAAATCGCGGTTTTTTGCCCTGTAAGCTGCGCTGATAGGGTGCCTCGTATATTTTCTTGTCTGCGCCCTCAACAACCAAATTGCCGGGATAAAGGTCGAATTTTAACCAAAAGCGAAGAGCCTCAGTCGGTGCCCATTTGCGGGTGTCGGCTGAGGCTCTTTTTTCATTTTACTTTGCCGGTTCGTCTCCTTGAACAGGACGCTCATTTTTTGAGTTTCAAACCGTCCTTAAATGCTTCGCCGACGCGCTCCGTCACTTTGTAATACCCGTGAGTGTATGGATCAAATGCAATAGCATTCACCAAGGACATATCAAGCTTTCCGTCCACCATTACGCTTTCATCGGCAGTAACATTCACAACTCTACCGATAACGCCACAACCGTATTTTCCGTCTTGATACTCGATGAACTCACATTCCAGACAAAGCGGGAACTCGTTGATCACAGGTGCATCCACTTTTTCGGCCTTGCTGGCAGTCAGGCCACTTGCAGCAAGTTTATCCGATACTCGATTGCCGGATTCCACACCAAAGTAGTCCGCCTCCGTCACATGAGCAGCATCCGCGATGCTGACGGTAAAAGCGCCCCGAGCCTTAATGTTTTTTACAGTCTTATGACTCTCGGTAAGGTTGAGAGCGACAGTATCTCTTTCCTGCATAGTTCCCCATGCAGCGTTCATAACATTGACGCTGCCATCCTCATTATAGGTCGCAACCATCAGCACCGGCATCGGGAAAATACCTTCGGTGATATTCAACTTGGTTCTCATAACTATCTCTCCTTCTGATTTGCATTATTGACATGACCGTATGTCTTACTTATAATTATATCCAGAAGAGAAACAAATTCAAGTACTGGCAATTAAGACAGGTACTTTCTATGAGGTAAGTGATGCTATGATACAGAACTACATTGAGAATGCCAATTTTGAAGATACCGGTTTTCATTACGCACTCTCCCTCATTTCCGGCAAGCATAAGATGGTAATTTTATATTGCCTGATGGAGTATAGGGTGGTACGGTTTAATGAGTTGAAAAGGTATCTAAAAAACATATCAGACAAAACCCTCAGTACAAACCTCAAAGAACTGGAAGCCGACAATTTGATCATAAGAACAGAATATCCCCAAATCCCTCCAAAGGTAGAATATAGCTTGAGTGAGCGGGGAAAATCATTGATGAAAGTGCTGGATCAGTTATGCTTATGGGGAGAAGAAAACAAACCAAAAGAATGAAAAAGCTGTCACTTACAACTGGACAGATAGGGCGGAAAATATGTCGTGATAAGGGTTGAAAATCGCTGATTTCCTGCCCTCTGAGCAGAGATGAAGCGTAGCCCCGTATGTTTTCCTGTATAAGCTCCAAACGCCTGAAATGTCAGAATAAAGGTCGATTTTCTATCAAAAGCGAAGAGCCTCAGTCGATAACCTTCTGGTTGTCGGCTGAGGCTCTTTTTTCTTGGAAAATATTTATGAGATATAGGATGTAAAGAAGACTCAATGGTCATTCAAACTAGAAAGGCTGTCAAAGAACCTTTTTAGTTTATCGAGGCTGTTTGTTTTATTCTTTATGGGGAGGGATTCCCATACAATGTCGTGATATTTGGCAGGAGGGTCATCTCGAAGTCGTGGGTCAATGATACATACGATTCCTGTATCGCTAAAATTACGGATCAGTCTGCCTATCCCTTGTTTGAGTTTAATTATCATTTCAGGAACACGGACATCCATCAAAGCGTCCTTAGCAATGGATGCTTTGTATTCTATAATCGGATCAGGTACAGGAAATGGAAGGCGGAAAATCACGACATTAGAGAGACTTTTGCCTTCAATGCTTTTGCTCTTCGGGTGTGTTAAATCCGAAATAATAGCTCATGCTCATCCTCATTTCGTGCGCTTTTTATTATCTCATCACAGTTATATGGCTCGCTGAAAAAACGGAAGAAAGTTCATCTACCGTTCAGTTACTCGACGCCTAGCGCTTTGAATACTGCGTCCTCGGCGCTCTGATAGAAGATGAGATTGAAGCATCCGATCAACTCTGAGGGGACAGTGCCAAGGTCTGAGGCTGATGTAATGGGCAGTAATACTTTCTTTGCCCCGCTGTCGAGGCAAACTTGTAGGGCGTTTGCAAGCTCATCCACCTTGATCATCGTACCGGCGATGCTGATTTCTCCCAGTACAGCCAAGCTGCTGACAGTGGGCTTGTTCAGGGCAATGGAAGCCAGTGCGATCAGCGTAGGAAGGGCAAGCTTACTGGTCATGCCGATGCCTTGCAAATCCTGATAATTGACGATATAGTCCTTTGTCGTGGTGCTGATCGTCCCGCTAATGTGTCCGGCATTTGCTTTGAGGAAGTTGAAAGCAGTATTTGTAGCCTCTCTTGCCTCGCGTTCCGAGCCAATACCCGTGCGCTCAAACTTGCCGTTACCGGGAAGCATCTGAGATTCCAGCCGGAACACGCCAATCATGCCGGATTTTCCCTGCGAAACTGTATAAACCTGACCGGGATTGCACATTCCTTCTGGGATCAGCTTACCGCCGCCTTGCTCAGGAACGGATACATAGTATTCCTCAAAACTGTCCTTGTCGATGTAGGAGAAATTCACATCATAGAACTCCATGCCTCCCAGCTTTTTCAGCTGTTCCTTGACGCGGCGGCGCATCTCAAGGGCAAGCTTCAAAATCTCTTCCAGTTGCTCTTTGGAAAACTCTCCATCCGGGTAAACAAGCTTCAAAAGTCCACCGACCATCTTCCGAACCGCTATGGTATCACGCTGGTTTAGGTTGGTGCCTAAACGGAAATATTTGTCCAGCGCATCTCCATACTGCTCTTTGCGCAGCTCTCGGATGAACTCCGCCAAATAATCTGTAATGAAGCCATAGTCATCCGTAAAATGCTCCGGGCGGAATTTCGGAATTTCCCAACCGGGCAGATAGCAGTGAATCCGGTCAAGGAAAGCTGTATCGGTACCCATCTCAGGGGGAAATGGGTCAAAGAGGCTGGATGTTTTCAAAAGCACATCCACGCTCTGATTGATGTTGCCCACAAAGACCATCGACGCGCTTGCAGCTTTTTCCTCTTTTCCACGAGCGAAGGACCCGGATGCCATGTAGTCCTTCATGATCTGGATGCCGTCTTTATCCTTGAATCTGATACCGGCAACTTCGTCAAAGGCAACACAGTCCCAAAGACCGACAAGGCCAACGGTTTTGCGCCCCATGTTATAAAACAGATTGGCTACCGTTGTCTGACCGCCGGAAACGAGAATGCTGTTCGGGGAAATCTCTTTGTAAAGATGGGATTTACCGGTGCTACGCGGCCCCAGCTCACAGAGGTTGAAATTGTTCTCCACAAGCGGAATCATGCGGATCAGGAGCAGCCATTTTTCACGGTAAGTCAGGGTGTCCGGCTCCATGCCGATGGAGCGCAGCAGCACATCCATCCATTCATCCTGCGTAAATGCTTTGCGTCCCTGTTTCAGTTCTTCAATGTCCACATGAGGCATTTGGATCGGCGTGAGCTTTCGGATGCTGATTGGCGTTCCGTTCCGATCTTCCTCCATGTACTCATAGTCCAGTTGCACGATGCACCAGATGCCGCCGCAGAGCAGACGGTCAAATTTGGCGGGATATTCTTCGTCTATGGGGATATTCTTGAGTCCAAGGTTGGAGAACTCTGCTTCATAGAAATCCCGCTTGATGTTCAAGTTCACTGTGATTTTATCAATCACGGTGTAGCTGCCACGCTGACGAAGCACAGAGAGAATCTTCTGTGCCTCATCAGGGCGGACAAAATTATCCGCAAGAATGCGTTTTACATTCTCTACGCCCTCTTCGATAATATCAGGATCATCCGAGCTGCAATACTGTCCCAGCAGGAACTCAAGGACATAGACAGGCACATTTGCGCCTTCCTTGATTTTCTTGGTCAAATCCTTGCGCACAATCTTCCCATCGAAATTTTGCCGCAATTTTGATTTGATGACAGCTCTTCTATCCTCATTTTCTGTCATATCAACCATTTGAATCGCCTCCTGTCACTTAGGGTCCCCTTAAAAGCCGAAGCCATAGTCATCGGCAAATGCCATGTCCATGATGACAGGATGCCGGAACACCTCAAGCTCTGTTGCATCATCGTATATCACAAAGAAATACTGTTTGTCTTTGTCGTACTTTTTGTCTTTGAACTGGAATTTCATGCGGAAGATGCGTTTGGCAGCATCTTGTTCCCGGCTGTCCGCAATGCAGCTATTCTCATTGGAAATCCGCTCGTTATCATCGGAGATAAAGAACAACCGATAAGAAGCAGCCTTGACCACATCGCTGACCGGCTCAGACTGAATGAAATCCAGTATGGTGATCTTATTGGTGATTTTTCGCACCATGCTTACCAGCGCAACTCCCGCGCTCCGCGTCTCCATGTGCCCTCGTTCCATCTTGAGGTCGAGGACAGGCACAAGCATTTCCTGTGGGGATGAGCCGCCATGTACATAGTTCTGCCCGCCGCCAGCCACCTTGAATACATCGTCGCTGATGGGATAGGACACCCATTTGGTGTCATCATTGCGAAGAACTTTACTCATCTCCATGCTGGCGATGCCATCTTTTGAAACGGGTTCCTGTGCGACCACAAAACGCCGGTTGATAAAGGAAGTTTTTCCCTTGATTCCCTCAATCTTGTCGCTCTCCGCGATTTTATCCCGTTTGTAGATAAATCCGTGATCAGCAGTGACGATAAACCGGTATGTATTCGCACTGGTAGAGATGCGGCGGATCAGGTCGATTATTTCCGCAATCGCCTCCTGACAGGCGACAAAGACTTCATCCTCGGTATTCGGCTTGTCACCACGAGCATCGATCTGATTGTGGTACACATACACGACCTGTTTGCCGGTGAAGATGCTACGCAGCTCGGCGACCTTGAGCGACTTGATGTTGTCAAACTGGACACAAGTGCTGTCCTTGCTGTACTTATGCAAAACTGCTTCACGCTCGGCAAGATTGTCGCAAGGCATACCATCAATCAGCACCTTGAAATCGTCCATCATCGTCAGCTCTGCGTGTGGAAGCAACGCTGCCATGCCGAGACGGGTATAGGATGGCAAAACACTGAGTTGGACTTCCAGCTTCGCTGTACATTTTGGGTCATCCTGCATCCGGCGGAACAGTTCCTTGCCCACCTCATAGCGCATGGCATCCGAGATAATGACCACCGTGCGTTCCTTGGCGTTCTTCAAATTGCGAGCATAGAAGTCCCTCTGCAAGGGCAGTGCCATAAATGCGTCCGGCTCCTGAATGGCGGCATTCCACTTGGGAAGCAGCATTTCCAGATACTCGTTGGTGTAGACGTTTTCTACCAAATCGCGCAGCGGCTCGAAAGCTGCCGTTTCTTCGAGCTGATCGTAAGCAGAATAGAACCGGCGATATTCGTAGTCCAGCCGGAAGTCTTCCTCCTGATACTGGCGCAGAATCTCTTTGAAGCTGTCCGGGCAACGGTAATTCCCCGCCTGAATGATCTGGTAGGCGCTGTCAAGCATCTGATAGCAGCCCCCGGTTTTTTCGCCAAAGTGCATCTTGCTCCGCTTTTCACAGATTTGCGGGATGGTCAGGCCGTCCAGTGTTGCCCCCACATCCTCAGCCAAAAGCCGCTCCACAATCCATTTTATGAGGATCTGGTCAACGGCAAGGAAAGTATCGCAGTTCACTAAGTCATCCGGCGAATAATCAGAGAAAGCCTTCTGGGCATTCAAGCCGGAGGCAACATGAGCGGAAAGCTCATCATAGCGCCCACGGTAAAGGATATTGTTCATCAGGTTATCCATAAAGGCAATGATATTCCCGGCCTTATAGGAGAGGAACACCTTCCACGGCTTCGGAAGCTCGCCTCCTATATATTTAGCTGTGTAGGTGACAAACATGGTCACCACCAGCTTTTCCAGTGTCGGCTTGATATCGGTATAGCCGAAATGCTGCTCACAGAGCTTCCAGAAATCATCCAGTAGGCCGTATTTATCTACCTCAGACAGGAACTTGTTATCTGCAAGCTCGCCGTCTGTCAGCATGACCCGGATCACTTCTTCAAAGGAACAAGTACGGGTGCGGCAAATGGCAGAGAGAAGCCCCGTGAAGATGTTCTCTTCGTTGAAGTTCTCTATCTCAAGGTCATAGAATCGCTGCGTCCGTTCTTTGTTGGCAAAGAACTTGATGTGCTTTTCGATGATGGGCTTGTATTTCTCGTCAATGCCCAAATCCACCGAGAGCAGCGAAGCGCGGTCGGCAAAGAAGCGCCTTGAGTAGAGCAGCGTATCTTCCAGATGGTTGTCCCGCACATCCGGTTTCGGAAAGGGGGCATAGATGAGGTAGTTTGTGGTGGTGTCCTGCCGTTCCAGAAAGAGCTTGGTGGCAAACTGATTGTCCGGCTGCAAGAAGTAGACTTTGGCATTGTCCAGCTCTACATTCTGCATATCCTCTACAAACTCGCCGTTATCGTCGTACCAAAAGACGAGCTTACGGGTATCGCCGGTAAACTCAGCATTCAGCCGGTCTATAATTTGTTTGATGTTCATTTCTGCCATGCTGTTTTACTCCTTCTGGTCTATGACTACCCATGACCCGCTCCGGTTGGAGCCTTTGCGTTTGATTTTGCCAGCTTTTTGAAGGCTGTTCATGAGCCTCTTCACAGTGGCGAGAGAAACACCCAGCATCTCTACAACATCCTTCTGCGTCGCTTTCGGATTAGATCGGAGGATGCGCAGAATCGCTTCTTCATTGGTATCATTGGGTTCAACTTTGGTGTCATTGGTATCATCGGTGTTACGCTCTTTGGGATCAATGACACCATTCTGATCGGTAGCCGCGTCTTTCCGATACAGGTTAATGCGGAAATCACTGCCCATGTCGATCAGCTCCGGCTCACGAAGGCCATATTCCTTTGCTTCCCGGAACATTTTTGGAATACCACTGCCCCATGCCTCCACGATGTTCATGTAGGAGAAGGCGGCTGCAATGCCACGGTTGCGGATCTTTGAGAGGCCGGACTTCATCTTTTCAATGGTGATTTCGCTGTCCAGCATACCGGGGGAGGTGACTTCCAGCCGGTCATCAAAGAGCGCCACTTGGATTTTACCCGGTGTCAGGTAGCTGCGATGGCAGACGGCATTCGAGATCATCTCACGGATGGTCTTGACGGGCAGCTCATAATAGTCCTGACGGGCGATTCCTTCGATACGGGAGCCGAGGTCGATGTGCTGCAACACGAAGTTGTAGGCATCCTCGATTTGCTCGTATATCGGACCGGAAAATTCCTTGCGGGTGATGAAGATGTCCCGAACAGTACCCTTGAATACCGCACACTGAATGGCGGCATCGGGGAACTCAACCGTATCGCCGTTCAGGAGCAGATACCCATTGGTGGGGTGGTAAGCTCCGTCACGCTCCACCAGCAGTTTCCAAGAAAGCAACTGGTTTTTGCCAACCTTCTGAATTTGCTCCCGTGCCGTATCTGTCTCGGCCAGCTTGAGGGCGTGCTGGTACATCTTCTCGCAGAAAGCAGCAACCTCAGCCTCGGAAACCGTCTGCTCCCGTTCCATCTGGTCAAAGGAGCGGTTGGTTCCTTCCATGATGAGTTCCTGCACACGATACCGCTCCGCATGGCGAGTCGTTCCGGCCACGCGGATGTAGGTGCCGTCCATGATGCCCTGACTCTTGATATAGTAGGGGCGCTGCATACCCGGAATGATCTCTACCACGATGATCGCTTTCCCGTCAATTTCCTGCACCGCGATGTTCGGGGTGATCTTGGGTTCGCAGCTATCAAAAATGGCGTTGGTGATCGCGTCCATCTTCTGAAAGACTTCCTCTTTGGAAAAGCCGGTGACAGACCATGTGCCGTTCTCCACGCCGAAGACCAGCTTGCCGCCCTTGCCGTTAGCAAAGGCAACCACGGTTTTCATGTATTTTTCGCTTTTGGCGGGAATCTCGCTCTTGAACTCTATATTCTCGGATTCACCGGCGAAAATCTCTTCTGCGGTCATCTCGACCACCTCCTTCATTGCATCTAAACTTATAACTTCGTAAATAGACTTATAAATTCATCCCAGCCGAGTATGATCCCCATAATGGAACTGATAAGCCCAACAAGGGACACAATATGTCCTACCCATTTGAAGACGCTTTTACTTTGTAAGGTTGAGTTTTTGTGTTCGCTTATGATTCCCATCCAGCATAAAATGTCTAAAGGAAGTCCTATCAACCAGCGTACTCCATTACTTAAACAAGCGAATGGATTCCAAAGCTTTTTGCTCTCATTTTCTATCATTCGCTCCAATGCACCAAGATGTTTTATCATTGCATCGTCGCATAGATCGAATAACTGTTGTAGGCGTTGCCTGATAATGATGTTGTCAAGTTGTGATGAGAAAAGCTTCATTTCAGGCAATGTATTTACGAGAAGCTGATAGTTTTTCCCGCGAACATTTTTCAAAGGATCGAGAAATTCAGCTATAACGCCGTCATCACCCAACTCTGCCTGAATGACATTGACATTTCTGATGCAATCAATGTACATTTCCTGATTGACACGGCAATGTTCCGTGTAATAGTTCACCAAGTCGATGAATTTATCTCTAAACTCACCTGTTTCGATATATCGGTGTTTATACTTTGATATGTGTATTCTCGAAAGAATATGGCCTAAAACAACAGTCGAACAAATAATAAGCAAGGGAACCCACCGATTGTTCATAGCTCTCTCCACCTATTATATTTTTGCCAGGACGGCGTATTTCTTTCCGTCGCTGGCGGTTTGGATTTTTTCGTGGTTGACCTTTACGCCGTCATCCAAGTCCAGTTCGATGCGGCTCAGGGCGAGGTGGGCGATCATCTCGTCATAGTCGCGGCACTCTTTGAGCTGCTTTTGGAGTTTTTCTTTTCGCTTGGTGGAGGCGGCTACCTCGCGGGCGTTGGTGCTGTGGTCGATCATGTCCTGCATCCGGTTGATTTCGGACTCATAGACGCGCTGCATCTTGTGGAGGTAATCCACGCGGAGATTGCCGATGGTGTCCGGCGTATAGCGGTGGAGGTAGATCAGCGCCTTGAAACCGTTCTGCTTGCCGCTGTCAAACAGCCAGTAGATCGGGCGCTTCTGGTAGGTCTTGCAGTGGTCTTTGAAGAAGTCCTTGAGGAAATAGTTGCGGATGATTTCCCGGCTGCTGTTGCCCTTGCCGCCCAGCGCATCGGCGATGAAGTCCAGATTTTCTTCCAGCGAGTCCGTGCCATAGACGGCTTTCAGCCAATCGCACAGGCGGGAGACAATATCGTCTTCCAGATACTCTTCGTCGGTAATAGGAAGGATATTATCTGCGTCTACCGGATAGGAAAGATTTTTCCACTCGCCATCCGACGCTATTTGATTATAGCCTGTTGGCTTTACCGCCAGAGTTTTTCCGTCTGCCAAACGAAGCGGATTGCCCTCCACCAGATAGGTTTCATGCTGCATACGGTACACGGCATTCCAATCTCCGCCAGCGTAAGCAAGACCGGGCTTGTCCAGTGTGTACCGTCCAAACATACAGCCCACGGCGTAGGAGAGCAGGGAGACGATCTCGTCCCGCTTGGTGCGGACATAGCTGCTGCTCTGCATGGATTCCAGCACATCGTCTTTGTTGTCAAAGATACGGTGTACCGTTACGTCCTTGTCTGCCACTTCTGGGGTCAACTCATCCTGCAAGCCGTAGATGTCGATGAAAATGCGGTTCAGCTCTTCCTCGTTGGCTTTGAGCTGTAAAAAGCGCTGCTCGCACTCGGATTTCCATGCGGTGTAAGCATCTGCAAGGCAAGACACTGAGCGTAGGAGCGGGTGTCGCTCGAAATCCCATGAGTTTTCGTAGGAGTCCCAGTCTTTCCTTGAAATATCCACATTGTTTTTAGCAATACTTTCAATTTGTATGCTATCAAGCGCACCTGATACGATTGGTACCATTGCTACGTCGCCAACATTAAATACCATCGTCTGATTGATTATCGCCAAAAAGAATCCTGATAGTTTCGAGCACAATAAAGCAAGAATATATGCAAGCCTATCATGAGTGGAAAAAAGTGAAGAGCCTCGCCCGTCGAAAAGCTTGCCTGGAGAGGAATATCTAATTCCAAAATTGTGAGATGAACTTATGTCTGACCAAGTAAGCGATTCTCGGAAACCATATTCTGCATTATAATTATGGGAACGGATTCTCCCTGTTTTTTCATCTTTGAAATTTCGTATTTCCAGTCCATCATTTTCCCAATTTACAACGAAATCATTATTTCCGTACCATTTTCTAAATGCTCCTCCTTTATTGTATGGGAACCACTTCTTTTTCGATTTCTGCGCATCATCAGAAGAAACAGCATCGAAACCAATTCTGTGACGCGAAACTTCGTACCAATTTCTCATGAAACGGTCATTATTAGCTGTACTCATTCCGAGGCGAGTGGTTGCATATTTACTAAGCGGAGGATTTTGGAACAACTGGATTGTGCTAAGACTTACCCAATAAGCGATGGTATGCCCAGGCAATTCACTAAATTGTATTGCTTTTCTCGTATATATGCCAGTACGCTGTGGAGGAAATTCGTTTGGTGCTTCATTTTCTATGTCGCTGAGTTCTACCTTAGTAAAAGATGCATCATAATCAGAAATAAATATATTTCTAATGACACTTGCGGCCGTACCAAAAGCTATTCCCATAACCATATTCCCCATTTGGAGAAGCGTGGTTATCGTTTTGGCCGCTAAGATTTTATCTCTCATGTGTTCCAAACTGGACAAGAACATCCAAGAGTGCATCGTGACCATTGCGTTGAATCCAAGTGGCTTTAACATGGAAAAGCCACGTTCTAAACAACAAGCAAAAAGATCACTCTTGCTGTCCGGGTAGTGCTTTTTCACAAACTCACTGAGCCTTGCATCCATGTTTCCGCTGCCCATATACGGCGGATTTGTCACCACCACATCATACTTCTGCGCCAGCACTTCCGCCACATGAATCAGCGGCAGAATGGTATTCAGGGCAGCCTCCCGATGAAAGCTAATGTCGTTTTGGATTTCCTCCACACGGGCGTACAGCGCAGCAAAGTCTACCGGTGCAACCGTCAGGATGGAGCCATACTCCTTCGCGTCGCGCAAGTCGTTCATAATGCTGTCCAGCGCCGCTTTCAGCTTCGGGTCATTGTTCGCAAAGTAGTCTCGTGTGAAAGCATCAATGTCGTTGCTCTCGGCAATCGCATAGACATGGGGCTGGATACCGCGAGAGAAGATACGCCGGTCATATTGGCGGGCCTTCATCATTACGGCAAAATAAGCGAGCTGGGCCGCACGGTCATCAATGTCCAGACCGAACAGGTTGTGTTCGAGGATGCACTGCGCAGCGTCGCGCTGGCTGTACCCGTCGTTTTCGTACATCTGCATCAGCACATCGAAGGCGTATACCAAGATATGGCCGCTGCCCATGCAGGGGTCAATCACCTTGATGTCCCGGACATCCTTGTATTCGCTCTGCTTCTGGATTTCGTCGAGCTGCTGGCGCACTTCCTGCGTCTGGGCGGCTTCCGGCAGATAATACTTCCAGCCCATCTGCCCGGCGATTTCCTCTTCGCTGGCGATGCGCTTGGCTTCGGCCTCATCCCAAGTCATTTCCTCCGGGGCGCGGCCGTCGGCGAAAACGCCTTGCTCTTTCCGCTTGTCGATGAAGATGCGACCAAGGCTGTTTTCGACCATATAGCGGACGATCCAGTCCGGCGTGAAGAGCTGGGTGACAGCGGGGATTTCCTCTTTGGTGATTTTGCCGTTCTTGGCAAAGGCGGCGCTCTTCGGCTCGGTATTGTAATACTGGTACAGCCAGCCGATGATCTCCACCTGACCTTGAATTTTACCATTCTCATCAGGGTGCGTGATGTCAAAGTCTTGCTCCGGGATGTCGTGGGTCAGATGGTACACAACGCCCTCCTGATCCACAACGGAGAGATTCAGCAGCAGCTCGGTGTAGTCGCTGGTCTTCTCAAACAGGGCAGGCAGGATCTCGTTCAGGGCGTTGCACTGCTTGATGAACAGCAGCCGGAACAGCTCGTCCAGCTTGTTTTCAGTTTTCAAGCGTAGGACAATCTCTTCCTCGGCGGAGGTGAACGTCAGCTCCGCGTCGAAGGGGGTCGTCACCAAATCCGGCTCGATCTTGCCGCTTTCGGAAGACAGGACTCGGATATGGGAGGGAAGATAGTCGTTGACCTCCATGAAACGGATGGCGATCAATCGGTTAAACCAAGTGTAGGCGACCTCTTCCAGAATGTACTTATAAGCTGTGGCGTAGTTGCTGTCTTTCTCTTTCTTGCGGATCACCTCCACCAACTTCCTGCGCTGGGGGATGGCCTCACCGGTGATGGCATACGGCTCAGAAGTCCCGATGTCATAGAACTCCATCGTCCCGGTAGACTGCGGCAGTGGGTCTTTGATACCGTCCGCTGTGATCCCCATCAATCCGGCGCGGTACTGAATATCCGCAATGAGCTTATTCCGCGCCCAGATTGCAAAGTTTTTTATGGCTGTTTTGTTCATGGCGATTCTCCCTATTGCATTAAGCCGTCGATGAACATTTCGGCTTGCTGAATCAATGTTGTCCAGTCTGCTCCGGTGATGGCACTTGTTGCTATTGAAACAGATGCTTTAGATAAAACCTCACTGGAAAATTTCTTTATTCCTGCCAAAGCCTTTTGCATCCGGCTCTTTTTCGGGGCAGGAGAATAGATTTGTTCTTGCAAGGATTCCAAGTCATCCTTAACGCTTTCAATCTCTTCGGCGGCAGTATCAGTAATAGCGGGAAGTGACGAAATCAGCTTTTCGATGAGCGAGTTTAAGTCCGTTGCTGATACGCCGTTTTTCGTGTTGAGTGTAATAGAACCGCTGCCTTGCTGGATAACCGGACCATTGACCGTCCCGATGTTTTGAGTCATTGGTGCAGTCTTTTTCTCATCTTCCAGAAGGATCATCTCCTTGGAAATTTCATCGTTGATGAAATTTATCAAGGGTTTTACTGTGTTTTCCAAAAAACGCTGAATAATATCCGTGTAAGTTGCGCCCTTTTTCCATAGGTATTGCATGGCTTGTCCTAAAACATTCGTGTTTGGGGTCTCCACGATGTACCTCATGTAGTCATAAATTGCTTTGATGTGACAATTTTCATCTACTGGAATGCTCGTGCTTGCCCATTCAGAGGAATGAGTCGGAAAACAAGCCTGAAAATCATATTCGACTTGATCCACAACGCTATGAACACGGTCATGGATAAATGGCGTCTTCTCAATATAATCCATCAGCCGATGGAGATTCACATCTGCATCTCCATCGTCACTTGAAAGAAGATTGCTGGATATTCTTCGAAAATCGAGGCTGATAGTTCTTAATTCTCTGTATTCACTCATAAGTCTACCCCGCAGTAAGGACAAAATATCTTTGAAGCTCCGGCGCAGTACAACGCTTTAACCCTTCGATTGCAACAAGTGCATTGGAACTCCGTTTCCGCTGTGTCCGCATTTTTTAACTCTTTGACATACACTTTTTTCAACGGTTTATATGTCATTTTTATTATGCTCTTTTGACGATTGATCGAACGAGCCATTTTCCCAAAGGCTTTATTCAACTCTTCAATCATATAGTTCTCGGCCAACGCTCGAGCTTTGTCACGAACATCTTTTGACCAGAATGCGGATTTCTCTTTTGCAAGTCCACAGTAGGGGCAGAACAGTTCCAAAACAGGTTCTTCATCACTTTGGACTTCCCCTGCTTGCAGCTTAAATTCTGATCCACAATACGGGCATTCAAAGGTGACATATCCTTCGCTATCACCTTGAACAGTAAAACTCAGCGTGATATTTCCCATACGCACCTCCAATACTGCCTATTAAAACTCTACATTGACAATCGTATCTTCGTCCAGTTGCGCTTCCAGCGATTTGCGAAGGCTGTCCATGTAGCGATCAATGTCCTCTTTGCTTTCCAGACGCCAAGAAGCCGTTCCCGTCATCATCTTGATGGAGACATTTTTCGTCTTGCGGATTTTCACCGGCGCAGGGGCAACGGTTGCTTCCGGGGCAGGATTTCCGCTCTGTTTGGCTTCCTCTGCCTGACGGCGGGCTTCTTCTTCGGCCTTTTGAATTTCCCGCTTGTAGTCAAGATCAGCCATTTCATCAAGAAGCCGTCGTTTCAGTGCATCTGCTTTATCTGCGAAGCTTCTCAGCGTAGAGACATTGTTGCAGTGGGTAGCTCCATCCCGGATTTCCTGGAACTTCTCATAGTAAGCCGTCCGCTTCTGGTCGTTGTAGTCCTTGGTGGAAAGTACCTCTAAAACGCGCTTCCACGCCTGATCAATCGAATCGAGAACAGGGGCGGACTCCTGCTGCAAGATTTCGCCATAGCAGGACATGAACCGCTCACGCAGCTCAGGCAGCTTCGGAATGTTGGCATAGGGCTTTTCCTGCCGGGTAATAGAGCGCATCTGTGCGACTATATCTTCCAGCTCGGCGTTGACGATATAGGTCTTGCTGTCATCATAGATTGCAAGCATATCCAGCGCACGAGCGAAGATGGTAGATTGTTCGCCGCTAAAGAAGGTCTTGATCGGCTCGTAATCTTCCGCGAAGTCGAAGAAGTCATCCCGTTTCTTGGAAACGGTCGTAAAGAAGTCCAAAGCAGACTGAATCTGAACAACAGACTGCATCAGAGCCTTCCCACCGGACAGAACACGCTTGCCCGGATAATGATGCTGCTCGTAATGGACTTCCAGACGCTCGATCTCATAAATCGTGTTTTGCGCATAGCGCTGGAAGTTCTTCATGATGGCATCTTCGTCCTCCGCCGAAGTAGTGGCGCGGAAGGTCTCCTTCATCACATCCCGGACAGCCTTTTTGTCCTTATCGCTGACGCGGACACGCTCTTCCATCAGGAGCTTTTCCGCAAACGCTTTTTTGGTGATGAAGCCGATGATCTCTTCCTCGCTCTTGTTATTCAGGCTGACCGCAGCACCATTGACTGTGAAAGCGAGATCTCCGCGCTTGAACAGACGCGCCACCAGCCAATGCACATCATCTTCCACAAAGCCATAAGGAGCCTTCATGAAGCGGTCCTTCACCGTTTTCATGGAGGTTTTCATGTGATTGCGGGTATTCATGGCGATAAAGCCCTGCACATCGTCCAGCGCATGAGCATTGCTCTCTGTGCCACCTTCCAGCCCAAGAGAAAGCTGGTTGCTCTGATGGAGCATCTTGCGGATCTCCGCCTCGCCCATCGGCGCGTCGATGTAGGACAGCTTGTGATAGACCGTCTGCACCAAACGGCCAATGGCTTCATTGATCCGGCTGATGACTTCCTTGCCGTTCACGCGGACAACATCGCCGTTTACATAGATCGTTGCTTCTTTCAGCGCTTCGGTCAAGTAGAGCTTTGCGTTTTGATTGCGCTCCCGCATTTCCACACGCTTTGCCTCTTTGATCGTCTCATACTTGGCAAGCTGCGTGGAGGTGTTTTTCCGAAGGAATCCCTCAATTTTCAAATAGGATTGAATTTCCGTCAGGAACTCTGCATCATTCGGAAGTACAACAAGGACTTCTCTGCTTTGACCGGACATCATCCGAAGGGTTCCATCCTCTGTGCTGCCGTCGTACCACGGTGTCAGGACACGAAGGCCGATGTCATAGTTTTGATTTGCTTTGTATGGACGATCATCTACAAACTGGTTGAAGCCAAAGGCATAGCGGCCATTGAAGACAGGATAGGTGTAGCGTTTGCCGGGGAAAATGTCCTCAAAAATCATTTCCGCGACCTTGGTGATGATCTCCGGCGTTTCTACATTTTCCTTCTCAATTTCATTGTTGACTTCCTGTTCCTCATCGGTCAGGAAGACATAGATGCTGCCGTTTTTTTGCACGAGCATCTGCCGCATCAGGACCTTCAGCGCTTCCTCCACACGGCCTTTCAGCTCAATCCGGTCATCGTCGATATTTTCAATCATCAGGCTGGTGATGTTGTCGATGTTTGCCTCAATTTCCAGCACATATTTGATCATGAAGAGTGTCTTGAGGACATTGATGGCGAAGACATCCTTGTCCTTCTTCTCCGGGTTGATATAGCTGTTGTCATAAGCCCGGATGATCACCCCGCTGTGGCTGTGATCCAGAAAGTTTTCCAGTGCGTCATAAAAGCGATGGAAGGGTACAATGACCCCTGCCTCTTCATTCATGACATTGACGGCGGATTCCTTAAAAAGCGCCAGCATGGAGCGCTCACCGCCGGAAAGGTGTTTACCGGAAGCCCCGTGGGTACGAATAGAAGTCAATACGCTGGACAGCAAATTGAACTGGTACGGCACAAAGGGGTAGACCTCGGCAAAGTCTTCCGCACTCGCGTACAGCTTCTTTTCTGCCGTATCATTGAACACAATTAGGTTTTTGATAATTGTCGCTTTCTGCTCATAGAGCAGCCGAAGCGTCTGTGCAGCCGGTTCCGTTTTCTCAAGGATTCTCTTCTTGATAACGGCATCCACATTGGCAGAAGAGAGGGAGAGGCGGGTGTCAAACCGGCCTTGAATTTTGGAAAAGTCATTGCCCTTGACCTTGGTGATGGAGTCAATATCCTGCTGGCTGGTCACGATGACCCATGCCTTACCCATGCACTCCTTGCCCAGTTCCTCAGTCACAGTTTGGAGATTGAGCATCAACTTGGAGTCATCACCGATGTACTGACCAATTTCGTCGACCAGAAATACAACATGGTGGTTGTTCCCCTTGCGCTCGATATAATTCTTAACGCGCTTGGCGAAGTCTTCAATGCTGATGGTATATGGCTCCACCGCTTTCTCACACCAGTTTCTCGCCGCAGCTTCGCTCATAAAATCCATTGAGACAAGGGCATCAACAACGCTGTCTTGGATGAAGTCGAAGTCCTGTCGGGATTCTTCCCACGGATCGCCGTATTCTTCCTCGAAAGCAGCCTTAAACTCATCGTAGCGTCCCTCCTCGGAAAGCCTCCGTTCCAGATCGGCAACATGGGGAATGGACCCGCAGAAGCCCTGCATCTGATTGAAGACTTTGAGGAATACATTGACGATGGCATCCTTGTTTTGCTTGCCATTCGTTTCGCTCTTGGAGTCGATGTTGAAGAGGATTACATCCGTGGGGGTATCAGCCGCCAGCTTCATATCCGCCAACACCATCGGATCTACGATCTTCTTATCTTCGACGAAGTAGTCCATCGCCTTTCTATCCCCGACCTGACGGTTTTCCAGAAGGTAGGACAGGATTTTCAGGAAATGCGATTTACCGCTTCCAAAGAAGCCGGAAATCCATACTCCCATCTTTGGCGTTGTTCCGACAATCCCTTTTTTATAGGCCGAATAGAAATCGGCAAAATGCTTTTGAAGCTCGCGGGTAACGACATATTCCTCAAGCTCCTGAGATACATTTGCGTCCTCGCCTTGTCCGACAATAATTACGCCTTGAATTTCTCGGTCGATCTTCTTGGCGAACATATCCTTTATTTTCATTGCTGCACCTCCATCACTTGACAAGCCGGAAGGCTCTGTAATAATTATCGTCTTTGATTTCGTTGAAGAGAATCAATTCCTGTTCGTTGTATGTGCCGGGAAAGAACATCACCACAGGTGCGTGTAGATAGGACTGGTGGAGATTGTTCAGCACATTATGCGAACGAAGAAGCGGATAGCTCTTGCCAACACCGGTCAGAAAGACAATGGCGTTCTCCGGGGTGTGGTCAAGAATGTACTGCACAATCAGGCTGTCATCCTCGCTTACTTTCATCGAATTGCTGACTGCCTTGACAATTCTTTGGATGCCGCGCTTCTTCTCAAATTCACAGCACTTCTCTATGAAGTTCTTCCCTTCAAGGAAGTCAATAATAATATCATAGAGGTCGAACACAACAAGCTCAAATCCGTCCGTTCCTTTCGAGTTCTTATGCTTCATATATTCGATACGCTCACGGACTTCCAGCTCTTCCTCAGGCGAATAGTCAAAAATCCAGTAGTTGACCTCATTGGCTTTTCCGCTGCTCTGACGGAAGGATGGCTTTCGGATCGCCGCTTCCATCGCGTCCAGTCGTTCTGTTAAATCCATTATCTTACCCCCGCAAGCGCCTTGACATAAGCGCCCATATTGTTCTGTTCCAGCCAGCGTACCAAGTCCGGGTCTAAAATAGGGCGCAGTATTTTTCTGGCCGTTTTTGCTTTATCAATTATCCCAGCCTCGTATAGCATTGTTTTATAGCACCGGCCAAGCCGTACCAATGTAGCGTCCGTCCATCCGGCCACTTTTTCATTTTGCTGTTGCTTATCTTTGAAAAAAACACGCACATCGCTGTCCGAAAACTCGTAGGTGCCGAGAATCATCTTTTCCCGGATCACTTCATAGACAAAATCAAAGAAAAGCGTGTCATACGCCATAGCAGCAATTAGGGCAAAGAGCTTTTGCGTTGCAAGGTCGCTGCGTGTGAAAAGCGGGATGAAGCTTTCATCTAAAGCCCTGATGCGGCCTGTGACAGTATGATAAATCTGATTGGCTCGGAGAGTAGTCGGGGCTGCAAACAGGTTCTCGTTCAGGGCAAGGGATTTTATCTGTTCGGCATTCTTTCCTTCATGAAGAAGCTCCACCACTTTGCGGAACTCTATAAACCAGAAGGATAACTTCACTGCGCCCGCACTGTATTCTTTTCGTTCCATCTCGATTGTTGACCTCCTTGATTGCTGGACTATTTTTCCTCGCGTACAGCTTCGCAGATGTCCCCAATATCGCAATCAAGGTAATCGCAGATGCGTAGCAAAATAGGGAGAGCGACTTCTTCGCCCTTGTTGAGCTTGCTCATCGTACCAGCTGCAATCCCGACCTCTTTGCGCAAAGTTACTTTTGAGATGTCTCTCTGGATGAGCAGTACCCACAGTTTTTTATAACTTATTTTCATGTCGATGCTCCTTGTTTTTCGAGATACGGCGAGGCTACAAAAACACATTATAATTATAGCGGAAACACTCGAAACACGCAACAGCATCTTTTGCGTATTTACAAAAAAGTTTCAAGTTCTTGGAGCGAACATCTAAAAACAAAACCCGAGCGCCTTTCAGCGACTCAGGTCAGACCATTGGGGGTGGATAAGCCGATCCCTTTTGAATACAGCCTTTGTGTAAAAGTCGAGGGACATGACCATATCAAAGCCCTTAATGTGGTCAAAGAAGGAGATGTCATCCGACATCTCAATAATTCTTCTAAGGAAGCCCATGCACGCGCCGCAATCAAAATAGTAGGTGGCAGAAATGTGGCTCAGATGTTCCTCAATCTCAATATCCAGCTCATAGTCATTAGAAATTTCTATGGCTGTTTTGATGAAGGTTTTCGCCATTTTCTCGCGCTCCGGCAAGACAAGGTAAGTTACATTGCTATAAATCTTTTTCATGATTTCGTCGAACGAAGGTGCTTGCTCTGCATCTTCTCCGAAGGCTTCTACGAAGTCGATTCTTTCCCTCTCGATTTCCTCTATTGTTTCTTTGTGAAAGTGTTTCTCATAGATTAGCTCTCCCATCGTTCCTCTCTCCTAAATTGATTATTGTCAGCCCCTTTTTCTGAGCGCGTTTGAGTGTTTGCGCAGCGCCTCCCCAGCCGTGAGTCACATAGCACAAGGCGTATGCAGCGTTATCGACGAGATACCGGTTCCTTGCTGGGATCGCAGCCTTAAAATGATACTTCTCAAAGCCTTCTGGATAGATAATGTCATCAAAATATTTTAGCTCGGCAATGTTGAAAGTGAGGTAGGGGATGACAAGGTAGTTCCTTATCTGCGAATAGCTCTTTTTCAGGTCAGAGACAACCCTTGCGCACATCCAATCAAACCCGCCCATGCCGCCATTTAAGAAGTCAGTAACCCCGGAGGCGATAAGCTTTTCAACTTCTCGCCGGACATCCTCTGCTTGGACACCGTAGCATTCTTTGTGACCAATGAAGGTCGCTGTCGCTTCTTTTCCCATCTCAAGATACACCTCTTCAAAATAAAAGGATAGCACAACTCCATGAACAAATCAACGCTATTAGCGTTGGCGACTTCCATATAGAATGTGTATAGCGATAGCCGCGTCACCTATACTATTAGTGTGTATTCCGCGCTGATAGGAGGTGCCGTGATGAGGCTTGAGTCCATCGGCAAAAATATCCGCAAATACCGCCTGATGAGGAAGCTTCGTCAAGAGGACCTTGCGGAAAAAGCCGACCTGAGTATTAACTATGTGGGCGCAATAGAGCGCGGCGAAAAAACGCCTTCTCTTGAGTCATTGATTTCCATAATTAACGCTCTCGGCGTTTCAGCGGATATGATCCTTGCGGATGTCCTTGACAATGGGTATTTGGTAAAAGATTCGCTTCTGGCTCAAAAGCTCGATAAGCTTTCTGCGGAGGATCGCTCTCAGATTTATGATGTCATCGACACGATGATCAAGCATTCAAAACAAGCTAAGCCCTGAAATAACGAAGGCTCACCGAAATCTTGCAGTAGGTTTCGGTGAGCTTTTTTCTTTTGCTTATTCGAGTTCTCCGCTGCGGGATTTCTCCTGTTCCTTTGCCAACGAAGGGCTGAGGAAATCATCCACATTCGCCTTCATCGTATCAATCAGGCGAGCTTCCTTTTTAAGCTTGGCGCGTTCGTCATAAAGGCGTTGCTGCTCATCCACGAGCCGTTGCTGTTCGGCTTGCAGAGATTTCAAGCTCGGCAATTTTCCGTCACCCTGAATGGCGAGAAGAGTGCTCTTTGCAGCCTCATAGATGACAAGCTCTGCTTCGTGTTTGGCACGATATGCCGGTTTGTCTGCCGCCTTCATATAGGCTTCATAAACCGGTTTGAGCCGCTGGTAGTTCGAGATATTTTTGATAAGCGGCTGCACCTCACGCAGTCTGGCTTCAACATTCTTCAGCTCGCTGCCGGTGCGGGCATAGGAGCTGTGAATATCCTCGGCCTTCTTCTCAAGATCGGCATATTGCAGGAGGTTGTTTTCGGTGAGATAGTTGAGCGTCCGCGCAGCTTCTTTGAGAATGGTGAGCTTCGCCTTGTGCTCGTAGCCTTTGCTGCCGATGAGCTGGATGCGTTCTTGAATATCGCTGATGAGGGAGATACCCCGGCGAGGGGTCTGCATCTGACGCTTGCGGTTCCCGCGCCCCTGAATGCGTTCTTTGATCCGATCCTCTGTGTAGTTGTCACCGATGGTTTTTGCACGGGTAAAGCGCTCCTGGCCTTCTGCTCGGAAGGAGATGTATTTGCCGGGTTTGATTTCATATCCGGCTTCCTGCATGAGATTCAAAAACTCGTCCCAGTCCTTCGCTGTGATGATGCAGCGGTCGATGGTCTGCTTGAGCTTTTGCTTCCAGCTCGTGCCGCGTTTGGCCTCCGTGTATTCCTTGTAGTCCATGCCCTTGCTCTGCGAGGGCGGGATCACGGAAAGCCCATGCTCCTTGCAGATTTCGTCACTGAGTTGGCGCATTTCCCGGTAGGTGCGCCGGTTGCTTCGGTAGGCATGATAGTCTACAAAGTTGACGGCATTGAAGATGATGTGATTATGGCAATGCCCCTTGTCGATGTGGGTAGCAATCACATACTCATACTTGCCTTTCAACCATTCGTCTGCAAACTGCTTGCCGATCTCATGTGCCTGTTCCGGCGTGACTTCTCCAACATCGAAAGACTGGATCAGGTGCCGGGCAATTACTTTTGGCATCTGCATTCCCTGTTGGACGGCGAGGTTGCGTGTCCACTCAAATTCTTTTGCCGCAGCATCGCTGGCAGCACATCCGAAAGAGGAAACATAGAGCTGGTCATCCGTCTTCTTCGGATCAAGGATGTAGGCAAGAGCCTTGTTTACAGTTCCCCGGATTGGCTTGATTTTAGTAACTGCCATATTTCCTTTTGCCTCTCTTTCAGCTCTGTGACATCATCCTCATAGAGGTTTCCCTTTGAGTTGATGCGGCGGCAAATCTGATTGATATTTGACGCAGCACGGCTGACAGCGGCAGCGAGTTTCTTCTGCTGGGTGTAGTCCACTTTGATGATGTAGCCGTCAATGAGCATCTTCCGGGCATACGCCCCGAAGTTCTTTGTACCAAGCTGCTCCATCTTTTTTTCAATGAGCCGTTTTTCACTTTCGGTAACGGCCAACCGGAGGATAATAGGCCGCGTTCTGTTTGCCATAGGCGTTCCGTCCTTTCGCAAAGATAGAGGGTTTGGGAAGCATCCCAACAAGCAATTTGAAGATTAAGGGGAGGGTTCCCTTAATCGAAAATCGCCGTGTGTGGCAACACCGGCTGTGCTTGCTATTCTCTCAAAATCGTATTCCCGGTGCTTCTCCCCGTAAAAATCCCCTTCACTTTACAACGGACATTTTATAAGGAAATTAGCGGTATGGAAGAGAAAAAAGGCGCTCGAAAGCGCCTTCCCTCATGCTTGTGCAGCTTATTTCTTTTTCCCTTTACCGCGTTTCTCGTAGTCCTCGTCAATCCGGCGCTTCCAATCTGCGCCGAGCGGGGCGCTGCAACGGACGGCGGAAATTGCCTCACTCAGCACCTCATAGTTGAGCTGCGTCCCGGCGCTGTCAGAGTGGTAATTGACGGCTCGGTCAGCTCCGATCCCAAAGTGCCGCGCCGTTTCCACCGCGTCAATGTTTGCGCCGAGGAACAGGAACTCCCAGCCATACTTTGCCTTCTGCCGCTCGATCATCTGCTTCACCCGGTCGCTGCTGTAAAACCGGCTCGCATTCTCCATTCCGTCCGTGGTGATAATAAACAGCGTATGCTCCGGGACATCCTCCGGTCGGGCGTACTTATGGACATTGCCGATGTGATGGATCGCACCGCCGATGGCATCCAGAAGAGCCGTGCAGCCCCGGACGGTATAGTCCCTGTCTGTCATCGGCTTGATGTCGTGGATGTTCGCGCGGTCATGGATCACCTCGCTCATATTGTCGAAGAGGACTGTGGAGACAAGCGCTTCGCCGTCTGCCTTTCTCTGCTTCTCGATCATGGAGTTGAAGCCGCCGATGGTGTCGGCTTCCAGCCCGCTCATAGAGCCGCTGCGGTCAAGGATAAAGACGATCTCGGTTAAGTTCTTTTTCATGATGAATCCTCCCATATAGAAAAACTGTGACTGCTTTTGCTTACAGTCACAGTATAGGAGAAATCGTCTTCGGTTTGGTCGCATGGAAAGCGACATTCAAAACATATCGCGGAACAATTCGCTCTCGATGTCAGCGACATTATCCAGCGGGATTTTCGTCCCGTCCATGAGCATCATCAGGCGTTCAAACTCGTCTATCTTTTTGAGGTTTCCGCTCTTTGTCACATACGCCCCGCCGGACTTCTTTGCGTCCGGGACGAAGTGGGTGACGGTCAGCGCAGGATGGTCGCCAAGCCTTTCCATGAGGATCTGCTGCTTTCTGTCCAGCGCCTCTTTTTCCTCTTCACTGAGGTCGATCTTTTCATCTGTCAGCCGTCCTGTTTCATGAATTGCGTCATCGTACCCGGTGAGAGCGGCGAAAGGAGAGAACTGCGCGGCTCTGTCCAGCATCGGCATCTGCGGTCTTTTTGATGAGACATGGTGAGGGAGGTTGATGATGTCCTTGTAATCATCGCTCATGCCTTGTGACCTCCAATCTGTTCATTCCGGTCCTTTGCCGTCGCTCCCTCCGAAAGATTCATCCCCTTGAGAATGGCGTTTTTCCCGAATTTCTTTTTGATGGTGAGCATGGCTTGCTGTACTTTCTTTTCCCGTGCCAGCTCTTCGTCTTCCTGCTTGCGCTTCGCGTCAAGCGCAGCATAATCGGTGAAGAGGTCAAGCTGCTCATAATTGTCCTTAGAAGAAGGAGCAGAGGCTTCGTCAATCACATGGGTCGCTGTGATGTTCAGCCGCCGGATGAGCAAGCTCTTGTCTGTAATCCGGTCGAATAATTCCCCGGCGGCATCCATGATCTGCTTCGTGGAAGAGGTGTAGCGTTCCAGATTGATTGTGCCGTGGGCGTGTTTCGGTATCTGCCGCCCGTAGTGATCCTTCACGACTTCGCCGCGATACTTCCTCCTGCGTTCCGGGTCGGTCAGGTTCTCAATGTCATAGCCTATCGTGACAACGAGCTGGTTAGTGACAAAGCCTTTGTCAACCAAGTCCATCGAGAGAAGGTCTGCCATTTCCCGGAGAACGAGCCGCGCTTTGTCTGCCTCATAAGGTTGGTGCAACACCTGTCCCGATCCCAAGCTGTTGCTTTCCGGTTTGTACGCCTTGACAGCTTCAACCGTGCAAGGCTCCCAGCCCCATGCGTGGTCAATCAGCAGCTCCGCATTCTTGCCGAAGAGCTTGTAAAGCAAGTCTTCATCTGTGATGGAACGACGGGCAACATCGCCCATCGTGAACATCCCGTTCTCTTCAAGCTTCTTGGCATATCCTTTGCCTACCCGCCAGAAGTCGGTGAGGGGCTGGTGTGACCAAAGCGTCTTGCGATAGCTCATCTCATTCAGCTCGGCAATGCGGACTCCGTTCTTATCCGCCGGAATATGTTTGGCGACAATATCCATCGCCACTTTGCAGAGGTAGAGGTTTGTTCCAATTCCCGCAGTTGCTGTAATACCGGTTGTCGAGAGGACATCGAGAATGATCTTCATGGCAAGGTCATGGGGAGACAGCTTGTAGGTGGCGAGGTAGTCAGTGACATCCATGAACACCTCGTCGATGGAGTAGACGATGATGTCCTCCGGCGCAACATACTTCATGTAAACCTGATAGATGCGGGTGCTGTACTCCATGTAGTAAGCCATGCGCGGCGGCGCGATGATGAAGTCAATGGCAAGGGACGGATTCTCTTGCAGCTCGGAGAAGAGATACGATGAGCCTTCCAGCTTTCGCCTCGGTGCGTCATGCTGCCGTCCGGCATTTGCTTCCTTGACGCGCTGCTTGACTTCAAACAGCCTCCCGCGCCCGGAGATACCGTAGCTCTTGAGGGAGGGTGTGACCGCAAGGCAGATGGTCTTGTCCGTCCGGCTCTCATCCGCAACGACAAGGTTTGTGTCCAACGGGTCTAAACCGCGCTCACGGCACTCAACCGAAGCATAAAAGCTTTTCAGGTCGATGGCAATATAGGTGCGCTGCTTCATGCTCCGGCCGCCTCCTTTCAACGGTATCAGCTTTGTTTGGGTTTTCTCTTTATCTTGGGTGCGGTTGCGTCATAGCTCATATCCAACAGCAATTTTATCTGTTCGTCCGGCACACTGCCGTCTAAGGCAACTGAGACCCAGTTCGCTTTGCTCATGTGGTAAGCCGGGAAGATGCCGGGTTCCTTCCGCAGCGAGCCGATGAGGATGGGATCGCATTTGAGGTTTACCACATCAAGAGCATCTGCGCCCTCTAATCCCAGCTTGTTTTTAGGCACATCCATCACAACCGCAAACCATTTACGGTTATTTGAATGCCGGAACACACAGAAGAGCGGATGCTTGGCGAAGAGGTATTCCTCATCAACGCCATATTCATCTGAAATGTATTGTATGAACTGTTCGCGTTTCAATAAACGCGCCTCCGTTTCAGTCACTCAAAGACTACAATGTAGTCTTTAGCAAAATCCTCAAACATCTCGTTTGTGCTGTCAATCACACTAAACAATTCGTCATTCAACTTTCCCATCACATAGGCGTTTTGCGCCTCGGGCTTATTGATAATTACCCATTTAAGTTGCGAATACGAATATTTGGCGAATGCAAGCCACTGCGGATAGTTTATTGCCATCGGATTTTTCGTGAAGTAAATCTTTCCGGCATTCGCAGCCGTAGCTCCTGCATGAGCTATAAACAGCATTGTTGCCAACTTGGGATGTTTCTCTCGGTTAAGCGAAATTGGAATAGATGCTCGAATGCTGTTGCCTTCTTTGATACGCTTTATCGCATAACCAAGTCGAACGATTACCTCGGACACCATAACGGGAATGGACTGAGAACAAAAATGGATAAAGTCATATCCCTCGTAGTACATATCCTTTTTCTTCTTCACATAATTACCCATATCTATCTCCTTACGCTCCGAGCAAGCTTTGGTCAAAGGCGAACAAAGCCTCATTGATCTCGAAGACATTGTAGTTCCCGTGCTCAATGAAATACTCAATGATGATGTCAAACTTGTTGGAGTGTGAGAGGGCAAAACCTGCCTTCATGAGCATTTCTTTCGTTTCATCCAGCGGAAGTTCCAAGGCAATCGCAAAGGCGAGCACCGTGGGCTTCGACGGCTTATACAGCTTGTCTGAGCGGATCTTCGAGAAGAGCTTGCGGTCGATGTTCGCTTTCTTGTAGCACTGCGCGTCGGTCATGCCTTTCTCGTCGATTTTCCGAAGCAGCATTTCAGAAAAGCTCTCGTCGATCTGCGAAAGAGCATCGTCAAGACTTTTCGTGCTTGCCGCCATTGGAGCGCCACATATTGCTTCCTCCGAAAGCATCTGCATCCGGCGAAGCTGTGAAGCGCGGCTATCCGTATGCGCATCCACATAAGTATCGTCTATGTATGCGGCAATGTCGGAGAACAGCTTCTCGCTGATCTGATATGCCTTGCGGTCGAAGATGACGATGTAGACGGTCATGTCATTTTCCAGAAGGAAGTCGCTGATCGTGTCAATGGCTACCTTTAATGCCTGGTCTTTCGGATAGCCGTATATGCCCGACGAGATCAGTGGAAAGGCAACCGTCTCGCAGCCGTGCTCCTTAGCCAGCGCCAAGGAAGTGCGGTAACAGGAGACAAGCTTTTCCCGTTCTCCGTGTTTTCCGTCCCGCCAGCGCGGTCCGACGGCATGGATCACATACTTGCAAGGCAGTCTATATCCCTTTGTGATTTTCGCGTTGCCGGTTTCGCAGCTTCCCAGCGTTTTACACTCGGCAAGCAGCTCCGGTCCTGCAGCCCGATGGATGCAGCCGTCAACACCGCCACCTCCCAAAAGGGAGCTGTTCGCCGCATTGACGATAGCATCAACCTTCATCTTTGTGATGTCGTTTCGTACAATTTGAAGGGGCATAATATCACCCGCCTTTCAATTCTTCAAAATTATTTCCTGTCTTCGTTGTCACCTCGAAAAATTGGAAGTTGTAAATATCATTTTACATTTTTATATGAAATCACAATATGACTTGGTGCAAATAATACTGATGCAATAATCAATAGCACTGACCTACTCATAATCCCACTAAATAAGAACAACATTGAAGGAATAATAGAAAGTGCTAATGCTCTGAAAACGCTGTTTTTCTTAAAACATATAATCCAAATAGCACAATAAAGCATTACCAATATGGTATCTACAATCAGATATAGTGCAAATGCTTCGTCAGACCACCACCCGAACCAAGTTCCCGGAATATTGATTATCATGAATCCGAAACAACCCAATCTCCCTACTTGTTCTGTGACCTCAACATATTTATTGTTCCACTTATTATCAAATCCATCTTTGCACTTAATCGCAAATACAACATTGGGTATCATAATGACTGCAATAAAAATCAGCCCAAAAACATTAAACCATTCCATATTATCTACCATCACAAACTTCGATTTGTCGCTCTGTTTCTTAGTCAGGAAGAAGCAAGTAACCTTATTTATTCTTCCTTCTCCACGATTCCAAAATCAATCAGGATGTTCTTATCGGCATTCGGCGGATAGACGATCCCCATCATCTCATACTGATAGCGCCGCACCTTCCGAAAGTCTTTGACCGGTTCAGGTGCGTAGGCCGCTGTTTCGCAGTGCTCATACTCCGGCATACCGGCAAGGTCATCCGCTGCCGCTTTAATCAGGGCATCGGCCACATCATCAATGTTCTTTCCGGTTTCAACAGCCACCAGCTCATGCTTTTTAATATCCTTATCAAGATCGCCAAAAGAGCGATAGAGAATATATTTCATGACTCTTGTTCCTCCACATTCTTTTCTTCTTCCAGTACATTTTCCAGAAGTACCGTCAGCGTTGCAGCGATTTTCTCAAGCTTCATCGCTTCTTCTTCATCCTGCTGCATCAAATAACGGATTGCAGCCTTGAAGGCCGTTGTTCTGTCCACTTGGGTTTCGCTATCAAATCGGTCAAGGATTTCATTGATCAACTGGACAACTGCCTCTTCCTCCGGGGACAACTCCGGTATGTCAAACATGGAGGCCAGTTCTTCATCCTCCATAAGCGTCTCATATTTGAGGTAGGAGCGGTATTCTTCGGACATCAGCTCTTCAAAATAGTTGATCATGATATGGACACGGTACCCGCCGCCTTTTTCCGGCGTGATGCAAAGGTAGTGCGCTTTTTCACCGATGTCTTTTACGAAGGACATATCCTCTGCATCGTCAAATTCCAGCATTCTCAAATAGAGGTCGATGTGCGCGTCCCAGTGCTCATAGTCCACAACGCCGCGAATCCTTCCGTGATGCCGCTTTGCATAGTCATCGCACCGGTTGAGCAGATAGTCGTAATTTTCCTTATCCTTCGGCACAACCACCTTCGGGATTGCGTCCATTTTCTTTGTAAACTCTTCCATAAAGCCACCGGGGGCAAAGGCTCGCTCAAATACAGCCGTTGCGCGGTCATCCTTTTCGGTGGTTTCGTAATTACGCTCAAATACGATGTTCTCCATCTTGTTATCCTCTCTACAATGCTGCACCTCATGTATTCTGGAATTTCCTCAGTAGGTTCAAGGATAGGATATTCAGATACAGATAGCCCAGCTCTGAAATATAGTCAATATCAATTTCAATCAGCCTGTCCTGGAGCTGGTTGAAGACAAGCCTCATCAAATCCATCTCCGGCGCAGTATCAAACAGCTTTAAGCTGTGGATTGCTTTCTCAGCTTCGTCCCATGTTTGGGATGTCTCGACCTCAGAACTGGTCATCACCGCTGTTAGAATCTCGCTTACGAGCAGCTTGCCGTCCCGCTGGTCGATCTCGTCCCTGAGTTGGGCAAGCATCTTCTTTTTGTCCCGTATCGGAAAGATGTCGCAGTTATCGTCGCATTCAATCGCAATAATCTCTGCAATACACTCCCGCCAGACCGCATATCCGGCACTGATCATGCCGTCTTCCTCGTTGGACTGCGCGTAGCCTTCACAGTATTCGTCATAGAAGCTATTTCCATCCAGTTCATGATGGACGCAATAGATGTGCGCCAGCTCATGCAGGAAGATATGAAGCAGCTCAACAGGATGGTAGGGTATGTCCGTGCGGAGCAGGATGCCGTCCTTGCCGCCGTTATCCATCCCGATAAAAGAGGATGCCCGGAAATCGAAGTAGCCTTCCTCCTGATACCGGTCGTGCAGCCGGTAAGGAAAATACTGTGCGCAGAACTGCTCAAAGATTTCTTCCTGATCGTCGGTCATAAAACAGGTGAGGATGACATTATCGCGGGAAAAGTCTGCATCCATCTTGTCGTTAAAAATCTCTATGGCACGGGCAAGATAGGAGTCATAGTTCAAATCGTTCGTCGCCTCCCTCCAAGGTCTTCATTTCAGGAAGTCGCTCTTATGTTCAATGCGCCGGAGATCATATCCGCTTTCCGCCAAGTGGGCAATTTTCAAGGCAACCAAATTGATGTCTGTTCCCATTGCCCGTGCAATCTGCTCGGATGTATAGCCGTAGTCATAGATGTACTCAAGAATCTCATCGGTGTCGAGCAGGATTTCAGCGGCAACGATGTTCGCCTCATACTCCGGCTTCGTGGTCATGTCGTATAACATGAACTCCTGTATTGCGCTTCCTTTTGCCAGATTGCGGTGCAACTGGTCATGCCCAAGCTCATGAGCACAGACAATCCGCTGCATCCGCCCGCTCAGGTTTTCGTTTATGAAAATAAAACGGCTGCGCTTGATCACCCGGTACATCCCTTTCAGAGGGCCGAAGTTCTCACAGAACAGGACCTCAATGCCAAGCTGCCGTGCTATGCTAAACGGATCTCGTGTCCCGCAGCGTTTCACAAGTCTGCTGCCGACCTTCGAGAGATTTTCAGCATTCATCGTCTCACCTCCCGCTGATGGAGGCATCGCAAACAGCGAAACACCTTACTGTTTGCTCGTCCCCTTACGGTATTTCTTCGGAGTGTATTTCTTGTTTTTCTCTTTGGCGATCCAGTAAGCATCGTTCAACGCCTTCATCGCGCCATCGAGCGCTTCATCACTGAGCCGTCCACCAGCAAACATACCGGTCACTTCACTGACAAGCTCGTCAATATCTCTGGCTGCTTTGGAGCCGCCCTGTTCATGAGCCGCTACCACCAGCAACCCATTTTGCCCAAGCAGATACTCCGGCGTGGTATTCAACGCTTTCGCCAACTTTTCCACAATATCGAGCTTTGTCGGTTTGCGAGTGCCAAGCTCATAGTGCTGGATGGTTCTCGGTGTCACAGATACTTTTTCGGCGAGCTGCACTTGCGTAAGGTTCGCTTCCAACCTTTTCTCTTTCAGCTTATCCTTGAAACTCATAAGGCACCTCTTTCTAAAACAATTATGGACACGAACAGAAATTTCGCAAAAGGCATTGACATGAAATATCTGTTCATGCTATGCTGTAATCAACGCGAACGACCCGTTCGTGATTATGATACCACACGAACAGTGTGTATGTCAACAGGAATACGGAAGTTATGCCCGGTTTTGCGTAACTTTTAGAGCACATGGAGGTAGGCTATGACGAACACACATTGCCGAAAGGCGTATGTCTCGGTCAACTTGGATGTTGACGAAGAAGGAGTATGTCATCCTCGGTTTATCCGTTGGGAAAACGGCCTGATCTTTCAGATTGACCAAATCCTGTACAAATGCCGTGCAGCTTCTAAAAAAGTTGGAGGCGGCGGTATTCGTTATACTGTGATGATCCGTGGGAGGGAATCGTACCTCTTTCAGGAGGGAACAAAATGGTTTGTAGAAGCAAAGGAGGGAGCCAGATGATTTTATCGCACAAAGAGATTGAAGAAATCGCTGCGGTGGTCACAAAAGATTTTAACGAGTTCTTTTTCGGACCCGATACGGATGGGAGGCGATTGCCTCGCGGTACGCCGATTGACCAGTTTGCCCGTGAATATCTCGGCCTGAATGTTTCGTTCGCTTATCTGTCTGAGGACGGAAGCATCTGCGGACTGACCGCTTACACCGATACCGAGTACATCGTGGAGGACAGAGGCTTTCAGCGCAAAATCCCGCTGCACCGAAACGAAGTTCTGATGGACAGGAACTTTATCGAGCCTTCACAGATTCGCAAGCTCTGCGGGAAAAGGCGGTTTACACTCGCCCATGAGTGCGCCCATCAAATCCTGTTCCAGATGGAGACAGACAAAATCCGGGAAGCTTGTCGGCGGAAATACTCCGCCCGGACAGCCTATTCGCTCCGGGAGCTAAAGACCCGCGAGGACTGGAATGAATGGCAAGCCAATGTCTTAGGCGCGGCCATCCTGATGCCCCAGCGGGAAATTGATCTTGCCGTTGCGTACTATGCCAGAGGCCGGAAACTCGTCAGCTATGATGGAACTTATGCCTATTGGGATAAGGTTGCCCTTGATATGATCTGCCAGCAGTTCGGCGTTTCCAAGACAGCCGCAGTCATCCGGCTGAGACAGCTCGGCCACTTGGAAACACGGCCATACAGCGAGTACAACGATCCTTTGGAGGTGTGGGCATGAAGAAAAGCATTCGTGTCTCAGAGCCTTCACCGGAGATGCAGGAGAAAATCCGCAGGGCGCGATGCGCCATTGTCAACCAGAAGATGCGCATGGTGAAATGTCCATATTGTGGGCATAACGCTATCGCTGTATTCGAGGATTCCCGTGGTCACATACAGGCCAAGTGCAAAGCCTGTGGCCGGGAAACCGTATTTGATGTGATCAACATGAGACGGTTATACCTCCGCCTTCACAGAAGGTAAGGAGATAACAAATACAATTCAATATTTTATGCTGTGCTGTGGAGCCGCTGATTGGTGAGTCTTCCTAATGCCGCATGAACAGAGTTTTCTAAGCTCTGTTTTATCGGTATGGGAAGATCAGCTCACCGTCATGCGGCTCTTTTTTAGTCTTGTCCATCCGCTGCTCCGAGCCAGCGGAAAGGACAAGGCAATGAAAAGAATCCCCAAAACACCCATCGAGTTCGATTACGACCTCTGGATTTCCGAGGATGGCAAGTGCATGGTGCGCGTGAAGGCCACCGGCGAGACTACGGAGGTTGACCGCGAGGTCATGAAAGCACTCCGCAATGAGGAGAAGAAGCTCCGTCGCTCCTACGATACCGGGGGAGCATCTGACAGCGAAGACAGCGAGGAAACGCAGCCTTCCACTGTGCTGTCGCTGGACGCCGTGCCGGAAGATGATGTAAAGGCATCCGCATGGTTGGAGTCCCCGGAAAAGATGGAGGAAGACATCATCACCGGCTTGCTCGAACAGGAGTTTATCCGCAGCCTGACTAAGCCGCAGCTTGATGTGTACACGAATTGTATGCGCGGCAACATGAGTATGCTGTCGTATGCCAAGCAGAACGGCCTTTCGTTTTCCACTGTCAAAGACACACGGGATGCGATCAGGAAAAAATTCAAAAAAATTTTTTGAGAGACCCGCTAATTCGCTCAAAAAATGTCCGTTGTAAAGTGAAGGGGTCAATCAAGACCCGCTTCACAGTACCTTGAAAACAGAATATCCAGTGCTGCGGATCTTTCCTCTTTTCTCGAAGCGACTTGCCTTCTGCCGCCAAGACCTTCCTCACGGAAGCGAGCGATCAGCAGAGAGGCTAAACTGCCGTGTGGTGCGGCTGTTCGCCATGATGGAGAAGTTGGGTATAATGATACTTCCGTTCCCGGATTGCCGGGGGCGGCTCGGAGCGTTCCTCGGAGGGGTGAGAGTCCCATGATACCGATTAACCGTTGGTAGTCCGTAGCATTCCCGGAGCCGCAAGGCTCTTCTGGCAGGGGGGCGAGCTGCAAATATGCCGGAACACGAAACAAACCAATTAGCTACATTCAGCATACAAGTTTTCAGGATGAAAACTATGTGGCGGAGTGTTCCTAACCGGCGCTCCGCCATATCCTTTTGTCCTGAATACAGTTCACATCATCAGGGAGGTGTTTGTAATATGATGAGCGTAGAAACCATGAGAAGCGTCAACCCGAAGACGGTTGACCGCAGTACCCTTGTCCAGCGGAACAGCATCCGGCTTGAGCCTGCGGCTGCGCAGGATGACCGGCTGCGGGATTTTATCCGACAGATCAGAAACCCATATTGCTATTTGGACGGGAAGACCGTCGTGAAGATCAGCTTCTCGAAGACAGACACCACCTTGGAGGACTGTCTGGAACATTATCTGAGAGGACTTTGATTATGAACAAACTGAATCTTTTCGCCCGGTTCTATGGACAAGCGATTGAGCCTGTGATACAATGAAGTCAGGTCAAAAAAGAATACATGGACTAAGCCGCTGCCCTTGAGGGTCATGTGGCTTTATCGTGTTTTCCTCATACAAGAAGCAGAAGCCTTCGTCTTTCTGATTTGATGTATCACACCAAACAGAAAACGGAGGTTATTTTTATGCCCGGAAAAGTTTACCGGACGGCGATTTACTGCCGTCTGTCCCGTGAAGACGGGGACAAAGTTGAAAGCAACTCCATTGCAAGCCAAAGAGCCATTTGCGAGGACTACATTGCGCGGCATGACGATCTGGAAATCGTCTGCGAGCCGTTCGTTGACGATGGTTATAGCGGCGTTTCCTTCAATCGTCCGAACTTCAAAAAGCTCGAAGACGCAATCCGCAAAGGCGCGATTGACTGCATCGTGGTCAAAGACCTCAGCCGCTTTTCGAGAAACTACATCGACGGCGGGCGGTATCTGGAAAAGATATTCCCGCAGCTCGGCATCCGCTTTATCGCGGTCAACGACGCTTACGACAGCTTGACCGGCGATCCGCAGTCGGATTCCTTTGTCATCCCGTTCAAAAACCTAATCAACGACTCCTACTGCAAGGATATTTCCATGAAAATCCGATCCAGCTTGGAGGTCAAGCAAAAGAATGGTGAGTTCGTCGGGGCGTTCGCTCCCTATGGCTACAAGAAATCGCCGGATAACAAAAACCAGCTCATCGTCGATGAGGCTGTCAGCGAGTATGTGCAGATGATCTTTGCCATGTACAAGGACGGCTTCTCCATCGGTCGCATTGCCGCAAGGCTGAATCAGATGGGTGTGCTTTCCCCAATGGAGTATAAGCACTCGGCGGGGGTGAAGTTCGATACCGTCTTCAAGACCGGCGACACTGCAAAGTGGACTTACAAGGCTGTCCAGCGCATCCTCACCAATGAGGTATATATCGGTGTCCTTGCCCAAGGCAAGCGCGGTACGCCAAACTACAAGGTGCGCGTTGTGCAGCCGAAAGACGAAACCGAGTGGGTCAAAGTCGAGGGTGCGCACGAAGCGCTTGTTTCCTATGAGGATTTCATGGCCGTCAAGACCATGATGAAGCGGGATATGCGCTGCTCGCCTGATCAGGATGAGGCACACCTGTTTTCCGGCTTCCTGTTCTGCGGAGACTGCCAGCAGTCCATGATCCGCAAGACCGTCCCGTCGAAGACGAAGAAGTACATCTACTATGTATGCTCGTCCAATAAGCACAACCGGACCTGCAGCCCGCACAGCATCAGCGCAAAAGAGGTCGAGGAAAAGGTGTTTCACGCCATCCATGACCAGATCGAGCTTGTGGTCAACCTCGAAAAGGCGCTTGCTTTAATTGAGAGGCTTCCGTCACAGAACCGTAAAGTGTTCAACTACGAGGCGCAGATTACAAAGCTCGAAGAAGAGATTGAGCGGTATCAGAAGCTCAAGCTCCGGCTGTATGAAGACCTCTCGGACGGGATCATCGACAAGTCGGAATACTTTGAGTTCCGCAACAGCTACACCAAGATCATTGAAGAAAAGCAAGAAGCTCTTCTTCGTGTGAAAAAAGAAATGAAGCAGTCGGTCACAACCGGCACTTCCGAAAGGAATTGGGTCACGCTCTTCAAGCAGTATGAAAACATTGACGAACTGAACCGCCGCGTTCTTATGGCGCTGGTTGACCGCATCCTGATTTATGAGAATCACGCAATCGAGATCGTCTTCAAGTACAAAGACGAATATCAGCAGACGCTTGAATATGTTCTCGGCTATGCCGATGAACTTGCCATTGCCGGATAAAGGAGGGATGAGCGCATGGCACGAAAAAGCAGAAAACTCGCAGCGGCAGAGCCGGTCTGCGAAGCAGCACCGCTGCAAATCTTCCCGACGGCCATTTATGCCCGTCTCTCTGTGGAGAACAGCGGCAAGTCTGAAAAGGTGGATGTCATCACCAACCAGATCGAGATATGCAAGTCCTATATTGCAGGGTGTCCTTACCTAGATCTCGTCGATGTTTATGTGGATAACGGACGGACGGGTACGGTTTTCGACAGGCCGGAGTTTAACCGCCTGATGACTGACATCAAGAGCGGCAGGATTAAATGCCTTGTAGTCCGCGATCTCAGCCGCTTTGGCCGTGACTACATCGAAACCGGCACCTACCTTGAGCGCATTTTCCCGCAGATCGGTTTGCGGTTTATTGCTATCAAGGAGCACTATGACAACTTCGATACGGACAGCTCGAACGAGAGCCTGATGATTCCGCTGCAAAACATGATAAACGCCCTCTACTCAAAGGATATTTCCCGCAAAGTCTCCACTGCCCTGAAAGCGCAGATGGAGCAAGGGACATTCCAGAAGCGAAACCTCCCGTATGGCTATCGGTGGAATGAAGAACACACAAGCATGGTCATTGACGAAGAGACGGCGCAGTATGTGCGGCTCATGTTCCAGTGGAAAATCGAGGGATGGTCAATCCCCATGATCCTCGATGAGCTTGACCGGATGGGAGCGCCAAATACGGAGCTGCGGAAGCGGCAGACCGGAACCCGCAAAGGCGATGGATGCTCCTGCAAAGGCTGGTACAGTTCAACGCTGTACGGCATCCTGGCCAATCCGCATTATGTGGGCGATACCGTCCTTGGCCGCTCCATGCAAGCAATCTACAAGGGCATCAAGTCCCATAATGTCAAGGATAAGGACGAGTGGATTGTGTTCCCGAACACCCATGAGGCAATTATCTCCCGTGAGGACTTCCAGAAGGTGCAGGACATCATCCAAGCGGCTTCTGAGGCTCGGCAGACGAGTATGCAGAAGACCGAAGAAATCCGAGCAACGCTCGTCAACCTGTTCGAGGGTAAAATCGTCTGTGCTGACTGTGGGAAGAAGATGTACTTTCACCGCAAGAGGATCGACAAGGACAAGCGGGGACGCTGGTATGCCTACTATGAGTGCAGCACTTCGGTCAACAGGCGATATGAGCACTGTACCTCTCATTACACGAGGCAGGACACGCTTGAAGCCAATGTCCTCCATGCAATTCAGCTTCAAGTTGAGGCTGCGCTTGACTATGACAAGCTGTTGGACAAGCTCAGGGGCAGCGAGGGCGAGAAAAACATCCGCGATCAGCAGAATGCCCTCATTACCAGCCTGAATCTGCGGCTCAACGGCGTTTCCAAGAAGCGAACTCGCCTCTATGAGGATTACGCCGAGGGGCTTCTGGATGAAGAGGAATACGCCTTTGCCAAAAAGAGCTACGACGAGCAATATGCCGATCTGTCCCGCCGTCTGGATGAGGCGGTGCAGCGCCGGAGCAAGTTTGCCGAGGCCATGTCGGTAGATAACAAATGGATTTCCCTGATGAAATCCGTTAGTACGGCAACGCAGCTTTCTCAGGACTTGGTAGACGAGACGATTGAGCTGGTTAGAGTCCATGAGGGCAGCGCTGTGGAGCTGGTCATGAAGTACAGCGACATCTACGAGCAGACCATTCAGAGTATCAATGAAGTACAGGAGGCGATGTAAAATGGTCAAAGACTACACAATCGGCATCTACATCCGCCTCTCTATGGCTGATGAAGATACCGGGAATGGCAGCAAAGCGGAAAGCGACAGCATCGGAAATCAGCGTATGCTCATCAACCGCTACCTTGACAACCATCCGACACTCTCCAAATATCCGAGGCTTGAGTTCGCGGATGATGGATATACCGGTACGAATTTTCACCGGCCTCAGTTTGCCGCGATGATGGAGAAAGTCCGGCACGGCGAGATCAACCTGATCTGCGTCAAAGACTTTTCCCGTTTTTCTCGTGATTACATTGAGACGGGGAATTATCTCGAATGTACCTTCCCGTTTATGGGCGTTCGCTTCATCTCCATCAACGACGGGTATGACAGCGACGATTGCAAGGGAACAACCGGCGGTCTTGAGGTCGTCATGCGCAGCATCATCTATGCGGCGTACAGCAAGGATCTCTCGGTCAAAACGACAACGGCCAAAATCCAGATGATGAAGCAGGGCAAGTATGTGGGCGGTTACGCTCCCTACGGCTATGTGCTTCACCCGGAAATCCGCAACAAGCTCAAGCTTGACCCGGAGGCCGCCAAGGTCGTGCGCAGGGTCTTCGATGAAGCCCTTGATGGCAGGAATACCTCACAGATTGCCCTTGGCCTGAACGATGACAACATTCTGACGCCGGGGCAGTATTTCAAGGGGAAACATCCTGACAAGAAGAAATTCAGCCGCATGAGCGACAAGATAAGCTGGACGGCATCTATGGTCTACAAGATCATCGTCAACTATGTCTATACCGGTGCAACGGTAGGCCACAGGCGCAAATCCGGTGGTGTCGGCTCACGAAAGAGCATCGCTCAGGATCAGGAAGACTGGATTGTTGTTGAGGGAATGCACGAAGCCATTGTCAGCAAGGATGAGTTTGAGCTGGCTCAGGCTGTTATCCGGGGCGGCGTAAAGAAGCCAAAACGCAACCCACACTACTATCCGCTCAAGGGTCTTGTGTGCTGCGGCAACTGCAAACGCGCCCTGACCCGGCGTAAGAACAGGAATGTGAGTGGGTATTTCTATCAGTGCACGCATTCGACAAATGACCGCGATACGGAGTGTCCGGTTGGCGAGAGATACAGCGAAGCATGGCTTGAGAATGCTGCCTACAATGCGATTGGGCAAATGCTCGCGCTGGCGGAAAAGAAAGCCGTGAAGAATCACGAAATCAGCAAGCGCAGGAAATCCGCGATCTCAGAATGCGCGGACACAATCCGCGATCTGCAAAAGCAGTCCGAACAGCTCAAAGCAGTCAAACTCAGGCTGTATGAGAAGTACACTTCCGGCAATATCACAAAGGCGGAATACCTCAAACGGAAAGCAGAGGCAGACGCAAAGATTGCCGAGAACGATGAATCAATTCGCAAAGGCCATGAGCGGATGCAGGAGCTTGATTCTGAGCATCCCTGCTCTGATGAGAGGCTTGACGCGGTGCTCGGCGTGTACCAGAAGGACGAGGGGCTTACCTACGAGCTTGCCCATGCGCTGATCGACGCTATCTATGTTCACGGACAGGACAGCATCGAAATCGTCTGGAAGTTCAAAGACATCTTTGAAGATATGGAGGGAAAGAAATGAATGCGGTGATTTATCTGCGAGTAGCCACGAAAGAACAGATCAGCGGTGACGAAGCCAAGGGTATTACAACTGTCAAGGCTCAATAGAGATGCAGCAAGCCGTTCACTGGTGGTTATCCACCTATGAACGGCTTGTAAAATCTCAAAAATTTTTTAGTTCCTACTTGACACAAGAAGACATGAGCCGCCTGGGGCGTGACTATCTGAAGGTCGG
>ERZ779877.355-NODE-355-length-52127-cov-3.407743_pt1 | contig 52127 bp, 40 predicted proteins | sample MGYA00511556_ERZ779877 | MGnify/ENA primary metagenome ERZ779877 (study PRJEB29588, sample SAMEA2159338) | human gut metagenome | biome: human gut; feature: human-associated habitat; material: faeces | place: Denmark | collected 2008/2010 ... | reverse complement strand
CTGCGTGACGAAGAACAGCGTGGGCTGCGCCCACGGCGCAGGCAGCGTGCTGACCGACAGGACGGGGGCGCAGTTCCCGGTGCTGTGCGCCTACGGCTGCCGGTGCGAGATCCAGAACAGCAGGACGCTGTTTCTGGCCGACAAGCCGGAGATACACCGCTGCGGTCTGACCTACGGGCGGCTGCGGTTCACCACGGAGACGCCGGAGCAGTGCGCCCTCCGGGAGACGGAGGAGGAGCTGGTGCGCTGGTACGACCGCGACGACCACCAGCGCTTCGACGTATGCGCCGACGACCATTGCCAGCGCTACCAGGGCATCACCCGCATGGTGTCGGATCATGTGGAGGAGGCGATACGCAGCACCTATGGACAAGTATTGTGGGACGGCAAGGGCATTTGCGACGCGCGCTTCAGCAAGTGTTGCGGCGGTGCCACGGAGGTCTTCTCCGCCTGTTGGCAGGATGAGGACAAGCCTTATCTCGCCGCCTTCCTCGACCGCCCCGCGCAAGCAGGCCAGGCGGCAGACGCGCTGCCCGACCTGACCGACGAGGAGACGGCCCGCAAGTGGATTCTCTCCGCACCGCCCGCTTTCTGCAACACGCAGGACAAGCAGGTGTTGCGCCAGGTGCTCAACGGCTACGACCAGGAGACCGCCGACTTCTATCGCTGGCACATCGACTACACCCAGGAGGAGCTCGCCAGCCTCATCGCCCGCAAGACGGGACTTCGCTTTGGCAAGATCCTCGACCTCGTCCCCCTGGAGCGCGGCAAGAGCGGGCGCATCGTACGACTGAAGATTGTGGGCACGGAAAGGGAGCGCGTCATCGGCAAGGAACTGGAGATACGCCGCACGCTGAGCGAGAGCCACCTGAAGAGCAGCGCCTTCGTCGTCGAGACACAGCAGGGCGCCGACGGCATCCCGCAGTCGTTCCACCTCTCGGGCGCAGGTTGGGGCCACGGCGTGGGACTGTGTCAGATCGGGGCGGCCATGATGGGCGAGAAGGGCTACGACCACGAGGCCATCCTCCGCCACTACTACCCTGGCGCCACGCTGAAAACGCTTTACAAACCTTCCATAGAACAATGATTATGACCGAGAATAGCAAGCGACATATCAACCCGTGGGCGTGGGTGCCCTCCCTCTATTTTGCCGAGGGACTGCCCTACGTCGCCGTGATGACGATAGCCGTCATCCTCTACAAGAAGATGGGCATCTCCAATACGGACATCGCCCTCTATACAGGCTGGCTCTACCTGCCGTGGGTCATCAAGCCCTTCTGGAGCCCGATGGTCGATCTCGTCCGCACCAAGCGGTGGTGGATCGTCACCATGCAGGCGGTCCTCGCCATCGCCTTCGCGGGCATCGCCTTCTTCATCCCCGCACAGTTTTTCTTCCGGCTCACGCTGGCGTTCTTCTGGCTGGTGGCCTTCACGTCGGCTACCCACGACATCGCGGCCGACGGCTTCTACATGCACGGCCTCGACAGCCACGAGCAGTCGTTCTTCGTCGGCATACGCAGCACGTTCTATCGCATCTCCACCATAGCGGGACAAGGACTGCTCGTCATCATCGCAGGACTGATAGAGGACCATACGGGCAAGATACCGCTCTCCTGGACGGTGGTCTTCGCCATCCTCTCCATCCTCTTCTTCCTCGCGAGCCTCTACCACGCCTGGGCGCTCCCCAAACCTGCCTCCGACCGCCACGCCCCCGACCGCACGGTGGGTGGCATCCTGCGCGAGTCGCTGCTGACGTTCCGTTCTTTCTTCATGAAGAAGAACATCGTCCCCGCCCTGCTCTTCATGTTGCTCTTCCGACTGCCCGAGGCGCAGCTCGTCAAGATCATCAACCCCTTCCTCCTCGACCCGATAGCGAAGGGAGGACTCGGCCTCTCGACCAGCACGGTGGGCATCGTCTATGGCACGGTGGGCATCATCGGACTGACCTTGGGTGGCATCCTCGGTGGCATCGCTGCCTCGCAAGGGGGACTGAAACGCTGGCTCTGGCCGATGGTCTGCGCCATCACCCTCCCCGACCTCGTCTATGTCTATCTCGCCTACGCCCAGGACAGCGCGCTATGGATCGTCAACACCTGCGTCTTCATCGAGCAGTTTGGCTACGGATTTGGCTTCACGGCCTACATGCTCTACCTCATCTATTTCTCGGAGGGCGAGCACAGCACGTCCCACTACGCCATCAGCACGGGCTTCATGGCCCTGGGAATGATGCTGCCGGGCATGATGGCCGGATGGCTGCAGGAGCTCATCGGCTACCGCCACTTCTTCCTCTGGACGATCCTCTGCTGCGCGGCAACGTTTGTCGTCTGCCTCTTCATCAAGATCGACCCTGAGTTTGGCAAGAAAAAACAGCAGGGCTAAGGGAAAGTAGTACAATGATGGAAAAGGGAAGCAATCTGGTAAGAGAAAGGGCTGCAAGGGCCTGGGAACGCCACCTCTCGTGGGTGCCCACGCTCTATCTGCTGCGCGGCATACCCTATGTCGCCATCCTCGCTCTCGTGCCCATCGTGCTCAACCGCATGGGGGTGAGCAATGCGGTCAACCTTTTCTGCTGCTCCTTGGCCCTCATCCCCTTCATCCTCCGCCCGCTGTTGGGCCGCTTCTCCCGCCAACTGACCGACTGCCACCATCTCATCCTCTACGCCGAAGTGCTGATGGGACTGATCTTCCTGGCCATGGGGATCGTGCTGCGGCTGAAAGTATGGCTCCCCGCCTTTCTCCTTCTCTTCTACGCCGAGGCCTTGGCGGCAGCCTTCCACGACGTGGGGATAGGCCGCTACTTCATGATCTGCTCCGAGCGTCGCTTCTACCAGCAGGTGCCCGCCACACGGGCTGCCGCCACCTGCGCCGCCTTTGCCCTGGCGCTGGGCATTCCCGCGATGGTGGGAGGCAACCTGGAGGTGATCCATCGCCGCATACCGATGGCGTGGAGCACGGTCTGCGAACTGCTGGGGGGCTTCATCCTCCTGCTGGCGGTCTATCATGCCGTGGTCCTCGTGCCGCTCGGCGAGCAACTGGTGCGCAAGCGCAACGACTACAAGGCCCTGCTGCTCGAAGACCTCCGCAAACTGACGGACCGTCGCTATTTCCGCTTCGAGATGCTCTTTCTGCTGCTCTTCCTCCTCCCCGAAGGGTTCTTCTACCGTGTCGGCATCTTGTTTCTTGTCGACCCCGGGAGCAATGGTGGACTGAGCCTCTCGCCACAGGAACTGGCCTTCACCCAGGGCACGGTGGGTGCCTTCGGCATGCTGCTCGGTTGCCTGCTCGGCGGACGCTGCATCCACCTCCACGGCTTCCGCTATTGGCTGTGGCCGATGACGCTCGCCATCACGCTGCCAAAAGTGTTCTACGTCCTGATGGCCTACACGCTGACGACCAGCTTCTCCCTGATCACCCTCAGCGTCTTCCTGGAGCAGTTTGGTTTCGGCTTCGGCATCATGGCCTTCGTCGCCTACCTCGCCCACCTCTCACGAGGCTACCATCCCGTCATGTTCTATTCCTACTGCTTTGCCCTCGCCGCTATCGGCATCACGGTCTCGGGCGCACTCTCCGGCATCCTCGCCGACTACCTCGGCTACCGCATCTACTTCGCCCTACTGATGCTCCTCTCCCTCACCTCCTATCTCGCTGCTGCCTTCGTGCGCACCGAACCGATAGAAGGCCTGAAACTGTGAGCGAGGACAGACTGTTGTTTCCAATACGGCCTGCCGAGTTAGGGAAAACAACAAATACAACTTTTACAACTAGTAACAACGATGCCAATGATACAAGGCTTCGCAGGGACATATCGCCAGGACAATTAGCAGGAAATGTGTCCAAGGCGAAGCGTTGTATATTGTTGTTTCGCAACAAGCAACCCTTGGTCTGCATAGGCCTCGAAGAGGCGATGTCCCCGCGAAGCGTTGTAACTTGTTGTAAAAGTTGTTCAAGTTGTTTTTCTATATGTCCACGTCGAATCACTCCATGTCCCGGACGAACCTGACAAAGGGTCTGAAACTGTGAACGAGGACAGAAGGGCTGAACTTTTTCTCCCTGCTACTCGCTTTTTCCAGAAAAAATATGTAAGTTTGCATCCATGAAGCAATTATTGACCATCCTTGGGCCCACGGCAAGCGGCAAGACCACCCTTGCCACACGCCTTGCCTATGAGCTGGACGGCGAAGTCATCTCCGCCGACAGTCGTCAGGTCTATAGGGGCATGACGATCGGCACGGGCAAAGACCTCGCCGACTATGTAGTGGAGGGCAAGCCGATCCCCTACCACCTGATAGACATCTGTGACCCGGGGACGAAATACAACCTCTTCGAATACCAGCGCGACTTCCTCCAGGCCTACGAGGACATCCGCCGTCGTGGACGCCAGCCCGTGCTCTGTGGCGGCACAGGACTCTATATCGAGGCCGTGCTGCGGGGCTACCAGCTCTCGCCCGTGCCCCAGAATCCCACGCTGCGGGCAGAACTGGAGGGGAAGACGCTCGACGAGCTGACCGTCATCCTCCAGGACCTGAAGGCGCGCAACCACTCCACGATGCACAACCGCACGGACGTGGACTCCTGCCAGCGGGCCATCCGCGCGATAGAGATAGAGGAGTACAACCTCCATACGCCCACAGAGAACCGCCAGGTGCCACCCATCCCCTCCACCATCATCGGCACATGGGTCGATAGGGAGACACGCCGCGCACGCATCACGCGCCGTCTGCACCAACGACTGGAGGAAGGAATGGTAGAGGAGATAAAAGGTCTGCTCAAGACGGTCCCTGCCGAGGACCTGATCTACTACGGCCTGGAGTATAAGTTTGTCACCGAATACGCTCTCGGCCGCACCTCCTACGACGAGATGTTCAGCCGCCTGGAGATCGCGATCCACCAGTTTGCCAAACGACAAATGACCTGGTTTCGGGGCATGGAGCGCCGCGGCCTCACCATCCACTGGATCGACACGCAGCGCCCCATGGCAGAACAAGTGGCAGAAGTATTGCGCCTCATGGCGTAAGTTTTATGAAACGCGTCTCATGGCGTGGCTTTTATGGACAAAGGCATAAAAGTCACGCCATGCTTTTATTTTCTCAACAAGCCCACAACATTCTGCACCAGGTTCACGGCCTCCTGCTGCGTAGGCTTTTGCTTCCGCGCCAGCAGCACCTGCACCAAGTAGGTCTGCCCCTTGCCGACCGTCACGACCTGAGCATAACTGATCGAATGGAGAGTAAACTCATTCGGCGTCACCACCGTGTCGCGGACCACCTCCCCCGCAGTCCTCGCTATCGAGTCGGTGGGGATAAACGGGACAGGATCGCAGTCGTAATAGACGGTTTCCATCTTCCTGGCCTTGACACAAGCGACGAGTTTGTTGGAAGCCTGTTTCGTACAAGCATCGAGCTGGTTGTTGGAAACCAGTCCCGTGCAAGTATTGAGTTTGTTGGAAGAAACCTGCCCAGTGCAAGTATCGAGTTTGTTGGAAGCCAGCTCCGTCACTCTGATCTCCATGCGTTCGCTACTCTCATAGTCATACACATTCGCATGGCCTTCCACCACCTTGCAGATCCGATCCTGCAGCGAATGATCAATATGGTCCGCCACCCAGCGCTTCTTTGACCAAAGGTCGTAGAGCGTATAATAACCATTGCGCCTCATCTCCAGCACACCAAGCCGATTGTTGGCCGTGTGAAAGGCGAAGGAGTCAAACTCCGGTTTCACCAGCATTCCGTAACGGTCGCGCAAACCCACCTTCCCCGTCTCCTGGTCCTCGACGACGAGAATGCCCGGGTAAGCATCAAGACGCTGACGGAACACCCTGGCAACATCCAGGCAACAGTAGGGATTGTTGCCAATAGCCATGCTGGGCAGCAATACGCCCAGATAGCCCACAGCGACTACATAGAAAGGCAGGTCCTTCACGCTCCTGAGGAGCCCGCCACAAGCATAGGCCATCGCACAAAGACTGAGAGCGAGCATCGCCACACGCTCCACCCCCGCGTCAAACTGCGACAAGAAGAACGGGACCATGGCAATGACCACCACCCACAGTTTCCCCATCGCCACACCACGGAGCCTTTGCAGCAGATAAAGACTGACCATGGGCGCCACAACACAAGCCAAAGCGCAAGCATGGTCGTAGAGGGCCAGCCCGAAATACAAGGCAAAGAGCGCCACCAATAGCAGGGCGCAGTAGGTCTTGGCCCGTCGGTCCGTCCAAAGCAACAGTCCCATCGCTTCCTTCCACGTCAAGTTGTCCACCATACCACCCTTGCGCATCGCATTGACGGCATAGGCAACGACAGGAAACAGTCCCAGCCATACTTTCAGCACCCACGGGAACACTTCCTCCCTTGGCTTGTCCGTCTCCATGCCCATCATAGCATACGCCTTCGAGGTAAGAATCCACATATGCACATCAGCATCCATCAACCATTTGAGTGCCATCAGCGCAAGAGCAACCAGCCCCGAGGCCCAAGCCTTTTTCTCACCCTTGTAAAGGGCGAACGAGCACACGATGCGAAACAGTACCATCAATGCCACTAGATTGACAGGGAAGTACGGGAACCAGCCATAGCCGACTACCACCACGACTATTGCCCACAAGAAGCAGATAGTCCAATCCAAACCATAAAACGCCTTTTTCACACTACTGTTAATTCCTTTTTCCATCATAATGATTTCCTTTGTTTTGATTTATAGATTTTATTTGTCATCTTATTGATTTATTGATTCACTTTGCCAACGTAACGATTTCTTTGCCAACGTGTTGTTTCTTTTGCTATCGTGAAAATTCTATTGCTATCGTGAAAATTCTATTGCTATCGCGAGAATCATTTGCTATCGTGAGATTCATTTGCTTCAACTCAATTCTATTCCCTCGCTACTCCACTTCCATCAGAATAGCCGTATAATTATCGTCGCCATACTTCCAGCAGCTAAGGTCGAAACCATGCAGTATCTCCTCCAGCGACTTCGCCTCCATCATCCTTGCCTCCAAGTCCTCGGGCTCCATACTCTTGTGGACCCCATCGGAGTAAAGCAAAATCCGGTCGCCCGGACAAACAGGAAACTGCACCACGTCGGCAATCGCCTCCTCCGGATGACTGCTGAAGAAACTGCGCGCCACGATCTCATACCCAAAGCTTAACCTCACATGGTCCTGCGTCTGATACATCACCCCCTGGCCTGGCCGCTGCAGATAGCACCTGCTGTCTCCCACATGAGCTATGGTCACAATGTCCCCCTCGATACTTGCCATCACCAGCGTCGTTCCCATCTCCGCCTGTCCTACCTCTCTCGCCTTCTGCTCGATAGCACGCGTCGCCTCCTGGCAAGCCTCCACGACCTTAGCCTCACTATCCCTTTCCTCCGCATGCTGCTCCCAGTATGCCGATATAGCATGGGCCACCGTCTCGCTCGCCACTTCTCCGCAAGCGTGACCACCCATCCCATCACACACGATACCCAAAAAGCGCCCCCTCTCCTGCTGGTCCATGACCACGAAGAAATCCTCATTATTAGAGCGCCTTCCCTCCTTACTGATTGTCGCATACCTGATCTTCATTGCTTGTCCTTTCTTTATATCCATATAGTTATTTCAACATCACTCGAAGCTATCACACTCCTTTATGACAAAGAGGGGATGAAAGTAACCCATCTATCACTGGAAAAATCTTGGAACTATAAAAAATCCACATTTTAGCAATCGCTCAAAACCAGCTTAATCACTCCTGTACAAAAACGAAAAAGGTTGTTCGCAACTCCATCCAGCCAGAATCGGGAACAACCCTCCGTTTTCATCAGTTTTCAGTCCTTCGTAATCTTAAAACCCAATTTCAATATGAGTTTTATCGTTTCTACTGATGTGTTGCGGTCGTACTCCTTTTCTTCTTCCGTTAGTTCTTCATAAGGCACAAGGCACGGATGCAGCCTCTTTGCATCATTCCGCTCCTCGCCATGGGTCCAGCCATCCTTCATCCGTCCAGCCGACCATACCTCATGCACATTTTTTGCAATGTTTTCAGCCAAAGCCTCCAATTCCTTAGGCAGCACTACCTCCTTCGTATCTATAGGATGGGGCATATAAATGTTCTTACTCATCGCTCACGTTTTTATGTTGTTGCATACCTGTATAGAGGGCAGAGAGGCAGTATTTCTATCATTGCACGACAAAATATATGTTTTAATCTAAAGCGTCAAGTAAGATGAACGAGGCCCAATACTTTGCATCTGTATAGCCTTTTGCCCGAAGATCCTTTTGTGCCTCTACCAAGGCTTTGCGTTTGCTCATTCCGCTCATCAGATTGCGGTAAAATTGCACCATCAGTTCAGCAGTGGCGGCATCATTTACAGTACGTAAAGACATCAACAATGTATTTACTCCCGCATTCTTAAAACCACGTTGCAAACCATAAACGCCATCTTGACCAAGTTTTCCCAACCCGCTCTCGCAAGCAGAAAGAACGACCAAATCACAAGTACGAAGATTCATTTGAGCAATCTCAGAAGCACTCACCTCGCTATCCTCTTCTGTATTAGCTCCTGCAAAAGCAAGAATACTGTTGTTCATAGATTCAACATCGGTGATACCTTTATGGCTTCTGTACGCACCATGCGTTGCCAAATGAAGAATATTTGTTTTGGTATCTGACAGTTGAAGGAAGGAGTTTTTACTAGCATTGTCATTTTTCAGAATGACCACATTCTTTACCTTTCCTTGCTTAAGTACCATACTTATTTCATTGACCTCACGCAGAGTATTCCCTAAAGTTTCATATACCACTTCTCCATCGCCACCACTACGCATGGCGGCTAAGGACTGTTTCACCACTTTTTCAGATGTATTACTCATGTTGTAATCAATGCCGCCATAGAGCATGGCACGTGAGGGCACTGCATGCGGATGGTTGTAACAAAGCTCCTTGGTTGTGGAAAGACGGTACACTTCCATTTGCTCAGCCATAGGTTTTCCATTATACAGAAGATACTCAATGGCTAAGTGATTGAATGTGCCATCAGCAGAGAAAAAGATTCGTTTTTTACCTTTTAGATGATTGGCTATACCTCCCCAAATCAAATTGAGAGACTTGTCGAAAAGTGACGGATCTGCCTGCATCACTTTGGCATCGGCCAAAGTACATACAGGAATTGAGACAGGAGTCTTCATGTCAGAATCGAGTACTAACGCCACCATATAATTGTCTTGGTCCAAGGCTTCCGATTTTATAGCTACAAACTCTATGGCAACATCTGTTGGGGACAGTTTTTTTTGTACATCACGCCAATCATACATTACGTAATTAGTAAAGTCTGCCATTTCGGAGCAATCGCGTAATAGCTGAAGCAGGCGTTTTTTATTCTCCCGCTCCAGTGTCAATACATTGTTGGCTTCTTCTTCCGTCTGCATGTTACTTCGAAGCACGCGTATCTGCTCATCAGCAGACTTGATGTCGTCATACACCATCTTTAGCTTCTTGTTTTCCTTTTGAGCCAACAATTTTCCAAACTCTATGGAAGAATTGAGCAAAATACCCTTGGAAAGCAACTCTACGTCATAGGCCAATGCGGCAATGTCACCGTTCAACGACTCATAACCAACAGGTATTGTTGCCATCATGTCAAAAAAATCCCGTATTCGATTCTCCTCTTCACGCCATGTAAGCATGCGTTCTGCTTCACTTTGCATACGGAATTCCTCACTGATGGCTTCACGCAAAGCTGGAATGTATTGTTTGTAATATGAAACGGCTTGAACATAATCTTGTTTCAACTCGTAGCAGCCAGCTATTATGCCAAGAGAAGTGGCATAGGCTAATTTACCAAGGTATTCTTGTGTCATTTCAAGATTTTCAGTTTCTTCAGCTATAACCTTGTCCAATATCGCTTTCTTTTCCAAAGCACTCGCATCACCTTTAAAGTCAACATTCTCATCTATCCCCATGTCCATATAGCATATCTTCAATGACGAGGCCGCCTCAGAATAATCCTGATACATACCATGTTCTTCAAAGAGTTTCATAGCCTGTTTGTGGTGCGTCACAGACTCTTCGTAGTTCTTATTGCGTTCCTCGGCCTTGGCCAACCGAAGAAGAGCTTTTGGGTATTCCGTATTTTGCGTATCCATGTGCTCATAGTAGTCCACGCATTTTTGATAAGCCGCAATGGCGTGAGCAAAATCCTCTTGCGCAGAATAAGCATTACCAATACTTTTGTAACAAGCAGCCATTTTTAAAGAAGAACTGGCATCTGATTTTGTTTGATAAAAACCCACTGCTTCATTGAAACATCTAATAGCTTCCGATTGTTGCTCCGACAAAGAAAAGCACAAACCTGCATAATTATAATGGGCAGCACACTCAGCGTTCATTCCTTTGTTCTTTTTGATAATACTGGCTGACATCAGCTTGTAATTAGCAGCCGAAGCCCAATCATTAATCTGCGATAACAAAGAAGCGTAACCATCGTACACCTTTAGTCTCATATCATCATCCATTTTCATGCCCAACACTTCAAGATAACACTCCTTCGCCTTTACAGTATTGCCTTTGCTCGCATAGTATTGTGCACGTTCCAACATGCATTTAGGTTCATGGCAGTCCTTGCTTAGTTCATGTAGGTTATGCTCTTCTATAAGTTGAAGAATACGTTGTTGGTTCTTTACATCCTGCTTCTCCATATAAATCAAGCCCAACCATTGCAAAGTGTTTCCATAGGGTTCGCTATATTTCTCTATCAACGGCAAAGCCATCTCTAAGTATTTTTGCGCTCCGTCATAGTTGTCGGCGATAAAGTAGAAACGTCCCATGTTGAAGGCATACATACCCAAATTCTTGTGCGGTCTGGGAAGTTTTTCACACAAAGCCATCACCTGCTCCTGGAGTTCTGTAGCTTTTGCAAAATCCTTCTCCAAAGCAAAAGTATAGGCATAATTGTTGAGCGAAGTGATATAATCCTCGTTTTCTTCACCACTCAACTTCTTGCGAATGTCCATCGCCCGTTTGGTAAGCTCGCGGCCTTGCACTATCTTTCCTTCGCTTAGACATTTCCGACCCTCTTCGTGCAAAGTTTGTGCATCTTGCAAGGTTTGTGCATTGACGTTAATCGAAAGCACAAACAACAAAACAAACAGAATACTCTTTTTCATACGAATCAATTCATTGTTATTACAATACTGATATCTTTCTGCACACAGTTCTTGATCTTCATCAAAACTGTACTCAGACAGTCTTCTCTCAATGCCAAAGTACCCGTCCGGTGCGGCATTCCTTTCTTTACCTTTTCTGTATCGACATACTGAGTATAGGGTTTGTTTTTATACAATCCCTGCATTGTCATCGACACCCTGCCGCCACCCTCTGCCACTACTGCTATCTTCTTTACGCCTTTTGCAACAAACGTACACGAAGCCGTTTGGTTGGCTTTAATAATAACTGTTTTGGATTGAAGTCGCCCTCGTGGGCTTTGCATTCCCACGCTCCTTTCGCCTATTGCTCTGTTGAGAGAGTCTGATTGCTGATAGATATCAACGCCCTTGGACAGACTATCAGCAAAGGCCTCATCAAACACGATATGTCCATTCAAAGACATTGTTTCGTCTTCTGCCAGATGAAATGTTTTGAAATCACTCGGATCGTATCTTCGCAATTGTTCGGCAACTTGCTTGAGAACAATAGTATCACTGATAGCTGCTGCATCGCGCAAGTTGATATAGGCCGCAACAACTTTATCAAAATCATCGTCTCCCACATCCTGTGCGGTTACAGACAAGGAAGTCACCAAAGCCAGAAGGAATAACAAACTCTTCATACCGTCTATTCTTTACGAATAACCAACCTGAATCCTACCGCGTCATTTTTCTCGTCCACTCCTATAGGAGCAGTTGAGAACACGGTCACTTCAGAGGCTGCTGACCGATAGTTTCCGCCGCATACAGTCCATTGTATGTTATCGTCTTTTTGATGTGGATAGGGTGTATTGCACAACTCACTCACATTTCCACTCATTGCAAAAAGGTCGAGCGTGTTGGGTTCTTTCTCCACAATATCATTTATTGCATGTTTTCGATTGCTGGAATTGTTTTTATACCAAGCTACACGATTCACGTCATTACTCCCCACATACATTGTCGTTTCATTGTTAACACCTCCAAGCGCTGCATATTGCCATTCGTCAACAGAGGGCAAGGTGAACTCTATACCCGTCATGTTACGCAAACTGTCCAAGAGCACATAGTTGATTTCATCGTAAGCCACATTTGTAATAGGCATTTGGGAGTCGGTAGGATTGCATTTTCCTCCCAACAGTCCATGCCATTGGCCTATAGTAAACTCAAATTGGCTCATCCACAACGTATCTTTTTTCACTTCACGCATCTGCATCAGCAGAGTATCAATAGTGTTCATTTGCTCGCGCGACAGATGCGGACTGAGCTGCAGACAATAACCAGCGTGTTTCTTTTCCAATTCACTTCGCAACTCGTTCAGCGATGCAGCCTCAGCTTCAACAGCCTCTTTATCCTTGTGATGCTGCCAAAACATAAAGCAAGTAACCAGTGCCATTGCCACTATCATGATAGATACAGCAACTGCCAATCTTCTTACGAATCTATTCCGCTTGTCTATTTTGCGTAGTGTTGCTTGTGCTGTATCATAATCTTCATCTTTGTACTTACTTATCTCGCGTTTGCCGATGCACGACGCCAAACGTTCCCGTATCATCAGATCTACCGTAACGCCAAGAGCTTGCCCAAAGTCAATTTCAGAGTGTTGTATATCGCAAGCGATACCCTTTATCTCCTGCGGAACATCGGTATGAATGCCGTCAAACGTTTTATCGGGATTAATAGGAATTATCTTCTTGCCTTCCTGCATAGCCAAGAGAATCTCCTCTCTCACCCAGTCGCCCTCTTGGCTGCATCGATCCAAAGCCGCCTTCGACAACATGAGTATAAACACTGGCGCTTCATTGATAGCCGCTTTTATGCGCTTTCCGAAAACTCCGTCTTTCAACTCGTCGTAATCCAAGAAAACTTTATATCCACGCTGCGCCAACATCAACTGTATGATGCGGGCGTATTGTGCACCAGTCGTACGCCGGTAGCTTATAAAGATGTCGTAAGAGGTATGCACTACAGGCTAATAATTATAGTTCGCAGCTAGAAAATATCGACATAGATTGAACATCGTCTTTTATCATAAAAACACAACTATTGCCATGTGTTAAACATTTATACTGACAACCATGCTTACTTCGCTTTGCAAGCAAAAACGTCCTCAGTCCTATTAGTTGCGGATTTGAGGATTATATGCGTCTTCATTCATCTGAATTATTAGTTTTTTACTTTGATATATCAAAGTAGCATAATTACCATCTTTTATTCCATAACCTACACTTAATACTACAATGCCATCATCAAAACAACATTGTTTATGATTTTGATTATCACTTACCATTTTGCCTTCAATTTTGTCGTACTTCGTTTTAGCAGTTTCAATATTTCGATTGTAAACATTAATAACATCTTCCTTATCGGACTGCAAACCAAAACCAACATAATACAATGTTTCTTTATAGAATCTAAACGAACATGACCCCCACAGTTTCCCCGCAAATGATACATTTTCAATGTAATAACATTCATTCTCCTTATCATACAGACATTTATATCCTAACTGCCTTAGATTTATCAAAAACTGCTTCTTTGTTGTCACTCCAAGTTTGCATCCATAGAACGAATCTCGAATTTGCGCATTAGCGCACAAAAACAAAGAGAAAGCAATAAACAACAACACTAAACGTTTCATTATTTTTCGCCCTTCATTCGTGTCGGGCACAACTTCTATAATTTCTAATTTCCGATCATTTATCACTCTTTTTAATCTCAAACCCCAACTTCTTCACCAACTTTAGTGTCTGCATCGCCATTTCCCTGTCGTAGAGCTTTTCACTTTCAGGGAGATTGCAATAAGGCACCATGTCGGGCGTCTCCTTCTTTTGATCGTTGCGCTCGGGCCCATAGCTCCAGCCCTGGTCAGTACGGGTTTTAGCCCAAATCTCATGCGCGTTCTCCGCAATGGCTTCTTGCAGTTCTATGAGATCATCGTCGAGGGACACGTCGTCAAGACGAATGGGATAAGGCTCGTAAACAAACTGGTCGGTAGTATTGACCACTACCAAGTAATGGTTTGACTGCTTCCAAGCCTTCAAGAACAAAGGCAACGGATAAGTGGTCAGTTCCTCTTCGGTATAAGGATTGAAGAGCGTTATTTCGTTTGACGCAACAGACACCGAGCAAATAGCCACAGCATGGTTAGGATACGTCTGAGAGCTAGTGGAAGTAGCAGATTCAAGCATTGTACTGTCAACTACTGCTATCAGTTGATCGCCATGCTCCAACCAACGCACCACATCTTCGATGGAAGAATCATAACGGCGGCTGACAGCAAGATTGTTTTTCTCCAACAACCGACCGATATTATACAATGGCATTCCCTTGTCCCTCAACCAGCAATTACGGTAAGCCTCGTCAAGAAGGGTCTTGTGGGTTGTTTCAATACCGAGTTGATGCAACACAAACTCCTCACACTCTATGTCGCAGAGATAGCTTTCCTTTTTTCGTGCAGCCATTGCCGTCATGGGAAGTTCCTTAACCTTGGCAGGCTTCCGGCCCGCCATATCTTCATCGACCTCACTCACAATACGGATCAGCTCGCGCAACTCCTCGTCTTGCTCGGCAGCCTTCAGCACGCGCATCGTGTCCTCCGCACTCGTGTTTCCATCAAGGAATGCAGCCAACAACTCATCTGAAATTATCATACTATCGTTCATAAGATCTTTTATCTTTAAGTGCTACTTCTACGAGGGCTTTCATGGCCCGACACTTTATATTATAAAGGTTGGCTACCGTAATAGATAACTGCTTCGCCACCTCTTCTGGACTTTTCTCCTCTATCATCAGCAAATGGATGACAAGGACATAACGCTGATTATTCATTTGCCTAAGCAAACTCTCAACATCCATCTTGGCTTGCGAACTTTCAACATACGAAAGACTCTTGCCACTATTAACAAGAGGCTCTTGGCTTTCATTATCTATCACTTTGCCACGACGCTTCAGTTCCAAACAATGCCGCACGACTATTGTCTTCAACCACTGAAACAATGTGCTCTCATAGTTAAATGTTCGCAATTTCCTTGCGTCATTCTCCATGAGAAGCACGTATAGCTCGCTGATTATCTCGTCGTAATCAACTATCTGATTTCCAAACACACGCCTAATGATACTAATAAACAACGGACGACAGTCCCTAAAAAAGAACTGCGCCGTCACCTTAGGATCATGGGCTATGAGAGAGGATATTATTTCTTGATCTGTCATACGATAAAAGGGTACACAGAATAACTAAGAATTATTCTATTGCACGTCAATATTAAATCTGGGGACGATAGAAGCAAAGCTTCCTTGGCTCACGGTCCTTGGATAGAACACCAATTTGTGGTTCCCTGGCTCCGTCATTTTTCGAACACAAGTAGTTGGAAATGTTTTCAAAGTATCAACATTTACACCATCCCACTCTACCACCAAGTAAAAATCTTCGCAACGTTCCCTTGTCAGCTTCACTTTTAACGTATCACCACGATTCGGCTTTACATTATTTACATCGTAATAAAATGAGCCATGTTCGCCTACACTTATATTTCCTTTAAGAGACACACAAACAGTTGTCGTTTCTTCGCCTTCAATTACATCCGGTCCATCACTACTGCATGCAAACAAGGAAGTCATTGCTATCATGAAAAGCAACGAACGAAAACATTTTTTCTTCATTTGAACTTTATTTTCACGTTTTACACTTTTTTTCAATAATGGAATAGTCCTCACTTTTACATGTGTAGCCAAGGGCGGCATTCATCGCGACAGCAAAAGACTTTTCAACCTTACTGGTCAAAAAGTCTTTTACGAGCACCCCCTCAGTTTTCAAACATCGTGAGGGAAAGGGGTCATGTATAGCTCTCCACATTACCCACCATTGACAAGACTGAAAAGGAGACTTTTAGGGATAAAGCGTCGCTAGCTTTTAGTTGGGCGGCCAAATCTGTTCCCCCCCGATTCACCCTCCTTGCAAAGGTCCATGATGATGATGACAGAACCAATGATTGGCACTAATAGTAAAAAGATATTCTGACCACCCTTTCCAACGTCATGCAGTCGTCGAGTCAGTGCCGCAAGAGATGGGAGGAAAGTGATGAAGCAATAAAGCACCCATAAAATAAGGAAAAACACACTTGCACTTTCTTCATTAACAATTACTGCAGCTACGTTAAGCACATTAGCTATAATGAAGTTGAACAGATAGAAGTACCAATACTCACTTCTTGAGGCTCTTCCATTGAAGACAGCATAGTTCTTAAAACATTTTTTGATAGCCCACAGCATACCTCTCGAACTGCTTGTCTGAGATTTTGACGCTGTGTACTCCCTATACTGTGGCTCATCATTTGGAGTAAGCCAATTGTAAGGCTTAGGCTTATGGAAATGCACGCTGTGTTCATCCTCATCCTTCTCCACACCTGCATTTCCAGCAGACGACATCCCTGTCAAGGGAATACCGCCTCCTGAGTGCCCTACCACCGGCACATCGTCGTCATCATGAGGATCAACACCGTTGTTGGGTGAAAAGACATGAGTATTCTCTTCATCGTTGGAAAGGCTTACCTCAGGAGCTAATCTTGCACCACATTTCTTGCAAAATTTTGCCCTCTCGTTTTCTATTACAGCGTTGCAAGCTGGACATTTTCTCATACTTACTAAATATTTATGGTTACTACTTTTTTAAGATCACCTTCATGGTTCATTTCTACTCGATAGGTTTTCGGGGGCCTGCCCTTGAGGAAGACTACCACCGTGCATATACCCGACGTTGGTACACTATTGTTTTTATTATTAAAATAGTGCAAAGCCACCTGGTAGGTTCCCCTTGGGGGATTGGGTCAAAAAATATTTTCCGCTGCCCCTTTTCCTCCCTGGCGGTTATCAACATCCAAAGCTCCCCCCGTGGCAGCATCTTGCGGATTTGAAAAGTTAATCACAATGCCATTGGGCTGCATAACATGAAGATCGATATCGCCATAGAAGTCCCAAAGCAATGTGACTTTTAGATCACCCGTTTGGCCAGTGTTTCGCGCCTCTCGTACCGCTTGCGCCGTATCTACTTGCGCCGTATTCGTGTCCATTTGCTCTTCCTTCACAGTTCTCGAGTCCTCCTTAGTATTCTCCTGGCCTTCTCCAGCTTTGTGTCTATTACAGTTGGAAAGCAAGAGCAATATTATCAAAATAGGATAGATTATTCCAAGAATTATTTTCAAGCCTTTCATCTCACTTGTATTATACCTCCAAACGGGTCATTAGACAGTTATTACAAACTTCAATCATGTAGCGTTCACCGGCAGCAAGGGACATCTCTTGTAATATTGCCGCGATTTTATTCAAGCCGTACAGTTGAAAATAAAAGTCACCGCATCCTGAGTGCGCCCACAATGATTCTCAACCGTACTGCTCGATTTACCAAATTATGCCTTTGTTTTTAAAGTTCTGATGGTTCAAACGTTATAACACAAGCGCTGCCGGAAATATCTCCCACATATCTGTATTTAAGACCCGTATTGGCATTCTTGCAAACCTTAATCATTTGCTTCATCATTGGATCTGGACTTGCTATCGCTTCTTGCAAAGTTGCTTTACCAGCCGCTTCGTTTTGCTCTACACTCTCGATAGGAACCATATTTTCATCTATGCTATAATTGAAAACAAAATAATTACCTTCGAGAGCAGCAGATGACAGCGTCGTGTATTCGTCAACTTGCATTGGGCATTGTGCATTGGTAGATGTTACATTGATTTCCAATATTTCACGAGGAGAGACCGGGTCGATTTTCCCTTCTGCCAAATCCTTTATTTCGTCTTTGGTCAGTCTAATCTTAAGGTTCTCGTTGCCTTCCTCCAGCCGCATGATAAATGTCAGTTTGGAGTCTGCCTTTGCGATTTCTTTCATCAATTGGCGGCCCGACGGTGAATTGGCCCAGTTTCCAAGCATTGCTCTTTTAAGCGTGTTTTTTAGCTTGTTCAAGACATTTATTTTGATGGGCAATTCTTTACTGATTGTCATAGTGATGATGACTTCATCAGCATCCTCATCGAATTGGTAGCTTGAAATACTTCCAACCAGGCCTAAATCTATAGGACATTCCTTATTGGCAGCCTCAATTTTCGCTTTCAGTTCTTCCTTTGACGAATCACATGAATAAAAGCCAAAGGACGTCAACAACAACAATGTAGCTAAAAGGTAATGTTTCATACTCTTCAACCCTAATTCGTGTCGGGCACAACCTCTAAGTGATTTTATATTTACGAATGTAAAAATATCTTTTTTATCAACTTCGTTTTATTTTACTATTACTTCTCATGCTTTCAAGTTCTTGGCAACTAAGCCTGATAAAAACTGTCTTTCCAGTTCTATCACCTATGAACTTATATCCCAAACCCTTATTCGCTTTTAGACACAGCTGCTTGAACATGACAGCATCTGCATCTGCATTTTTTAAATTCCTCTTGATATTTTGCTTTACTTCATATTTGTTCTGTTCCATAAGATCCATATCAAGAACATCTTCATCACACTCATAGTTATACATGACGTAATCTCCATCCAAATAACATTTTTTCACAACAATCCCCTCTTCGGCGGTCATGGGAAAGTCACTATTCGCTTCCGCTATCCCCTCTTTTAAAAGGGTTAAATTCTCTTCTTCAGGACTAATTTCTTCTACTTCATCAACGTAGCTTACCGAACCATCCGCACACGAATCAATATCCGTCGTATCTACCACACACGTATCAACGCACGTCGTATCAACGTACGCAGTATCATTATCAGCCTCAAGAGAATCTTCATGACCTGCTGTTTTAAATAATAGCAAACCTCCTACAAAAAATACTATGAAAAGGATGGCGGCCCATAATATGACTATGCTATTTGACTCAGGCTTCTCACCCGTAGGAGCCACTGGCTCTGGGTTAGGACCAGTTGGGGGATTAACTTCCATTCCTCCACCAGTATTGCTACTGGGTGCCTCTTGTTTTCCTGTTAGCGGTATGCCCTCATGGACCAGCCTGGTAACATCCTCATTTTCTTCATTCGTCTGAGGTTCGAAAGGAGGCAACTTCGTTCCACACTTTTTGCAGTACTTTGCTTTATCATTGGTTATTTCCGCATTACATTTAGGACATTTTCTCATATCATCACGTTTTTACGGTTTATAACTAAAAGTCGACAACCTATTATTTTTACAAAAATCCAATTTCTGATCATCAGAATTCTCCTGCTGTCAACTATCACAAATAGACACGACAAACGATATTGATAGCCAGTTGCAAAAACAAGAAAACGGGCACACAAATCGTAAACTTCTTATGAAGCGTTTTATGCCTAAAGAATATCATGGCACACAAAGCCCCGAATGCGCCTCCCAATAGCGAGAAGAGAAGCAGCAATAGCTCTGGAACCCTGGTTTTTTGGACACACGCCAAATGCTTGTCCCATGCGAACAAGACAAACGTCATGATGCTCATGACATATAATATAAACAGATCGGGATAACTCATAGTTTACTCTAACCTAATAAATCACATGAAACATACGACTACAAAAGTCCTCAAAAAACGGCCACACTACGATAAGCAGCCAAAGCGTAGCAAGAGCCACCAAGACCTCAACGACAACTATCCACCAACCATAGCCAGCCTTTTCTGTTTTCTCTTGCAGGAGATATTCATACTCGTCTTGTTCCAAGGTAAAGGAGATGGGGGCATACTGTGTCTGATTCGACCCATTGTTGATCGTCGCCACCACAGGAGTGTCCAGTTTGAACAATCCCTCTTCGAAAAAAGTGTCTCCGTTTTCGTCCAACTGGACCGTCTTCGCCTGCTGACCTTGTTGTTCAAACTTGACGCTTTGACAGACCAATGGTTCTCCCTTTGTATTCCGAACCATCACCTTGATCTGTTTGACCTCTTCTTCAGGAATGAAAAAGACATATTCTTGCTGGTCTATGTCGAGAACATACTCGGCCTTGTTATCGTGATGCACACCATCTTCCACCATCATCGTCTCTCCAGCTTTCATTTCGGGAAGCGCAGCCACACCCTTGTCGTCGGTCTGGTAATGATTCTTAGCGTCATGATAGGTGACTTCTATAGGGTAGCTACCAACGAACTCTCCACTTTTCTTTTTGACAACGACGTAAGGGGTGAGATGTTTGTTGTCGGTGGCGGTAGTCTTCTCAAAGACATACTGGTTGATGGCATTGTTGACAAGTCGCTTCATTTGGGGCGCATACCCTTCCACGCTGACCGTACACGGTCCTTGAGGTACTTCCTCCATTTTCATAGAGAGTACTCCGTCAAGCCCCGTCGTCCTCTCCAAACGCTTGTCGCCATAGTTGATGACTACTGGCTGCGAAGGAAGCATCGCACCATCTTTCATCACAGAGACTTGTATTTCGACCTGCGGTTTCTCCTCAGGCTTTTCGCTCTCGAAGGAGAAGACTATCTGCCCCCCGTCATCAGTGAGCTGGGTGGCCTCCGTTTGATCAAGCATGGTAGCGGCGACAGAGGCCTCGCCATATAAAGGCAATGAGATTTCGGCACATCCTTGGGCGTTCGTCGTCGCTTGATACTGCTTCCCATGGAAGTCCACCACTACTGGCTCATTGGCGAGGGGCGCCCCGTCCCTGGTAGCACTGATGGTGAGCGGTGCAAACTTAGTCAGGTCGAAATCGTAGGAAGACCTACCCGCTACAACCAGAAGTGGGAAATCTCTACCGTCTGCGAGATCCGTGACGACATAGTGTTCGCCCACCTTCATGTTGTCGAAGAAGTAATATCCGTTATTTCCTGTTTTCAAGACCTTCATTTGCCTTGGCAGACGGAGACCAAACTCGTAGTTTCTCATCGGATTGCCATCAAAAGAGAAGGAAACACGAATGGGATTCTTCTGTTTGATCGGTTCCTTTGAGAAGGTACCTTCTTTGCGCACGGGCTTTTTGAAACCCCAGCCCGTCAGGAGTATTTTGACATCACCTTCGTCATCATTGTAGTATATATAGCTATCGTCTGGCGTCGTACAGAGCATTTGGGCTGTCTTGGCACCAATGACTTCAGCCATATCGGTCTCGGTCTGATACAGAGCCTCCCGAATGACTTTCTGCTTCAGTTCGCTGGCATCCACCATGCGATGCCACTGACACCGATGGTCCGACCAGACATAGACGCCCGGACCAATGCTAAACTTGGCAAAAGGATTTTTCTCCCCGAGTTTCGCACATAGCGCTTTGTACAATCCTGAATAATCCTGCTTGTTTAGCTTATGAACTTCTTTTACTGACGACTGTCTTTCCATTTCCTATCTTTTGTTAGCTTCCACCGATACGCTGCAAAATACTATTGATTCAAGATCTCTTTTTCTATTGCACGATATTTGGCAAAGGTATAGTTGGCAAACATTTTTTTCAAATACGGTACCTGTTCCACCGTTTCCTTGATGCGTCCCTGTCGTTTTGTCAAAAGACCTTTTTTATCAGCTTGGAAGTACTCTCCTGAATAACTGTTGATGTTATGACGACGCTTCTGCATTTGGCTTATCAACTCTTTGAACACACCAAGCCCGTCCTCAAACAAACGCAACTGCCTCAGGACCTCTGCCACTTCCTTTTGCTGCACCTCGTTGAGCCCCTTCAAGGGATCGGCTCGCAACAAGCGGTTTATATTGTCCTTGTCGAAGCGCGAGTTGGCAGCCAGAGCCATTTCGTCGTACGCCCTTTTGTTTCTTTCCACCACCTTCGCCTGAGAGAGCAACTTGGCAACAGAACGGTCGTCCTGGTACTTCTCGTTCTCATCAATGATCTTGTTCAGCTTGTCCAGACTCATCTGAGAGAAAGGTAGCTGCAGACAGTCTTCGTTCTCGGCTATGACCTGCCTCGCAATACTTCCTCTGACACTGTCAAGAATTGCACACTGTTGCTGCATTGTGGCAAGATCGCCATTGATGGCCTGAAGTTGCGCTTGCAAGGAGTGTATCTTCTTGTTTTGCTCCTCCAGCGCTGCGAGTAGTTCTTCTTTACGTTTCAGCAGTCCGCGCACTTCCGGATAGTCGGCATCATCTTTGAATCGGGCCAATTGCTCTTGCAGCTGTTTGATGGTTCTTGCATTCTCCTCCTCCTGCTGCTTCAAGGCTTTCAGTTCCTTGCCCCATTTTTTTATGGAGTCGTCAAGGACCTCTTTCTGCATGGTAAGTTCTTGAGCCGCATCCGGATGGGCAATCGTCTCCGTTTCGCTTTGGGCGACCACCATCAATGGCATTAACCACAGCGCCGCGGACAATATGCATTTCATTCGTTTCATCATGCTACCACTAATTTATCAATTTTTTCTTCCGTCTCGGTTCGCACTTTCAACGGATCCTCTTCCAATTCTTTCCAATATTTGTTCAAAAGTTCCTTGAGGAAAGGTATCTCCTCGAAATATCTCTGATATTTCGCAGATCTTTCAACTTCGTCTCTATATGCTTTTATCTTATCCCAATCGCTCTGATTTCGATAACTATTGACGGTTTTTACTATCTCTTTTAGCTTATTGATGCCGCCAAAAAACCTGGACAACTTAATATCCATGCTGTCCATTTCTTGAAACTGCTCCCTCGTCATTTTATCTTTAAGTGGAGAAGACAACAACTTCTCAAAAAAGATACTACGCAGCCATCCGATGCTATCAAGCTTCTCTCCATCAGCTACGCAGCCCCACGCCATGTCATACGCCGGTTTATATTTCGTAGCGAAAGCGAGATGCTCTTTATACTGGGCAAAGCCTTTCTGTTCACCAAACTCATGCAAAGAATCTTTCATCGCCTTTAGACGCTCCATTGACATCTTCGAAAACCGGAGGTTTAGATATTCATTGTTTTGAGCTAACAGTTCCTGCATCTGCCGTTGTTTTTGCTCTTTATTTAATGTGTCAGAATACACTTTCATTCCTTCCAGTGTCCCTTCGAGTGCTTGGACGTCTCCTTGAGCTTTTCTAATCTGCGCATCAAGTGCTTGGATGGAATCTTCCATCAACAAACGCTTTTGCTCCAGGGAGTCCACCGTCTCGCGCAGCATTCTGACGTCCATCATCGTTACGGAGCGGGTCAGCACCTCCAGCTGCTTCGCGCTGGCAGAGACCTTGGTGGTCCACTCCATAAGTTGGACTTGGAGGCTGTCAGCATCAGCCCTCAATGCCTCTATCTCCGTTTGCAATTTCTGGTTCGTCTTTTCTGATTCCTGCCCTTTTGCAGGAATAGCAAACGAAGAGAGCAACAACAGAAAGAGCAAATGATATACCTTAATTCTCACACTACCCATATTCCTCAAATTCCCTATCCGTATATTCATCTACAAAACGATCGAGTTTGCTGACCTTGTGAAATTCTTGGTCAAACTTTGATTTCACATTTCGCAAGTTGTCCAACTGTCCCCTTGTTCTTGAGTAGTAACTGATGATCCTGTCAGCAAGCGCATTATAAAAATGCGTTTTTCCTGCCGACAATTTGTCGGGAATACTATTCAAGCCGTTTTTGAGTTCGAGGATACCGGATAGATGCTCTTTGTAAATGCTATTACCAAGCATGTGGTCTCTTTTCCCCCTCACACTTGCCGCATAGTTGTTGTACGAGTTCCAACTATGCCCATTGAACGAAGGAGACAGGCCGATGCTTTGGTGCGCCAGGCGATAAGCTTCGCAGTAGGTGGCATAGACGCTGCGGATCTTCTTGACCCTTGCGTCTGTTTCCGCATTCTTGTCCTCGCGTTCTATCACCTGGATTGCCTGGATGTATTTCTCTATCGTGCTCTTTTGGCAAGAAGCAAAGCTCCATGCGTCAAAGATCTTACGATTGACTATCTCTATGGCCGTCGTCGTATTGAGATCCTTCAAAGTGCCTGTTTCAGACTTGGTGCCAAGCTGGCTGATGGATTCGCAATGCCGTAAGAAGAGCTTTTCGTCCCAGTCTCCTTTTTTCTTCCAATCATCTTTGATTTCATCACTAAATGATTGATATATCGCGTTGGAAGGAGAGGGAAGAACGTCTATCTCCATATCAGTCAGCAGAAAGAACGATCCTACCACGCCGCCCAATAGTACGACAAATATGATAATTAACTTAATTGCTTTCATCTCACTTGTGTTATTGATTGATATGACTATCTAACAAACTTGTCTTTATATACATCATGTAAGACTTGATACATTAACGCTCCGCATGTTTGAATCTCATGTGGGCGTCAAGTTCGTCTTGTATCTTAAAACGCAAGGGGGATCCTCCTTTTCTACACCCTTTTGTACACACGAAATAAAGGTATGGGGGACGTATTTTCCTTTTCCGACGCTGATTTTTTCTCTGTTTAGATTCACTCGGATTCATCACTGCTTTCTGCTTTGGCCATGTTTTTTTCGGACGGGCCTTGGTTTCTTCCTCATCCAGGGGATCCGTAATCCGATTATCGTTGTCAGTTGCGTCTTCTATGATAGCTGTATCTCTCATGACAGTTGTGTCAGGGATCACGTTTGTGTCAGAAGAGGGGGAGGGGTCGTCTTTCTCTCCATTAGTCAGCAGATAGAGCGCTCCTAGTACTCCGCCCAATTGTACGATAAAAATAATTATTAACTTTATAGCTTTCATCACTTTTACTTTATTGATCAATATGACTATCTAACAAATTTGTCTATATATACATCATGTGAGACTTGGGGCTTTAACGCTCTTTATGTTTGAGACTCATGTGGGCGTCAAGTTCGTCTTGTGTCTTAAAACGCAAGGGGGATCCTCCTTTTTTACACCTTTTTGTACACACGAATTGAGACGTTGAGGACTGTTGTTTATTGGGTTCCTCTTTTTTAGGTTTCACGGAACCTACATTCGCTTGCCCCCTTGGGAACTGCTCTTCCATATAAAAATTACCGATCTCAAAGGCGTTTTGCGTTTTCGGCGTATTATTAGAGTACTGCGTTCTTATATCATCAAAGCCCTTTAAGTTCTTATAATTGCTTTGGAATTTTCTCTTATTATTGTCATCCTTCACAATCAGCTCTAAAGCTTTCTGATGGATATCGTACAACTCATACATATATTTAGACTCTACTACCTTTGTTATAGAATCGACCTTCCCATCTCGTATGAATCCTATTACCTTTTGATAATCATAAAGACGCTGGAAAGCTGCTTTATTAGCTGATTTTTCAGTAGTATCCCGCTGACTTAGATACTGCTTACACAAGTTATCGACCGTGGAAAACTTCAAATCTTTAGTTTTAAGCAATCTGTCTACTTGGGACAGAGAAGGTTCAGCCTTTACTTTTTGGGTAAATTCCTGCTTTGAAGCAACTGGCTTACCGTCCTCATTACTCAATTGATTATATAGAACGAAACTAAGCCCACCTAATACTAACGCCATCATAGCGACCAAGACGCACACAAGAGGCTTCCTGTAGCGATCTGTAAACGGCCTGTCTGTCTTGTCGAAAGTTGCAACAGGCTTTTTTTGATTAGTGCTTATCTCATTACTTTTCCAGTCTGCTTTCTGATTGGAATACGCAAAGAAGAAGCGGTAGCCTTGATCTTCGTTATTCTGAATGTCGCAAGTACCCTTATAACATCTTTCTTTAGGACACCACTTAACGGACACACCATCTTTACGGAAGAGAGGTCTGTGATCAGTGGAGACTTTTGCTTGAAGATCGGCAGAACGAATTCCTCTCAAATCTTTGTCTTCACGAAATATCACATGCACTGTCAGTTTACCTGCAGGTACGGGGCTAGGCCACTTCCTTTGGGCCACTTCCACGCGTAGTATATCTTCAACCAATTCCTGCTTTTTGACCACATATTTGCTTCGTGGAGTCGTATCAACTTGTATGCCACCATCCTTCAAAGCTGCAATCTCTTTCCCTTGCAGCGCAATCACCAATCTCTCCTTAGAAACGACAATTGTTATCGGAGTATTAGAAGAGAGGAGTGTCACCTTCAACTCCCATGGATTTCTAATGAAATAGTCTTCGTATTCTTTTGGGGAAATAGCCAAAAAGACCTTCTTTTCCTTGGGGGTTCCCCATGATTCCGTTTCCACGCTCACTCTTTCCTGCACCGTGTCGAGGGCTACCCCCTCGTGACTCACATTGCCATCTATCAGGTCTTGAATGGAGAACACAAAAGAGAGATCCTCATAGTATAGCGGCGATTTGCTACGGCATATTATTTTGAGCCTTTCATTTAAGTTGCAACAATTGCCCTGCGGTTGTCCATCTACTATCAGCTCGTATTTCTTGGGCCTTGGTATTTGGATATTGCTGATAGGGACATAGCTTGTCGTATGGACAGTTGTCGCTACGACCACCTCTTTGAACTTGTCAAACTCTGGGTAGTTGATATCCTGAAAGAGTTCTTTGATTTTCTCTTCAGTTTCCACTATGTATCCCACCGGACCATTGGGTGTCATAACCCTATCGGGTGTACGGAAACAGGTAAGCGTAAACTTGCCCACCACCTCGTCCAGCACATGTCCATCAATTTTACTTGCGTTGTATTCGTAGGTTTCACGCACAGGATCCTTGCAGGTCATGCATTTTTTCAAGAACTCGTCTTTGAGCGCACACAGGACATCATAGGGTGTGTACCCACCCTCCAATTTGTAATTTTTGGGGATGGAAATGGCTATGACCAGCGAGCCGATTCTAAAAGCGCCCGAGCTTCTGACATTGTTCTTGACCAGTTTATATACCGTTTGCGTCTGATAGGTCGTGATGGTAAAAAAGAAAGAATTCTTGTCAAAGCCGACATAAAACTGGTCTTCGACGACAAAGCTAGGGTTGTTCAACAAGAGTATGGGACCGAATCCACCGCTGGACTCGGGATTACCACACACCTTGACAGAAATATTATGATTATATGCCATACTATCTATTACTATTGATTCACCACTTTTTTGAACTTATCCCAAAATGTATTTCTTTTGGTCGGGTGAATCGAGTTTTCTATTGCTCGTATTAACTTATCCGAATCTGCCTGCTCGTACTCGTATAAGCCGCCCACATAGAAGGAGCCAAGGCTGAACGTATATAGATTGGGACAGAACTTGTTGTTGCTATTGATATTATACTCTTTGCACAACTGGAGCAAGGGGCTTAAGATGAGATTGCCAAATCTGTTTTGAAAAATCTCATACGCCTTTTCCTAGCGTTCTATCGGATCGCCCAACGTGTCCGCCTTAGTCATGATGATATGGATCGAGTCCACCTTCTTCATGATCTCGCTATTGTTGGGGTCTTGAAACAAATTGACCATCTTCTGAATGAGGACTCTTTGGTTGACCGCACAAGTCTCCATCGAGACCATTCGTTCCCCAGTTTCCTCGTCGAATCCTACTAATACCTCACGAGAGAATCTCACAACATTGACAGTAGGATCGATAATGAGAAAAAAGGCTTTGCGATTGGCGTTTTTCAAGAGTTCGGTAGCGCCGCTACCCATTTCCTCGAAGGTGAAGATATGGTCTGGATTGTTTGCTATACCAAAAGCAAACTCCTCGCCCGACATTTCGACCAAATTCACCTTGTAGTCTATATTCTGCTGACCCGAGGGGCAAATCGTGGCTTCCAGCGTCGTGACAAAAGAGCCTGGCGTTCGGGGCACCGTTATTCCCACGTCGGTGTACTGCTGGAGCGCCGAGGCATAATCGCCACCACCCGAAGCCAAGTTGATATGAAGAGAGTCGGAACGAGACAAACCCATCAGTACACAGGTCTTGCCCGTAGAGGGTATGCCAAAGAAGAAGACATCCGTGAAGCCCTCTTTACACTCCGCCCGCGACTCCGCTATCGCCCGGTTGATATCGGGAAGGTCGTAGGTGATATCATTGCTCCGAAGTGTTTCCAAAACATTTTCAGTCATGACGTTCGCCATGATCAGCTCGTTGTCTGTCACCACATGCTCGATCAAAAGGCGCTTCAGCCTTTCTGCATCGTAGCTATTGGGACGGTCTCTCATCTGTCCGATTTCCTCCTGCTTCAGACGCATCAACATCAGTTTGGCCTGATGGGAGAAGGGCGATGTGCGATTGTTGCGCAAATAGGTAGATACCTCAAAAATATCATTAGTACCCTTCACATTGTCCCATTCCACGATCGCATTCAGCAGTTCTCTCGCTTCGCTCACATGCCCTCCCTGGGGAAACGCATCCAGATAGGTTTGGATCTCCTGCACATTTTCCATATCGACAAGAGGCCAGAAACAATCGTCTATCTCATTTGTGTGGATGGTGTTCGGATACTTTCTGAGATAGGCTATGAGCGAGTCCTTCGAAAGCACATCCACGTTGACCCATTCATTTTGCTCCTTGTCGGCTTGCTCCCTCTGCAGTGCGTCCCTCACGCTGGAGACCATCTGTCGAGCTTCGTCCAAATGGTTGCCGCAAGGAGGCGTGCTCTCCCAATGCTGTATGTAGCTTTCAAGCGCATGGAGAAGTTCTTGCGACGGAGTGTTGAGCATGGATGCCAGGCGTCCCCATTCTTCCTGCTCATTAGGATTGGGCATACTGTTGAGCCTCTCCTGGATATGAGCTCTTTTGGCGGGTTGCATATTGGGAAAATCATCCAAAGAAAGATTATCATACTTTTGGATGCACACCAGCATATAGTCTGCCGACTTGGTCGGCTCTAGTTTTATAACTTGTCTTTTTTGTAATTCGTTTAGTGTAGGCATGGTTCTGTTTTATTTAAGGATTCGACCATTATCATTGCGGCCTCGCTTGTTGATACTAAGCGTACTGGTGCGATAAGCCACTACATAATTGAACAAGATGAGGATGTGGATCAGCAAAACAAAGAGAAGGGCCTTCACACTGAAGCCACCAGTCCCCTGCATGGCTTCTTTCAGTTCGAGAGGCGCCGTCTCAAACCGCTTCACTTGATACTCCTTGATCTTGTAGAGACCAGACTCATTGTTGATCACTGGGAGCTTTGCACCGTTGGATAGCGTGTTCAACTCCTGCTGGGCGGACTCGGCGAGCGCAGGTATCTGCTTTGCCTTCGTTGGTATCAGCATCATGCTCCAACTGTCTATCGACTGCTCTATTTTCACCCGCTGCTCTTTGAAGGAAGTATATAAGCGTTCGTAGCCTGAGCCAACCAACAACCTCATCTGTAAGTCCTTAAAGACGGAGACGCCCTCTTCGCTTGCACTAATATGGTTGGTCTTCATAAACTCCTTCAAGTCATCATTGCGTCGTCCTTCTTTGATAGCATTGCTGAGACCATCGCTCGTACGGCCAATGGCCTGCTCCTCAAACTCCTTGTAGTCAAGAAACATCTGGTCGATTCGGTCCAAGTCATCCTTCGCGCACTCCTTCACCTGTTCCTTGTTGTCATTGACGATGAAGAATTGCATGATTCCACCATAAAGTGAGAGCGGAATGGCTACAACGACATAGACGACCAGTGTGGCAATTTCCAGTTTCTTCCATTTGGCCAATTCGTTTTCTGCGCCCTTGGCCTTGATCATGAACCATACGAGAAACGCTATAAACGCCGTAATTGCCACCGATACGACAATGTCCATACCCAACTCTCCGCCACTCATAAACGAATGGCCTATAAAGGTGAACACCATAAGTAGCACCACACCGACTATCGCAATGATATTAGCAATAGTCACTTTTCCATTTTTTGCTTTTTTTTCCATATCATTTTTATTTTTCCTTCAATGACTATGCCCTTCTGTCGTTTCTTTTTCGACCAGCGGGGGTTCGTTTTCCTCTCTCCAGAGCATCTTTGATTTGAACCAACTTGCCAATCTCTGGCGACGCGGCAATGGGTTTTCCTGTCTCCTGCAGGATTTGTATGATTTGCCGGGTCGTCAAGTTTTTGTTCTGGCTCTTCAGCAGCGCCACCACACCCGTAATGATGGGGGCAGAGAAGCTGGTTCCCGGCCATGCGGCATACTGATTGTTGGGCAAAGCTCCCCAGATATCCACGCCCGGCGCGGAGATGGTGGAAGCATAAATCCTTTTCATGGCAAAATTGCCATAATTGCTAAAGTTGGCCCTCTTCAAACTGCGGTCAACGGCTGAGACACGAATCGTATTGGCATTGCGCTTGGAGACATCCATGGCCGCGAAGCAGTTTGAATTGCCCGCAGCCCACACGATAGTGACATTGTGTTTCTCAGCCAGTTGATAAACATAGTCCCACATCTTCTCCTGGGGCTTGCCATAGTGCTCAGAGAAAGCTATCTGCTGATCCAACGGCATTTGGGTGATTGTGTTGGGGAAGTTGGCACCACAAGAGAGATTGATCACGGTAGCTCCATGATACATACAATAGAGCAAGCCCTCCACTTCGGTAATGGTGTTGATCTGTTCGCCCATACTGACTGGGATAAACTTGCACAGAGGAGCGATGCCCGACGAGCCTGCGCCATTATTGGCATTGCCCACGGCTACGGACGTGACCAACGTGCCGTGGCCCGCATAGTCTTGCGGAGCACCAGGACGAGGCGAGACATCAGCGTTGCCCTTGACGACGGAGTAAGGATAGATACAGCGGTCGCCCTTCAGCTCGGGATGACTGAGATCCATATAGCTATCCACGATTCCCACTATCACATCCGACGAGCCACGGGTGATTCCCCAAGCCTCTTGTGCCTGGATGGGCTTGAAATACCACGACTTGTTGACATCCCTAAACGCAGGGTCGTTGGGGGTAACAAGGGAGGAGGCGTATTGCGTCATCACTTCTACGGGAACGACCAAAAACTTCACATCAGGAATCTGGTTGGGGAGTTCTTGACAAATCTTGGTACGCTTATCTTCCGGTACAATCAGAACTGCCGTCTTGGATCCCGTATTGTAATATTGTATCTTGTGGTGCGGAGCGGGATATAAAGACGAGAATTTCTGAGCAAACTGCTTGAAAGTCTCATCATCGGTCTCTGAGTCCAAGATCACATATAGCAAATTGGGGTAGATCTCCGTGGCCCCGTCATTGTCGGGGTTGGGTACTGTCTCCTCGAAAGGTGGCAGCACATTGTCCTCTGGCGCAGGCAAGCCGACCTCCTCGCCGTTCTCAATCGGCTGGTTCCAGCTGACCCAAGTCGTGTCAGACCTGTTGCCACTATCTCTGTCGCCGCCCCTGGTGCTCCTGCTTCCATCGTGATCACAACGTCTAAACAAACTGAGCAGGAAGAGCAAGAGCAAGAGCAGCAGCAAGAAGAGCAGCAACCTTCCCAAGCACCCCATGAAGCCCCAAGGATGCCAAAAAGGAAGTCGTCCATTCTTGATCTGCGTCCCAAAAAATATTTTTTTCATCTAATTTTTGCTTTAGGATTTCACAAGTAAAAAACAGCCCTAGCAACATCGTCAAAGGCTTCTCCTATACGGCAACCTTGATGTTGTCCAACAACGTCTTCACCTTGTTGTTCTCGACAGGATCCACCTCGGGGACATCGACATGGGCCACAAACGAGATAAACATATACTCAAGCCACTTGTTGTAGTTGTCGTCAAACGAGGGCAACAACGCCTTGGGATTGGAGGACATCTCGTTGAACATGGCTGCAAGCGTGGCCTCGTCGGAAACAACGGGAGGTTCCTTCAAGATATAATTGAAGGTGGGCAGATTATACATGTCGCACACTTTCTTTGCTTTCTCCTTCTCTTCGTCGGAGAGCCAAGAAAATCCAAAATCCAATACAAACTCGTTGACAATGCTGGCGAGCATATCCGCCAAAAGGTTCTCGTTGGCCGTATGCACGTCGATTACGTTGACGTAGTCGGCGATGGCCTCAGCCATCTTGTCCTTTAGGTCAATGGACACCGACGCGGTGACCAAGTTCTCCACCAAATTGCTCATCACCATATTGTCGAAGCTGTTTTCGTCGGAGAACTCATTGAGGAAATCCACCGATTTGATGAGCGAGCACCATTTCTCATAGAGCGTATCGGCAATGATGCAGGAATTGAGCTTTCTACGGTAAGATCCGGAGAACAATTTTTGCACCTCCACATGTTTGTGCTTGAGGAATGCGTCCGCTTCCTCCATGTTCTCAAACATGTATGTCTTGATAAGGCAGTTCCATTTTTCCTCTTCGCTTTGTGCCTTTTCCAGCGAAAAACCCTTCTTGGCACAGGAATTGGTGATAATCTCGTAGTCCTTAAACTCATTGACGCTTTTGTTCAACTCGGGACTCTGCATGATTTTATGGACGATGCGGTAGCTGGAAGATTCCTTCAACTGCAGCGCCTGGATCAAATGGCCGAAATAGTAGTTGTCGGAATTGCAGGTAAAATCCATCTCCCTGAATACGGCATTGGCCTTGCGGACGTGTTCTTCGAGAATGCCGTTGACATCTGTGGAGACGAAATACCCCTTCATGATGTTGTAAACCTGCGTTCTCACCTTGTGAAGTATCTTCTTAATGTCGCTCTCTCTCGCCTCGTTCAGCGTATCAGCTACATCTGAAAGGCTTTCGATAATATAGAGCGCTCCATCATTTCCCTGCGTAGAGGCAACGTCCCACGCCACACTGGGATTGGCAAAGAGTTTTTTGACATATTCGTTTTCAACAAACGTCTTGCGCATCATCTGATAGTAGGCATCAGACATTTTGGAGCCCGTCTCGTAACCACACTCCTCAAATCCGTCAAAGAGGTTGGTAGAAAACTTGTAATCGCGTAGCACGTAGCTATTGTTGAAATCCTCCCCCTCTCGAGTCCAATTCTTTACCCAGTCCACCGTTTCACGATGAAAGCACTGCTTGTTGACAACCGTCTCGAAACGCCCTATCCAGCGCTGTTCGATAGACTTTTCGGTCATTTCAGTACCTTTGTTCATTTCCATGTCCAGATTGAACATCGTACCGATATTGAACAAGGGAGACTTTTTCGTGATGGCTATCTTCTCCTGGCGCTCGTGACAGTCGCGGCCTACATAGTTGCAGACCCAATCCTCAAGCAGCTTGAACAAGTAGGCAACTTCGTTATCCTGGTTGTGGTGGCAATACAACAAGATGTTGATGCCCATCTCCTCGTTGTACTTATTGAACAGGTATGCGACTTTTCCTCTTAAGAAAAAGCTCAGGATAGTGGCATCCAACAGCTTTTCCAACTTCTCTTGCTCTCTCGAACGGGCCCCAGGGAAGTCGAGCAGGTCATTGTCTGCAAACAATTCCATCTTGACAGGATCGTGGGTGACCATAGGTTGCACCTCGGCGTCCATATTCTCCCATTTGTACGGGCGGGCGCTTGACAAAAACTCTTGGTCAATCTTGTAAACAACTTCCGAGCAAATGGCGCACACCTCGCTTTTCGGAATCGCTGACGCACATTGCGCAAATTGTCCATTCTCGCGCAAATACACATCGCAAGTATATTGTGGAGTGGCCTGGAAGAGTTGCATCAGGCACTGCACACTCATGATCGTGTTTTCCCTTATTCCCTCATGGAGAACAGACTGGATGGGCAAATAGAGCGTTTCGGAGAAATTGAACCTCTGTAATATGCTGACCAACTTTGTAAACAGTCTTGTGAAAACAGGCTCTTTGTTCCAAAGATTGGAGAACACCTCGGCATAATCAGAGGTGGGGATCTTGTCGATGACAAGCGCTAATTTGTCAAAGATGGCCGATTTGTTGTATGTCTGTGCATTGTTGATATGTTTCTCGAAATAGAACTTGATGTTCAGAATATCGTCAGCGCTAACCATCCCCGGCACAAGACTAAGAGGAGTCTTGTACTTATCTTTCCATGAATCACACAAGTCCTTTATTTCTGTTTCGCCAGGAGTCGTATAGTCGCTAAAATCATTGAAATAGCTATCGGACAAAATCAGGATTATGTCCGTAACGGAAAACGTCTTGACCAAAATAGGGAGGTCAACATTGTAAAGCGTCTCGTCACGGCTGAACGACGAAAAGCGACTGACCACACCCGTTGACTCTCTGCCCCCTCCCTTTTCGCTTGGAGGATTGATCTTGTAGATGAAATTGTAGGACTCATTGCCAGCACGGACCATAAACGGCACGTCCTTGCCGTCTCTATCACGTCCTTGCAGCAAACAGCTGATCAGATAGGACTTTCCCACTTGGCTTTTGCCAAAGGCTGCTATGCCGGGATTGTTGGCTATGGCCGATTCGATCTTCTTCAAAGTTCTTCTGTTGTCAACCAACTGAAGAAATCTTTGATAATAATCTTCTTCTTTGTTTTTCCTAATCCACGCAAGGGATTGGTTGATATTGTCGATTTGGTTTCTTATTTCTTGTAACATGGCTGTGGTATTATTTAATTGTCAATTCAAATTCACCCTTGTCAAGCCAGTATTTTCCATCATCTACCAGCGACTGCGCTACCAACTCCAAATCCTTTTTCCTATTACGGAATTCCTTGTCTGTAGCTTCTTCGATGACAAGTGTTTCTTTATCTTCATGGAAGTTGCGCGCTATCCGTATTTGCAAGGTATCGGAAGCACCGTGATTGTAGATGGCATACAAAGGACGAGCTTGGTAGATGGGAGAGTCGAGCTGGCGACAACCTAAGAACGCGGGGAAGACGGAGACCGTAAACGTCATGTTGGCCAACGTAGGAGTCAGCAGTGCTGTCGATACCTGACAACGGCGAGAATTGTATTCTCCTATATAATTGGCCGTCGAGGTCATTTTTTGTATCATCATGCCAAAGTCAAGCACCAATCCTTTCAGCCCAGAGGTGGAAGCTCTGTATCCCACCATGGCACCGACCGCCACAATAGCCTTCTGATCATAGAAATAGCCCTGACCATCAGCCGTCGGGAACCATGATCCTACCCGGTAGTCGTTCAGCCGTATCAAACGATCGGGAGAGGTGGGGATATACTTGATAAACAATTCTGTTATAGCGTCGAGGGAAGTGGGACGGCCGGCAAGTACTATGATGTCGCACTGCTGGGTATAGAACACCAGCGCAAGCTGCTTCATCAGAGGCTCCATCGTAGCTTTGACAATGTCTGAAATTTCTTCAGGATTGAATCGCCAAGACAATTCTTCGAACCTAAACCCGAAGTGGTGCTCAAAGTAATCGAGCAGATAATCGGCAGGTTTGACGTCAGGGAACAACTCGTCAAACGAGTACAACTTCGACGGACGATGTGAAGGTAGGAGCTCCATCATTTTCTGTGCTATTGGCACCGAAATCTGCGTGTTAAAATCATTGCGGCAGCGGCGGTCACGGCACCCCATCATCGAACTGTCTGTGCCAAAAAAGTCGTGGATGAGATTTGAAGCGAAGGCCACCTTCTTTTCCTTCTTTTCATCTTTGTCGGCAGTCAGACAGATGTCATTGACTTTGGCTGCATATACGATATTGTCCAAACAAGGCATCTGTCTCAGTTCGTCGTCCGTCATGCTGGTGATACGGGAGGTTAAGGCCGAACTGATATTGCCCAAGTCGGGAGACTCAATATCTTTGCCCTCAATGACCACATTCTGTACTAGACTGCGAAGGATGTCGTCACCAGCCAAATAGAAACTATCCCAGAACAAGGGATTGGGAGTGATCCTGGAGGCTCCCGTTCCTTCGTACTGATAGGAACAGATCATGATGTCAGTAGTGCCCGCTCCGATATCAATCGTGCCGATCGTGAGCGACTTGCCCGTATAACCTTGTGCTGCCATCTCCGGACGGACATGGCCCTTCAGTTCAAAGAACTTGTGAACCTCTCCGCCATATCGCTGGGTGATTTCTGCACACAGATACACCAATTGACAGCAAGAAGCCTCATCATATTTCCACACTTTGCGTTCGATAGGCGCATAGGGGTCTGTCACCTGCAATGCTTCGGGGGAAGGAATGATCGATGCCATCTTCAGAGAAGTGTTGCATTGGGTCAAAGCGTCATACGCATCTCTGGCGCTCTTTCTCAAAAAGACCTGTTCGGAGAGTGGCATTGCGGTGGGACAGGTAATAATCACATTTCGGATGACGCGCTTCACATCGACATTGCCCCATTTCTCTCTGTACTTGGCAGAGTTGATTTGAGCCAATGCGTGCTGAAATATCTCGATGAAAGCAAAGGTCATCAATGAGGAGCGAGAATAATGATGCTCCTTTTGCTCGAAATCGACCAGTTCCAATTGGTTTTCATCCCCTTCTGCCGGATCATAAGTGCCGTCGTTCTTGAACAATTTAGAGAGGACTGGGACAGCCACATCGGGTGACAAGAGCACTCCGTAGGGGTCGTCCATGGTGATCAGATTCTCCCACTGCCCTTCATACTCTTTCAGGTCCCATAGGTATCTTTTGGGGCTGGAGTAGTTGGTCGTCTTTTCAGAAAGTCCTTCTTCCTCAAGCGAACGATACACCAAACGGCGGGCCTCCTCGCCAATACGGACAAAACTTTGCCACTGAAATAATTCCTCATCCAAGACGATGTCATTGCCAAAATCGGCCTTACGGAACACGACGCGCATGTCGAACGTCTTGTTTTCATAACAGACCCATGGGGTTGAAAGGTCACGAAGTTCCAACATCTTGCCCTGTGTAAACTGTCCTTCCTCGAAAAGGATTCCACACGTTCTGGAATTACCAATATCAAGCACTAAATCTACATCGATTTGCTTTTTGACATTGTGATGCAGCGCTACCTCAGGAGAAGCGCCAGACAAGCGAATGAAGTTGATAAAATAGATATAAAACGCCTTGTATTTCTTGCTGTCGTTCGCCATATCAATTCCCAGCAAGAACGCTATGTAATCTGAGAACGCATGGAATTTCTCGTCAGACGACAAGAAGTCGAGCAACAGGTCCACCTTGTTGCAAAGCGTATAGTTGCAAACGCCATTGTCTTCTTCCGACACGAAGGGCCTCAGCATTGACCACTCATCTTCGCCCATTTTGGTGTCAAAAGCCCATATCAAGCGAAACTTTTCCATCCCCTTCTTTTTCCCCTCGCCAATCCGCTGCATTTTCATTCGGCACCAGGCAAGTGGGGCATTAGTCGTCACCCCATCAACCTCTTTTCGGAACATAGGCATGGGAAGCCATTTGTCCAAAAGCATTTCAAAGGCTGACACCTGCGAGTGACCGTCCTGGGGATTGACAACGCGAAAAGACTGGAGGGAATTGATGCTGTATATGTCCTCGTCCCCATCACTGTAGGTTGTAAAGAGCGAAATGCTGGTTTCGGGCGCCATCTGGACCATTCCTGAGGCATCCAGTTCTTCCCGACCATTGGGACGACGCATCACGGCATCTTCGGATGCCTGCAACTCGTCTATCGGTATATATTTGTTTTCTACTGGATGATAATATAGTAGGTTGAAAACCTTAAAACCTTCCAGAAAATCTATGGCCTCGACAAAAGAATACTTCAACGTTCCTCCGTTGCCCAGCACCAAAGGCTCCGAAGGATTAAACTCCATCTCACGAGTGATAAAATGGATTCCCGAGTCTGCTATTAAATGATCCATGCCAATGCTTCTTTACTTGTTTAACAATTCTCTTAAGTATTTCACACGTACTCCATAGTTGAAGTTTTGTGTGCCGTTGATGCCTGCATAATTGATTGCAACCAACTGTCCTCGCAGGTTTACCACTGGCGACCCACTACTTCCGGGGAGGGTCGGTATCGAATACATCAACTTTTCATGGGTCTTTTGACTTATACTGCCATGATTGAATTGAGACTTAATACCTTCTTTGGTGATAGCCAGTTTAGGACCAAGATTGAAGCTGGTCATAAACAATTCGCTATTCTTGTCCTTGCTGATTCGCTTCTCCAGTTGTTCCCTCCAGCCATACGTTTCCAATGGATCGGTTTCGTCCACCTGGAATACATACTTGCCCAATGGTGTTGACTTATCCTTCAGCTGTATGATTGCCAAGTCGTGCTCCATATCCGTCTTAGTCACCACACAAGGCACAAAGTCTTTCGTATTGGTCACATAGGTGTTGTTATAGGCTATACTGACCTCATTGTGATACTTAATTTCAGAGTCGCTCGCACGAATTTGGTCCAAATTGTTGTATATTTGCGCATACTCTTCCATTTCTTTCTTAATCGCGTCACGTATATCTCTTATCTGGAAAAATTCCTCGTATGTAACTTCTGGGTTCACATTGGCATAGTCGTAGGCTTCCTGTGCCGTTTCCAGCTTCTCTTCATAATCACGATATTTCATCTCTATCATCGCCTTGAGGGCTTCAATGACCTTGCCAACCTGTTTGTTCACCTCCTTGTCGGCTACAACATTTGACACCACATGAGAGTTGGTGACAATTTCGCCAGTTCCAGAAATAAAGAATCCTGTTCCGTAGCTCGTGGAAACCTCTACAGAGTCTTTGTCCAGGGCGAGCCCGTCCAAGTCTCCTTCTGCGTCAAATGAAGAAAAAAAGATCGATTCTCCATTTGACAACACCACCTCGTAGTAACTTTGGTTCTGTACCAAAACGACACCACTGCTAATAGTGTCTTCAAGCTCTTTTTCTGTCATATTCTCACATGAAGAAAGCAGAAAGCAAAGCGACAATAAACTAACGATAAACTTGCTCATATTGTTTTTTTGTTTTTTACTATATATACTGTAATGCGTATTGGCTTCGACTGCGAAATGCTGAATGAATTAGTCTCGACCTGTAAAGTGAATGACCACTATAATGTAAGACCTATGGGGTTATTATTTCTAAGAAAGCGCTGGGCACATAGGCTGTCGCTACTGCCACCACATCCCCAACAACTACTGCCACGCGTTGTTGTCCATGCCATCTTGTTACCCTGCCTGTGACACCCGTAAACGCACCTGTCGTGACACGTACCAGTTGGCCTTTCCTAAATTTAGGCACAACTCCAGACGGAACCACTATATTGCCCGCTTCGGACTCACAAATGATTCGTAGGCTCTCCATCTGCGAGTTTGGGACAATCATGGGTGTCTTCTCTATCCTGCGATCAACATGACTGTGGCGGTAATAAAAGCGAACGTAGGGAAGGTTTACATTGTCGTAAACAAAAGACTTGATCTGGTCTTCCGTGCCGTAAGCGAAAAGGATGTTGGGCAGGCGCGACTCGGTGACAACCTTGCGCTTACCTTGGACAAGTTTAACCACTTTTATCGTGGGACAAAAAACAGAAACTCCTTTTTTCTCCAAATATTCACACGCATTCTTCTCCCGTCCATAGGTGCAGCGCAAAGCGTACCAATGAGAGGCTGCTGTTTGTTTGCGATCGAGCGACATGGATGAGGAAGGCGCATATCGGGTGGACACCCCTGTATGTGAACTCTCGGCTGATACTATGCTTTGAGCTTCGGGGAGGGCACAGGAGGTAAGTCCTGCGCTCGAGGGATTGTCACCGCCTCGTCGGGAGTTCACATTAGGCAATGTGTCCATTTAGGTCGTGTCTTAGATCCAGGTCTGGATGACACTAACTAAAAAGCGTGAACCGTCCGTTGTCCGATCCACACTCTGAGGCCGTGAGAAAGTGCCCTATACTGCTGAACGAACAACAGTATAGCCCACGCCGATATGATATATAGCAATTATCGCACACTTACACAAGCCGAGGATATTGTATGCCATAGTGGCAGAGCACAATATCTGCTCATGCAAAATGTGACAACTTGGTATAATCACACCCGGGACATCTACCGTTGTCATGTTCAAGGCAGTACATTGTTTCTCGAAATTTCTCACGTTTCAGAGTGTACGTTGAACTTGACGCTTGTAAACGCCTTTTATGTCTGGACTGCTTAGACAAAGCTGGCTGAGGCACGGTTCGACATGCTCCTGCTATTGGGGCTGCCCTACTCTCGAGCATCACAGCTTTTCCCACCCTAGGCCCACTTCGCATAGTGTTCACCCTCGGGGTGACTCGCTACACTTTGTACGGCGTAGGCTGCCGACGCTATCATAATGGAAAGAACTCGTCTCACGGCATGATTGTGGTCTGGCTTTTACAGTCCGACACAAATTTACAACTATTTTATGAATCAAAGAAAAGTTTCTTAAAATATTTTTGTTTTCAACCCCCATTTTTGTGTTTTCAACCCCCTAAATTAACATTTAGAGGGTGGGAGCGTCCCCAAAAACGGAACAACAAGTGTAGTTTGCGATGATTCACTACAACCTGCTGACATGGGAAAACAATAGCAACAACAAGTACTAAAAATACAACGCTTTCGATAAGCCATGCGCAGAACCGAGCTTGATCGAGTTATGCCATGGCGAGAAAGGGAGTCATGAAATGGAGCGCTTCGCAGGGACACAATCCTGCCGAAATGAAACAACAAGAAACAACGCTCCGCGAGGGTCCATGTGGCACAATAAAACGAAATCAAGTCTTGTGAGAGACCAAAATCAATCTTTGAAGCGGATCGTTGCTGTACTCGTCAGATGAGTTGACCCTGTGTATTTAGACCGAAACTGTAAAAATATTCACAGGACGTTTTGTCGTATTTACTTACCTCCAAAACTCATCTTAAGACACACATCGTGACTATTTGCTACGGATGGAAGCAAGAGCTTTCTTGTAGCCCAAACTGCGGGAAGATCGTGGAACAAGGCAATAATGGACGTTTTTTCGCTGACACAGGCTTTGTTAAATGAATACGGAGGAAAAGTTAATGGGTCGTTAATTCATGCTAATCGACTTGCATTCGGCAGGACGCGGGGTTATCTTTGTATAGCTGCTGCGCCTTGGCGAGTGATGTATCAATCATTGCTGTATGAAAGGGAGAGCACAACAAGCAACCGTAATGTAAAATATAATCCAAATACAGAACAATGGAAAAGTTAAACTTCTTGCCTAGAGCATCTGTTAGGAGTCGCATCCTATCGATCTCGTATCGATCCCGTATTGATTCCGTATCAATCCCGTATCAATCCCGTATCAATCCCGTATTGTTCTCGTATCGTCCTCCTATCGTTCTCCTATCGTTCTCGCTTACAGAAGCGGAAACAATACGGAAACGATACGTAAACGATATTTGTTCGATGGGAAGATGATACAAGGTTGACACATGGTTGATACGTAGCTGATACGTGGAAGAAGGCTGTCACCACGAGTCTGCCACTTTGTCACCCTGTCAGTTTGGCGAGACCGTTTTGGCGCATTGGCACGCTTTTCGCAAAGAGAAGGGTGAGGCCCACAAGGCAAGTGCCGAGGGGGCTCGCAAAAAGTCAAAAACAAAAACGATTAAAAATATTACGATCATGACAATTAAACCGTTAGCAGACAGAGTGCTGGTTCTTCCGGCACCGGCAGAGGAAAAAGTGGGTGGAATCATTATTCCCGACACCGCCAAAGAGAAACCGCAGCGCGGCAAGGTGATTGCCGTCGGCGAGGGTACGAAGGACGAGAAGATGATCCTGAAGGCCGACGACGTGGTGCTTTATGGCAAGTATGCTGGCACGGAGATTGAGAACGAGGGCACGAAGTACCTCATGATGCGCCAGAGCGATGTGCTCGCCATCGTCACCGAGTAAAGAGGTGGTGAGGGACGCAACGAGTTGTAAAATTGTATTTATCAAATAAAAACAGAAGAAACGATCATGGCAAAAGATATTAAATTCAATACAGAAGCACGCAATCTGCTCAAGAGCGGTGTGGACCAGTTGGCCAATGCCGTCAAGGTGACACTCGGCCCGAAGGGTCGCAACGTGGTGATTGGCAGAAAGTTTGGCGCACCGCAGATCACCAAGGACGGTGTGAGCGTGGCCAAGGAGGTAGAGCTGGAGGACAGCCTGGAGAACGCAGGCGCACAGCTTGCCAAGAGCGTAGCCAGCAAGACGGGTGACGACGCAGGTGATGGTACGACCACGGCTACGATTCTCGCCCAGGCCATCGTCAACGAGGGTCTGAAGAACGTCGCTGCTGGTGCCAACCCGATGGACTTGAAGCGTGGTATCGACAAGGCCGTCAACGCGGTGGTGGACTACATCAAGGAGAACGCCGAGGTGGTAGGTGACAACTACGACAAGATCGAGCAGGTCGCTACGGTGAGTGCCAACAACGACCCGGAGATCGGTAAGCTGCTGGCCGACGCCATGCGCCAGGTGAGCAAGGACGGTGTGATCACCATCGAGGAGAGCAAGACGCGCGACACCAACATCGGTGTGGTAGAGGGTATGCAGTTTGACCGCGGCTACTTGTCTGGCTACTTCGTGACCGATACGGACAAGATGGAGTGTGTGATGGAGAATCCGTACATCCTCATCTACGACAAGAAGATCAGCAACATCAAGGACTTCCTGCCCATCCTGCAGCCTGCTGCCGAGAGTGGCCGTCCGTTGCTGGTGATTGCCGAGGATGTCGATTCTGAGGCTCTCACCACGCTGGTTGTCAACCGTCTGCGTGCTGGCTTGAAGATCTGCGCCGTCAAAGCTCCGGGCTTCGGCGACCGCCGCAAGGCCATGCTGGAGGACATCGCCGTGCTGACTGGTGGTGTGGTGATCAGCGAGGACAAGGGTCTGACGCTCGACAAGGCTACGCTCGAGGAACTGGGTACGGCCAAGAAGGTGACAGTCTCCAAGGACAACACCACCATCGTCGATGGTGCTGGCACGAAGGAGAACATCAAGGAGCGTGTGGCTCAGCTCAAGAACGAGATTGCCAACACGAAGAGCTCTTACGACAAGGAGAAGCTGCAGGAGCGCCTGGCTAAATTGGCTGGCGGTGTGGCCGTGCTCTATGTCGGTGCCAACTCCGAGGTGGAGATGAAGGAGAAGAAGGACCGCGTCGATGACGCACTCTGCGCAACGCGTGCCGCTGCCGAGGAGGGTGTCGTCGTGGGTGGTGGCACTACCTACATCCGCGCTCAGAAGGTGCTCACCGACCTCAAGGGTGAGAACGCCGACGAGCAGACGGGTATCAATATCGTCTGCCGCGCGATCGAGGAGCCGCTGCGCCAGATTGTCGCCAACGCTGGTGGCGAGGGTGCCGTGGTAGTCGATAAGGTCCGCGAGGGCGAGGGCGACTACGGTTACAATGCCCGCAAGGACATCTACGAGGATCTCCGCGCAGCTGGTGTCATCGACCCGGCCAAGGTGGCTCGCGTAGCCCTGGAGAACGCAGCATCCATCGCTGGCATGTTCCTCACCACAGAGTGCCTCATCGTCGATAAGCCCGAGAAGGAGCCGATGATGCCCGCAGCACAGCCGGGTATGGGTGGCATGATGTAATTCTGCGACACAAACCCCCAAATATATTTGAAAAGTGGAGGTAGTCCCCTTGGTGGGAATGCCTCCACTTTTTGTTTTCCCATGGCCTGACTGCGGAGAAAATCGACAAAGGCAAGGAAAAACCACAAGAAAACAAAAGATTCTTTCCGTTTACAACCTTTATTAGAAAAAATATGATTACTTTTGCAGCAGAGGAGCGGACGGATCGTACTCGACAACACCCATCCGCCTACCCCACTAATGAACCTTCCAAGACAGAAACCTATAAAAGACAGAATAATGATGAAACAAACGATGCACAAATCCACGACTTCCGCAATATGGCTTGCGGCTGTGGCGGTCATAGCCCTCGTGGCAAAGCCGCCAAGCGCCTGGGCACAAAATCCCAAGACCTTCACGGAGTATGTCAACGAGATCATCGAGACGCAGCAGGAGCAGGATGAGCCCGAGGGAGAACGCGTATTCTTCACGCCCTATCTCACGAATGACACCCACTACATGGTGATCTCCGACATCAGTACCAACACGCTGTACAACGTCTGCGAGGGCGCGTTCTGCGTCATGGACAACAACCTCCTCACGGTGTGGTCGGTAGATGGAGCGTATCTGTTTGGTCCGAACTGGAAGCCCCTCGGACTGTACGACACCCACCCGATGTGCTTTGACAACGGAGCCTTGCTGGTGAAGTCGGCAAAGAAAAACAGTCTCGGCAAGGAGTACTACTCCATCCTCTACAAGAACGGAGCGGTGCGCAACCTCGACCCGTCATGGGAGCCCCAGTCGGGGTTTGTCGATGGACTGGCTGCCGTGACCAAGAAGCAGGGCTACACCGAGATGGGCAATTTCTTCATCAACACGCGGGGTGAGAAGATGCCTTCGCCCAGCAACCTCTATTTCGGCTATGACGGCGAGAAGACGCGGGCCCTGAGATGTGGTCTGCGCGCCTTTGAGACGAAGGACCACAAGTGGGGCTACATGGACGAGAAGTGTCAGGTGGTGCTGCAGCCGCAATGGGACAAGGTGCGCGACTTCAGCGAAGGCTACGCCTGGACGTTCAAGAGAAACACCAGCGACGGCACACACACCGCCACCCTCATCGACAAGACGGGCAAGGTGGTGCAGACAGTACCGAGCTTCTCGGCTATGGAGTCGCTCAGCAGGACGTATATGATCGGTGATGTTTGCGACGGCAAATACTACCTCTACTCCAACGAGTCGGAACCGACGACGACCTACTACGACCTCAAGGGCAACGCACTGGCGATCTCCCACGGCGGAACCTCCTTCTACGAAGGCCATGCCCTGGTGCGCGGCGTCAAAGACACCTGGGACCGCATCTTGCTCGTCGATGACGACTTCACGGTGATGGACAGCTACCCCACCTACGCCAGTGGCGGACACGACATCTATGCCGACGAACTGTGGGTGACGAAGCCCTTCGAGCCTTTCGGCCTCCATACCATCCATTCGGGATCGGTCGTGATAGACAGCAGGGGACGACTGGTACTCAAAGAGATGAGTTCCCCATGGTCTCCCGACTACATCAGAGGATTCAGCCAGCCGAGCAAGGATGGCTATATCGTGGCAAACAACATCAATGTCGGCGACAAGCGATACCTGGCGCTGATCAAATATACGGGTGAGATCGCCTGGCTTTTTTCAGCAGAAACTTTCTCCGCCAAGGATTTGACAGGATTCATCAAGGCTCCCAACTTCAACGACACGACGATAATAGTAAAAGATCCGCCTATCACCGATAAGCCCAAGGGACCCACGCAGGTGACAGACGCGACCTACAAGGTGAACATCATCTGCAGTCCGAAGGAAGGAGGCACGGCCAGCGTTGTGGGCAAGTCGCCCATCAAGTATGGTGACAAGGTCTCCATCAAACCGGCTGCCAACGAGGGCTGGGTGGCATCGAGCATCAACGTGGAAAAACAGGAGGGCGAAGAGCCGTTTATGGTCACGGACGACGTGACGGCCACCGTGTATTTCCTCCAGCGTCCCGTCTTTGAACCGATCGACCGGACCAACACCTACGAGGGCAAAGTGAAGATCATGGAACTGGACGACGCGCCGGTCTATGTGACGCTCTATGCCACGATGAGCAAGGACAAGGACATCAGTTGCCCGTTTGGCGACAAGACCTACGGCTACCTCACCCTGATGATGGACCCGAAAATGAGATACAACGGCAAGGGAGTGTCGGTGAACGGCTTCTTCCCGCCGATGAAGATCATCGGTTTCCAGCACGAGGGCGGCAAGCAATATCTCGTGGCCGATGGCGGATCCGTCATGTACCACGACCTGCGCGTCACGACAAACGACCTGCTGGCCAACCTGTGGTTCAACCTGCTGGTGAGGATGGACGGCTTTGAGTCGGGAAGCATCGTCCCGCGCCGCTACCGCATCGAGATGACCAACGTCAACGAGAAGACGGGCGAATGTACGCTGGGCAACCTGGAGGTATTCTCCCGCAGCAAGGGATGGGTGCCGGGACAGGATCCGTCGATTGCCAGACACACCGCCAGCAAATTCCCCTCGCTCAGCGGTGGCGCCCACGACCTGGGCATTGCAGCTGACTACTTCAAGGGATGCACGCTGAAACTGGCCAAGAAGCGCGACGACGTGCTCTGGTATCCGCCGCTCGAATGGGCAAAGAGCCAGACCGAATATGACAAGAAGATAGAGAAGATGAAGGACACCTACCTTCACTTCATCACCGATTGCGAAGCGCTGTTCGGCCTATAACATCATACTCATCTTTTACGCAAGAACAAGAAAAGAATGAAACTCATCACCACCAGCGACTGGCACATCGGCAACCTCTTTCATGGCAGCGACCGATTGCCCGAACATCGCCACTTTCTGCAATGGCTGCTCTCGCAACTGCGAGCGCAGCAGCCCGACGCTCTCCTTGTGGCGGGCGACGTCTTTGACAATGGCAACCCATCGGCAGCGGCACAGTCGGCCTACTACGAGTTTCTGGACGAGGCCACGCAGGCTTGTCCGGACCTCCACATCATCATCACTGCCGGCAACCACGACTCGGCCAGCAGGCTGGAGGCGCCCCGTGCGCTGCTGACCCGACAGAGGGTGGAGGTGAGGGGCCATGTGCACCGCACCTGGCAGCAACAGGAGGAGGGAGGACGATGGGTGATCGACTATGAGGACCTGATGATACCGCTCACGGGGCGGACGGGCGACCGGGTGGTGGTGCTCGCCGTGCCCTTCCTCCGGAGCGACGTCGTGCAGAACAGTTGTTATTCGCAGGGCGTCACGGACCTCTTGCGCCAACTGACGGACCGTGCGAGGGAGCTATATCCTGACACGCCAATCGTCATGATGGCTCACATGTATGCCAAGGGGGCCGACATCGCCGAGCGGGATGCCAGCGAGCGCATCATCATCGGCGGACAGGAGGAGGTGGAGATGGGGGACTGGGAGAACCACCCCGACTACCTGACCTGTGGTCATATCCACAAGCGGCAGCATATCTGGAACACCCGCTGGGCACGCTACACAGGGAGCGTCCTGCCCATGTCCTTTGCCGAGAAGGACTACCGCCACGGGGTCGATCTGGTCACGACAGAGGCGGACGGAAGGTGGCGAGTGGACTTCCTGGAGTATGAGCCCCAACACCCGCTGCGCATCCTGCCGGAGACAGACGAGGCGATGTCGCCGAAGAAACTGCAGAAGATCATCAAGACAACACTGCCCGACAGGGTGGATGGGCTGCTGGGCGACGACTTTGTCTATCTTGTGCTCAAGGTGAAGACGGAGAAGGCAAGCAACGACGAGATCAAGGCGCTCCACGCGCTCGTAGAGACAAAGAACGCCGTGCTCTGCAAGACGCAGCGGGTCATCGACGACATCGGCCTGACAACCATGACGGGGCAAGAGGAGATACACAGCATCGACGACATCCTCAACCGCGACCCGCTGGAGACGCTGAAGGAGACGTTCGCCATCAAGCACAACGCCGAGATGACGGCACACCAAGAGCAGATGCTCCGCCATCTGATAGAAACCATCCATACAGATCAGGAGAAAGCATGAAGTTTATCAAGTTAGAGATACTCAACCTGGCTTCCCTCGACCGGGAGGAGGGAGAGACGATCCATTTCACCTCGGGAGCCCTGGGCGAGAGCAATATTTTCAGTATTGTGGGGCCCACGGGCAGTGGCAAATCGACGATTCTCGACGCCATCTGCCTGGCGCTCTACAACCGGGCGCCTCGCTATCCGCGCAAGAAGGGCGACCGCAACCAGAACATCGAGATCTATGGAACGCCGGAGGAGGGGGAGCGCAACCGACTGGCGCAACATCCTGACGCGAGGACGGAAGGAGGGCTACAGCAAACTGACGTTTCGGGCCAACAACGGCCTGGTGTATCGGGCCGAGTGGTATGTGCGGTTTCAACGAGTGAAATACGAGAACGTGAGAACGGCGCTCTATCTGCTGGGCAGCAAGGAAGGACGGCCCACGGAGGAGGAAGCCGACTGGAGTACGCTCCCTGAGCTTATCGGCCTCGACTACGACCAGTTTCTACGCACGGTTCTCATAGCGCAGGGATCGTTTGCCAACTTCCTCACGGCCAAGGAGAACGAGCGCTACGAACTGCTGGAGAAGCTCATCGGCTGTGAGGAGCAGTATGCCCTGATCGCTGCGGGCATCAAGCAGCAGCGGGACCTCGCCCAGCAGGCTTACCAAGCGGTGACGGCGGATTTCGCTGCCTTCGAGAAAGACCTCATCGACAGTGAGGAGGAACTCCAGCTACTCGCCGACCGCATCAAGCAACTGGAAGAGGAGGACCGAAAGGCCAAGGCCGAACTGAGTGCTGTGACGGAGGCTTTGGCTTGGTATGTGGCCGACGATCAGCAGCGACGGAACATCGCGCGCTACGAGGAGGCGTTTCTTGGTGCGCGCCAACGCCTCGACGCCATCAAGGGGGATGTGGATCGGCTTCGGTTGCACGACGCTACGCTGCCGGCTGTGGATTTCTACAAGGCGATGCGCACGGCGGAGCGCAACAGGGCCAGAATGGGCACCGAACTCGAAAGGATCACCAAGCAGCGGACCGAGAAGGAGCAGCTGCTGGAGGAGGAGAACCGCAGGCAGACTGAGTTGACACAGAAGGCTGCCGGTGCTGGAAAGGAAGTGGAACGGATGAAACCGCACATCGACCGGGCCCGTATTATCAAGGGTGAACTGGCGGCCGCTTCCCTGAGCGTCAAGGAGAAGCAGGAGGCGCAGGCCGTGGCAGAGAAGGCGATCCAAAAGGCGGACCAGCAGGTGGCGGACAATGCTGCTGCCATCGTCAAGGCGGAACGGAAACAGAAAAAGGCGGAGGAGTCGCTGACCGTGCTGTGAAAGGAGGTAGAGGCCCGAAGCGGACAACTGGCAGCGGCAGTCGAGACGGCGACAGCAGCCTATGAGAAAGAGCGGGGAAAGGCCGACGGCATGGACGCGCTGGCGCTGCAGGAGGCCAAGAGCAAGGCGGAGCATCGACAGCACAACTTGAAGGAGGCCATCCGCATCCGACGGGCGATGACAACCAATCAGCAGAAGCTGGACAAGGGGGCAGAGACCATCGCTACGCTGAGCGATCGCAACAAGGCGATCGAGGCGTCGATCGCGCAACTGACCATCGAGAAGCTGAGCGAGGAGTTGGAGACGCTTCGCAAGACACATACGCTGATGACAAGCGACCATTGGGAGGCGCACCGTGCCGGACTGGAGGAGGGTGCGGCCTGTCCGCTCTGTGGTTCGACGCACCATCCCTACCACGACCAGCAGGTCTTCGCCTCGGTGGTAAGCGAGTTTACGCAGTTGATCGAGGACAAGCAGCGCACGCTCGACGCACAAAGGACGGAGAAGGAGAAACTGAACCGGGAGAAGAGCCAGAACGAGGGAAGACTGAAGAGTCTGACGGAGAATGCGCGCCTGCTGACCGACGAGCAAGGACGGTTGGAGAAGGAGTGGGGCGAACTGCCCACGCAAGGGACTACCGGGTGGAGCGAGGACGTCGAGGAGTTGCTTTCGATGCAGGAGGCCGTAGCGGAAGCGGTGGTCAAGGCTTCGAAGGCCTTGGCGGACTACAACACACTGGTCAAGGAGATTGACCGGTTGCGCCAGGCGAAGGATCAGGCGACGGAGGCACAGGGGAAATATCAGCAGCAGGCTGACCAGCAGGTGAAAAAAGCCGAGAACCTGTGTGCCGAGGCGCAGGCCTCGCTACTGACAGAGCGGGGAAAGACCGACAACCTCGTCAAGCAGCAGGAGGAGAAGCGTCAAGCGCTCCAGCAAGCTACTGCGGCCTGGGAGAAGGCCGTGGCAGAGGTGCGCGAGAAGGAGGCGGCTATCAAGGCGGAGATTGGGGAGATGGACCCGAACGCCTTGGAGCAGCGACTGACCAAAGCGAAGGCGGAGGCCGACGAGGCTGTAGTGAAGCAGGGCGAGGTCATCGGCAAGATAAGGGAAGCCATCACGGGCTTAGCGGGCAGACTGGAGACCATGGCAAAGGAGATGGACAACGAGCAGAAGCAGCATGACCACGCTCGGAAGCAGTTGGCAGACTGGATTGCAGCATACAACGAAGACAGTAGCCACCCCACCCTGCTCTCCCTCGACGACATCGCCCGGCTCTATGCTGCCACCGATCCCTGGGAGGAGATACGCGAGCGGCTAAAGCGGTTGACGGAGGACCTCACCAAGACGGAGACGACGCTGCAGAACGAACGGCGCACGAACATCGAGCACCAGCAGAAGCGGCCCGACCGCGACAAGGAGGTACTTCTGGCCCGCAAGGCCGAACTGGAGGGATTGTCGTCCACCGAACTGACAGACGCCAAAGCGCGGATGCAGCGCCATGAGACGGCCAAGCAGCGGATGGGAGCGCTCTTCGAGAAAAGACAGGAGGCTGAGCAACGGAAGGTGGAATGGGAGCAGATCGCCGACGCCATCGGAAGCGAGGGCAGGACGCTCCGCAAGATTGCACAGTGCTATACGCTCCGTTTCCTCATCGAGCACGCCAACGTGGAGATACGGAAGTTTAACTCGCGCTACGAACTGATGCAGGTGAGAAACTCGCTGGGCATCCGCGTCATAGACCATGACCGTGCGGATGATGTCCGCGACACCACCTCGCTGTCGGGCGGCGAGACCTTCATCGTCTCGCTCGGACTGGCCCTCGGGCTATCGGCCCTGTCGTCGCGCAACCTGTCTTTCGAGAATCTTTTCATTGACGAGGGTTTCGGCACACTCGACCCCGACACGCTCTCCACAGTCATCGACGCGCTGGCAATGCTCCAGTCGTCACAGGGCAAGAAGGTGGGCGTCATCAGCCATACCGACACCATGTCGGAGCGCATCACCACCCAGATACGCATCGTCAAGAACGGCAACACGGGAAGCAGCCACATCGAGATCTACCCACAATAATTCATCCAATCATCAAAACCACTCATCTACTGAACAATCCTCTATGAGCAGGGAATTAGCTTTCACGATACTGACCGCAGCCGGACTTTGTCTCTATGGCTGCCAAAACAACCGGAGCACGGAGGAATCGGCACCGGAAGAACCCAAGGTGGTTTTCCCGGCCGACACGGCTTCGGCCTATGTGGCGCCAGCATCCAAGACCGACTCCCTGAAGACACTGAAGGGCAAGATGGACGAGGACTTCAACGTGCTCAAGGAGATGGAGAACAATGCGCCGGAATACTACGAGCGCCTGCAGCGCCAGATGGGTCATGGCTTCATCGTGATCGACAAAAGCAGGATGAAACTGATCCTCTACGACAAGGAGGGAGGCGTGGTGCGGCGCTTTGCCATGGGCTGCTCCAGGAAGTTTGGCACCAAGCACAAGAAGGGGGACAACCGCACGCCCGAAGGATTCTTCACCGTGGAGAATGTATATAACAGTACCGACTGGCTCTACACCGACGACGAGGGGAAGACTTCAAAGAAGAAAGGGATGTTCGGACCGTGGTTTATCCGACTGCGCGTGCCGTGGACGTCGCAGATTGGCATTCACGGCACCTGTGCGCCCTGGTCGGTGGGAGGGCGCGTCAGCCATGGCTGTATAAGGTTGACCAACGACGACATCACCACACTCAAAGACCTGGTGACACCGGGCATGCCCGTCATCATCATACCAGGGAAGAGGGACCGGGAGCAAAACTATGCCGAACGGGTGGTGATACCTTATTTCTCCACCATCCGCTACACCGAACAAGAACCTGTCGTCCTGCCTGATCCGGAACCAGACCCACAGGCCGCAGACACGATGGACAGCGACTCAGTGGATGTTTACGAGGAAACGAACGAGGACGGTCCTGACTCCACCTGGTCGTAATGGCAGCGACCCGGCGGAAGCAGGACCAGGGAAGAAATAGAGGAGGCTCTGACCACCAAAATCCATGATTTTTTTGGTGGTACGGGGCGAAACCACTACCTTTGCAGACATGAAAATAAAAATCAACTGGAAGCAATTCGCCGCTTTCTTCATCGTCATCGGCTGCACCTATTATATCACGCGCAACTTCTTCATGACGGCGGGCATCTTGATGCTGCTCCTCCTCATCGACGGCTTGCTCCTCGACTACGACCATCGGAGACGGGGACGCAAACAGGCGGAGGAGATCATGAAGAATAAGAAAAGTTATATCTACATCGGACTTCCGATCCTTGGGCTCCTCTTTTATCTGGCATATTTAAAACGCTCCGCCATCGACATGGTGTATTCCGACTATATCCGGCTGATCAATTCCTATCTGCCGGACGTCTGGAATCCGGATAAGTTCTTTGTTGCGGATCTTCTCACGAGAATTCCGGTAAAC
>ERZ779877.349-NODE-349-length-52622-cov-6.879601_pt1 | contig 52622 bp, 45 predicted proteins | sample MGYA00511556_ERZ779877 | MGnify/ENA primary metagenome ERZ779877 (study PRJEB29588, sample SAMEA2159338) | human gut metagenome | biome: human gut; feature: human-associated habitat; material: faeces | place: Denmark | collected 2008/2010 ... | reverse complement strand
ACGGCTGCCGCTGTCGTAGACGATGCGGGCGGAAAAGATGGTCTGAAAAAATTCTGTCGCTTTGTCCAGATTCTGAACGATAAATGTCATGTGGCTGACGCCGGAAATCATAGGCGATCCCTCCTGTGTGAGTTTGTTTTACTATACTATACCATGACCGATGAAGGCGCACAAGGCCTCAGGGAAGAAAGGCGTTCCAGCTTCGGAAAGGGCCTCGACAAGACGGAGAGTTTTTGATAGTGTATATATGAATCTTTTAATAGGATATAGAGGGGGATAGTGCATGAGAATTTTAGTGGCAATGGAAGTCCATGAAGAACATGTGCGTTGGATTGAAGAGGCCGCGCAGGGCCATGAGGTCGTGTATTGGCCCGTCAAGGGGCTGGTCAGCGCCAGCGTATCAGAAGAAGAATTAGCCAAGGCCGACGTTATCATCGGCAACGTTGTGCCTGCCCAGCTGCGCCATGCCCGCAGGCTGCGCTGGCTTCAGCTCAGCAGCGCCGGCGCCGACGCATACTGCAAGGACGGCGTCATGCCGGCCGGAGCGGCCCTTACGAATGCGACAGGCGCTTTCGGCCTGGCCATAGCGGAGCATATGACGGCCCTGGTTTTTGCCATGATGAAAAAGCTGTACCGATACTACGACAATCAGAAAAACGCCGACTGGCATGACGAAGGCCAGGTAGAGTCGGTATACGGAAAAACGGTCCTGGTCATTGGATTCGGCGATTTGGGCCGCCAGTTCGGCAAGCGCATGAAGGCCATGGGTGCTCATGTCGTCGGCATGCGCCGCCGTAGTGGCGACGTGCCGACTGAAGCCGATGAAATGGGTACGATGGATAAGCTGGACGAGTATCTGGCCAAGGCGGATATTGTAGCGTCGTGCCTGCCCAACACGGCGGAAACGTATCACTTGTATACGAAGGAACGCTTCGACGCCATGAAGAAGGGCGCTTATTTTATCAACGTCGGCCGGGGCAGCAACGTCGTGCAGGACGATTTGTGCGCCGCTGTCCGCAGCGGGCACTTGGCCGGCGCTGCCGTCGACGTGACGGAGCCGGAGCCGCTGCCGGCAGACAGCCCGATGTGGCACACGCCGGGGCTTTACGTTACGCCTCACGTATCGGGCGGATACCATTTGCAGGCTACGCACGACAACATCGTCCGCATTGCCGCTGCCAACCTGCGTCATTTCCTGGCCGGCGAGGCGCTGGAAAACGTCGTCGATTTCGCCACTGGATATAAGAAATAAGGGAAAACACATGAGAAAACCCGCAGTAACGCGAGATAGTATTCGCTGTTACTGCGGGTTTTTCGGCCGAATAATGGGTATCGTCCGGCTTCCTTTATCGATAAAGTGAGCCGTTCCGTTCGTCGTGTCGATGAGGGCTGCTTTGAAAGCTTCCGTCCGTTCCTGCGGAATTTGCAGGGTAAAGGTTACGGTGTCGGAAAAGGCGCGGTCGGCGACGAGGATATCGAAGGACGGAGTCATCCGTTCCAGCGTGCTGACGAAGGAGTAGGAGACGGTAACGTCGGCAATGTCGTAGGGCTTGTAATCGGCGATATCCGCTGCCTGAAGCCCCAGGGTGACGGCGTGGCTGTAGGCCCGGATCAGGCCGCTGGCGCCGAGCTTGACGCCGCCGAAGTAGCGCGTAACGACGACGACCGTATTGGTAACGCCGCTTTTTTTCAGCGTTTCCAGCATAGGCCGCCCGGCCGTTCCTGACGGCTCCCCGTCGTCACTCGATTTCTGCAGGGCGCCGTCGACGCCGATTTGGTAGGCGTAGCAATTATGATTGGCATCCCAATACTGCTTGCGCAGTTTTTCAATGCACGCCGCTGCTTCTGCTTCGCTGCGGACCTCTGCCAGCGTCGCGATGAAGCGGGATTTTTTTACGATGTATTCCGTTTCGGTCCGGCCGTATACGGACGTGATAAAAGAAGTAGTCATAGATAATCTGTCCTTTGCACTATACTTTTCTCTTATCATATCGCATTTGGCGGCGTTTGACAAAGGGGAAGCGCTATTTCCGCATCGACAGGTCTTCGATGTTCAGCAGCGTTTCGATGGCTTGCTGCTGCGATTGCGGCAAGGCGTGGATCGCCCGGATGATGCGGCTGTCCTTTTCGGAAATCGAAGCGCAGTACTGACAGTCCGATTCGTGTTCCTTATCGTCCTGACAGAACATTCCCGGCCTGCCGACTAAGATGCAGATAGGGATTTGGAAAAAGTCGGCCATTCGCAGCAATACGGAAATGTCAGGGGAATACAAGCCCGTCTCCCATGAATACACGGCTTGCTTGGACATGCCGAACAGCGCGCCGAATTCCGTCTGCGTCAAGCCTTTTTTCTTGCGGTAATACCTGATTTCTTGTCCTAGTGTCATAATGTAATCTCCCAGTGTGAACAAATGATACGTTATAGTGTACTGCCCTTATTATAAGGTGAATAGAAATGCAAGTCAATACAAAAATTGCATATTCCTTAATCTTGTCAAAAAATATCTGAATATTTAAAAGATAAGATAAATTCTATTACTGCAACTATTTACACTTAAATCATATAATATGCATACATATGAATAAAAATTCTATAAATAAGGCGTAAACACTGGGATTGTTAATAATAAAATATTATATATGCGATAAATATAATTTATATTGAAAAGAAAGTATATACTAAATCGTGGAGGCCTTTTTGGTCGGCTGCGCCCATCAGTTCCCGGGCAGAGTGCATGGCTAAGATAGGAATGCCGACGTCCATGGTCCGGATGGGTAGATTGGCTGATAAGAGGGAACCGAGAGTCGAGCCGCCGGGCATGTCGGAGCGATTGACGAACCGCTGGCAAGGAATATGGGCCCTGCGGCATAAGGCGACGACAGCGGCCGCCGCTTCGGCGTCGCCGGCGTAGGACTGGCTGGCCGCCGTTTTGAGAGCGACACCTTGGCCGAGGCGGGGCATGTTGGTAATGTCGCACTTTTCCGGTACGTTGGGATGCATGGCGTGGGCGACGTCGAGGGACAGGATGAAGGCGTCGGACGCGTCGATGCGATACTCCCGGCGCGTATAGCCGAGGGAGGCGTAGAGTTCTTCTAACAGGGCGGGGAAGGCCTGGGACAAGGCGCCCTGTTTCGTCCGGCTGCCAACCTCTTCATTGTCGAACAGGGCGACGACGTGGAGGCCGTCGTGTCCCTTGCTTCGGACCAGACTGTCGACGCAGGCGTAGGCCGACGTCAGGTTATCCAGGCGGGGAGAGGAAATGAATTCGTTTTTCAGCCCCATCAGGCAGCCTTCTTCACACAAGTACACCGTAAGGTCGTAAGATAAGATATCCTCGGGCCGGCAATGGCATTCGGCGGCGAGAAATTGGAGAAAATAGGAGGCGTCGTCGCCTGGCCCCGTCAATGTCATGAGAGGCAGCATGTCTTTTTGAGGATTCAGGGCTACGCCGTCGTTGACATGGCTGTTCATGTGTATGGCCAGGCGGGGAATCGTCAGCAGGGGACGCCTGGCGTCGATCAGATGTACTGCCGGCTTGAAGGGATCGTCGCTGGCCACGGCTACCTTGCCGGCCAGGGACAGGGGCCTGTCGAGCCACGATTCGCGGATCATGCCGCCGTAAATTTCGACGTTGAGCTTTCCGTAGCCTTTTTGCGCCAGCGCCGCCGCCGGTTTGACGCGGAGGCAGGGAAAATCCGTATGGGCTGCGGCGATGCGCAGGTTAGCCCGCGGGTCAGGGCCAATTGTAAAGGCGATGAGGCTGGAATCGTAAAGGGAAATATAATATCCCTGACGAGGCTCCAGCTGCCAGGGCTCGTTCCAGCGCAGTTCCCGGAACCCTGCTTCCTTCAAGATGGCTGCGCTGGCTTTTACGGTGTGATAGGGCGAAGTGGCTTGGCTGATAAAATGCAGCAGGCGCTGCGAAAGATGTATGTCAGAGTATGTCATAATCGTACCGTCCTTTTCTGGAAAACTAGTATATCTTGGTATTTATTATAGCATATCTGGGAAATATGCGTTTAGAAAGGACATTTGCACGAATAAGCATGACGAATAGGGGAGGAAGCAGAAGGTTTCAGGAATTGCATGCTTTTTACTGTCTTTAATGAAATCATGCATTGAGTTTAAATAAATAAATTTGATAAAAGAAATTTCTTTAAAAATATCAAACAACAAGCAGATAAACATTGACATAAGTAAAGTGAGAAGTTTATAATAAGTATTGTAATTTGATGTATGCGAAAAAGGTATACTGAGCGGAACGCATGCGATGGTTAATGGTAGTGTATTTTCCTGACGAACAGCCGTTTCAGGGCATATGCCGCCGAAAATTTATGATGACAGAGGTGACGTAGTATGAGTGAACAAAATGCGAAAGTCGTTCGTGAAGATTTGAACCGCGGCCTGCAGGAAAGGCACATCCAGCTGATTTCCTTTGGCGGGGCCATCGGCGTCGGCTTGTTCTTAGGGTCGGCGTCGGCTATTGAAAAGGCCGGTCCGGCCGTCGTCGTAGCCTACATTATCTGCGGCCTGGCTATTTTCTTCGTCATGCGGGCTATGGGCGAAGTCGTTGTCGAGTATCCCGTATCGGGCTCCTTCAGCGCCCATGCCTATCAATTCTTGAATCCCTTGGCCGGATATATTTCCGGATGGAATTACTGGTATTTCTGGATTGTTACCTGCATGGCTGAGATTACGGCCGTCGGCGTGTACATGCATTTCTGGTATCCCGACTTGCCCCAGTGGATATCCTGCCTGGCTGCGCTGGCTATCATGACCTGTGCCAATTTGATTTCCGTCAAGGCTTACGGGGAATTTGAATTCTGGTTCGCCCTTATCAAGATTATTACCATCATCTTCCTTATCATTACGGGCGGCGCCATGATTTTCTTCGGCTTCGGAAATAACGGCGTGGCTGTCGGCCTCAGCAACCTGACGGCGCACGGCGGCTTCTTCCCCAACGGCTGGGAAGGCGTGTTCGGCACGCTGGTCATGATTTCCTTCGCTTACGTCGGCATCGAGGTCATCGGCGTGACGGCCGGCGAAGCCCACAATCCGGCGAAGACCCTGTCCGGAGCGATCGACAAGGTGCTGTATCGAATCCTTTTGTTCTACGTACTGGCCTTATTGGTCATCATGGCTATTTATCCTTGGAACCAGCTCGGCCATCAGGGAAGCCCCTTCGTCATGGTATTTGAAAAATTAGGCATCAGCAGCGCGGCTCATATCATCAATTTCGTCGTCATTACGGCGGCTCTGTCTTCGTGCAACTCCGGCATTTACAGTACGGGGCGCATGCTGTACAACCTGTCCCTGCAGGGGAAGGCGCCCAAGTCGCTGAGCGTCGTCAGCTCTCATAAGGTGCCGTACCGCTGCATACTCGTATCCGTATTGTTCATGCTTATCGGCGTCGCCATGAACTATTTCCTGCCGGCGCAGGTATTCGTCATCGCTACGTCTATCAGCTCCTTCGCCTGCATGATTACGTGGAGCCTCATCTTGTTCAGCCAGATGAGCTATCGCAAATCGCTGAGTCCGGAACAGCGGAAATCTATTCGCTATAAAATGCCCTTATCGCCGTATTCTAACTATTTTGCACTCCTCTTTTTCGTCGTCGTCGTCATCTCGGCGGCCTTCGACGCCACGACGCGCATCGCCATTTTTGCGACGATCGTGTGGGTAGCGGCCTTGCTGCTTGTCTATTACGGCACGGGCGTTCATAAGGCGGAAAAAATCCGTTTCGAGCATTATAAGGGAGACGCCGTGGACCCGTCCAACCGGTAGGCCCGAATCTTGAAAAAGACGATAGCGTGCAGTATAGTTATAGTAGAAATCATATAAGCAACGTAGGGAAAGCAGTTGCCGGTCAGGACGACTGGCGGCTGCTGTTCCTTTTTAGACAGGATGGTGACAACCCATGGATGTACTGGAATTAACGGAGCATTTTACGAAACGGCCTGTGTGGGCCCAAATTGATTTAGACGCGGCGGCGTATAATATGCAGCATATTCGTCAGGCCGTCGGGCCGGATACGCTGATTACGTCCGTCGTCAAGGCCAACGCCTATGGCCACGGCGCAGTAGAGCTGGCGAAGGTGTTTTTGGAAAACGGAGCGGATCGGCTGGCCGTTGCCTGCGTCAGCGAGGCCGTAGAGCTGCGGCGGGCCGGCATTACGGCGCGCATCGTCATCCTGGGCCATACGGACGGCCGCCGGGCGCGGGACGTCGTGCTGTACGGCATCGACGCCGCCGTATTTCATTATCAGGATGCAGTCCTGTTTTCCGAAGAAGCGCAGCGGCAGAATCAGACGATACATGTTCACATCGCCGCCGATACGGGTATGGGACGCATCGGCTACCGGCCCAGTGAAGAAAGCATCGCAGAAATCAAGAAGATCGCAGCCTTGCCTCATGTAGCCATTGAGGGGCTGTTTACGCATTTTGCCGTCGCCGATATGGCTGGCGACGAGTCGGTGGGCTATACGAAAAAGCAGTACGAAGCCTTTGCCTGGTTCTGCCGGCGGCTGGAGGAAGAAGGCGTTCCCGTTAACGTCCGCCATTGCTGCAACAGCGCCGGCACGGCAGTGTATCCCGATTTCCGCTGCGACATGGTGCGGCCCGGCATTATCCAGTACGGATACAATCCGTCCGACGAAGTGCCGGTCCCGTCTTTTACGCCCCGGCCGGTCATGTCCCTGCGGTGCTGCGTGACTCACATCAAGACGATTGAACCAGGCGATACGGTCAGCTATGGCCGTCACTTTACGGCAAAGCGGCCGACGGTCATTGCGACGCTGCCGCTGGGATATTCCGACGGCTATCCCCGCGTCTTGTCCAATCGGGCTGAGGTCCTCGTCCATGGACGGCGGGCACAGCAGGTCGGCAATATCTGCATGGATCAGTGCATGATCGACGTGACCGACATTCCCGGCGTTCAAATCGGCGACGAAGTCGTGTTGTTCGGACAGCAGGGCGGCGAAGCGATTCTGTTGGAAGAAATTGCCGGATTGATCGGCACGATAGATCATGAAATTCTCTGCAATATTAACCGCCGCGTCCCCCGCGTGTATATTCAAGGGGGAAAGGTCGTTAAGCGCGTAGAATATCTATTCGAATAGGCTCGGCAGCAGGCCATTGAGGATGGGCCGCTAAATACAGGTTCTCAATATAGGCGCGGCAGGACGTACGTTGCTTTGTACGGACTGCCGGGCCTATTTTTTGTTGCTTATTCTGCGGCCCCTATGGTATTATATAATGTAAACCTCAATGGGGCATCCTTGCCATAACGCAAGCCCTGATAGAGCGTCATTGCAGATATATTCGTGGAAACGGAGAGAACCTACATTGGATATTATAGAAAATAAATTCTACTTTTTGCTTACATATGGATGTCAAATGAACGAGTCCGACAGCGAGCGCTACGCCGGCCAGCTGGAATCGCTGGGATATCGCAGGACGGAAGACATGGATATGGCCGATGTCGTCCTGCTCAACACCTGCTGCGTCCGCGAGACTGCCGAAGGAAAGATCCTGGGAAAAATCGGCGAGCTCAAGCACATCAAGCAGCATAACCCGAATCTCATCATCGCCGTCACAGGCTGCATGGCCCAGGAATGGCAGGACCGCCTGTTTGAACGGGCGCCTCACATCGATTTGGTCATCGGCACGCATAATATACACAAGCTCGTCGAGCTCATTCGGGAACGGCAGGCTAAGTCAGGCCATTATTTGGAAGCCGACATGACTGTACCGGCCTTTCACGATTTGCCGACGAAGCGGTTCCAGAAATTCTTCGCCTGGGTGCCGATTATGAACGGCTGCAATAAATTCTGCACGTACTGCATCGTTCCCTACGTGCGGGGCCGCGAAGTAAGCCGGCCTATTGCCGACATCGTCAGGGAAATCGAGGAGATTGCCAAAGAAGGCTATAAGGAAATTACCCTGCTGGGGCAAAACGTCAATTCGTACGGGCTGGATTTAAAGGACGGCACCGATTTTTCGGCCCTTCTCCAGGCCGTGGACCGTATCGACGGCATCGAACGGGTGCGGTACATGACCAGCCATCCCAAGGATATGACCTTTGCCATGATCGATGCCATTGCCGACAGCCAGAAGGTCGTCAACCACATGCACCTTCCAATTCAGAGCGGCTCCGACGAGCTGCTGAAAAAAATGAACCGGGGCTATACGGTAGACCAATATATGGAACTGGTAGAATACGCCCGCAAGCGCATCCCCGACCTGGTTCTGACGACAGACATCATCGTCGGGTTCCCCGGCGAAACGGAAGAAATGTTTTGCCAGACTCTGGATCTGCTGAAACGGGTTCAGTACGATATGGCTTACACCTTCATTTATTCGCCCCGCACGGGAACGCCGGCAGCCAAGATGGATCATCAGATTCCCCAGGAGGAAAAGAGCCGCCGCCTGCAGCGCCTCATGGATGTACAGAACGTGTACAGTCTGCAGCTGAATCAGGCTATGGAGCATAAGGAATACGAAGTCATCGTCGAAGGGCCGACTAAAAACGACGAAAACCACTGGTTCGGCCGGACGACGGGCAATAAGATGATTATATGGGAACACGACGGGTCCGCAGCCATAGGCGACACCGTAAAGGTCGCCGTCGATAAGGGGCAGACCTGGGTATTGAAAGGACATTTAATTCATTAAGGAGGCAGCGCGTTGGCTGATACAGTAAAGTTGACTCCTATGCTTAAGCAGTATTTGGAGGTCAAGGCTCAATGTCCGGATAAGATATTGTTTTTCCGGCTTGGCGATTTTTATGAAATGTTTAACGACGACGCTTTGACGGCATCGCGGGAATTGGATTTGACGCTGACCGGACGGGGCGTCGGAAATAAGGAGCGGGTTCCCATGTGCGGCGTGCCCTTCCACTCGGCCGACACCTATATCGAGCGGCTGGTCCACAAGGGCTACAAAGTGGCGATCTGCGAGCAGATGGAGGATCCGAAGACGGTCAAGGGCATCGTCAAGCGCAAGATCATCAAGGTCATCACGCCGGGGACGATTACCCTGGAAAACGCCGTAGCCTCGAAGAAGAACAACTATATCAGCTGCGTCTGCGCGCGCGACACGTCGATTGCCGTCGCCCTGATGGACGTGACGACGGGAGAATGCCTGTGGTCCCTATGCAACGCCGGCGCTATGGACGACGTGCTGTTTGATATTTTTTCGGTATATGAGCCGAGCGAGCTCATATACGCCCATATGGACGAATACATGGACGCCGTCCAGGCTTATCTGCGCAGCCGGCTGGCCCAGTGCGCAGTGACGCCCTTTGCCGCTGACGATGCCGCCGACTACGAAGCGGTCGCAGTCCGGTATTTTGGGGCGGAAGCGGTAGAGGAAGCGAAGGGAGCAGCGGCCTGCATCGGCATGCTCCTGACCTATGTCGGCGAAGTCATGCAGTCCGATATCGGCCATATCAACTCGCTGGAACGCATTGACAACGAGCGCCGTCTGGTCATCGACGCCGCCAGCCTGCGCCATCTCGAAATTACGCAGAACGTCCGCGACGGCGGCCGCAAGGGCACGCTCCTGTCGATTTTGGACAAGACGAAGACCGCTATGGGCGGCCGGCTGCTGCGCAAGTGGCTGGAAGCGCCGCTGGTGCGCATGGCCGATATTACGATGCGGCAGGACGCTGTCGAAGAGATTCTCAGCCATGAAATCATGCGGCAGGACCTGGCCGATACGATGGACCGGATTTACGATTTCGAACGTATCCTGACCCGCATCGAAACGGGGACGGCCAGCCCGAAGGACCTGGTGGCCCTGCGGGAATCTCTGGCGGCAATACCCCAACTCCGGCACATCCTGGAGCAGGCCGATGCGGACCTGCTCCAGCGCCTGCGCGATCGGATCCAGACGCACGACGATATGTACGACCTGCTGTGCCGCAGCATCAAGGACGAGCCGGGACTGGTTATCCGCAACGGCGGCGTCATCCGCGACGGCTATTCAGCCGAGCTCGACGAAATCCGCTCTATCGCCGCCAACAGCAAGGCCTATTTGAAGGAGCTGGAAGAGCAGGAAAAAGAAAAGACGGGCATCAAGATGAAAATAGGCTATACGAAGGTATTCGGCTATTACTTTGAAATTTCCCACGCCAATACAAAGCCTATTCCCGATTATTACGTGCGCAAGCAGACGCTGGTCAACGCCGAACGGTATATCACGCCGGCGCTGAAGGAGTTTGAAGTCAAGGTGCTGACGTCGCAGGAACGGATGCTGGAGCTGGAATACCAGCTTTTCGGCCAACTCCGCAGGGACATACAGGGCCATATCCGGGAAATGCAGCAGACGGCTCGGGCCATCGCCCGTGTCGACTGCTTGTACAGCCTGGCCTGCGCCGCCCATGACAACCACTATATACGGCCGGGCCTGAATACGAAGCAGGCCGTGCAGATCAAGGACGGCCGCCATCCGATTATTGAAAAATTCCTGAAGGACGAGCTGTTCGTGCCGAACGACGTGACGCTGAACCACAGCAGCCATGAAATCCTGGTCATCACCGGCCCGAATATGGCTGGCAAGTCGACGTACATGCGGCAGGTTGCCGTCCTGGTACTCATGGCTCAGACCGGCTCGTTTATCCCGGCCCGCGAGGCGTCTATCTGCCCGGTGGACCGTATTTTCACCCGCATCGGCGCCAGCGACGACATCCTGAGCGGTCAGAGCACCTTTATGGTAGAAATGAAAGAGGTATCTTATATTTTAAGCCACGCGACGGAGCGCAGCCTCCTCGTCCTCGACGAAATCGGCCGGGGCACAAGCACCTTTGACGGCATGTCCATTGCCCGGGCTGTCATCGAGTATTGCCTGAAGCACATCCACGCCCTGACGCTTTTTGCCACCCATTACCACGAATTGACCGACATGGCCGATACGTCGGAAAAAATAAAGAACTACACTGTGGCCGTAAAGGAACGGGGAAAGAATATAAAATTTTTGCGGCGCATCATTCCCGGCGGCGCCGACCGCAGCTACGGCCTGCACGTAGCCCGGCTGGCCGGCCTTCCCGAAAGCTTGCTGAAGCGGGCCGACGTCATCCTGTCGGAGCTGGAGTCCCAGGGAGCCGTGGCGACGCCGGTGACTAAAAAAGAAAGCCGTCCGCCGGCGGACAGCCTGTTTACCGATCCCGTGCTGGAGCGGCTGTTGTCCGTTGACGTGTCGAGTATGACGCCTATTGAAGCGATTTCATTTCTCTACTCCTTGCAGAAAGAAGCTAAAGAAGGGAGCGGCATGAATTGAGTTCTATTATAAATTTGCTTGACGAGGCGACGCGCAATAAAATTGCCGCCGGCGAAGTCGTAGAGCGGCCGGCGTCGTGTGTCAAAGAATTGGTGGAAAACGCCATCGACGCCGGCGCGTCGGCTATCGAAGTGGAAATAGCCGATGGCGGCCAGTCGTATATGCGCGTTACCGACGACGGCTGCGGTATGAGCCCCGAAGACGCGCGCAAGTGCATTATCCGCCATGCGACGAGCAAGATCAGCGCCGTCGAAGATATCTTTGCCATCAGCTCGCTGGGGTTCCGCGGCGAAGCCGTACCCAGCATCGCCGCCGTATCGCATATGCAGATTACGACGCGCCGGCCCGACGACGACTTTGCTACGCATCTCCTTCTCGACGGCGGCGAAATTACCAGCGAAGACCAGATCGGCGCGCCTGTAGGCACGACGATGGAAGTGAGCGATTTATTTTACAATACGCCGGCCCGCCGCAAATTTTTGAAGAGCGAGCGAACGGAAAGCTCTAAGATCAGCGAAATGATTACCAAGCTGGCCTTATCGCATCCGTCCATTGCCTTTACCTTTACGAATAACGGCCGGACGACGCTGCATACAGGCGGAGGCGGCGAGCTGAAGGAAACGATAGCCAATATTTACGGCGCGGCGCTGGCGAAGGAAATCTTCTCCATTTCCCATGACGACGGCGACATCGCCGTCGAAGGCTACGTAGGCAAGCCGTCGGTATTAAAGAGCACGCGGGCCTGGCAAACCTGCATCGTCAATGGCCGCATCGTGCACAACCCCCTCATATTTAAGGCCGTGGAAAACGCCTATCACGCCATGCTGCCCAAATCGGGCTACCCCTTCGCCATGATTCACATTCACATGGACCCGGCGGCGGTAGACGTCAACGTCCATCCGGCCAAGACGGAAATAAAATTTGCCGACGAACAGGCCGTGTATCGGGCCGTATACCACAGTATCATTACGGCCCTGGTAGCCCAGGAAAAGCCGGAAGACATTGCGACGAACATCGATATGCCGCCGCAGCAGATACAGCGCAGGGAAGCGGAGGAAGAGGCGTTGGAGCTGAAAGAGCAGACGGCGGCTCCGCCGGCACAAGCCCAGGAACTTCCCTTTGAGGACCTTTCGCCCCTGCCGCAGCGGCGCGCCGACGCTGTACAGGAACCGAGGCGTATGCCCGTGTGGGAAACGAGAGATGTCGTGACTCCCGTATACAGCCGTCAGGACGAGACGGGCAGAACGGCTGCGCGGTCGTCGGCCAATACATATGAGCCCTCCCGGTCTTCAGCTGACGATTGGGACGCCTTTAGCCGCGAACTGGCGTCGAAGGGGCAGGCGGCGCAGGACGACGCGCCGGTCATTACCTTCGACGGCGATGAAGACGTATTTATTCCTCTGGGCGAGGTAGCCGACTGCTTCATTATCGCCAAGAAGGGCCAGGATTTGTACATCATAGACCAGCATGCAGCCCATGAACGGATACGATACGACAAATTCTGCCGGCGGGCGGAGAAAATGCCCAGCCAGCAGCTTCTGACGGCGGAATTCGTGGAAGTCGACGGCGACGACATGACCTTGCTTCTGGAACGGCCGGACGTATTCGCCGATTTGGGCTATACCTATTCCGAGGCGGGGCCGTCGACGCTGCGCGTGGAAGAGGTTCCCTGCGACTTGCCGACGAGCCAGATAGCCGATTCTCTCGAGGATATCTGCCGGGCTCTTCACGAAAACGACGCCGTAGACAAGGCGGCGCTGCGCCATCGTTCCCTGGCGTATTTATCGTGCCACGGCGCGATCAAAGCCGGCGACGCGCTGAATATCCGCCAGATGAAGCAGCTGCTGGAAGACTTATTCCATACGGATAAGCCCTATGTATGCCCGCATGGCCGGCCGATTATTGTGCGCTTTACGCCGGACGAGCTGGCAAAATTATTCAAACGGACGTAGCGATGGAAAGAATATATGTAACGCCTTCGCTGAAGGCGAAAGATAAGCTGACCCAAGAAGCCCGCGTCTGGGCCGATGAAATCGGCGCCGTCTTCGTGCCGCGCCGGGGCCGGACGATGGAAGAATTGCAGGCTGCGTACGGAGAAGCTGTCCTCGTGTATACGTCGCGGGGGCCGCAGCTCACGCGGGCTGAGGGCACTCACTTTTTCAGCCTGAATATGGCGGAGCTCCGCATTCAGCATATTCGAAAGGGGCAGACAGATCATCTGCTCGAAGCTATCGGAGCGGAAGGGCCGATACGGCTCCTCGACTGCACCTGCGGCTTTGGCGCCGACGCGATTACGGCGTCTTTCGCCTTGCCTGCCGGTTCCGTCGTCCATGGGCTGGAAGCTTCGCCGCTGCTGGAAGCCGTGACCGAATGGGGCTGCCGGTATTTTTGTCATGAACAGGACGATGTGACGGCGGCCTTGCGGCGCGTCCAGGTGCGGAGGGGAAATTATAAGGACTATTTGGAAGACACGTCGGCCCTTCTGTACGATGTATTGTATTTTGACCCCATGTTCAGCCGGCCCGTGGCGTCGAGCTGCCAATTCCAGCCCGTGCGGCCTATTATGGATCACGAGCCGCTGACGGTGGAATCCCTGCGGCTGGCCGTCAAAAAAGCACGGCGGCGCGTCGTCGTCAAGGGCCGGTATTTCCGCGAGCTCGAACAGGCGTTTCCGCAGATGAAGCGGTACGGCGGCAAATACAGCCGCGTCGGCTACGCCGTCTTAGACGGGGAGGCATAAATGGAGAAAGTAATTGCAATTATCGGCCCGACGGCCGTCGGCAAGACGGCCCTGAGCTTTTCCCTGGCCGAACATTTTCATACGGAGCTCATTTCCGGCGATGCCTATCAGATTTACAAGCACATGGACATCGGCACGGCCAAGCCGACGGCAGACGAGCTGCGCCGGTATACTCATCATCTCGTCGACATCGCCGAGCCGGACCAGCCCTATTCGGCGGCCTTGTTCTGCCAGATGGCCCGGAAGGCTATTTCCGACGTAGCGGCGAAGGGAAACATCCCCATCCTCGTCGGCGGAACGGGATTGTATGTCCAGGCCTTGCTGGAAGGATACAGCTTTGACAGCTCCGGCGCCGACGAGGCGCTGCGGCAAAAGGCCAAAGAGCGCATCGCCGCATTGCCGGAAGAGGAGCTGAAAGCCTATATTGCGGAGCAAACGGAGTGGCAGCCTGCGGACTGGCATGAGCTGCTGTCGAATACGAACCGCCTCGTGCGCCTCATGGCGGCGATTGAAAAGGGCGAAGGCCGGCAGCTCGTGCGGGCCGGAAAGGCGGAAGGCCTCGTGTACGACGCCTTCGTCGTCGGCTTGTCCCTGCCGCGAAGCGAATTGTACGAGCGCATTGAACGGCGCGTCGATTTGATGCTGGAAGCAGGTTGGCCCGAAGAGGTCAAGGGGCTGCTGGACGCCGGCGTATCGCCTCAGTGCCAATCCATGAAGGCCATCGGCTACGAAGAACTGGCATTGTACGCCCAGGGAAAGATGACGCTGGCAGATGCGGTGGAGCGCATTAAGATACGGACGCGGCGCTTTGCCAAGCGGCAGATGACCTGGTATCGCCGCATGCCTTATATACGCTGGTTTGAAAAGGAACGGTACCTTTCGGAAGAGGCGCTGGCTGACGACGTCATCGCCTGGATTGAAGGCAGATAGTATATACATATTGTGAGAACAAATTAGAATCGTTCCTGCAAAGAGCAAAGACAGGATGCAGGGAACGCAGCAGGAGAAAGGATCTGAGTTTTTGTCTATCGATTTGGAACATATCAGAAAGCAGGCTATGGCGGCCTGCGCCGCTCAGTTTGAACGGATTGACGCGATTTGCCTGCATAACACGCAGAAGGTACTGCAGGCGTATAGAGAATGCCAGATTTCGTCGTATCAGTTTGCCGGCACGTCCGGATACGGATACAGCGACATGGGACGGGAAAAGCTGGACGAAGTATTCGCTCACGTGTTTAAGGCGGAAAAAGCCCTCGTACGGCCCCACTTCGTATCGGGGACCCACGCCCTGGCTACGGTGCTGTGTGCCCTCCTGCAGCACGGCGATACGATGATATCCCTTATCGGCGCGCCGTACGATACGATGCAGAGCGTTATCGGCTATGCCAACGAAACGCCGCATTCCCTGAAGGAAAAGGGCGTCATATATGATGAAGTGCCTTTGAAGGACAACGCCTATGATTTGGAAGGCATCCGGGAAAAAGTAGGGGCGGCGCAGCCGAAGCTGGTGCTGATTCAGCGTTCCCGCGGCTACAGCACGCGGGCGTCCTTGAAGATTTCCGACATCCGCGAAATCATTCAGACTGTCAAAGCCGTAAGCCCGCAGACGATCTGCTTCGTCGACAACTGCTACGGCGAATTCGCCGCCGAAGAAGAACCGATTGAAGCCGGCGCCGATATTATCGCCGGCTCGCTCATCAAAAACCCCGGCGGCGGCATCGCGCCGACAGGCGGCTACATTGCCGGCCGGGAAGATTTGGTCTCGGCGGCGGCAGACTATTTGACAGCGCCGGGACTGGGCGATGAACTTGGCTCCTATGCGGCAGGCTACCGCTTGTTCTTCCAGGGCTTTTTCATGGCTCCCCATGTGACGGCCCAAGCCATTAAAGGAGCCGTCTTCGCGGCAGCCGTCTTCGCCCAGCTGGGATTCAAGGTATCTCCGCTGCCGGAAGAAGAACGGTACGACTTGATTCAGACGATTTACCTGGAAAACGAACAGAATATGTGCCTGTTCTGCCAGGGAATTCAGTCCTTCTCGCCTGTCGACGCCCACGTCACGCCGATTCCCGACGACATGCCCGGCTATGCCGACAAGATCATCATGGCTGCCGGCGATTTCGTGCAGGGCTCGTCCATTGAATTGTCGGCCGACGGACCCATTCGCGAGCCCTATATGATTTATCTTCAGGGCGGCATCGTCTTTGAACACAACGTATTGGCCGTCATGAGTGCTGCCAAGTATATCAGCGACCATGCCGAAGGAGAACGGAATGATTAAGGAAGTCCTCGTCGTCGAAGGCCGCTCTGACGTGGCCCGCATTCAGGCCAGCGGCATCGACGCCGACATGATTACGACCGACGGGTTTAACCTGCGCCCGGATACGATCCGGCAAATACAGTATGCCTATGAAAAGCGGGGCATCATCATCCTGACCGACCCGGACAGCGCCGGCGAGCGCATCCGCAAATATTTGACTGAGCGCTTTCCCGACGCCAAGCACGCCTTCGTTCCCCGCAAGGACGCCATCGCCAACGGCGACCTGGGTGTAGAACAGGCGTCGCCCGAAGCGATTCGCCTGGCCTTGGAAAAGACGCGCTGCGCCGTGTACGAGCCGGAAGAACAGTTTACGATGGCTGACGTCGTATTGGCTGATCTGAACGGCTCTCCCGAAGCGGCGGACCGCCGGGCTGCCGTCGGTGCTATTCTCGGCATCGGCTACGGCAATGCCAAGCAATTTTTAAAGCGCCTCAATCACTACGGCGTTACCCGCGCCGAATGGGAAGAGGCTCTTGCCAAGATAGAGGAGGTAGACGACAGTGAAAGACGTTGATTTGTCTAATCCCGACGTAGTCCGCTACGTCGTCAATCGCTTCGGCCTGCGCATGAACAAGAAGCTGGGCCAGAATTTTCTTATCCGCCATGCTGTCGTCGACGATATCGCCGCGGCGGCGGAGCTCAAGCCCGGCGATCCCGTACTGGAAATCGGGCCGGGCATCGGTACCCTGACTCAGGCGCTGGCTGAAACGGGGGCGGCTGTAACTGCCGTCGAGCTGGACGACCACCTGCTGCCCGTATTGGACAAGACGCTGGAGCATTACGACAATGTCCGCGTCGTCCACGGCGATATCATGCGCATCGACATTGCCGAAACGATGAACCATAAGCCTTTTAAGGTCTGCGCTAATCTGCCCTATTACATTACGACGCCGATTATCATGAAGCTCCTCGAGCAGAAGCTTCCCATTGAAAAAATCGTCGTCATGGTGCAGAAGGAAGTGGCCGAACGGATGGTAGCCGCGCCGGGCAGCAAGATATACGGGGCCTTGTCCGTATCGGTCCAATACTATACGGAGCCCCGGATGTTATTTGAAATTTCGCCGAAATGCTTTATGCCTGCGCCGGAGGTTACGTCGGCCGTCGTGTCCATGGACGTGCGGCAGACGCCGCCCGTACAGGTGCAGGACGAAAAACGGTTTTTCCAGGTCGTCAAGACGGCATTTTCCCAGCGCCGCAAGACTTTTTCCAATACCCTTAAATCGGCGGGCTTGTCGAAAGAGCAGATTGCCGGTATATTGGAAGCCAGCCATATAGACGGCAGCCGCCGCGGCGAAACGATGAGCTTGCAGGAATTTGCCGACGTAGCCGATGCTTGGAGCAATCTGGCGGCGGACGAAGCAAAGTAATATTTCTTTAAGGAGGGTTCAGACTATGGCACAGATTATTCCCTTTGGCGGACACACGCCGCAGATAGACCCGACGGCATATATCGCCGAATCGGCCGTTATTATTGGCAACGTTACGATTAAAGCCGGCGCGAATATTTGGCCCCACACCGTGATTCGCGGCGACGAAAGCCAGATCATCATCGGTGAAAACGTCAGCATTCAGGACAACTCGACAGTTCACACCTACCCGGCCCTGCCTATGATCATCGGCGACAATACCCTCGTCGGCCACAATGTCATCCTGCACGGCCATTCGATCGGCAAGGGCTGTCTGATCGGCATGGGCTCTATCCTCATGGACGCTACGGAAATCGGCGATGAATCGATTATCGGCGCCGGTACGATGATTACGAAAAAGAAGGTCATTCCGCCCCGTTCCCTCGTATACGGCATGCCGGCCAAGGTAGTCCGCGAGCTGTCGCAGGAAGAAGTCGACGGCGTACAAAGCGAGGTCAAGCTGTATGCTGATTTAGGGGCAGAATACAAGAAGATACAGGGGGAATAAACTATGTTTTCCTATGAGATGCCGACAAAACTGTACTTTGGCAAAAGCTGCGTAGCCGAAGCCGGCGACGACATCAAAGCCCTGGGCAGCAAAGCCCTGCTCGTTACGGGCCGCCGTTCGGCAAAACAAAACGGTTCCCAGGATGCTGTCGAATCCCTGCTGGAATCCTTGGGAATCGAATGGGTCTTGTTCGACGACGTAGAAGCCAATCCGTCTGTCGAAACGGTGCGCAAGGGCGCGGCTCTGGGCCGGCACGAGGGCGTCGATTTCGTCGTCGGCATTGGCGGCGGTTCGCCTATGGATGCGGCCAAGGTCATCGCCTTGCTGTGTACGAATGAATTGGACGACGCGGCCCTGTTTAAAGGCCCGTATAACGCGCCGCTGCCGATCGTTGCCGTGCCTACGACGTCGGGTACCGGCAGCGAGGGGACGAAGATCAGCGTCCTGACGAATCACAGCGCCGGAACAAAACAGTCGGTCAAGTCGCCGCTCTTGTATCCGAAGCTGGCTCTGGCCGATCCGTCCTTTACGATGGATGTGCCGGAAGCCGTCACGATCGATACGGCTATCGACGCCTTATCCCACGCCATAGAAGGCTACATGGCCAAGGCTTCGACGCCGGTCAGCGACGTGTGGGCCGAAGAAGCCATGCGGTTCCTCGGCGTTCATCTGACGAACCTGCGCGGCCATTTGCCTTACGCCGTCCGCGAAGACCTCATGTACGCCTCGACCTTGGCCGGCATCGTCATTTCTCAGGCCGGAACGACGCTGGTTCACGGTATGGGCTATCCCCTGACCTATTATAAAGGCCTGTCCCACGGCCGGGCCAACGGCCTGCTCCTGCCGCAGTACATGAAGCTCATGGAAGAATCCATGGCCGATAAGGCAGAACGGGTATGGGAAATCCTGGGATTTTCCGATGCCGAAGACTTTGGAGCCTTCATGAAAGACCTCATGCCCGAAACGGTAGAGCTGAGCGACGAAGACGTTGCGAAATTCACGGCCATGACGATGAAGACGAATTCCGTAAAGGCTACGGCCTATGACGTGACGGCCAGCGTAGTGTCGGATATCTACCAGGCTATACGAAGATAATATAGTAACGATAGGAGAGGGTGATTGCCTGAGAGGCGGGCAATCACTCTTTTTGTGAATGTTTGCTGACAAATAACGTACAGCCTATTTACATAATCTATGATATAATTAGCCTATATGTAGTACTTGGATTGGCTTGTAAAGGAGGACTCATGGCAGAATTATTAGCGCCGGCAGGTTCGCTGGATCATGTGCTGTCGGCTATTGACGCCGGGGCGGACGCCGTGTATTTAGGCGGCAAGTCGTTTAACGCCCGCAAGTTTGCCCACAATCTTTCAGATGAGGAATTAGCCGAAGCCGTGCGCATTGCCCACGTATTCGGCGTAAGGATATATGTGACCGTCAACATCGTCATGGCTGATAAGGAGCTAAAGGCGCTGACGGGCTATTTGAAATACTTGGATTCCATCGGCGTAGACGGCATCATCGTGCAGGATTTGGCTGTCGCCGCCATAGCCCGCAAGGTCGTACCCAATCTGCCCCTGCACGGCAGTACGCAGATGACCGTCGCTGATTTGGACGGCGTACGCTTTTTGGAACGACTCGGCTTTACGCAGGCCGTCCTGGCCCGGGAAGTATCCCTTGATGAAATCCGGGAAATATGCAGGCATACGACGATGGCTATCGAAGTGTTTATTCACGGCGCGTCGTGCATGTCCTATTCGGGACAGTGCCTCATGAGCAGCTTTATCGGCGGCCGCAGCGGCAACCGCGGCGCCTGCGCCCAGCCGTGCCGCCTGCCGTATAACTTGACGAAAGACGGCAGTCCCTTGCTGAAGGAGGACGCCTATATCCTGAGCTTGAAGGATTTGAACAGCCTCGAATATATCGATGCACTCATGGATGCCGGCGTTTCTTCCTTTAAAATCGAAGGCCGCATGAAAGGATTGGGTTATGTCCGTTCCGTCGTGCAGGCCTACCGCCGCGTCATGGACAGCCATTGCCGCTCGGCGCAGGAGCGAAGGGACGCCATGGCCGACGCAGTGCAGCTGACAGCGGAAAGCTTTAACCGCACGTATCAGCACGATTTCCTCGCCGGGACGGTAGGCCGCCGCACCCTTACCGAGCAGGGCGGCGGCAATCAGGGCCGGCGCGTCGGTATAGCCTCGGCGTATCGGGACAATGTCGTCGACGCCGTATTGGACGAGCCCCTGGCTGCCGGCGATATGATCAAAATCGTCGCGCCTGACGGACGGGAATGCATTGATGAAGTCCGCTCTGCCGTCGGTACGTTTTCTAATAAGAAACAATTTGTCCTGGAAATGCGCCGCAGCGATTTGCTGACCGGCGCCATATACCGCTTGGCCCGCAAGGAAGACCGGCAGAGCCATGCCGAAGGGCTGCAGCGGCGCATCGCCTTGTACTGCCACGTCGATGCAGACGGCGAAGGGCGGCTGCGGCTGACAGGCTGGGATGAAGCAGGTCATACGGCGGACGTCATATCGGACTATGTCGTGCAGAAGGCTAAGAAACGTCCAGCCACGGCTGAATGGGTGAAGAGTCAGCTCGATCGCCTCGGCGATACGCCTTTTATGCTGGCCGACGCTACGATTTGGGATGAATCGTATATGATTCCGGCCAGCGTGCTCAACGAGCTGCGCCGCCAATGCGCTGATAAGCTGACCGAAGATATTCTGGCGGAGTACGTCCGCCCGTCGGCCGGGACGCCGTCTGACGACTGCTTTGTCCAAGCCTCAGGCAATGGGCAGCCCATACCCTTATCCATAGCCGTCCGCTGCGATTCCATAGACGCCGTCCAGGCTGCCGCAGACAGCGGCGCCGACCGGGTGATTTTCGGCGGTGAATCGTACCATCACCATTCGTTTTCTGCCGCCCAGTGGCTGGAAGCCGTCCGCGTTGCCCATGAAGGCGGCGCGTCCTTGTGGGCGGCGACGCCCCGCGTCGTATCGCAGCGGCATAACGGGCTAGTGCGGCGTGAGCTGGAACAGGCCCTGCAGAGCGGCGTTGACGGAGTGTATGCCGGCTCTATGAGCGTATTTTCCATGCTGCGGGATATGGGGGCCGATATACCTGTATATGCCGACTGGTCGTTAAATATATTCAATAGCGCGGCGGCAGGCGAATACGTGCGGCTGGGTTGCGCCGGCATTACCGTGTCGGCCGAAGCGACGCTGCGGCAAATCGGGAAGATAGCCGAAGCGGTCCGCTGCCCCGTCGAAGCCGTCATAGCGGGACGGCTGGAAATGATGATTACCGAATCATGCGCCGTCGCGGCCTTCGCCGGAACGGGCCGCAAGGCTGGCTGCTCTGCTCCCTGTATGAAAGGCGGCTTTGCCTTGGAAGACAGGCGCAGCGAACAATTTCCCGTCGTGACGGATCAGTATTGCCGCAATCATATCCTGAACAGCAAGGAGCTGAACATGGCTCCCTATTTCAACGAGCTGAAGCGGGCCGGCATTTCTATACTGCGCATTGAAGGGCGGGGATGCTCTCCCGAATGGGTAGGCCGCGCGGCGAAGCAGTACGTCCGCCTCCGCGACGGATTGGAAACGATGGTCTTCGGTAAGGAAGACCGCGGTGTTACGCGAGGCCATTTTTTCCGCGGTATTTTATAAATCAGGAGTAACGAAAATAGATGAATAAACGAAGTTTGCGTATTCTCGGCTTTTATCAAGTACAAAACATGCTCGTCCGCCTTGCGCCGTCGCGCATGTCCAAGGAGATTGCCCGCCGGCTCAAGCCGGTATGCGATGCAGAGGAAGTAGCCCGGAGCCTGAACGATACGGAAGAAGCCTATCGCTGCCTGCAGAGCGAGGCGTCCGTGCCGATGGGGGGCATCGTCGACATCCGTCCGGCTCTGGAAAAGGCCCGGCGTGACGTGACCCTCGAAGGGCAGGACTGCATCGATATTTGGAACAACGTCCGGCGATACGGCGACATCCGCCAGTATTTTATGGATAAGGGGGAGGAATATCCCCAGCTGGCAGAGAAAGCCGAAGGTATCGGCGATTTTTCCCTTATTTCTCATAAAATGGCCGGCGTGTTCGATCAAAATCACCAGATTCGCGACAACGCGTCGCCGGAGCTCATGCGCCTGCGAAACCGCATCGTCGAGCTGGAACGGCAGACGAAGCGGTACGTGACGGGCGTGCTGCAGAATAAAGAATACCAGAAGTATTTCCAGGACGCCCTGGTAACGGTCCGCAACAACCGCTATGTCGTGCCCATCAAGCAGGAATACCGCCATGCCTTTCCGGGCATCGTCCACGACACGTCGGCCAGCGGCTCGACGCTGTACATCGAACCCTTAGCTATCGTCAACGCCAACAACGACTTGCAGGCTGCCCGCATCGGCGAGACAAAGGAAATCGAGCGTATTTTCCGCCGCCTGACAGCCCTTGTGAGCGGCCAGTATGACGACCTCATGGACAGTACGAAATGCGTCGCCGCACTGGAATTCACCTTTGCCAAGGCGCAGCTGGCTCAGCAGATGAAGGCCTGCCGGCCGGCCGTTTCGCAGAAGGGAATCGTCCGCCTCGTCCAGGCCCGTCATCCCCTCATCGACGCGAAGGCCGTCGTGCCAAATACGATCATTCTCGGCGGCGAGTACCGCATTCTCCTCATTACGGGCTCCAATACGGGCGGCAAGACCGTATCGATGAAAACGCTGGGGCTGTTGGTCCTCATGCATCAGGCTGGTCTGTTCATCCCTGTCGGCGAAGATTCGGAGCTGCCCATTTTCCGCGACGTCTTTTCCGATATCGGCGACGAACAGGATATTTCCCAGAACCTCAGTACCTTCTCCAGCCATATGAAGCAAATTGTCTACATCCTGCGCCACTGCACGGCCGACGACCTCATTCTGGCCGACGAACTGGGCTCCGGCACGGACCCGGCCGAGGGGAGTGCTATCGCCATCGCCGTACTGGACGCCTTGTATCAGAAAGGGTCGTACGTCATGGTGACGACCCATTACAACGATTTGAAAAACTACGCTTACAATACGCCGGGCATTGAAAACGGCCACGTAGAATTCGACGAAGAAACGCTGCGGCCGACGTATAAGCTGCGCATCGGCGCTGCCGGCAGCAGCCATGCCTTCAGCATCAGCGAGCGCCTCGGCATGCCGGCGGAGATACTGGCCAAGGCAAAGGAGCTCCGCAGCAAGGCCCAGGACGTCGATATGGAAGCTATTTTAACCAAGCTCAACAGCCAGTCCAAGCGCATGGACGAAGAGCAGGCTGAGCTGGAACAGAAGCTGGCTGATGTGCGCCGCATAGAAGACGAGCTGCGCCGGGAAAAGGAAAAGGTATCGGCCAAGCGGCAGGATATTATCGACTCGAGCCGCCGCGAAGCCTTTGATTTGAAGCGCAATCTCCGCGTCGAAGCGGAACGGATCATCCGCGAGCTCAAGCAGCAGTCCAAGGACAGCTCCGACAAGGAAAAGGCCAAGGCTATCGACCAGGCCCGCCGGGCGATTCAGCAGATTTCCCTGCCTGATAAGGAAAAGTCGCGCCGCGATCCTGTCGACCCGTCGCAGCTTAAAGTAGGCCAAAGTGTATTTATCAATTCCCTGGACGGACTGGGTACGGTCACGGAAATCAACGGCAAGAAGCTGACCGTATCGGTCCGGGGCATGACGGTTCGCGTCAAGCTGCAGGATGTCAGCGCCCCCTATCTGGATGAAATCAAGAGGGAAGAGCAGGCGGAACGCAAGGCCAGCGCTTCGTCTTCCTTCCGGCCTATCCGCACGGCCAGCGTTGCAACGGAGCTCAATATCATCGGCAAGACTTATCAGGAAGCGCTGCCGGACGTGGAAAAATTCCTGGATCAGGCCTTGGCTGCCGGATTCAGCCCTGTACGGATCATCCACGGCAAGGGAAGCGGCGCCCTGCGCCGTCAAATCCACGAGTTTTTAGACGGCCAGCCCTTCGTCAAGAAGTACGCCCTCGACGACGTAGAAGGCGGCGGCGCCGGCGTGACGCTCGTATATTTTTAGTCAGCACATAAGGGGGAATGCTACATGAAACAATGCATGGATGCAGAGAATCTGCACCGCCGGCTGAAGAAGATCATCGGCCAGGTACAGGCTATCGACCGCATGATTGACGAAGATATTCCATGCGAAGATATCCTGTCGCAGATTAATGCGGCGAAATCGGCCCTGCATAAGTGCGGACAGGTTATTTTAGAAGGTCACATCCGCCATTGCGTCCGCGACGGCATTGCCCACGGCGACCCGGACAAGACCATCGAAAAGTTTACGAAAGCCGTCGAACGGTTTGCTAATATTAAATAAAAAGTACATGAAAAGCCACAGCGAATCCCGTGTCTAACAAGGTCCTTTGTTGTGGCTTTCTTTATTATTTAAACGATTAACTTAAAATTATCTAGATAAATAAAACGATTAACCTAAAAGTTTACTGAAAATTTTCGAAAAACTGCTTGCCAAAGACTATGAGTTGTGGTAATATGCATACATCAAGTCAAAATAAAAATGCGTTGAAGAGAAATAGTAAGTTCCAGAAAGTTTGCAGAGAGCCGCTGGCTGGTGGGAAGCGGCAACGGAATGGAAGTGAACTCGTCTCTAAGCAGCTCCCTGAACATTGCAGTAGGCGGAGCCGGGGCCTGGCCGTTAACAGACAGGAGGGTATCGACACATTGTCCGTACCTGCTGAGGGCATGCCGTATGGCGTGAATTAGAGTGGTAACGCGTGAGTAAATCTTTCGTCTCTTGTGAGATGAAAGATTTTTTTATTTTGAGTTGTACTATGGAAAGAACAGAGATTTTGAAGGAGATGGTAGTATGACGAACGAAACGAAGATTCCAAACACGCGATGGTGGCGCATTTTGCCGGCGACAGTGCTGGTATATATTGTGGCCAACATCGACCGTGCCAATATTTCCTTTGCCATGGCCGGCGGCATGATGGAAGAGCTGGGCTTAGACGCCGTGGCTATCGGCATGGCTATCGGTATTTTCTTCTGGGGCTATTTGCTCCTGCAGGTTCCGGGCGGCCATTTGGCGGAACGGAAGAGCGCTAAGAATTTTATTGCGGCCATGATTGTCATTTGGGGCGGCTGCGCGACGATTTGCGGATTTATTAGCACGTCCTTTGAATTCAACGTCGTGCGCTTTATTTTGGGCATCGCTGAAGGCGGTATTTTTCCTGCGATTTTAGTCATCATTTCTCATTGGTTCCCGCCGGCGGAACGAGCCCGCGCCAATTCGATTTTCTTGCTGAGCTTCCCCTTATCGGCTATTATTTCCGGCCCCATTTCAGGCTGGCTCATCGCGACCTGGGGCTGGCGTGAAATGTTCATCATCGAAGGCGTAGCTTCCATCGCTTTGATTTTCTTGTGGATGCCCCTCATCGCTGACCGTCCGAGCAAGGCGAAATGGCTGAGCGCAGAAGAACGCAACTGGATTGAAAGTGAACTGGCTGCCGAAGCGGCCGCGAAAAAAGCCGCTGCCGCCACGAATAAGAGCGCGACGAAGACGAGCTACAGAGAATTGGTCTTCGATATTAACTTGTGGAAAATGGTTGCCGTATACTTCCTCATTTGCTGCGCCTTCTACGTATTGAGCTTCTGGCTGCCGACGATTATCAAGGATATCCTGAAAGCTGATATCGGTATGGTTGGCTGGCTGTCGGCGCTGCCGAACATCGCCGCTGCCCTGGGCATCGTCTTCTTCGGCCGCATGGCTGATAAGAGCCAGAACCGCCGCAAGTACTGCATCATTCCGTACGTCTGCGTCGGCCTGTGCATCATCGCTTCCGTATTTACGGCGTCCTATTCGGGTTGGCTGTCCTTTGCCTTCCTGTGCCTCTGCGGTTTCTTCTGGCTGTCGGGCCATCCCGTATTGTGGACTATCGTCGCCGAAACATTCCAGCCCGAAGTGGCCGGCGGTGCCCGCGGAGCCATCAACGCCCTGGGCAATTTGAGCGGCTTCTTCGCTCCCATGCTGCTGGGCTACATGATTCAGAACTACAGCCGCGATGCCGGCATGTACATCTTTGCCGTATTGGTATTCCTGGCTGCCGTCATCGTATGGTCCATGCCTAAAAATGCCGAAACAAAAGCTGCCGTAGAAAAGACGAGAGAACACGTAGCGGCGACGACGAACGCCCACGCGTAAACTTGTTGTCAGAAAACCATAAGAGATAGCGTGAAGGAGAGATTCCGACGCGCTGTCTCTTTTTTATTTTACTTGACTGCCTATACCCCTATATGTATAATGAACACATAAAAGATATACATATAGGGGTATACCTATTTAGGAGGGATATGATATGGTTGAGCGACTCGGATGGTTTTTGGAATTAGGCGGTATGAAAAAGGATATTGTTTTGCTGGTTATATCGGGGATTGCCCTGGTTGTCAGCATTTTTGATCTATGGTCCCTGCCCTTTGAGCCGGCATGGGTGGCTATCGTACTGTGCGGCGTGCCGATTATCTTAGAGGCCTGTATTGGGCTGATTACGAAATTTGACATTAAAGCCGACGTACTCGTATCGATTGCCTTAGTCGCGGCAGTTATCATCGGCGAAGATTTTGCCGCCGGTGAAGTTGCCTTCATCATGCAGCTCGGCGCGCTGCTGGAAGAAATGACCGTCTCCAAAGCCCGGGCTGGAATTGAAAAGCTCGTCCGCTTGACGCCGCAGACGGCCCGGGTGCTGCGCGGCGGCAGGGAAGAACTCATCGAAGCCAGTCATGTACAGGTCGGCGATATCCTGCGCGTGATTCCCGGCGAAACGATTCCCGTCGATGGAGTCATCCTGTCCGGCCAGACGTCAGTGAACCAGGCCGTCATGACCGGCGAATCCCTGCCGGTAGATAAAAAAGCCGGCGATACTGTGGCGAGCGGTACGGTAAACCAATTCGGCGCTTTTACGATGGAAGCGAAGAAGGTCGGCGAAGACAGCTCTATTCAGCGCATGATCCGTCTCGTCCAGTCGGCTGACGCCGGGAAGGCCAAGATCGTCGGCATCGCTGACCGCTGGGCGACATGGATTGTCGTCGCCGCGTTGTCGGCTGCCGCTGCAACCTGGTTTGTTACTGGGGAAATAATCCGTTCCGTTACGATTCTCGTCGTATTTTGTCCCTGCGCCCTCGTATTGGCTACGCCGACGGCTATCATGGCCGGTATCGGCAACGTGACGAAGCACGGGTTCCTCGTCCGCGAAGGCGATGCTCTGGAGCGCCTGGCCGGCGTATCGAAAATTGCCTTTGATAAAACCGGTACCTTGACGTATGGAATGCCGCAGGTGACAGCTGTCTGGGCGTCAGAAACGGCTATTGGCAAAGAACAGCTGTACCGGCTGGCAGCCGCAGCGGAAGCGTCGTCGGAACATCCCTTGGGCAAAGCCGTCGTGCGGGGATTCCAGCAGCTTTACGGCACAGCCTTGCCGAGGGCAGAGCAATTTCACATGATCGTCGGCTCCGGCGTAACGGCCTGCATAGAGGGAAGAGACGTCCGTGCCGGTAATGAATCCATGATGGAAGCGGCTGGTACTGTCCTATCGAAAGAAGCAAAAGATAGGGCCGAGGAATATATTGCCCAAGGCAGTACGGTCATATACGTTGCCGTTGACTCCGCATTTGTCGGTTTTCTGGCACTGACCGATACGGTGCGCAGGGAAAGCGCAGCTATGATGCAGGATTTAACCAGATTAGGCGTACAGCCGGTGCTGCTGACCGGGGACAACGAAAACGCCGCAAAGGCCATCGCGTCCCAGCTAGGGATTCAGGACGTACATGCCCAATGCCTGCCGGAAGACAAGCTCCGTCATATTCAGGATTACCAAAACCGGCAGGAGCGTATCTGCATGATTGGCGACGGCATCAACGACGCGCCGTCCCTGAAACGGTCCGATGTAGGCATCGCTATGGGCGGCATTGGCAGCGACATCGCCATCGACGCCGCCGATATCGTCCTCGTAGACGATGAAGTCAAAGAACTGCCCCATTTAGTGGCCTTATCGAAACGGATGATGTTTACGATTAAATGCAACCTGACCTTTTCCATGACCCTGAATTTCATCGCCGTCGCCTTGGCCATGGTCGGCATATTAAACCCCGTCGTCGGCGCCTTGGTGCACAACGCCGGCTCGGTTATAGTCATCGTCAACTCGGCCTTTTTATTGAAATGGAGTTATAATTCATAATAATGCATGCATATGTATGAAAAAAGGAGACAAAGCTGTTAGGGCTTGTCTCCTTTTTATGGCATTATAACGTAATGCGGCTGAATACTTCGCCAATAGGCTCGTTGATGACTAAATCGGCAGACTTATCCATATCCGTCGCCGACTTATTGATGAGGATCAGCTTATGGCCTCCGTAGTAGCGGACCAGGCCGGCTGCCGGATAGACGACGAGGGATGTGCCGCCGATGATGAGCATGTCGGCATGACTGATATAGTACAGGGACTGTTCGATGACGTCGTTGTCCAGTCCTTCTTCGTACAGGACGACGTCGGGCTTGATGGGGCCGCCGCAGGCGTCGCACTTCGGCACGCCCTCGCTGTGGAGCATGTATTCGGCGTCGAAGAATTTATGGCAGCGCTGGCAGAAATTGCGGTGTACGCTGCCGTGCAGTTCGAGGACGTTTTTGCTGCCGGCTTTTTGATGGAGGCCGTCGATGTTCTGCGTGACGATGGCTTTCAGCTTGCCGGCCTGTTCCAATTCGGCTAATTTTATATGAGCGGCGTTGGGCTGCGCATCCAGGCAGAGCATCTTGTCGCGGTAAAACCGGTAAAACTCTTCAGGCTGGCTGACATAAAAAGAATGGCTTAAAATCGTTTCCGGCGGGTACTTATATTTCTGATTATATAAGCCGTCGACGCTGCGGAAATCGGGGATGCCGCTTTCTGTCGATACGCCGGCGCCGCCGAAGAATACGATATTGTCCGAATGGCGGACCATATCGATGAACTTGTCTACGTTAGTCATGGGAATTTCCTCCTTTTATATATCTTGTATATCAAATGTTTCTCGCAGCAGCCCGATGCCGCTTTCTGTACGGAACACTTTGCGGCAAAAGGTGCGGATCGCATCTTTGGGCAGGTTGTCTTCGTAAGCGTTGACGAGGAAGTCTGCTTCCAGCAGGATTTGATAATCCATGCCGTCTACGCCGTCGTACGTATGATGATGGGCGATGAGATAGCAGACGCGGTCGATGCGCCCTTCATCGCAGCCTAAAGACGAGAGGATGTGCCGCGCCGGCGCCGGTCCTTCGAGCTCCTGGTATTTGCCGCTGGAGCTGCCGTACTTTTCTTCGGCGGCGTGGATGCCGATGTCGTGGAGAATTGCCGCCGCGGCGAGCGTTTCCTGCACGTCGTCCGGAAGGCCTTCCAAGCGGCCGATCGTGTCGGCATAGGCGTAAACCTTGAGAAAATGATGGATGCGCCGGGCGTCGCCTCGGTCAAAGGCAATGGCTTGTGCAATGAGATTTGGCAGTAAGGACATGTATAATCACCTTTCTTTCTTTTTTTATTATACTACAGGGCTGAAGTAAAGAAAATAAATGGAACCGCACTTTGGAAACTATAAATTACGAAGGCGGTCATAAGCTTACAAGTTTTCAGCCTCTTGTCCGCTTGTATAGGATATGCAATACGCAATGAAAAAGCATCGTACATATCAATTTGATATAGGCTATTCTTGTATAATTATTGACAATCATCGTAAAACGTATTACGATTTTTATATAGTGAAAAAAGATTTTATTATTTGATTGACCAGGCCGTACTGTTCTATCGTCTGCACTCCCGGGATAGACAAGATGCGCCGAGATGTCAAAGAGAAAGGAAGTGCGAGACATAGTATGGATTTATTATTAGCCTTAGATGACTTTATGTACTATCCCGTGCTGATCGTCGTCCTCAGCGTAGCCGGCCTGATTTTCTCGGCTAAGACGGGACTCGTTCAGATTCGCATGTTCGGCGAAAGTGTGCGCGTCGTCATGGAGGCGCCTGTGGAAAAGGGAGCTATTTCCTCCTTCCAGGCCCTCATGATTTCTACAGCCTCCCGCGTCGGTACGGGCAACATCATCGGCGTATCGACGGCCGTCTGCCTGGGCGGTCCGGGCTCGGTATTCTGGATGTGGCTGCTGGCCTTTATCGGCGGCGCTAGCGCGTTTATTGAAAGTACCCTGGCCCAGGTGTATAAGCGGCGCGATAGTCAGGGAGGCAGCTATGGCGGTCCGGCCTATTATATTGAAACGGCCATGCATAACCGTACCTTAGGCGTCATCTTCGCCGTCTTTTTGATTCTGACCTATGCCGGCGGCTTCAACATGCTGGCTTCGTATAACCTCCAGTCGACTTTTGCCGTATACGGCTTTTATGACCAGACGTCGACACCGTGGATTCTCGGCGCCATTATCGCCCTTCTCGTCGGCTACTGCGTCATGGGCGGCGGCAAGCGCATCGTCAAGGTGACGTCGGTCATGGTTCCCGTCATGGGCGCGATTTATATTTTAGCGGCCCTGTTTGTCGTATTGCTCCATATCAGTGAAATTCCCCGCGTATTTGCCATGATCTTTGCCGACGCCTTTGATTTTGAAGCGATTCTGGGCGGCGTGGCCGGTTCGTGCATGATTTACGGCATCAAGCGCGGCCTGTTCTCCAACGAAGCCGGTATCGGCTCGGCTCCGAACGCCGCCGCGTCGGCTCACGTCAGCCATCCCGTAAAGCAGGGTTTGGTACAGATGCTGTCCGTCTTCATCGACACGATGCTCGTCTGCAGCGCGACGGCTTTCCTCGGCCTGTGCTCCGGCGTGCCCATTACGGAAGAAGCGGCCGGTGCCGTATACATCCAGCAGGCTGCCACGGCGGCGTACGGCAGTTTCGGCCCGATGCTGATTACCTTCAGCATGGTATTGTTTGCTTTTACGACGCTCATCGGCAATCTGTTCTACGTCGATAACTGCATCAACTTCATTCACCGCGGCGAACCGACTAAGCAGTTCATGACGGCCTTCCGCGCCGTTTGCGTCGTCGCCATCTTCGTTGGCGCCGGCATGTCCATGGCCGCCGTATGGGCTATTGCCGATATTCTCATGGGCTTCATGTGCCTCATCAACATTCCGGCCTGCCTTATTTTGGGCAACGTCGCCGTCAAAGCCCTTAAGGATTACCAGCGTCAGCGCGCCGAAGGCAAGAATCCGGTCTTCAAAGCCGAATCCATCGGCCTCAACCTGTCGGAAGTTGAATTCTGGAAATAATTATAATTAAGGATATAATTGACATCTCCCTCGATTTTGCTATACTAAGACTTGAGATTGAGGGGGAGCGCCCTGAGTCTTTTTTCAATACATAGCGAGGGAACCCGTGTTTCGGGGTGAGAGGGTACTAGGGAGTACCGACCGCTGCCTTGGCGTCTGCAGGCGGGAGCCGTGTATTTAAGCTGCAATCATAAAAACTTCGCTCCTAGTGTTGCCGCAGATATGCCGGGAATACACTAAAGGGAGTGAAGTTTTTTTATGGAAAAAGATAAAAAAGTGCTGCGGCTGGTGCTGCTGGCTATGCTGATTGGTCTGGGCGTCGTCATTTCGCCGATTCTGCGTATTGAAGGCATGTGCCCCATGGCGCATTTGATCAATATTGTCTGCGCCGTTCTCATGGGGCCCTGGTATGCCTTGCTGTGTGCGACTCTCATCGGCATTATCCGCATGACGATCATGGGGATTCCGCCGCTGGCGCTGACGGGGGCTGTCTTTGGCGCTGTCTTGTCGGGCTTGCTGTACCGGGCGTCGAAGGGCAAGATTATCTGCGCCGTCATCGGTGAAATCATCGGCACCGGCATTATCGGCGCTGTCGTGTCTTACCCGGTTATGGAAATCTTCTACGGCCGTACGGGCTTGTCGTGGATGTACTACGTGCCCATGTTCATCAGCGGGACCCTCATCGGCGGTTCCATCGCCTTCTGCCTGCTCATGGCCTTGTCCCGCAGCGGCACGCTTCGCGAATTTCAGCAGAAATTAGGTATTCAGGTATATGAAAATGGAAAACGAAAATAATCTGTATGAGTCCTTTGCGTCCATTCTTCGCCATGTCGAAGAGACGAAGCCGCTCATTCACTGCATTACCCATCCCATCACGATGAACGACTGCGCCAATTTGGTGCTGGCCGTTGGAGCTAGTCCCAACATGGCGTCTCACCCGGAGGAAACGGCGGAATTCGTGTCGCTGGCTTCCGTACTGGCCGTGAATTTGGGAAATATTGCCGACGACCGCATGGAAGGCATGCAGCGGGCTGCCGCGCGGGCCAACGAGTTGGGTATACCCATCCTCATCGACGCCGTAGGCGTATCATGCAGTACCTTGCGCCGCCGTTTTGCCCATGACTTTATCGAGGCCTATCATCCGGCAGTCATCAAGGGCAACAGCTCGGAAATCCGCGCCCTCTGCGGGTTAGATTCCCATGGCTCGGGCGTCGACGCCGGCGCGGCCGATGCCGTAACGGCCGATACCTTTGCCGCGGCGGCTGAGGAATTCGGCGCCTATGCGGAGGCTCATCGGGCTGTCGTACTGGCCAGCGGCCCTGTCGACGTCGTGACCGATGGAGTGCGGGCCTGCGGTATTGCCAACGGCACGCCGGTTCTGGCGAAGCTGACCGGCACGGGCTGCATGCTTGGCGTACTGACGGCTGTGTATATGTCGGCCCATAAGCCGTGGCACGCGGCGGTACTGGCGGCGGCGGCCATGGGCATCGCCGGCGAGCAGGCCGCGCAGGAAGCCAAGGGCATGGGCAGCTTCCATGTGGGCCTGTTCGACGCTATATCGAATGTGACGCTGGATGACATATGGAAAGAAAAACGGTTTCTTCTAATACAATAATACATGTACGTAATAAGGCGTTCTCTCGGCAGAACGCTTTTTGCGTATACAGAGGGTTCTTTGATTTTGACAAACATACATCTGTTTTATACAATGCGGATATAGACTAGTGCATACGAGGTGAGACTATGGAAATCTGCAAAACCGTTTGTCCCTACGATTGTCCCGATGCCTGCGGGATATTGGCTTACAGAGATAAGGGCATCGTTGTCAAGGTGTCTGGCAATCCTGATCATTCCTTTACCCGGGGCATGCTGTGTCCGAAAATGGCTCATTACGAGCGGACAGTGTATTCGCCTAGGCGGCTGCTGACGCCGCTGCGCCGGACCGGTCCAAAGGGCTCCGGCCAATTTGAGCCGGTGTCATGGAACGAGGCGCTGCATGTCATTGCCGCAAGGTGGCGGCATATATTAGATGTGTACGGCGGTGAAGCCATATTGCCCTATTCTTTCTCCGGCACGATGGGCATGGTTCAGCACAATGCATACCACGGCTTATTTTATCGGCTCGGCGCGTCTGAGCTGGAACGGACGATTTGCTCTGCCGCCAAGAACTACGGATGGAACAACGTCATGGGACATACGCTGCGCATGAGGCCGCAGGAAGCGCAGTACAGCGATTTCATCATCCTCTGGGGCATCAGCATGTTGTCGACGAATCTCCATTTTCTCAAGGATGTACAGGAAGCGAAGAAACGGGGCGCTCAGGTCTGGTGCGTTGATACGTATGCTACTGAGACGGCGCGGCGATCGGACCGGTTTATCCAGACCCGGCCGGGCAGCGACGGAGCCTTGACCTTGGGCGTCCTGCATTGTCTCCATCGGGACGGCCTGTGCGACGAGTCCTTTATCCACGCATACGTGCAGGGCTGGACGGAGCTGCAGCGGGACGTGCTGCCGAAGTATACGCCGGCCTATGTGCAGGAGGAAACAGGCGTTCCGGCAGCTGTTGTAGAAGAGCTGGCTGCGGCTTATGGCCGGGCGAAGGCTCCCTTCATCCGCCTCGGTACGGGATTGTCGCGCTATACGAACGGAGCCATGACTGTGCGGCTCATCACCTGTCTGCCCGCGGCTGTCGGCGCGTGGCAGTATACCGGCGGCGGCCTGATGATGTCGACGTCGTGCAGTACGGCCTTCGACCAGTCTGTCGTGACGAAGGACGAGTGGAAAAAGCCGACACGGCGTATTAACATGTGCGAAATCGGCTCGGCCTTGCTGCAGACAGAGCGGCCCATCCGCAGCCTCTTTGTCTATTCCTCCAATCCGGCCTGCACGGCTCCCGACCAAAATCAAGTCATCGCCGGTCTGTCCCGGGAAGATCTATTTACTGTCGTCCACGAGCGGTTTATGACCGATACGGCCCGTTATGCTGATATCATCTTGCCGGCGACGACGTCGCTGGAGCATGACGACCTTTACTATTCGTACGGAAGCTACGTCGTCGGACGAGGAAGGGCTGTCATCGAGCCCTTGGGGCAATGCCGGTCTAATTGGCGTGTCGCCTGCGACCTGGCAAAGGCTATGGGCATAGACGATCCGTTTTTCCATCAGCGCGAAAACGATCTCGTCGAGGCGCTCATCGATTCGACGACAGCCTGGCCCATGCCTATCGACGGGGAAGCCCTGCGCCGCGGCGACCCCGTCGAGCTGGGGCTGCCGGAGGGGTACAAGCTGACCTTCGGCACGCCGTCGGGAAAAATCGAAATCAGAAATAACAGGGAAACGCCGGCTATGCCCGATTATTTCCCGGCCTGCGAGGAAGAAGGAGAGTATTATTTCACCAATGGAACAGACCCGCGCGTATTGGATTCGTCCTTTAATGAACGGGACGAATTAACTCGTTCCCGCACGATGGTATTATTCATGCATCCCGACGACGCGGCTCGGCAGGGATTCAGCGATGGCGAGAAGGTCGTCGCCTGGAACAGCCGGGGTGAAGCCTTATTTACCCTGCAGATAACGGACCGGACGGCGCCGGGGCAGGTCGTGTCGGAAGGCCTGTGGTGGATCGAGCGCTGCCCGGGCGACCGGTCGGTCAACGCCCTGACGTCACAGCGCCTGAGCGATAAGGGACGGGGCAGTACCTTTTATAATGTCCGGGTCAATGTGAGAAAGGCGCAGCAGGTAGTCCCATCATTGGGATAGCATAAAACCGCCGATAAAATTATATCTGACAAGTAAAACTACTTGACAGGCAGCTCCTTTTTCTGTATACTATCACAGTACGCTGAATGCGGAGGCGGTGACAACATGCTGGAAGATGTAGTACGCAAGGGACGGCTCCTTGATATATACGGGCCTCTTTTGACGGAGCGGCAGCGGCGCTGTATGGAAATGTATTTTGAAATGGACTTGTCGCTGACAGAAATCGGCGAAGAGCTGAACATTTCCAGACAAGGCGCGTACGACATGCTGCGCCGGGCATCGCGTTCGCTGGAAGAATATGAAGAACGGCTTCACCTGCTGGCCCGAAACGACGCGGCCCGGGAGAAGCTGGAACAGGCCGCAGCCTTGCTGGAGCAGGGGACGGCCGAGCAGATTGAACAAGCTGCGCATATATTGAAAGAAATCGAGCTATAAAGGAGGCTTTTTATGCCATTCGAAAGTTTGTCAGAACGGTTTCAAGCGGCCTTCAAAAAGCTTCGCGGCAAGGGCAAGCTGTCGGAGGAAGACGTAAGCGAAGCGCTGAAAGAGATGCGCCGTGCATTGCTGGAAGCCGACGTTAACTTTGCCGTTACGAAAGATTTTATCAAGCGCGTACGGGAAGAAGCCGTAGGCGAAGAAGTATTCGGCAGTTTGAATGCTTCTCAAACCGTTATTAAAATTGTCCGCGACGAGCTGACAGAGCTCCTCGGCGGGACGCAGAGCCGCATCGCCATCGCGTCCAAGCCGCCGACGATCGTCATGCTCGTAGGCCTGCAGGGCGCCGGCAAAACGACGACGGCAGGCAAGCTGGCTCGGCTGCTGAAAAAGCAGGGCAAAAGCCCGCTGCTGGTCGCCGGCGACGTATACCGCCCGGCTGCGATTACGCAGCTTCAGGTATTGGGACAGGAGCTGGACGTGCCTGTCTATACAGAAGAAGGATGCCAGGATCCGGTTAAGATTGCCAAGGACGCCATTCCTTACGCCTTGAGTCATCTCCGCGATATCGTCATCATCGATACGGCCGGCCGCCTGCACATCAACGAAGTCCTCATGGACGAGCTGGTCAACATCAAAGGAGAAGTTCATCCTCATGAAATCCTCCTCGTCGTAGACGCCATGACCGGCCAGGACGCCGTAACGGCAGCCTCGGCCTTCGACAACGCCCTCGGCATCGACGGCATGATCATGACCAAGCTCGACGGCGACGCCCGCGGCGGCGCTGCCTTGTCCATCAAAGCCGTGACGGGCAAGCCGATCAAATACATCGGCGTCAGCGAAAAGCTCGACGGCTTGGAAGAGTTCCATCCGAACCGCTACGCGTCGCGAATCCTCGATTTAGGCGACGTAGAAACGATTATCGAACGAGCTCAGGCCGCCTTCGACGAAGAATCCATGGCCAACATGAAAAAGACCATGAAGAGCGGCAGCTTTACCTTCGACGATTTCCTCAGCCAACTGCAGATGATCAAGAAAATGGGAAATATGGGCAGCCTCATGAGCCTCATTCCCGGCATTGGCAAATATAAAAAAGAACTCGACAAAATCGACATGGACGGCAAGGAGTTCAAGCGCATTGAAGCGATTATCACGTCCATGACCGCCCAGGAACGGGCGAGTACGAACCCGAAAATGCTCATCAAGGACAGCCGCAAGCGGCGCATCGCCAAGGGCAGCGGCACCCGCGTCCAGGACGTAAACCGCCTTCTCAAGCAGTTTACGGAGATGCAGAAAATGATGAAGCAGGCTAAGAAAGCACAGCAGGGGAAACGGCGCGGCTTCCTGCCCCGCCTGCCCTTTTAAATAGCTGATTCCCCGAGAGGGATACCATATAGAGGAGGTGAATTTCAATGATTAAAATTCGTTTGGCTCGTTTAGGTGCTAAAAAGAAACCGTTCTACCGCGTTGTCGTAGCGGATTCCCGCGACGCCCGCAACAACGGCCGTCCGGTTGCGACGATTGGCACGTACGATCCGGCTAAAGACGCTGACAGCCGTTTGGTAGTCAACGCTGAAGAAGCCGTAGCATGGCTCGGCAAAGGTGCACAGCCTACCGATACGATTCGCTCCCTTTTCAAAAAAGCCGGCATCATGGCTCAGTTTGAAGCATCCAAGAAGAAGTAAGAGAGGCTGAGACATATGGAAGAATTAATTGCATGTATTGCCAAGGCGCTCGTCAAACAGCCCGAAGCAGTTACAGTTACGAAAATTCAGAAAAAAGGCCTCGAAGTATATCAGCTTCATGTCGCGCCCGAAGATATGGGCAAAGTCATTGGCAAACAAGGCAAAATCGCGAAAGCGCTGCGCCTTGTTGTCAAGGCTGCGGCAGTGAAGGCGAACAAGAAAGTATCCGTTGATATCGTATAGGAGGAACCATGGATCAGATTACATTGCGCGTTCCTGTCGCCGTAAAAGCCAAGGTAACCCAGGCGCTGAAGGACAAAATCCTCAGAAATACGGACCAGGCGCTGAGTGATATCGATCGGGAAATGCAGAACCTGGAATTCCAGGCTAAACGCATGATGACCGAACAGGCGAAAATCGACGCCCAGGGCTTGATTTCCCTGCGGGCCCGCGTAGAAGAACAAAAACAGCGTCTCCAGGCTGCCAAAGCAAAAGCGCAGCATGACAGAAACGAAGCTGAACAGTTAGCAATCGGTTCCGAAATCAGACAAGGCACGCTTGAACAAACGGTTGTAGTCCAAGTCGGTGATGATTTGGGTAAATTAATGGGAACGGAAATCTTGGTCGAAGACGACAAGATCGTTGCCATTCGCCAATAACATACGATGGCTGGATTGGATTTCTTTACAATCGGTCAAATAGTTGCCCCGCACGGCGTGCGGGGTGATGTTCGTATTTATCCCGATACGGATTTTCCGAAGCGTTTCCTGCAAATGAAATACGGCTACATTGACGGCAAGAAGTACGAAGTTGCCGCCGCGCGGCTTCATAAGCGCGTCGTCCTTATGAAGTTCGTCGGTGTCGACGACCGCAATGCCGCCGAGCTGCTCCGGGGCAAGGAGCTCCAGGTGCCGCGAGAAGATTTGATGCCTCTGAAAGAAGGCCAGCATTACATCTTCGACATCATCGGCATGACGGCCTACGATTTGCAGGATGTGAAATTAGGGACTGTTACCGACGTCTTGCGGACGGGCAGCAACGACGTGTACGTCGTAACCGACGACGAAGGAAAGGAAACGCTCTTTGCGGCTATTCCCGACGTCGTCAAATCCATTGACGAAGAGTCTGGAAAAATGGTGCTCGACCCGCCTGAATGGGTAGACGAATGAGAATCGATATAATATCACTTTTCCCGGAATTGATAGAGGCCTTTTACCGGCACAGCATTATCGGACGGGCCCGCGCGGCCGGCCTGCTGGAGCTGGATGTAACCAATCCGAGAAATTTCACCTATGACCGTCATCATATGGTAGACGACACGATTTATGGCGGCGGTTGCGGCATGCTTATGAAAGCAGGGCCGCTTTTTGCGGCTGTAGAGGCCGTGCGCCGCGACGTGCCGAAACGGCGCGTCATCCTCATGGGGCCTGCCGGTGAAACCTTCACGCAGGCCAAGGCCAGGGAGCTGGCGGCGTACGACCAGCTCATCCTGCTGTGCGGCCACTACGAAGGCGTAGACTACCGCGTAGAAGAAAGCCTAGCCGATGAAACCATTTCCGTCGGCGACTACGTCCTGACCGGCGGCGAGTTGCCGGCGATGACCATTACCGACGCCGTGGCCCGCATGATTCCCGGCGTCCTCGGCGCAGCCGGAAGCGCGGCCGACGATTCGTTTTACGCTTCTCTGCTGGAATATCCCCAGTATACCAAGCCGGCCGTATTCCGCGGCCTGACCGTCCCGGAGGTGCTCCGAAACGGCGACCACGCCAAGATAGACGCCTGGCGGCGCCGCAAATCCCTGGAGCGGACGCTGCAGAAGCGCCCCGACCTGCTGGAAACCTGCGACCTGTCGGCGAAGGACAAGGCCATATTGGCGGAGCTGGAAGGAGAAGAAAGCCGATGAAATCGTCTCTGTACGTAGGATTGGTGCACTACCCCATATATGACAAACATTTCAACGTCATAGCCACGGCCATTACGAACTATGATCTCCACGATATATCTCGTTCGGCCAAGACCTATGGCGTGAAAAAATACTTCATTATCCATCATGTGCCGGGACAGCTGGACATGGTGCATAAGATCATGGACTTTTGGGAAAGCTCGGCCGGCAGGAAGTACAACGCCTACCGCACTCAGGCTTTCGACATCGTCGACATCCGCCCGTCTATTGAAGAAGCCGTCAAGGCCGTAGAAGAGGTGGAGGGAAAGAGCCCTTACGTCGTGACGACGGACGCGCGGACCTATGCCAATACCATTTCCTATAAGGAGCTGCGCCGCAAGCGCGAAGAGGACGATACGCCGGTGCTGCTGCTCTTTGGGACAGGCTACGGCATGACGAAAGAGACGATGGAGCAATTTGATTATATCCTGGAGCCCGTATATGGCGCAGGAGAGTATAACCACTTGTCAGTACGCTCGGCGGCGGCCATTATTTTAGACCGTTTGGCCGGCGAGGAGTGGTGGAAATAAGAGGGAGGCATTAGAATGTCTGGACATTCGAAGTGGGCAAATATTAAGCGTAAAAAAGGCAAGAACGACGCCATCCGCGGCAAAATCACCACGAAAATCGGCCGTGAAATCACCATTGCCGTTCGTATGGGCGGCCCGGATCCGGTCGGCAACATGCGCTTGAAATTGGCTCTCCAAAAAGCAAAAGAAAACAACATTCCGAAAGATAATATCAAGCGGGCGATCCAGAAAGGCGCCGGCGCTACAGAAGGCCAGAACTACGAAGAAATTACGTACGAAGGCTATGGCCCGGCCGGCGTTGCCGTTACTGTCAACGTCCTCACGGATAACCGTAATCGCGCGGCCGCCGAAGTCCGCCACGTATTCTCCAAATACGGCAACAGCCTCGGCGAAACAGGCTGCGTAGGCTGGATGTTCAAGAGCAAGGGCATCTTCGTCGTAAGCAAGGAAAACGCCGACGAAGACCAGATCATGGAAGTAGCCCTCGAAGCAGGCGCCGACGACGTCAAGACCGAAGGCGAAGAATTTGAAATCGTAACGACGCCCGAATCCTTTGACGACGTAGAAAAAGCCTTGGCTGACGCCGGCATCGAAACAGAACACGCATCCATCACTATGGTTCCGGACAACACCATTACCTTGGACGCCGAAGGCACAGAAAAACTCGAAAAACTCATCGACGCCCTGGAAGACCTGGACGACGTCCAGGACGTATACCACAACGGCGATATGGTGGAAGACGAAGAGTAAGACAACGAAATATAGCAATATAGATAAAAAGAAGAATGGCTCAGGCTGTTCTTCTTTTTTTATTTGATATAACGATATGGCGATAAGACGATATCATATTTTTGAATTTGTAGGGGTATGATATAATATAAATTACTTCTTCGATATCATAGTAAAGGAGTAAATGCAAGATTGTAATATGAAGATATTAGGTAAGGGAGGCGAAGAACATGAACGTGCGTATGCCCATTGGTGTGGATGATTTCAAGGAACTGCGGGAAAATTATTATTTTATAGATAAAACCGATTTCATACGGCAGCTCATTGATGACCATAGCAAGGTGACATTAATCACGCGCCCGCGCCGTTTCGGCAAGACATTGACGATGAGCATGCTGGAATATTTCTTTTCCATTGATAAGAAAGAAGAAAGCAAAGATTTGTTTCACGGTCTTGCTGTTGAAAAGGCCGGGGTATCTTACATGAAGCATAGGGGCGTATATCCGGTGATCTTCATATCGTTAAAAGACGGCCAATCGCCTTCATGGGAGCAAATGCTGAATTTCTTCAGGTTGTTTCTTCGCCGTCTGTATTTGCAGTATGCGTATTTGATGAAGGCTGATACATTGGATGATTGTATGAAGGAAGATTACTATCGCATTGTCAATCGTCAGGCCGATCAGACCGAAATGGCCTTTGCCTTGACCAGGCTGATGGAAATGATACAGGCATACTATGGTCAGCCGGTGATTCTTCTTCTCGATGAGTATGATGCGCCCATACAATACGCATGGGATCATGGCTATTATGATCAGTGCATTGGATTTATGCGGCAATTTTTGAGCAGTGCTTTAAAGACGAACAGGGCCTTGAACTTTGCCGTACTGACAGGCGTGCTGCGCGTCGCTAAAGAAAGTATTTTCAGCGGTTTGAATAATCTATCTGTATGTTCCGTATTAACCCGTAAATACAGCAATATTCTGGGGTTTACGCCGGCAGAAACAGCTGTTATGGCAGAGGACCTGGGCGTAGAAAAGAAGTTGCCGGAGCTGCGGCAATGGTACGACGGATATCGGTTTGGAACAGATGATATCTATAATCCTTGGTCGGTTATCAATTATATGGATAACGAATGTACGCCTATGCCGTATTGGGTTCATACGTCGGGAAATTACATCTTAAAGCAGCTTCTTTCTCATGCCGATTGCCTGCGGATCAAAGAGCTGCAGGGATTATTGGACGGCAAGACTGTCACCGTCAGTCTGAATGAAACGGTGATATACGATCAGATCGAGAAGGATGCAAGCGCATTATATACGCTGCTGCTGACGACGGGATATTTGACAATTGAGTCCGCTTCGCCGACGACGTACAATCGCTATTCCCTGCGAATTCCCAATGAAGAAATTAAGCAGGTATACGGCCAGGAAATCTTGAATACCATTGCTGTCGGCGCAGACCGCAATACCTTTGATACCTTGTTTGACGCGCTGTTTTCCGGGCAAGAAAAAGATTTTGAAGATCGGCTGCAGCAAATTCTATTGCGTTTTGCCAGCACCTACGATACGGCAAACAAAGAAAGCTTTTACCACGGCTTTATGTTGGGAATATCGGCATTATTCCTGGATAAGCAATATATCGTCGAATCCAATAGAGAAAGCGGCTACGGACGTTTTGACATAGCGATCTTTCCGAAAGATACGCAAAAAGCCGGCGTTATACTGGAATTTAAAGCCGCAGATAAAATGGATTCCTTGGAAGAAAAAGCTGGTGAAGCCTTGCAGCAGATTCAAGATAAACAATATGAAGTTGAGTTTGCAAAACGAGATATAACAAACCTATGGAAATACGGCGTTGCCTTTTGTGGCAAACAGGTATACGCAAAAATGATATAGTAAAACCGCGGCATATTGTATCTTTTAGCAATGTGCTGCAGTTTTTGCATTGCATATATAGGAAGGAACCGATGTAAAATAGCGGTAATAATTCAGTAATATTGAAAGTTGGCACGTGGACAGCTAAAACATTTAGATGCCCTTATTTACTTTATTTGTTGCAGGTTTATTGCAATCAGCGGGGGGCGTAGACGACTGCGTATAATTGGGGTATAATATAGGGTAAAGTTTTATAGGTTGGGGAGACTACAAGACTATGCGCGATTCTATATCCATAAAAAATAAGTACAGTACGGCGGTATTGCCGATCGTGCTGCTCATTGTTGATTATATTGCCATATTAGCGGCGGAGTGTGTTTCCTATAACTTGCGGAATCTATTAGTTCCAGAAACACACCTCCGCCTCTCGTGGCTGTCAATCCACGTTATTATTCCTGTCGTCTATCTGGGGGTTATGCAGGTTCATGAGCTGTATACACGGCGAACTCAGTTTTGGCGTATCATTTCGGAAATCTTTAAGGTAAATATCTATGCTGTCGTTTCCTTAGTCGTCATCATGTATCTGGCGCAGACTGCCGCTCAGACGTCGCGCCTTTTCGTGGCTCTGATGTGGGTATTTTCCTTTGCCTTTCTCGTAGCCGGCAGATATATAACGAAAAAAATATTAGGTCATGTACGGGCACTGCAGGTTCCTGTATTGGTCATGGGAGCCGGCAAGACGGCAGCCCTCGTGTTGGATCCGCTGCAGCATGATACGGGTCTTGGCTATGATTTTATCGGCTTTTTGGAAGACCGGGTACCGGAACCAAAGGTTGCATCTATGATGCCTCATTTAGGTTCTTTCTCTGATGCCGAATCGGTTATTCGCAGTACGGGCGTGCGCCATGTTCTGGTCATTGCGCCGGGATTAAAAAATGATGAAATGCAGCAAATCGTCTATCGGCTGCAGCCCTTGGTCAAGAGAATATCCTTTATTCCCGATATGGGAAAGATGCCATTGGCGACGCTGGATGTAGAAAGCCTGATTGACGGTCATATCGTTACGTTCAGCTTCCGCAATAACTTAGCTCAGTGGTATAATCGGTTTCTCAAGAGGGTATTTGATATTGTCTGTACGGTTATTGGCCTCATCTGTATTTCGCCGATTTTGGCAGGTATTGCCATATGGATTTACAGAGATTCGCCCGGCCCAGTTATTTTTAAGCATCGCCGCGTAGGGAAAGATGGAAAAGAATTTCCCTGCTATAAATTCCGCAGCATGTGCGTCGATGCCGATGTAAAATTAAAAGAACTGCTAGAAAATGATCCCGAAGCCAGAACTGAGTGGGAAAAAGACTTTAAGCTTAAAAACGACCCGCGAATTACCAAAAGCGGCGCCTTCCTGCGCAAGACCAGCCTGGATGAGCTGCCGCAGCTGTTCAACGTCCTGAGAGGTGAAATGAGCCTCGTAGGTCCCAGACCGATTATCCGAGACGAGGTATCCCGATACGGCAAGTTTATAGAAGACTTTTACATGGTCCGTCCCGGCGTAACCGGCATGTGGCAGACAAGCGGCCGCAGCGACGTATCCTATGACGAACGCGTGCAGATGGATACGTGGTACGTGCGGAATTGGAATGTCTGGTTTGATATGGTGTTGATTTGGCGGACTATTGGGGTTGTGTTAGGCAAAAAAGGTGCATATTAGATGTTATGTTTTAGAAAGGTTGCTTGCTGGTGGATATTAAAATTTTAGTTGCAACACATAAAAAATATTGGATGCCTGATGATTCAGTGTATATGCCTATTCAGGTAGGGGCAACACTACATCCAGACTTTGGCTATACATCAGATAATATTGGTGAAAATATTTCGGCGAAAAATTTAAATTATTGTGAGTTAACGGCTCTTTTTTGGGCTTGGAAAAACCTTGCTTGTGATTATATAGGTTTATGTCACTATCGGCGTTACTTTGGATACAAGGTTCATACAGACGATGTAGAAAAGAAAAAACAAGCTATTTTTACCAGGGAGGACTATGAAAATTTACTTTCAAAGTATGATGTTATCTTACCAGTGAAAAGAAATTACTACATCGAAACTGTTCGTACTCAGTATGAGCATGCCCACTATAAAAAAGACTTGGATGAAGTAGAAAAGATTATTGCTGAGAAATATCCTTCCTACAGTACCGCTTTTTTGTCTGTCATGAAACGCCGCAAGCTTCATATTTTGAATATGTTCGTTATGAGAAAAGAAAATTTTGATGCTTACTGTAACTGGCTTTTCGATATTTTATTCACTTTGGAAAACCGCATTGATATCAGTGACTACAGTCCTTATGAAGCTCGGATTTACGGTTTTCTTTCCGAACGGTTGTTGAATGTGTGGTTAGAAAAACAGCCTTTTAAAGAAGTAGATGTGCCAGTGGTTTCATTGGAGAAAGTAGAATGGCCGGTGAAAATTGAGAAATTTTTGAAGAGAAAGTTTTTTGGAAAGAAAGAGTGATGGATATAAAAATATGAAAGATGTACCTTTTTTTTCTATTATTATGCCTGTTTATAATGTTCAAAAATATTTAAAACGGTCTATTGACAGTATTTTAAATCAGACGTTTACAGATTTTGAACTGATCTTAGTAGATGATTGTTCCATAGATAACAGTTCGCTGATTATTGCTGATTATGCAAAAAGAGATAGAAGGATTATTGTAACAAAAACGAAGCAGAATATGGGCGTGGCTAATGCACGTAATGAAGGCATAAAACATGTTCAGGGTCAGTACTTGACGTTTGTTGATTCAGATGATTATATTGAACCCGAACTTTTTATGCGAGTTAAGGAAGTGATTGAACATACGGGGGCACAGCTTGTTAAATACAGTGTAGTTGAGCAATACTATGATCAAATAGGGCAAAGTCTTGGTAACAAAAATGTAGTACTGGCGGATCAAATATATACTACACCTGAACAAGTGCGCAAAATGATTTTACCTATGGAAAAATTACCCCTTTTTGGATATCTTTGGAACAGTTTTTATGATCTAAAAACAGTTCCAAAGCAGCTTTGGAATTTTGATACGCAATGGCGTATTAATGAAGATTTTCGTATGAATCTGGAATTGATTGATTATATCAGTATAATGGCTTGCATGAGTTATATTGGCTATCATTATGAAAAAAGAGATAATGCTAGTTTATCAACAATACAGAATGCTGATTACTATGAGCAGACCAAAATAAAACCAAAACTGCTTTTTCAAAAATATAAGCAGTGGGGGCTTTTAACACCTGATTATTGTAAGGAGATTTATTGGCTCTATATAAGAGTTGTATTTTCTACAATTAGCCGTCAATTACAAAGTGAAGGTTGGCGGTCTGCAAGAGCAGAATTAAATCATATTTATCATGATGCTTTATTTAAGCAATTTGAAATAGATAATAGAAAAGCGCGATATTCTAAAAAAAGACAGCAAATTATGTGTGACTGTCTGCTTCAACATAAAAGTAATCAGGTTTTGGTACTATGCCAGATTATTAATCTGTTCAAAAAATATTTTAAGGTTTTGTTTGCTAAAATGAAGGGATGATATTATCTTATGATAAAAGTTTTACAAATCGGGATGACACGAAATCACGGTGGCTTGGAAACTTATTTGTTGCATCAATGGCGGCATTTAAGTTCTAGCCGGGTTCATTATGATTTTGTTAATATTACAGGTGAATATCCGATTGTTGCTCAAGATGAATTGAAACGAGCGGGGAGCAAAGTCTTCTCTGTTTGTTCACGACATAAAAATCCCATAAAGCATTATTGGCAATGGTATAAGTTGTTAAAGCAATGTGGTCAGGCGTATAAAGCGATTGTTCTTAATACAAATAGTCTAGAATATATTTTCCCGTTATTTCTTTCCCGTTTTTTTAATATCCCTATGCGGATTATTCATTCCCATAATGCGGGCTTTGAACGCTGCTTAGGGATAAAAAGACGATTACTGATATCCTTTAACCGGAAACTGATGGAATGGTCGGTGACGGATTATTTTGCTTGCTCAAAAAAGGCGGGACAATGGATGTTTGGAGATCATCAATTTTTCCATGTAATTCATAATGCTATTGATACGGAAACAATGGTTTATAATCTAGAAAAAAGAGACGTTTTGAGAAAAAAATGGGGATTAGAGAATAATTTTGTTATAGGTCATATCGGGCGTTTTTCTTATCCGAAGAATCATGAGTTCCTTATTGACATTTTTGCTAAGATATATCAGAAGAATCCGTCAGCACGGTTGCTTTTGATTGGAGATGCAGTAGATGATGATTCATTTCTACGAAAAACGAAGGAAATGGTAAAAACATTAGATTTAGAGAATGTGGTTTTTTTTCTAGGCTTACGACGTGATGTTCCAGATTTGTTACTGGTTATGGATGCTTTTCTTTTCCCAAGCCTTTTTGAAGGCTTGGGTTTAGTTGGTATCGAAGCGCAAGCGACGGGTCTTCCCTGTTTCTTTTCCGATACGATTACACGTGAATTGGGTATTACCCAGTTGGCTCATTTCATTTCTCTTGAAACACCACCAGAGAAATGGGCCGAAGAGATTCTGAAGGAAAGTCGGATTTCTCGAAAAAACATGCAGCAAGAGATAGTAGAAGCGGGATATGATATCAGTCAGGAGATTGGCAAGCTTGAAGCGTTTTATGAAAAAACAGGGAAAATTAAATAGTTTGCTAATATAGTGGATGCAATTGAAACTGTTATGTTAGTTGTAGTATGTGGGGGAAGTATATGAAAAAAGACTTATCTCATTTAGTTGAAGAATATGAAGTAATTAGCTTTGATGTGTTTAATACATTACTGAAGAGAATATATCAGACACCGGATGATTTGTTTAAAGCTGTAGAGAAACAAGTTGATGAGGTTGATGATTTTGTATACCAAAGAAAAAAAGCAGAGCAGAAGGCAAGGAAAAAATGTAAGTTTAGAGAAGTTAATTTGGATGAAATCTATTTTTTTCTGCAACAGGTATACGACCTAAATATATGCCAAAAATTAAAGGAAAGAGAAATTTCAATAGAAGTACAGTCAGCTTTTCCTAATCTAGATATAATTCCTATCTATGAAAAATGTAAAGAATTAGGTAAAAAAATATATATTATTTCTGACATGTATTTAGATAGAAATATTATTTCTAAATTGTTGACGCATATTGGCATTAGCGGATATACTAAATTATATGTGTCGTGTGACTATAGAAAAACTAAATGGGAAAATGGTGATCTTTTTAAAGTGGTTCTGAGTGAGAATCATTTATGTGCAAAGGATGTTTTACATATTGGTGATGATGAAAAAGCCGATATTGCTATGGCACAAAAATGTGGCTTAGCTACTTTCCATGTCCAAACAAATAAAAATTATGCTCGTTATAGTGGAAGTGGTTTTATCGATAGAACAGAAAAAGAATCACTTTTGCTATTAGAGAGATTTATTAATATAACTATGCCAAGGGAGGAAAGTCTTGCTTTTCAGGATGGTTATGAGATTTTCGGCCCTTTGCTTTATAATTTTATGATGTGGTTAAAATACCAAGTTAGAGAGAAGAAGATTGAAAAAATACTATTTTTTTCCAGAGATGGCTATATTCTTCAACAGGCTTATAAACTAATTGATCCAGATATGCCGACAGAGTATTTTTTTGCTTCAAGACGTGCTGTAATAGTTCCAGGGCTTTGTTTTTCTTCCCAATTAAGCGATATTTTTAAAGTGTATAAATCATGGCCTACTAAAATAACGATTGCAAGTTTCTTAAATCGAGTGGGAATTGAAACGGATGAAGTTAGTGATATCATTCAAGCATTCGGATTTTCTTGTGATAGTGAGTTGAAAAGCTATGAATTACAAAGCAATAAGAATTTTATAGACTTTTATGAAAAATTACGGCCAGTTATTGAAGATAAAGCAAAAAAACAATATGAGTTTTTTATAGAATATTTTAATAAAGCGTGTCAATATAAGAAGATTGCAATGGTTGATATAGGAGCAGGATGTTCTATCGAAATCGCTTTAAGAAAATTACTTCAGCAATCTAATTGTGATGTTGATTTATATGGAATGTATCTTTTAATTAATGAAAAAGAAAACTCTAAAAGACTAGCATACCTTAGTAATATGCTAGCATCAAAAGTTAATGAGGTATTGCGTTTTAGTTATCTTTTCTTAGAGATTTTTTTGTCTGCTCCGCATGGTTCGGTTTATGGGTATCAGAAAAGAGATAATAATATCTTTCCGGTATTAGGACCCTATAAATATTCATTACTATCACTTCAAAATGATATAGAAGTAATTAAGCAACTGCAGAAGGGAGCAATTTCCTTTCTGAAAAATTTTGTTGCGTATGAGCAAGAGAAGATTGTATTTAATATAAACACTTCTTTTGCAGCTTTTTGCAATTTTGGACTATTCCCTCGTAAGGAAGATGTTTTTTTATGGAGCGCTTTTCATTGTGATTCTGATGAGTTCAAGATGTTAGCTTCCCCTAAAAATTTAACATTTTACATAACACATCCTAACAATTTTTTGAATGATCTGAAAAAAAGTATTTGGCCAATGGGGTTTCTTGTAAAAGTTTTTCATACAATTGCTTTCAATAGAATTGTTTTTTTTGTATACACGCTGCTAAAGAAAGAATGAAGGTATTTTTATATGGAGATAAAGGCTAATCGGCTTTCTGAAAATATGATTTCTATGTTAGGTTTGAAGGGGCTCGAGTATGTTTTAAATTTTGCATTGCTTCCAATTTTGTTACGAGTTTTGGGACCGGAACGCTTTGGAGCCTATGCTTTTATGCAAGGAATCATACAGTATTTTATTATTATTACTGATTATGGCTTTAACATGACAGCTCCCAGAGATATAGCAAAATCAGTAAACAATTCACAAAAGGTTGCGGATATTTTTTGTAATGTCATGGTGGCTAAATTTATTCTTTGTTGCAGTTTTACAATGATTGCAGTGATTTTTGCCATTTTTAGTGGTTTAGCATATAAATTGGATATAGTATTATTTTTTGCAACTTATGCGATGGTAGTAGGCAATATTATTTTCCCGATATGGTTTTTTCAAGGAATTCAACAGATGCGGTACATTACTATTGTAAACATCGCCGCTAGGTTTTTAATGGTTGCAGCTGTTCTTTTTTTTGTTAAAGGACCAGAAGATTACTTACTGGCAGCTTTTTTACAATCATCTGTAACTGTTGTGGCAGGGATATTTTCTTTTGGCATCATCTTTAAGAAATATTCTTTTGTACTTACGAATTTCCATTCGCTTAGGCTGAAAGAAACCTTGAAGGAGGGGTGGAGTATCTTTGTTTCGACGATCGCCATCAATATTTACACAACTACTACTATTGTAATCTTAGGCGTACTCACTAGTAATATTATTGTTGGTTATTACAGTGCAGCAAATAAGGTATTAGACAGTATTCGCGGAATCATGAATACTATTACTCAGACGATATATCCTCATGTAGCTAAGATGATATCAGAACAGAAACCCCAGGTGTTTTTATTTTTACGTCACTTCTTTTATATGTACGTTGGAGGATGTGCATTTGGTGGAGTTATATTATTTTTTTTAGCGTGGTTAGTCGTTAAAATTTTATTTGGTCCAGGTTATGAACCGTCAATTAATATTTTAAAAATTCTGGCATTTGTACCGTTTGCGGTAGCTATTAGTAATGTGTATGGTGTACAGTGTTTGCTAAACTTTGGGTATCAAAAAACTTTCAGTAATATATTAGTACTTGGGGCTACTTTTAATTTGCTAATAGTTGGTGTACTGATTTATTTCTTTCAAGCTATAGGTGCTGCACTAAGCATGCTTCTTACTGAAAGTGGTGTTGCTATCGCATCAATTTACTATGTAAAGAAAATACATACAATTGATTTTATGTGTAAAAGAAATGGGTGGGAATAGATGTTTATAAATTTGATGGTTGGAATATGGAAGAAGAATATAAAGTGGATTTTATTAGGTATGCTTGTCGTTGGATTAGCTTTATCTGTAGAAAAGGTGTTTTTTACTGATACCATAGTAAAAAGTGATCGTTTTCATACGGAGCAAGTCGTTTCTATTAATTTTTCTGACTCAGGAGAAATAGGTAGTATCTCTAAGTATGAAGGTATACTTAAGTCTTATACAATATTAAATGAATTTTTGGCGGAAACGGAGCATGTGTATGATTATAGTAAATTTGATAAAAACTTTCCTGATTTAAGCCAAGAAAAAAAGTTGGAATGGTTGCAAAACCATCTTTGGATTACAATGGGAAATAGGATTTGTCTGTATGGTTTTCATTTACCCGCAAATACACGTAAGACTGATTTATATGTAAATGAATACGGGAATCAATTTTTGCAGCAGTATATTTCTTTTACCCAGAAAAAACTTAATCAATTGGGACTAGTATCTTCTTATGAATTGGGAGATAATTTTACTTTAGAACCTCAGGTAATAGCATTAGATAAAAAAACGCAAGCAATAAAATATGGTATTGTAGGAGGAATATTAGGCGGTCTATTAGTTATGATGATTTTAGGAATTCGTAGTTATTTCAAGGAGATTTATAAAACACGTGATTAATACAGAAGGGAGAATATGAGAAAATTTATGCTTGTATTATTAGTTATTACGATGATTATAATATTTATCATTACTGCTTTAGTATACGATTTTGATGTTATGGAACCAGCAACTTTAGTGATCGGAACGATGATGTTTAGTTGTATTATGGCCTTGACTCAAGAAAGCAATTGGGGACTCACAATGTCCTTTACTGGATATGTTGGATTAGTTTTAGCTATGCTGTCTTTTCTTAGTGCAAGCATCTGGTGCAGCCAAAATAACTGTATAAAATATGAGAGAAGTAAGGCTCCTAAGATTATAACAAGAGATTCAGCTTTTTTCTTTTCTCTAGTGTTAATGGCAGTTCTTGCCTTTTTTAGTATACAAGAAGTTTACCAAGCTTCGGTGTTTTTGGGAAATACTCAGGGGATTTTTTTTGCAATTAAAATCTTGCGACCGGCAATTGAAGCCCAAGAATTTAGCTTTAGCAGATGGATGTATTACCGAATGATGATTGCCCAGGTAATTACATACGTTTATGTGTATGTGTTTTTTTATAACTGTATCAATAAAAAATTTAAGTGGAACCAATTAGTTTATTTACTTCCTACTATTTTTTATGTACCGTTCATGATTTCAACGACTGGTCGTATGTCATTGGTTATGTATATTATCTATTCTGTAGTTATTGGTATGTTGTTATACCATAAGAAAAATGGATATGGTATCAAGGTGAACAAAAAAGTATTTTTAATATTGGCTATATCGGGACTTATATTTTTTATATTCTTTTTAATAATGGGAAATCTTACAGGAAAAATAGTAAGTGAGCAAAGAACCCCACTCGTGATTTTAGCACACTATGCAGGGCTTTCTATTCCTGCTTTTGACTCAATGGTGAATAAAGCTTTTTTGGATTCGGGTTATATTGGGGCCAATACGCTCTTAGGGCTTTATAGAGTATTATCTCATTTTGGGTTGCAAGCACCATCAGTAGATATATTTTTACCGTTTGTACAGTTTAATGGGATTAATACTAATGTATATACAGCTGAATGGCGGTATGTATTAGATTATGGATTTGTAGGAATGACAATCATTATGGCCATATTAGGGATAGCCTATACATTTTTTTATGAATATGTAAATTCAGATAAAAGTTCCCCTTTTATGATGATGTTTTACGCCATGATGGCTTATCCCCTGTTTTTATCATCTATTGATGAGCGTTTTATGTTGGATCTTCTAGGGACGACCGCAATATATAATTTTACCTTATTGTATATTGTTTCAAAAGTGCTTATAAAGAAAACAGAATTTGATTAAAAAGAATAGAATGATTCTTAGATAATTTGTAAAGTTGGGAAAACTGTATTGAGCTTTTAATATTATAATAATCTCCTATGCATTTATGTATTCTTTATTCAGGGGTAATTTTTCTTTTGTTTAAAGATGGATAAGGTACAATAAGTTTCGCAAAAATAAAAAGAGACATGGCTTGCAGAACTCT
>ERZ779877.347-NODE-347-length-52679-cov-21.727881_pt1 | contig 52679 bp, 30 predicted proteins | sample MGYA00511556_ERZ779877 | MGnify/ENA primary metagenome ERZ779877 (study PRJEB29588, sample SAMEA2159338) | human gut metagenome | biome: human gut; feature: human-associated habitat; material: faeces | place: Denmark | collected 2008/2010 ... | reverse complement strand
GCTGGAATACCGCCCGCAGCCGGCATGCCGCGACGGGCTTAATAACCCGGATTCTGGTATTCGGCACCGTTGCTTATCACGTCGGTGAAGTTCGACGGGATGGGTCGCAGGGCGTAATTCGGGTTGAAGTACTGTCCGAGGTCGGGATGTGTCTCGTTGAGATAGTTGGTGTCGTCGAGCATTCCCGTGCGCTTAAGGTCGTAGAAGCGGCAGTACTCACCGCACAGCTCGCGGCCTCTTTCGTCGATGATGTCACGTATGGTAGGCGTTCCGGTCAGCGGTTTCGCTCCGGCGCGGTTCCTTACCTTATTTATGTATCCTGCCGCGTTGGCGCCACCGTTGAGGTAAAGGTCGGCCTCGGCTGCTATGAGATACACCTCGGCCATGCGCATCATGAACGTAGCGTTGAGGTTGCCGTTACGGCGCTTGCCGGCGTCAACAACGTAGTAATTGCTGCTGTTGTGCTTGTTCAGCGACGGATAGAAGTAACGGTAAAGGTTCTCCTTGCCGTTAAGTGTCATGTTGACCTTACGGTTCTGGTCGTTATACACGTCCTTGTAGTCAACGAGCAGGTAAGGCAGCGAGGCCTTCTGCTCTACAAGCTGGTCGTAGTCGGCGTCTTGCGGCATGACTATCTTGATGGCAAGGTCGCCCACAGAGATTGACTGTCCTACCACGCTGGCGTCTTTTCCGTAGTTGTCCTTGGTGTCGTTGTCCCAAGTAAAGTCCTGGTTAGCGTTCCATTGGGTAGAGAACGAGGCGTGGAATCTCGGGTCGAGAGTGCCGTCGTCCTGTACGAACAGACTCAGAAGGTGCTGCGTAGGCATGAAGATACCCTCCTGACTGCCTTCCCATGTCACGCGCGTTTCCTGGTTGTCTACACGCGCTCCGAACTGACTCAGGCAGCATAAAAACTTCTCGTCATTGCGGTTTGTCTTGTAGTTGCCGTTTGACGAGCCGTGACCGTCGGCGCCGACATACCAGCGGTGCTTCCACAGAGCTTCCTTGTTCTCCCAGTTGTTGGCCTCGTCAAACACCTCGGCGTACGTCGGATACATGTACGCCCCGTACTGCGAGCCGCCGCCTTCGCAGTCTGTTATCAGCGTCTGCGCCGTCTCAAGAGCCTCTTGCAGGTATTCGTCGGTGCCGTATTCGTAGGTCTGCAGACAGGCTTTTGCCAGCATACCGAGGGCAGATTTCTTCGTCGGGGTGCTCGTTGTGGCGTCGTCGCCCTTCTTAAGCCATTGCGCCGCGTATTCAAGGTCTGGTATTATGATCTCGCGGTAGATGGTCATCGGGTCGGTGCGCGTGGGTGCGAAGTCCATCGACTCGGCCGGTTCGGTTATCATCGTAATGCCTCCGAACTGCTCAACGGCGTTAAAGTAGTACACGGCACGCAGGAAACGGGCCTGTGCTATACGGTAGTTGCGGTCTTCGTCATTGTCGAACGGAGCCATGTCGGCAAGCGATATGGCCAGATTGCAGCTGCCAATGCCGTCATAGATACAGTTCCACAAGGTGTTGGTGTACGTCAGGTTGGGTGACGCTCCGGCAAAATACCAGAAGTACTGGGTGTACGACGAATTGATGTTTGCACGGTAAGTCCACAGGTCGGTGTCGCCTTCGGTCAGCTCCATGAAGCCGTCCGTGCCGTACAGTCCACGCTGCATGCCGAAGTAACACTGATTTACTATGCCGTCATATGACTCCACTGAGTTGGCGGCGATGTTCTCCATCGTGAATCCTCCCGGGTTCTCTTCTTCCAGGGAGCATGACGCCAGCCCCATGCTGCCGGCCAGCAGGGCCGACATATATAATAACTTGGTCTTTTTCATAATCTTGAGTTTTATGGTATCAGAGCGTCAGGGCAGACCCTTAGGCTCCTTTACCTTTTTACGTTTTTACTCTTTTACCTTTATATTTAGAATGTAAGGTTCACACCGAATACGAACTGTTTGTATGTCGGGAACGTGTCCGAGCCGCCCATTTCGGGGTCAGTACCGTCCAGCTTGCTCTCCATGCAGAATATCCACGGGTTGTAGGCGGTGAAGTACACGCGGCATTTCTGTATCAGCGCGTGCCTTGTCCATGTCTGCGGAAGAGTGTAGCCTAAGGTTATGTTCTTTATCTTTATGAACGAGCCGTCGTATATTCTGAGGGCCGATATGCCTGTTGTCTGCTCGTCGCCGGTTCCGGGGCGCGGATAATAAGCTCCTTGGTTGTCCTCCGTCCAGTAATCAATGCCCGATATCTGGTTCTGGGTGATGTCGGATTTAGCCGTATATTGACCGAGTAAATCGCTGTAGATGGTCTGTCCGAAACGGCCCATGATGTACACGGTAAGGTCAAAGCCCTTATATGTAAAGGTGTTGTTTAAGCCTAAAATCCAGTTAGGATTCTCGTGGCCGAGTATCTGGCGGTCGTCCTCTCCATACGGATGCACTCCGCCATCGCCGTCCTTGTCGTTCGTCTCAACCTTCACCCAACCCGGCTTAACGCCATAAGCGTCGAGTATTTCCTGCGGAGTGTCGGTGCCCCAGATACCTGCGTACTTATAGTCGTAGATTGAATGGATAGGCTGTCCGACAAAAAGATTCTCGGCAACGAGGTCGCCGTCGGGCAGACTTTCAATCTTCTCCTTGCCCCAGGTGCCCGTAAGCGTAGTGGTCCAGGTGAAGTCCTTTGTCACGATGTTGCGGCTGTTGATGGTGAACTCGAAGCCCCTGTTGCTCGTCTTGGCGATGTTCTCCCAGCTTTGCAGTGGCGAGCCCCAGCCGGTAGCGCCGCTCGTGATGGGCATTGTGCGCTTGAAGAGCAGGCCCCGGGTAACTGTCGTGAAGTAATCTAACGATCCGTCGATGCGTCCTCCGAGTACGGAGAAGTCGAGACCGAAGTTCCAGTTATATGATTTCTCCCATCCGAGAGTAGCGCTTCCGTAAGGATTAGAGTATTGTACGAATGGTACCATATTTCCGCCGATACTTATACCGGCGTTAGGATACTTGTAGGCGTTGGTCTGTGTGGCGTAAGCGCCCACGCCACCTGAGTTACCCGTGATACCGGCTCCTACCCTGAGTTTAAGGTTGTCGAGCCATCCGCTAACGCCTTTCATGAACGGTTCGTCAGAGATACGCCACGCGATGGCTCCCGCGGGGAACGAATCCCACTTCTTGCCCTTGGCGAAGAACGACACGCCGTCCCATCGGTTAGAGAACGTGAAGAGGTAGCGGCCCTTGTAAGAATAGTTGAACCTCAGTGCGTAAGACATCTTCTGGGTCTGCGTGTAAGAGCTTTCGTTTCTGAATCCGGTAGCCGAAATCATGCGCCAGAACGACCATATGTCGAGATCCTGACCCCAACCGTCGCTGATGAGGCTCTCGACCGTGTTCCTCTGCCATGACGAAACGGCGGTAAGCCCGAAGTCGTGGTCCTTGGCTACGGTGATGTTGTACGACAGGATGTTTTCCCAGTTGAAGCTGTAGTTGTCTGTATTCGTTATCTGGGCGCTGGGCGTTCCGGCGTATGTCGGGCGTAAGGCGTTAGCCTGTGCTCCCCAGTACTTGCCCTGTCTTGAATGGCTGAGGTTGGTGTTGAGCTGCGAGCGGAACTTCAGTCCCTTTACGGGAGTAAGCTCAAGGTAGCCTATGGCGTTGACGTACGTCGTCTTGGTCTCGTTGACGTACTGGTTGTCAATAAAGTCGCCTAACGGAGTGTACTGTCCGTCTATGTATTCGTAGTTAAGCTTTCCGTCCTCGTTGTAAGCCTGTCCGAGCGGCATTGAGGTCAGCGATTTGGTAAAGGTGTGGTTCTCGCCGCGGTTGCGCTTGTTGTAGCTGATGTTTGCCGTAAGGCCTATCTTGGCCCACTTGAACAGCTCCTGGTCAAGATTCAGGCGCATGGAGTACTTGTCGCGGACGTCGTTGTCAAGCAGACCTTTGTCGCGGTTGTACACTATTGATGCGTAAATCTTTGTCTTATCCGTGCCGCCCGTTACCGACAGAGAGTATTTCTGCGTGGTGGCGGTGCCGCCCATGGCCTCGTCGGCCCAGTCAATCCACTCGCCGTTGTTGTACGCGTCGATGTAGTATTGGTTACCGTTCATCAGGGCCGAGACGTTGTTAGGATATGAACCGTTCTTGTACGCGTAGGCCTCAGTGTAGTAGTCCGTCCACTCCTGGCCGGTCATGCCGTGCTTGTATTCGGGCGAACCGCTGAAACCGTAGTAAGCGTCGAAGTTGATGTTCACCTTGCCCGTCTGTCCGCGCTTGGTGGTTATGATTACTACGCCGTTGGCTCCGGCCGAACCGTAGATAGCCGTCGACGACGCGTCTTTCAGCACGTCAATGCTCTCGATGTCGTTAGGGTTAAGGTCAGAGTAGTTGCCGGGCAGTCCGTCGACGATAAACAGAGGCTTGTTGTCGCCGTAGATTGAGCGTGAACCGCGCAACAGAATGTTAACATCCTCACCAATTTCGCCACTAGTCTTGGTGATGTCCATACCTGCCACCTTACCTTGCAATGCCTCCATAACGTTCGTTGTAGGCGCAACTACGATGTCCTCGTTCTTCATCGTCGTGACAGCTCCCGTCAAGTCACGCTTCTTTACCGTACCGTAACCTATTACCACCACGTCGTCAAGGCTGGCCACATCGGGCTCCATTGTCACTTTTACGGGAGCCGCTGTAGCCCTTACCGTGGCAGTCTTGTAGCCCACGTAAGTGATTTCGAGTTCGTCGCCGGGCTTGGCGGCTATCGAGAAGTTACCGTCGAGGTCGGTCACGGCTGCCGCCTTGCCGTCCTTGACTTTCACGGTGACGCCTATCATGGGCGCGCCTGTCTCGTCAACAACGTTGCCCTTGACGGTCTGACCCTGCGTTACCGCCTGGGCGGGAACGGAGCTTGCCGGTGCGCTTGCCGCCGAAGTGTACAGCGGAACGCACAGCATGGCAGACAGGCTGACGGCCACTGACGTACGCATCAGGGTCAAGCCTGAACAATGCTTTTTGCTTTTTTTCATGTCCTCAAATCTTTTTGGGTTAAACTTTAGTTACATTCGTGTTACAAAACGGCGGCTTAAAACTTTGCCGGACGGCTAAAATAGCCTTGTATTGCCCCATTTTAATCCACAAAAAGCTTGAAAACAGTAAGACAACATAAGGCTTTAGCTTATAATCAATGATTCTGGATGCAGGATATCTTACGTACTATAGGAAAACGGAATGAAAATGTTATGAATCCAAAAAGCCGCTAATTGGTAGGCAAAAGGCCGTCTTTTGAATTATAAAAGACGGCCTTTTACATTCTAAAAGAGCACATGTAACCGCCCTGATACCTACTTATGGGTATGTTTTTTGCGCAAAAAACTATCTTTTTTGACAAATTTTTGATTTTAACATTCACGACGTTGAAAAAAAAGAAAAAACAATTATATTTGCAAACAAGAACGAAACCTTATATCGACATAACATACACGGAATCACGAACGGTTCCGAACCATATAAAAAGTCTGATAACCAAACTTTACCAGCAACACGGATGAATGTATCAAACGAAGTGTGTACACGCGTATTCTAACTTATTAAAATCAATTACTAACTTATAAGGCAAACAAAAAACAACAGTCAACAGGCGGCATGAGGCATTGTGAAAATGTCACTAAAGCCGCCGTTTTGTAACACGAATGTAACTAAAGTTTAACCTAAAAAAATAACGGACATGAGATTTTTTTATCTTGTACTGAGTTTGTTTTTTACCGGAGCTGTTCTTGAGGGGCAGGCCCAGGAATATGATTATCCTACGGCCACGCAAAACATACCGGCTTTTCCCACGGCCGAGGGCTTCGGCAAGTTTGCCACGGGTGGCCGTGGCGGGCGTGTGGTTACGGTGACTAATCTTGAGGATGACCCCACGACGCCGCCCGTAGGTTCGCTGCGCTGGGCTTTGGCTCAGTATCCTGACGAGCCTATCACCGTGGTGTTTAACTGCTCCGGTTGGATTATCCTCAAGGATGTGCTGCGCGTCACTCGTACCGCCGGCCTCACCATTGCGGGCCAGACGGCGCCGGGCGAGGGTATAACGCTGTATCCCCGCATGTTCAGTATTAACGGGGCGAAGAACATAGTGGTGCGTAACATGCGCTTCCGCACGGGTTCGCACGGTTGGGACGGCTCGGACTTGGTAAAGGATGCCGAGCTTGTTGACCAGGCGTTGTGCGCAGAAAACACTGAGCAGGTAATCTTCGACCATTGTACTTTCGGCTGGTCGGCCGAGGAGATTGTCAACAACCAGTGTTGCCATTTCCATACTTTCCAATACTGTCTGCTTCATGAGGGGCTTTACGACGCCGGCCACCACAAGGGCTCGGCACGCAGTTTCGGATGCCAGTGGGGCGGTTCGCAATCAACTTTCCACCATAACATGCTGGCGCATAACTATTCGCGCAGTCCCCGTTTCCAGGGTGCGAGGGATGATGATTATGTTGTTTACAACGAATTCGTGAACAACGTGAATTATAACTGGGGCAAGGTGAACGCCTGCTACGGCGGTGAGAACAACTCACCGTCAAACCGTTACCAAGGCCACCAGGTGAATTTCGTCAATAATTACTGGAAACCCGGTCCTGCGACAATCAAGGGAAACTCGTCAGGGCGGCACAACTTCATGCGCCCAACGGCCGGCACGAGGATATCTGAATGGTATCTTTCGGGTAACGTTATGGAGGGTATGCCTGAACTGTCAGAGGATAATGTGAAGGGTGTTGAGGTTGACGGCGACGCCTCGAAGGTAAAGTTCGTTGACGAGTTCATCGTTCCCTCGAAGTTCTATCCTGACTACAAGTTCGACGTTACGGCATACACCATGAAGGATAAGCTCGAGAGTGCCGAGGACGCTTACCGGACAGTGTTGGCCAAGGTTGGCACTATCAACCGCGACGCGATAGAGAAGCGTATCATACGCGAGGCCACCGAAGGCACCGCTACGTATGGTGGCAGCTGGCAGAATAACGGCAAGTATGGAATAATTGACGACCAGACTGACGCCGAGATGGTTAAGCAGGAAAACGGTTTCTCGATATTCCCTGACGCTCCGGAGCCTATTTACCGTGATGAGAACTTTGATTCTGACGGCGACGGAATGCCGGATGAGTGGGAGACGGCCAACGGCTTTGACCCCGCCGACGCTTCCGACGGCAATTATATCAACGCCGAGGGCTACACTGCGCTGGAGAAATACCTCGCAAGTCTTATGGGCGAGGAGATCAACGGAGAGTTCGGCACGTCTACGTCGATACGTACCGAGCACGCCGTCAAGTTTGGCATAAGTGTAGAAGGCTCGTCAATCAGGATTGTTAGCGAGGCCGACGTATGCCGTCTGCATATGTTTGACGAGTCAGGCGCATGCCGCCTTGTTTCTCCGTTAAGCCGTGGCGAGAATACGGTTGACATCAGCTTCCTGCCAAAGGGCGTGTATATCGTGTGGGTGACCGACGTTGACGGTTACCGTAACGCCATGAAATTCGTGAAAGGTGCTTAGTCTTAACGGCTCAGCATGCTGGAATAAAAGAAATCAAACATCAAAAAAACATATTCAAGTATGAACAAATCTGTAATCATTACTTTGGCATTCGCGCTTCAGTGCGCCGCCTTCGGCCTTTATCCGGCCGAGATGTCGGCAAGGCCGGGATTGCCAAACCAAAGCGTAAACCAGGCGTCAGGCATAACAGGTACGGTCACTGACGAGAACGGTGAGCCTCTGATAGGCGTGACAGTAAAGGTCAAGGGAACTAAAATCGCCACAGTGACCGACTTCGACGGAAGGTTCACACTCAAGTCAGCAGGTGGCGGTAAGGAACTCGTAGTTACGTACGTAGGCTATTCGGACATGACCGTTTCCATAGGCAATGGCCGTGACATACGGATACAGATGCAGCCTGACGACAAGGTGATGGACGAGGTTGTGGTCATCGGTTACGGTACCGTTAAGCGCCGCGACCTTACGGGTGCGATCTCGTCGGTAAAGGCAGAGGACATCAAGGAGAGCCCTGTGCTCAACGCCATGGAGGGTCTTTCGGGTAAAATCGCCGGTCTCGACATCACGAGAGAGTCGGGACAGGCCGGCGAAGCTCCCAAAATCCTCTTGCGCGGTAACCGTTCGCTCAATGCGGACTGCTCTCCGCTGTACGTAATCGACGGTGTGTCGGGCGGCGATATCACTAATATCAACCCTAACGACATTGCCAGCATAGAGGTGCTTAAGGACGCTTCGTCAACCGCTATTTACGGTTCTGCCGGCGCTAACGGTGTCATCATCGTCACCACCAAGCAAGGCACGAAGGGCAAGGTGCAGGTAGACTTCGACGCTTATATCGGCGTCAATACCATGCCTTCATATCCGTCGACGCTCAGCGGGCAGGACTGGATTAACTTCCTGACCGAAGGTTATGTCGCACGTTACGGCAACGAGCCGGCCGATGTTGACGAGCTGTTCAACTCGGTAGGACTTTCAGTGGGAGCTGTCGAGGCTTACAATAACAACGAATGGATTGACTGGAAGGACGAGATACTGAAAACTGGTATACAGCAGAACTACAATATATCGGTACGCGGCGGTTCGGAAAAGCAGCAGAGTTACATGAGCGCCGGATATTTGCAGGAGAAAGGTCTGTACGCCAATGACCAGGTTGACCTCATAACCTTCCGTGCCGGTACGACGTACAACATCAACAAGATGTTCACCGTAGGTTTCCAGTCGACTCTTTCTTACAAGAACCAGGAGCGACGGAACTCCCGCTTGAACAAGAGTTTAAATGAGATTCCGCTCGGAAAGGTGTATAACGACGACGGAACGCTCAACCAACATCCTATCAGCGACATGAATAGCTACGTCAACATTCTTGCCGACGACCAGGATAAGGCATATCGTGACAACCGTAAATATACGACCATCAATATCGCTCCGTTCGTTGAGTTCAGGCCGTTCAAGGGTCTTTCGTTCAAGTCCTTGTTCAATGCCACCCTTTCGCACAGCCGTCGCGGACTATGGGACGGACTCGATACGTACATGAAACTTACAGGTTCGCAGGAGAACAAGCGCAGCGCGAACTATACGTCATACAACGACTGGAACTACCAGTGGCAGAATGTGCTTAACTATAATTTCCAAATCGGCGATGCCCATGACATCACCCTGACCGGTATTACCGAGTACACCAAGACACAACATGAGGAAGCCCTCGCGCAGAACGAGGAGTTCCAATACGACGACTTCTTGTGGTACAACCTGTCTGCAGGCCTTAAGGCATACGTAACCTCGCAGTATAGGGAGACGGCCAAGATGTCTTACGCCCTCCGTGGCAGCTACAACTACCTTGGACGTTATCTCTTGTCGGCCTCTATACGTTGGGACGGTGCATCTCAGCTTTACAATAAATGGAGCGCTTTCCCGGCCGCTTCGGTAGGATGGCGAATATCTGACGAGCCGTTCATGAAGTTTACCCGCAAGTGGCTCGATAACCTGAAGCTCCGTGTCGGATATGGTGTGACGGGTAACGCGAACATCGATCCTTACGTATCACTTACCGCGGTGACCAATTCTGCAAACACGTTGAACCTCGGAACGGGGCAGGTGCTTAGCTATATCCTTGCCGAGAACGTGGCCAACTACGACCTTACTTGGGAGAAATCATACAACTGGAACGTCGGTCTTGACTTCTCCGTGCTGAACAATCGTATCGACGGATCTATCGAGTGGTACACAACCGACACCAAGGGAGTGCTTTACGACCGTCCGTTGCCTACCGCCCTTGGAGGTTTCAACGCCAAGACACCTTACAAGAAGATGTCTAACATCGCGCGTATCAAGAACACCGGTTGGGAGATTACCATCAACTCGCGCAACATCGAGAAGAAGAACTTTAAGTGGAACACTACGTTTACCTTCGCCATCAACGACGAAAAGCTGAAGAGCATCGACCTCGGCAACAACGTGAGCGTTGACGAGCTGGTGGCCCTCAACCTTTTCCTTGACCATCCGGTAAATACCTATTACGGTTATAAGAAGGTCGGAATATGGCAGCTCGGACAGGAAGACATGGCCGCATGTTTCGGTTCCGAGGTAGGTGACGTACGCCTTGACGTGCCTGGAATGCAGTTTGACCCCAACTATACTTATACCACAACGGAAGAGAGAACCGACGCCAACGGCAACACATACACAGAGACAGTTACCCATAAGGGCGCGTTCTACAAGCCGTCAGAAGACCAGGTGGACGAGAACGGCAACGTAGTGCACACCTATTACACAAAGGAAAACACTTACACCGTAGGCGCTAACGACAAGCAGATACTCGGTTCGCAGACGCCGGACTGGACCATCGGTCTTCACAACTCGTTCGAGTTCTATAACTTCGACTTGTCTTTCATGCTCACCATGCGTTGGGGTCAGATGGTCAACGGCGAGCTTCTGGGATACTGGAGCAACACCAACATTCCCGACTGCTATGACTATTGGACGCCTACCAACCCGACAAACGCCTATCCACGTCCGCACCAAGGCCATAGTATGACCGACGCACAGGAAGAGTCTTTGAGATATGTTGACGGCTCGTTCCTCAAGGTCAAGAACATAACCTTAGGTTACACGCTGCCCAAAAAGTGGATAGAGAAGCTCAACATGTCGCGCTTCCGTATTTACGCTACGATCACAAACCCGTTCATCTGGCGCAAGAGCGACATGCTGAAGGGAATGGATCCTGAGAATAATGCCAACGACGCGTTCCCGCTTTACAAGACAATCGTGTTTGGTATCAACGCCTCATTCTGACAATAAAGCAATAAATAAAAACAGTTAGACGATGAAAAAACTGAAATACATAGTCATGGGACTTGCCGCTACGGCGGTAGCCTCATGCTCGTTGGACGAGACCAATTACTCGACGATAGACACCGAGGTGGCTTACACTTCGTTGACAGGCTACCAAGGCCTTATTAACGCATGTTACGAGAACATCTATTACCTGTACGGAAAGACCGACGGTATAGGCCCCATGGAGATGGGTACCGACTTGTGGAAGATCGGAAGCCGTGACGGCGGCAACGGTGAGCTTACCAATTACAACGGCAACCTTACCACGCAGACCGGCGTGCTGCGTACTTGCTGGAACGCTTTGTACGCCACGATAGGCTACTGCAACACGGCAATCTATTACCAATACCACAGCGACGGATTCACTCCTGACGAGGTTAAGGCGCTGACGGCCGAGGCCAGGTTCCTCCGCGCGTTCTCCAACTTCCACATCGTGGAGCAGTGGGGAGGCGTAGTGCTTGACACTATATCGTTCGCAACGTCGGGCATTGCCACCGAGAATGTGTACCGTTCTTCGGAAGAGGACTTCTACAATATTATTATTGCAGACCTGAAGGTGGCGCAGAGAGACCTGCCGGTTACGCAGGCCGACCGTGGCCGCGCCACCAAGAAGGCGGCCATGGCAATGCTGGCCAAGGCTTATATGCAGCGTACCCGCCTTTACGAAAAGGGCTCTACCGAGTATGTTGCCAACGCCGACTCGGCATGGCAGGTGGCAACCGATCTTATTGATAACGCCTCGACGTATGACTGCGGGCTGTATGCCAGCACGGCAGACTGTAGCGGCAACTCTCTGGCTTGGGACGACGAGAACAACAAGGACAACCAAGAGTTCCTCTTTGTAGAGGCCATTGACGAGAACGGCGGCTACAACCCGGAAGGCTGGAACCGTGGACGTACGCGCCAATACTACATGATGAGCATATCGTCGCAGGCTCAGAACTTCGGCGTGGCATCCTCCGGCATACGCTACGGCCGTGACAACGCTAAGGTTTGGTCGCCTACGTACTACCTGCTGCACGAATGCTTCGAGCCGAAAATGCAAAAGAGCGAGACCAACGAGGAGCTGGTCAACCTGGCAAAGAACCCTAACGACCGTACGGCCGACACCCGTTTCGAGGACGCTTTCTATTATAAGTACTATGCTTCGTCAACGGCAATTATCACCGACGAGGTTGCTTTGCACTACAAGAAGGATATCACAGACCCTGCTATAAACAATCCGATCAAGCGCAGGATAACCAACGGAGCCGTTGCAGGCTCGCAATACGACCAGCTTTTCCCTGGAGCGAACATCTATGCAACGGGTATGTTGGCTTCGCAGAACCTCGAGCGTGAGGACGTGCCCGACGCTCTCGGCTGCTACACTCCTAACTGGGAGCTCGACGCCGACAAGACTTCAAGGAACAAGCGCCTGTGTCTCGGCATTACCGACTATTTCAACACTAAGCCCGACAGCCTCGGCATGGAGCCTTCGCACACGTATTTCCGCAACACGTTCCCGTCGTTCAAGAAGTACAGCTGCTTCAAGTACGCTTACACCAACCAATATGTCATGATGGACATTCCGATCATCCGTCTTACCGACATTTACCTTATCGCCGCTGAGGCAGCCATAGCAAAGGGCACGCCGGGCGACGGACTGAAGTATCTTAACGCCGTGCGCCAGCACGCAGCGGTGGCAGGCGACGCGGCTGAGATGACTGTCGGAGCTGACTGTATGACCATAGAGTATCTTCTCAAGGAGCGTGCGCGCGAGCTGTGCGGCGAGCAGTGGCGCTGGTATGACCTCAAGCGCACCGGATTCCTCACGTCGGAATACCTTACGCAGAAGGGCATGAACCCATACATTTCGTTCGACTATCCGAAGAATCTCGTGCGTCCGATACCGCAGGAGTTCCTCGACCAGATAGCCAATGCCGACGAGTTCGGCACTAACGGATATTGATTATATTCGGATAGGTAAGGAGGACGGGGCAGGGGGAATACCTCAATACATGTGGATATGCTGCGAAAATAAGCGTGGGTGCCGGTATTCCCGCCCCGCTCCATGCCCTCCACAGCCTTTGGATATGATAATACAACCTTTTATTTATTAACATTTTAAACATTTTAAAGACATGAAAAAGTTATTACTCTCAGCTGCTCTGCTTATGGGCGCAATGTCAATGTCGGCACAGATATTGACCGAAGTCGAGGAAGGCACTTACGCCATTACCTCTACGTTGGAAGAACTCCAGGCTGCTTACGACGAAAGCCACTTCTCGCAACTTGGTACTTCAGGTGTCAACTTTGAAGACGGTGAGGTTATCCTCGACAATGAAGACCTGACCATCTATAGCGTCAAGACCAGCTACTTCTGGATTACCGGCGGTAAACTCGGTGACATCCAAAAGGATTTCCCCAGCTATACTGGTTACGTTAACCTCGGTTCCAACCTCTCAGACCGTGACTGGACGAAGACACCTCCTACCGTATTCTTCTTGACCGACTGCTGGCAAGAGTGGCAGTCAATCCTCAAGGTTGTTCCTAAGAAGAACGGTACGCTTAGCTTCGGCGTTTACGCTGGTGACAACTCACGTACTATCGGTATCTTCAACGAGGCTACTGAGGCAGACTATGCCGACAACTACTTCGGCGAGTTCAAGGGTATTACCGACTTCCGCAACGACGGTGAGAACGGAACTGTCAAGAACGCGCCCGCTTACGTAGAGGCAACTGTCGAGGCTGGCCGTATCTATGGTTTGCTGGGTGGTGGAGCAAAAAACCTCTGCCTGCACCAGATTAAGTTCATACCCAGCACTGGTACAGGTATCGAGAACATCGAGTCTACCGAGGGCGAGAAGACCGTTGAGGCTTACTATACGATTGACGGAGCGCGCGTTAACGAGCCGGTTAAGGGCATTTACATCGTTAAGTACAGCGACGGAACAGCTAAGAAGATCGTAAAATAATATCTGCCTCATAACGGCTTGGTACTCAGTGAATTACAAAAGGCCGTCTTTTGGCGTGCAAAAGACGGCCTTTTACATTCTGAAAGATGGCCTTTCGCGTCGCGATTGGTGGCCTTCCGATATTCATCTGAAGTTCTGCGTGCCGTTTTTATGTGCCTTAGGGGCGTCGAATGCGTCTGATTATGCTTAACCGCTGGTGTAGAGAAGCGGAACCTGCGGTTACCGCAAAGTCTGGCATCGGCCTCGAAGAGGTCGAATAGTAAGTTGTCGTCGGACCACTTCGAGCCCAATTCATAAGTGCATGTATTACAGCGGGTAGCGTTCGCTACGCTCACTACACCTGCGGTTAAGCATAGTTCGACCTCTTTGAGGCTGTGAAAACCTGACTTATATGTCTTACGCAGAATTGGAAGTTGCCGTTAATTAAATGTTGACTTACCACCTTTTGCGGAGTACCATACTATAAACCAAAACCGTAAACGACTATGAAAATATTTACTACTGTTTATTTTGTTAAATCTGTTGCGGCCGTACTGTTGCTCTTGCCGTTGTCGGTAGGGGCGCAGACGGCCTTTATGAGGGTCGTGTCGGCAGACGGCACGGGCGATTACTCTACCGTGCAGGCCGCCGTTGACGCCGCGCCCAAGGACGGGACACGCACTCTCGTGTTCATCCGTGACGGCTTTTATAAGGAGCAGGTAACCATCCCGCCCGGCGCCGTAATATCGCTTATAGGCGAAAGCCGCGACGGAACGGTTATCTCGCACGACCTTTCGCATACCATGGGGTATGAGGATGCATCCGAGACTTCGACAATATACGTTGACGGAAACGATTTCTACGGCGACAACTTTACAACCCAGAACACCGTCGGACCGAACGGCGGGCAGGCCGAATGCTTTACCGTCGCTTCCGACAAGGCTACCCTGCGCCACGTCAACCTGAAGGCAAACCAGGACGGAGTGCGCTTCTTCACCAACTCGCGCAGCTACCTGAAGGACTGCTACATCGAGGGAACCGTCGACTATATTTACGACAGCGGCATAGCGTTCATCGACGACTGCGTCATCAAGCAGCTGCGCGGCGGCTACATCGTTGCCCCCGGCAACTGTTTCGCCACCGTGCCACGCAACGTTTCGAGAAAGCTTACGGGGCAGTCACGCCTGTGGGGCCTCGGTCTGTTCATCCGCCGATGCCGCCTCATCTACGACGGCGACGCCATGCAGGAAAACTCATCTTACCTCGGCCGTAACTGGGGAAAGACCACTTGCGCGGCGTATTTCCTCAACTGCTATATGGACAGCCACATACGCCCCGAGGGCTGGCAGAAGATGAGCGATACGCAAAGCATTTACCTGGGCGAGTACGGCAGCATGGACATGGACGGCAATCCGCTCGACCTTTCAGGCCGCGTGACTTGGGCGATGACCGAAGACCCCGACCACATGTCGCCCTCGCAGTACATCGACCAGAAGGTGGTAGACAACCTGTTCGGCATGGATTACGTCTTCAACCTTGCCGACGAGCAGCTTGACGGACGCCTCGGCGCCTTCAATCCGCTGCCACTCATAGAGCCCGCCGCTACTCCGTCGGCATTCACCGCGCAGGAAGGGCAACTCTTATGGACGGCAGTTGACGGGGCCGCGGGTTATGTCATCTACAAGAATGGCGCATATCTTGCCAACCTTACCGAGACTACATATACCGATCCCGACGCTACTTCTTCCGACCGTTACACCCTGCGCACGGTAAGCGCGACGGGCTGTCTGGGCGACGAAGTAAACAGTACGTCCACCGGAATAAGCAATGTCGAAGTATCGGACGTAGAGATACACACCACCCGTTACGGCATTTACTGGAACGTACAGGCTGATGCCACGCTGTATTCGCTCAGCGGCAAGGTGGTGGCAAACCGTAAGGGCATGAGCATGGAGTGGGGCAACGTGCCCAAGGGAGTGTACATCCTTAGTCTTGTGACGTCCGACGGCGAGAGGATAACCCGCAAGGTGGCGAAGAAGGTGTAATCATTCATGCCTCCGTTGCTTATAATCAGACAATTCATATTTATGGTTCATCCGCAGTTCTGTTGGATAAAGATAAGATGCTGATATTCAAGTATTTGTATTATCTTGTATGCTCATAAGTCCCTGATAATCAGTACCTGTATATTGATTAAATTGAAATTTAGGGCTATAAAACTATCCGGCTTATCCATACTTCAAATTATATAACAAAACTATTGATTTTTAATCTTTTAAAAGAAAAACTCGATGTGCTCAATTTTATGTTGCTGAAAGGCCATCCAACAAAACTGCGGAAGAACCATATTTATTGTTTCAAAATCTAATTAATTATCATGAAAGCATTGTTTTTGACAGTTGCGCTTGCGATGGCCTGCCTTACGGAGGCCGTGGCGCAGGATGACGTAAGGGGAACAACGGTTACCGAAGGCTTCGCTTACCCTACGGTGACGCAGAATATACCCGCTTTCCCCTCTGCAGTGGGGTTTGGCAAATATACAACGGGTGGCCGCGGGGGTCACGTTGTGAGGGTAACCAACCTTGAGGACGACCCCGACAATCCGCCAGTAGGCTCGCTACGCTGGGCCGTCAACCAGTATCCAGGCGAGCTGGTAACCGTCGTTTTCGACGTGTCGGGCTGGATTTACCTTAAGGATATACTTCGCATACGCCACAAGGGCGGCCTTACCATAGCAGGACAGACCGCTCCCGGCGAGGGCATTACGCTCTATCCGCGCGGTATAAGTTTCAATTCGGCTGGCGACGAGAACGTCAATGCCATCGTGCGTAACATCAGGGTACGCTGCGGAAGCCGTGCATGGGACGGTACGATGCTCGATGTGGAGAATCCGGAGCAGGCCCTTGGTACGGAGAACGCCTACAACCTGATTATCGACCATTGCGTGTTCGGCTGGTCGGGCGAGGAGCTTTGCACCAACAGTGCCTCCTTCTTCCAGACCTATTCGTATAATATCTTCCACGAAGGACTGTACGATGCCGGTCATAAGAAAGGTGCCCGCGGCTACGGTGTGTGCTGGGGCGGCGGCGCGAGCACGTTCACTCATAACCTGCTTGCCCACAACCTGCGCCGCTCTCCGCGCTTTGCCGCCAGCGTAGACTACGATTTCTTGACATACTTTGAGTTTGTAAACAACGTCAACTACAATAATTGCGGCTCCGGATTGGGTTGCTACGGTGGCGACAACAAGGGCACTTCACCCCGTTACAGCGGCTATCTGGCCAACGTGATGAACAACTATTGGCGCGGCGGACCTGCTACGGCTACCGTCCAGGCGTCAAAACTGCTCTTCGCATCGCTCGGCGGTGGCCAAGAGTCTTCTTATTTCCATCTTTCTGGCAACAAGCTTGACAGACGCGACGATTTCACCTCCGACAATACGCTTTGTGTCGAGAAAGACGAGTTGGTACATCTTTGGGACACTCCGCTTGTGCCCGAGAAATTCTACACTAAGGACTGGTCGTTCGACATTAACGCCTATACCTTATTAAATAATCTGCAGACTGCCGACGAAGCTCTTGAGGATGTGTTGGCCAAGGCGGGATGTGTCGTGCGCGACGAGATAGAGAAACGCATCATTGAGGAGACCCGCACTCAGACCGCTACGTACGGAGGCAGCTGGAATAACCGTGGCATTTACGGCATAATAGATGACCCGATTGATGCCGAGATGGTGTTAAACGACGACGGAACGACCTATTGCCGTACTGCGCTTCCGAGCGAAAGCCGCCCCGAAGGGTGGGATACCGACGGCGATGGAATGCCCGATGAGTGGGAGACAGCCAACGGTTTCGACCCCGCCGACGGTTCTGACGGCAACCATATCAATGCTGAGGGCTACACGGCGCTGGAGAAATACCTCGCAAGTCTTATGGGCGAGGAGATTAACGGAGAGTTCGGCACGTCCACTTCGATACGCACCGAGCATGCCGTTAAGTTCGATATAAGTGTAGAAGGTTCTGTAATCAAGGTGACGAGCGAGGCCGACGTATGCGGAATGCATGTGTTTGACGACATGGGCAGGTGCCGTCTTACGTCAGCTTTGACCCGCGGCGAGAACACTATTGACGCCAGCACGTTAGGCAAGGGCGTGTTCATCGTGTGGGTGACCGACAAAGACGGTTACCGCAACGCAAAGAAAGTGATGTTAAACAAATAGTATAACCTAAAACGAAAAGACATGAAAAAATCTTTATTCACGGCAGCATTGCTGCTTACGGCGTGGTCATACGCCGGGGCGAGCGTCAATACTGACGCCGCAAAAGACAACTACACGGAAACCCAGTGGGAACATTACGCTGCGGCGGAGTTTGCCGGTGGTACGGGAACTAAAGACGATCCCTACCTTATCGCAACTCCGGAGCAGTTCGCAAAGCTGGCAGTCGAGATAGAGAACCTGGCTGCCGACGACAACAACTGGGACAATATGTACACCGACGGAGTGTATTTCCTCCAGACTGCCGACCTCGTTTTCAACAATGACGTCATGGGCAAGACTTCGTGGGATGAGTACGGAGACCAGAGCGGCATTGATGCTACAGGATTGAGGACATTCGGCGGCATAGGCTATCAGGCTGGAGAGTATGACTATCAGCGTTTCTCGGGTTACTATGACGGTGGAGGCCATTCTATCAAAGGTGTCTACCTGAAAGGCGAGAAGTCGTCTACAGGACTGTTCAACTTTACCGAAGGTGGCGAGATAAAGAACCTCGTCGTAGAGGATACGTATATGTCGGGTAACGCCAACGTAGGCCTTATCGTCGGCACGGCCGACGGAACCACCGTCATCAACTGCCAGACGAGCGGCACTATCTATTGCGGCGGCTCTTACCATGCAGGATTAGTAGGTACGCTTACCGGAGGCGGCAAGGTGCTTAACTGCGTTACGTATGCGTGGACATGGGGAAAGAACAACATCGCGGGCCTTGTAGGTTCTGGCCGCAACACCTCGCTTATCCAGAACTGCTACTTCGGCGGATGGCTCGGAGGCGTAGGCTCTAACCTGGCTTCATTCAAGTGGTGGGGCGCTGTGTGTCCTGAACTGGGCAAGTCTGAGCTTACCACGACCATACCTGACCCCGAAGACCTGACTGGCGAGGGCGTTATAACGATATGCGAGAACCCCAGCAAGGCTGTAGACTGCTTCTGGACTGACACCTGCACCGTGCGCCACAAGAGGCTGAACCCGATAAAATGGCTGCCCGCCGAGGCTTACAACGAGAAGTCAAACTGCGACTACGGCGTGTTCGAGAACTGCAAGAAAGTTGCCTTGGCTGAAGTTTCAACCATAGTTGACGAACTGAACAAGAAAGCCCAGGAAATCGACGGCGCATGCCAGTGGGAAGTAGGAGAGGACGGTCTGCCGTCACTTGTGTTCGAAACGAGCACCGGCATAGGCTCGATTACGGTTGAAGAAGACGCCGACGGAGTGTATGACGTGTTCGACGTGACCGGAAAGCTCGTCATGAAGGGCGCCCGCGGCACGGCTGACCTTGACCGTCTGGCCCGTGGCGTGTACATCATGAACGGCAAGAAATACGTGATTAAATAACGTACTGATATCCAATGAGTTATAAGAGGCCGTCTTTTGGTCTGCAAAAGACGGCCTCTTAGCGTGCGGAAGGTGGCCTTTTGGAAGCTAAAAGGCCACCTTTTATAAAACATATCATAACATGGAAAACATAAGGATTTCATTGCTTGCGGCGGCAATGGCTCTGCCGCTGTGTGCCGCTGCCCAGCATGGGCTTGCGGGATTTGCCACGTATGCCGACTTCGGACTTGACGGAACGACGGGCGGAGGGGACGGACAGGTGGTAAGGGTGAGCACCCGCGCCGAGCTTGAACGCTACGCCAGAGGCTCCGAGCCGTACGTAATAATAATTGAAAACGACCTTGAAGGCGGTGGGCTTAACGACCAGAAGGACTACGTGTCGATAGGCAGCAACAAGACGATAGTGGGCGCCGGCGACGGAGTGACGCTTAACGGTCTCGGCTTCGACGCCAACGGCCAGAGCAACATCATTGTGCGCAACCTGGCGGTAAGGAAGGCCAAGCCCGACGGAATGGCTTTCCGCGACTGCCACCACGTGTGGATTGACCACTGCGACCTGTCCGAATGCGACGACGGAGCGCTCGACTTCACCATCGGCTCGAGCTACATGACGGTGTCGTGGACGAGATTCCACGACCACGACAAGGTGTCGGTGTGCAACTCTGGCACGCAACACTACGAGGATTACGGCCGCCAGCGCGTGACGTACCACCACTGCCGCTTCGAGAACACCACGCAGCGCAACCCGCGGATAGGCTACGGTCTGGGGCACGTCTTCAACAACTATTACACCCGCAACAGCTCGTATTGCGTGGGATACCATACGCGCGCCAAGGTGATAGTTGAGAACTGTTACTTCGAGAACACCAATACGCCATTTGAACAGATGTATTCCGACGACCCCATGACGGCCAGTTATGCCGACGTTCTGTCGCTCGGCAACAAGTTTACGGGCGTAAACGGCAACACCAAGGATACGGGCACGGGGTTCGATACGGACATGTATTACGACTATAAGTTCGCGCTTGACGACGTTGCCGACGTGCCCGGGCTTGACGGGAAGGTAGGCCCCGTGGCAGGAATAGAGGACGCCCCGGTGCCGTTTCCCGGCGACGGAGCTATAGGAATAGACGCCGGCGTGACGCCATGGTGTGGCAATACGGCTTCAGCCGATACTTACCGCTACTTCATCGGAACGACGGAGGACGGCATGGCCGAGCTTGACGCCGCCACATTTGACATGCAACCCGGCACCACCTATTACTGGAAGGCCGTGGGCACGACCGCTGACGGCACCGCTATGGAGAGCGAGACATTCCGCTTTACCACGGCGCAGGCCAAGCCCACATGGCCCGTGCCGGCCGACGGCGAGCTGCATGCCGAGCTGCGTGAGGTGGCGCAGGAGCGTGCCGCGTGCGTTCCCGCAAGCCTGCGTTGGCACCGCGCCTTCGGCACGGAATATTATAAGGTGTATCTGAGTGACGACGAGCAGATTGACGAGAGCGACCTTATCGGCGAGACTGAGGCCACTGAGATAAGGCCCGAAGCGCTGAAGTACGGCACGAAATACTACTGGAGGGTTGACGCTGTGGCTGCCGACGGCACCGTCACCACGGGCGACGTGTGGAGCTTCGGGTCAGACATCAGGCTCGTGACCGAGGGCCGTACCGAGATGGAGCACGCCGTGCTGTCTGGCCGTGTGTTCAAGGAGGTTGAGAACGGGGTGTACTTCAAGGCATCGAACGACACCGTAACGGTAGGCGAAGCCGGGCCGGGCTGTATGACGGTAACGTGGAACGGCATGCCCGCGGCATACGACATAACGACCACTTACTTCGACGAGAACGACGGACAGGGCTGGTACGGGCTGAGTGTCAACGACGAACGGATAGACCAATGGACGGCATCGGCCAATAACGAGAGACTGATGAAGCACCTGACCAAGGACGTGGCGCTGAATCCCGGTGATGAAATAAGGATAGACTTCTACACCGACAACAAGATGATGAACCGCACCGACTGCATCGACATAGCCGAGGCGGACGGAGCGTCGGGCATTACGGAGACTGCTGCCGGCGACAGGCGTGAACCTGGACGGATATATACGGTCGACGGAATATATGTCGGGCGTGACATTAACCAGCTGACAAAGGGCGTTTATATCATTGACGGAAAGAAGTTCGTCAAAAGGTAACGAACGGACTTTAAGCGCACGGCCATGCGCCGTTTAGTTTTTTTATCTACTATTTCTTGTTTCCTGACTTATTATTTATTAATTTTGCAGACTTGCAAAACATGTCCGTAAAACAATGGCGGACAAGTCAGGAAACGAGAAATGGATACAGTTAACAACAATAATAATGAGTTCGTAAGGCAGGTGGCCGAGCAGAAATACGAGTTCGGCTTTACTACCGACGTGCATACGGACATAATCGACGTAGGACTTAACGAGGACGTGGTGCGTCTCATCTCGGCAAAGAAAGGTGAGCCGGAGTGGCTGCTCGACTTCCGCCTTAAGGCCTTCAACTACTGGAAGACGCAGGAGCAGCCCACGTGGGGGCACGTTCATGTGCCCGACATCGACTATCAGGCGATATCCTACTATGCCGACCCTATGGCCAAGAAGAAGGACGAGGGCAAGAAGGAGATTGACCCTGAGCTGATGAAAACGTTTGACAAGCTGGGCATTCCGCTCGAGGAACGCCTCGCGCTGAGCGGTCAGACGGCCGTCGACGCGATAATGGACTCGGTGTCGGTGAAGACTACTTATAAGGAGAAACTGGCCGAGAAGGGTATCATATTCTGCTCGATAGGCGACGCGGTGAAGCAGCATCCCGACCTTGTGCGTGAGTATTTGGGCAGTGTTGTGCCGTACCGTGACAATTTCTTCGCCGCGCTTAACAGCGCCGTTTTCAGCGACGGCTCGTTCGTCTACATACCCAAGGGCGTGCGTAGTCCGATGGAGCTCAGTTCGTATTTCCGCATAAACGCGAGGAATACGGGGCAGTTCGAGCGTACGCTCATCATCGCCGAGGACGACAGCTACGTGTCTTACCTTGAAGGATGCACCGCTCCGATGCGCGACGAGAACCAGCTTCATGCCGCCATCGTCGAGATAATAGTGAAAGACAACGCCGAAGTGAAATACTCAACGGTGCAGAACTGGTATCCCGGCGACGAGCACGGGCGAGGCGGTGTGCTGAATCTCGTGACCAAACGCGGCGACCTGCGGGGCAATAACTCGAAGCTCTCGTGGACGCAGGTAGAGACGGGGTCGGCAATAACATGGAAGTATCCGTCGTGCATATTGCGCGGAGACAACTCGGTGGCGGAGTTTTATTCCGTGGCAGTGACCAACAATTATCAGGAAGCTGACACCGGAACGAAGATGATTCACTTGGGAAAGAACACCAAGAGTACCATCATAAGCAAGGGTATCAGCGCTGGACATAGCCAGAACTCGTACCGAGGACTTGTGCGTGTGGCGGCAAACGCTGACGGCGCGCGCAACTATTCGTCGTGCGACTCGCTGCTGCTGGGCAGCGAATGCGGCGCCCACACGTTCCCGTATATGGACATACACAACGATACGGCGATAGTGGAGCATGAGGCAACGACCAGCAAAATCAGCGAAGACCAGCTGTTCTACTGCAACCAGCGCGGCATTCCTACGGAGCAGGCTGTCGGCCTTATCGTCAACGGTTACGCCAAGGAAGTGCTCAACAAGCTGCCGATGGAGTTCGCCGTTGAGGCCCAGAAGCTGCTTAGCGTGTCGTTGGAAGGCACAGTGGGATAGTAATTCAAATTAAAAATTAAGAATTAAAAATTAAGAATTGGCGGGGTAGTGCCGTAGGGGTTTATCGGTTCATTAACGATATATATAAAAAATGTTGTTATGATGAATACAAGACCTTTGATTGTTTTAGTCTTGCTGCTTTGTCTGTCAAGACCTGTGGCAAACGCTCAGGACGATGACTCGCGGCGATGGGCAATAGATTTCAGGCTCAGTCCTGTAAAGCCGGTCGTAACGCTCAATGAAACTCCTGACAAGTATTACGACCCGATAAAGACTGGAGGCGGTCCTAACTTCTCGGCTCACATAGAGTATTTCATTCCGCAGACAGGCTTCTCTGTTGTCGGCGGCTATGACCACGAAGTGATGGATTTCTACTCAGGCGACGTGTCGGCCGATCTGTCGCAGATTATGCTTGGCGGACGCTGGTATTTCCTGTCAAAGTCATGCGCGCTGCAGCCTTATCTCGGCGTAAGCACCTTCTGGAACGTTGCCGGGCGCAAGGATGCAGGCACAATGAGCATGTCGGGAATGTATGGCAGCTATGAGCGCAAGTACAGCGTGAGCAGCCCCGTGCTGAGTGTGGCGCCGGTGGTGGGTCTCGACATATATCTGTTTTCGTGTGTGGCTCTTGAGGTCGATTATGGCTTCCGCATGGCTGTCGACGGACACACATCGTCGCAGACGACATACAGAAAGGACGCAACACCCTATGCAATGCGCTCGCCGATGCACCGCCACGCGCTGTCAGTGGGACTGAAAGTTACGTTCCCGTTCAAGTTTACAAACAGTGATGTCACCGGACTGCTGGACTCTCTGCTGACATATCTATATCTGAAATAAACAATCACGGCAGGCGAAAGCCGTAAGGCCGGAATAAATTATAAGCAAGAATTATGTTAGAAATAAAAGACTTACACGCCAAGATTGGCGACAAGGAAATATTGAAGGGCATCAACCTCACCATAAAGGACGGTGAGACACATGCCATAATGGGACCTAACGGCTCGGGCAAGAGTACATTGAGCGCCGTGCTGGTTGGCAATCCGCTGTATGAGGTTACGTCAGGCTCGATAACCTTCAACGGCAAGAACTTGCTCGAGATGAAGCCTGAGGACAGAGCACACGAAGGACTTTTCCTTTCGTTCCAGTATCCCGTGGAGATTCCTGGCGTGTCGATGACCAACTTCATGCGTGCCGCAATAAACGAGAAACGCAAGTATGAGGGCAAGGAGCCGCTCAACGCAGCCGACTTCCTGAAGCTGATGCGTGAGAAGAGAAAGATTGTTGAGCTTGACAGCAAGCTGTCCAACCGCTCTGTGAACGAAGGTTTCAGCGGCGGCGAGAAGAAGCGTAACGAGATTTTCCAGATGGCAATGCTCGAGCCAAAGCTCAGTATCCTGGACGAGACTGACTCTGGCCTCGACGTTGACGCGCTGCGCATTGTTGCCGAAGGCGTCAACAAGTTGCGCACACCGGAGTCGAGCTGTATCGTCATCACTCACTATGAGCGCCTGCTCGACATCATCAAGCCCGACATCGTTCACGTGCTATACAAGGGACGCATCGTAAAGACTGCCGGTCCGGAGCTGTCGAAGGAAATCGAGACCCGCGGCTATGACTGGATAAAAGAGGAAGTTGACGGCATTTAAGTAGTAAGGAGAGGAGAAGTAAAGGAGTAAGTAGATTTACATCACGGCTAAGTATATTGGTCTTATTCGGCTCATTTGCCTTATTTGTCAGATAGTCATTTGCTTTTAACTCCTTTAACTTCCTTAACTCCTTTAACTTCTAAAAATAAACAGAATGCAAAGTGAAAAACAATATATCGACCTCTACGGACAGTGCCGCGACATGCTGATGGGGCACAGCGCGGCGCCGATGAATGCTGTGCGTGACGCCGCTTTTGACGACTTCAAGCGTCTCGGCTTCCCCACGAAGAAGGTTGAACGATACAAATACACGGACATCCCGGCGCTGTTTGAGCCTGACTACGGGCTTAACCTGAACCGTCTGGAGATTCCGGTAGACCCGTATGAGGCGTTCCGTTGCGACGTTCCGAACCTCAGTACGTCGCTGTATTTTGTCCTTAATGACGGTTTTTACGATAAAGCCCTGCCTAAAGGACATCTTCTTCCGGACGGTGTTGTTGTATGTTCGTTGGCTAAATACGCCGCTGAACATCCCGACTTTGTGGCTAAGTATTATGCCAAGCTGGCCAAAACGTCTGATGACGGCATAACGGCTCTCAACACAATGCTGGCCGAGGACGGACTGCTTGTCTACGTGCCGAAGGGTGTTGTGGTGGATAGAGCAGTGCAGGTAATCAATATCCTGCGGTCGGATGTCGACCTGATGGTCAACCGCCGTGTGCTCATTGTTGTCGAGAAGAATGCCCAGATCAAGCTGCTCTTCTGCGACCATGCCGCCGACGACCGCCGTTTTCTTGCCACACAGGTAATAGAGGCGTATGTCGGCGACAACGCTTCGCTTGATCTTTACTGTCTGGAGGAAACCCACGTGAAGAACGTTCGTGTGAGCAATGTGTTCATCGAGCAGCAAAGGGACAGTCGTGTGAGCCACAACGTGATAACGTTGCATAATGGAATAACGCGCAACCGCACCGACCTTGTGTTCGCAGGGGAGGGCGCCGAGTGCGACCTTTACGGTTGCGTGATAGCCGACAAGCACCAGCACGTTGACAACAATACGCTCATTGACCATCGTGTAGGCCATTGTACAAGCCGCGAATTGTACAAATACGTGCTCGACGGCAACGCCGTGGGCGCTTTCGCAGGCCGTGTGCTGGTGCGCCACGGGGCTCAGAAGACGGTGTCGCAGGAGACCAACCAGAATCTTTGCGCCACAAAGGAAGCACGCATGTACACCCAGCCAATGCTCGAAATTTACGCTGACGACGTTAAGTGCGCACACGGAAGCACCGTCGGCCAGCTCAATGACGCCGCCTTGTTCTACATGCGTCAGCGTGGTATATCCGAGCGTGAAGCCAAGCTTCTGCTTGAATTCGCGTTCGTAAACGAGGTTATCGACGGCATAAAACTTGACCCCCTGCGCGACCGTCTGCACTATCTCGTTGAAAAACGGTTCCGTGGTGAGCTGAACAAATGCGAGGGATGCAAACTTTGTAGATGATATTTCTTGTAGTTAAGAGTAGTTAAAGTAGTTATCGCTCGTTTCACTCGCTGGTAGTTAAAGTCATTACCTTTGATTTTGAAACTTGTGATATGAGGTGAAAAATAAGCAAATCTATTGACTTTAACTACTCTAACTACTACTAACTACTTTAACTACTGTTTATTTTATGCTCGATATCAACACTATCCGTAACGACTTTCCGATACTCTCGCGCACGGTTTACGACCGTCCGCTGGTATATCTTGACAATGCCGCGACGACCCAGAAGCCGCGCCAGGTGGTAGAAGCCATAACCGATGAGTACTATAACGTGAACGCAAACGTACACCGCGGTGTGCACTATCTGTCGCAACAGGCTACCGATTTGCATGAAGAAGCACGTGAGAAGGTACGTAAGTTTATCAACGCAAAGTCGACAAGCGAGATAATATTCACCCGTGGCACCACCGAGAGTCTTAATCTCGTAGCTTCTTCTTTTTGTGATGAATTCATGCAAGAGGGCGACGAAGTGATTGTGTCTGTAATGGAACACCACTCCAATATCGTGCCCTGGCAGCTTCAGGCGGCCAAGAAAGGCATTTCGATACGCGTCATTCCGATGACAGACGAGGGCGAGCTTATGCTCGACGAATATGAGAAACTGTTTACCGAGAGGACAAAAATCGTGAGCGTGACCCACGTCAGCAACGTGCTCGGTACGGTCAATCCGGTGGAAGAGATAATACGTATCGCTCATGAACATGGCGTGCCCGTGCTGGTTGACGGTGCCCAAAGCACGCCCCACTTCGCCGTTGACGTGCAGGCAATGGACTGCGACTTCTTCGCGTTCAGTGGTCACAAGATGTACGGACCTACCGGTATCGGTGTGCTGTATGGCAAGGAAGACTGGCTCGACCGCCTGCCGCCGTACCAGGGTGGGGGAGAGATGATTGAGAGTGTGAGCTTCGAGAAGACAGTTTTCGAGCGTCTTCCGTTCAAGTTTGAGGCAGGAACACCCGATTATGTTGCCACTCATGGGCTGGCAAAAGCCATTGATTATATATCTGCCATAGGCATGGATAACATCCAAAGGCATGAAGAGGAGCTTACGAAGTATGCCATGCAGCGCCTTTCGGAGGTGGACGGCATACGTATCTTCGGGCGTTCGCCACGCAAGGATGCCGTCGTGTCGTTCCTTGTCGGCGATATCCACCATCTTGACATGGGCACACTGCTCGACCGTCTCGGCATAGCCGTGCGTACGGGCCACCATTGCGCCCAGCCCCTGATGATACGTCTCGGCATACAAGGTACCGTCCGTGCCTCGTTTGCCCTGTACAATACGAAAGAGGAAATTGACGTATTGACGGAGGGAATAAAGTGGGTTAGCCGGATGTTCTGATTTTAATTAAGAGTTAAGAATTAAGAGTTAAGAAAAACAGCCTTGCTGTTTGCGTGGCATACTTTCTTAATTCTTAATTCTTAACTCTTAATTTTCTAAGCGCTATTACGAACCAGGCGCATGCTATGAACCTTATTATTATATGGTAGTCAACGGGCATAACGGTGGCGAAAAACGCCAGTTGGGCTTCCGTCATTGCCTTTGCGCGTTCAGGTCCGACTTCTTCTTCAAGTACGTATGAATAGTATTTGCGGAGCAATTCGTTAGGAAGTGCCAGCAGTGCGCGTGTTTTCCTTATTATAAGGGCACACTTCTTTATCGTTTCTCCGCCTGCGGTCAATGTCATTTGCTTTTCCATATCGTTATCGGTTTAATTGTTATTTCTGAGTGCAAAATAAATTCTTATTTGTGCACAATAAGTTCACTGTGCTCTCGTTTTTAGTTAAAGAAAGATAAAACAATAGTCAGTCAATGCTTAAAAGCCATTTTAACAAGGGTCTTGTTGAGGCCGGTTGCGACGAGGCCGGCCGTGGTTGTCTTGCCGGCAGCGTGTTCGCCGCGGCGGTGATATTGCCCGAGGACTATGTCAACGAGGGCCTTAACGACTCGAAAAAGCTAACACCCATGCGCCGTTACGAGTTGCGCGACGAGATTGAGCGCGACGCACTGGCGTGGGCCGTAGGCGTAGTTACGCCGGAAGAGATAGACAAGATAAACATACTTAACGCCAGCATACTGGCCATGCACCGTGCGCTTGACCAGCTGGAGGTGCGTCCCGAGGCTATCATCGTTGACGGCAACCGCTTCAAGCCCTACCGTTTCATACCATATAACACCGTCGTCAAGGGCGACGGCAAGTATCTGTCCATTGCCGCGGCGAGCATTCTTGCCAAGACTTACCGCGACGACTATATGGACTCGCTGGCCCGTGAATACCCCCAATATGCCTGGGACGTCAACAAGGGTTACCCCACAAAGGCCCACCGCGAGGCCATTGCCAAGTATGGAATAACGCCATATCACCGCAAAAGTTTTAGACTTTTGCGGTGATAAATTAAGAATTAAGAGTTAAGAATTAAGAAAAATGGCCTTGCTGTTTGCGTGGCATACTTTCTTAATTCTTAATTCTTAACTCTTAACTCTTAATCCTTAACTCTTAATTTTACAAGTGCGTCACGATAAACTTGAGCGTGAGTTGCAGCTCATGTTGTTGCTCACCGAGAATCATAATTACACGGTCGGCGAGTTGTGCGACCGTTTAGGCATATCCCGCCGCAACCTTTATTATTACCTTGAGTTCTTCCGCGACTGCGGTTTCAATGTCGTCAAGAGCGGCTCTTTCTATAAGCTCGACCGTAATTCGCCGTTTTTCAATCATTTGTTCAACCGTATCTCGTTCACCGAGGAGGAGGCGGTGCTCGTCCGTCGTGCCCTTGACAAGGCCGAGCGGGGCAATCCCCTTACGGTAAGTATAAAGTCGAAGCTTGCCCGTTTTTATGATTTCGACATACTTGTTGACGAGGGTTTGCGCGAGCAGGCGGTGCAGAACCTGCGCGCTTTGTATGATGCCATCAAGATGAAGCGCCAGGTTGTGCTTGCCGGCTATGCCTCGCCCCACAGCCAGACTACGCGCGACCGTTTCGTGGAGCCGTTCCTGCTGATGAACAACAACAATGAGGTGAGGTGTTACGAGCCGGCCTCAGGCATGAACAAGACGTTCAAGCTGAGCCGCATGCAGGACGTGCGTGTGCTCGATTCAGGGTGGGCCTATGAGGACATGCACCGCCGGATGTTCACCGACGTGTTCATGTTCAGCGGCGAGGAATTGCTGCCCGTTGAGTTGAAGCTCGGCGCGCTGGCCTGCAACGTGCTGAAGGAAGAGTATCCTCACGCCTCGGTGTTCGTGGCCGACGACGGCCGTGGCGGCGGCCTGCTGCGCATGGAGGTGTGCAGCTATGCGGGCATAGGGCGTTTCGTGCTCGGGCTTTTCGATGACATCGAGGTGTTGGGCGGCGATGGTTTCAAGGATTACCTGCGCTCGAAAATCCGTGGCATGGCCGGCAGGTGCGGCGGATGATGACTGCCGGCGGCGGGCCGTTATGTCCTGAAATACCGTTCATTGAGGCTGTTTTGTTGACGAAATATTTGCAAATGGACGATTAATTATTATTTTTGCAGGAAAAAAAGAATAATTAATGGGAAATTCCGAACTGTCTACTACGTCTATTTCTAACCTTGTACAGCTTGGCAACACTTGCCATATCGGTTCCGACCTCATGCTTTTTGACGATCTTACCGAACTGCAGTTACCCGACGGTGTATGCCGCGTGTCCGACATCGTGGTGGCGCTTTGCCTCGAAAGCGTGTCAAGATACACAGCCAATACCGTTGAATATACCGTTGAACCCAACGACGTAATCATAATACCCGACGGCCAGGTGATGGGCCGTTACGTGGTAAGTCCGGGCGCGCGTGGCATAGCCTTGATGATGTCGCCGGACTTTTACCAGGAAATCGTTAAGGACATACACGAGCTGTCGTCGCTCATCGTCTTCTCGCGCAGCCATCCGGTGTTCAGGATACGGCCCTGCGAGACGCGCAACATGGTGACATACTACAACCTCATAAAGGAGAAAATCAACGATACCGGCAATGCCTACCGCCGCGACGTGGTGGGCCATCTCATATCTGCCATGATATGCGAGCTTAACAACGCGATACGCCATATACGGCTCGGCGACGACGGCAAGCAGACGCGCGCCGAGGAGATATTTGCCGAGTTCATCCGCCTGGTGGAGCAGAACTACATGCGCGAGAGGCGCGTGGCGTGGTACGGCGAGCAGATGTGCATCACGCCGAAATACTTGTCGGAGATGGTCAAGGCGGTGAGCAGGCGCACGCCCAACGAGTGGATAGACAATTACGTGGTGATGGAGCTGCGCTCGCTGCTAAAGAACACCACCAAGACTGTCAAGGAGATTGCGGCAGACATGAACTTTCCCAACCAGTCGTTCCTCGGCAAGTACTTCAAGGAGCACGTCGGCCTGTCGCCCGTGAGCTACCGTAAGTCGTGACCGCCGGCGCCCGTTCTTGGCCCCGTTTCGGGCCGGATGCGTAACATGCTGATACCCAATATGTTGTGAAAGGCCGTCTTTTAGCTTGTAAAAGACGGCCTTTTATCGTGTGATTGACGGTCTTTCGCGTCGTGAAAGGCCGTCTTTCGTAAGTCATTTCATTACCGACTTCATCATTTTGTCAATGCACTTGCGCTTCTGTCCCATGTCGGGATGGACGTAAAGGTTGAGCGTCGTGCTTATGTTCGAGTGGCCGAGGATGGAGCTTACGGTCTTGTAGTCGCACTGGCTTTCTATGCATCGCGTGGCGAAGGTGTGCCTCAGGCCGTGGAACTTTATCCTCGGCATGTCGAGCCTCTCCATCAGCAGCTTGTAGTACCGGCGGTAAATGCGCGGCTCCAGCGGTTTCTCGGAGTTTGTCAGCACGTAGCCGTCGGGGCAGATGAAGCGCGACAGAGGGCGTAGTATGCGCAGCAGCGAGTTGTTTATGGGTATCTCGCGGCGTGAGCTGGCCGTCTTCGGCCTGCCTATCACCACCTTGGTGGCGCGCAGTCCGCCGTCGACAACGTAGATACGCTCTATCGTGCGGTTGACGCTTATCATGCGTGTGTCAAGGTCGATGTCGCACCATTTCAGGGCGCAGATTTCCCCTATGCGCATTCCCGTGCACAGGCAGATGTACAACCCGAGGTTGCGGAACGAGAAGTGCGAGCCGAGAAAGTTCATCATCGTCTTCTGTTCGGAATGCGTAAGTATCTTCAGCTCGTTATGCACGTCGTCCTTGGGCAGCCTGATGTCCCACTCGTGCCATTCCAGCCACCCCTTCCTGTATCCGAACACCACTATCATCTTCAGCACGAGCATGATGTCCTTGACGGTGCGGGGCGACAGCCCGCGCTCGAGCAGCCCGAAGGCGAAGGCCTGGGCGGCGCTGTCCTCCACCTTGGTGCAGTTGCCGAATGCAGGCAGGATGTGCTTCTCAGCGTTGGTCATGTACGTGGCCAGTGTCGATTCCTTTACCAGTTGCCTTTTCGTTTTCTTCCAAATGATGTAAACATCTGTAATTTTTTTGAGTTCCATACGTGTATTTTTTAAAATTAAACGGTGAGAAAATAATGAATTTCAATCAAACGAGTAAGGCACAACTCCCCTTTTATCATAAATTTAATGAATGTTCCGTATTTTCCCGACGATATGGCATAATGGCAATACCGGCAGGCTAAACCTGCATTCAGCGTCAGGCACGGAATGGCGGTTTGGCCTGCCGGTTATGATTGCCGATAACGGCATTGTACAAAGTCTTGGCGCCCGTGCAGGTTTAATAACGCCGCGGCGCCGCGCCTGCCGGCGGCATGGCCTGCGGAAAATGGCTGGATACATTATTTATAAACCTCGTGATTTATTTTGCACTTACCGCAAAACTTAGTAATTTTGCACATGTTTTTTAAGATTATACGATTATGGCAAAGAAAGCATTATTGATGATACTCGACGGATGGGGTATCGGAAAGCATGGCGAGGGCGACGTAATCTTCAACACGCCGACCCCTTATCTTGATTATCTTAACGCCGTAAGCCCCCACTCACAGCTGCAGGCTTCGGGCGAGGACGTGGGCCTTCCCGACGGACAAATGGGCAACTCGGAGGTAGGCCACCTCAACATCGGCGCAGGACGCATAGTTTACCAGGACCTGGTTAAGATCAACCGCGCATGCAAGGACGGCTCGATACTCGAAAACCCGGAGATAAAGAACGCTTACGGATACGCTCAGAAGACGGGCAAGAAGCTCCACCTTATGGGACTTACCAGCGACGGCGGCGTGCACTCTTCACTCGACCATCTCTTCAAACTCATCGAAATATCAAAGGAATACGGCCTGAAGGAAACCTACGTTCACTGCTTCATGGACGGCCGCGACACCGACCCGAAGAGCGGCGCGGGCTTCATCAAGCAGCTTGAAGACGTATGCGCAAAGAACGGAGCGCACGTGGCAAGTATCGTGGGACGCTTCTACGCCATGGACCGCGACAAGCGTTGGAATCGTGTAAAAGAGGCTTACGACCTCCTCGTTGAGGGCAAGGGCAAGCAGGCCGACGACATGGTGAAGGCCATGGAGGAAAGCTATGCCGAGGGAGTGACCGACGAATTCATCAAGCCTATCAACAACTCTACCGTTGACGGCACCATACAGGAGGGCGACGTCGTTATCTTCATCAACTTCCGCAACGACCGCGCGAAGGAGCTGACGCAGGTATTGACCCAGCAGGACATGCCCGACGAAGGCATGCACACCATAAAGGACCTGCAGTATTACTGCATGACGCCTTACGACGCGTCGTTCGAGGGCGTGCACATCCTTTTCCCCAAGGAGAACGTGCAGGACACCCTGGGCGAGTATCTCAGCAAGCAGGGCAAGAAACAGCTGCATACGGCAGAGACGGAGAAGTACGCTCACGTTACGTTCTTCTTCAACGGAGGACGCGAGGCACCGTTCGACGGCGAGGACCGCATACTCGTTCCCTCTCCCAAAGTCGCTACATACGACCTCAAACCGGAAATGAGCGCATACGAGGTGAAGGACAAGCTCGTGGGCGCCATCAACACCCAGGAGTACGACTTCATCGTTGTAAACTTCGCTAACGGCGACATGGTGGGTCACACCGGCGTTTACCACGCCATCGCAAAGGCAGTATGGGCAGTTGACCACTGCGTGCATGACGTTATCGAGGCTGCCAAGGCCAACGGTTACGAGGCAATAATCATTGCCGACCACGGCAACGCCGACAACGCCATCAACGCCGACGGCACGCCCAATACGGCACACTCGCTCAACCCCGTGCCGTTCATCTACGTTACCGACAACAACAGCGCTACCGTGAAGAACGGACGCCTTGCCGACGTGGCACCCTCTATCCTGCACATCATGGGACTGGAGCAGCCCGCCGACATGACCGGAGAGAACCTCATCGAGGACAATATCTAAAAGGCGTATTAACGCTTTATACATTATGCGTGGAGCCGCAACAGCTACGGCTTCACGCATTTTTTTCTATTTCAGGTAACGCTCTGAAATTATGCAAAACGTGATTTGAATAATCAAAAATGTGATTTTTGTAAAAGAAAAAGCGGCGAATATTCGTTTTTATATTACATTAATGTGAATTTTCGAACATATTTTCTTCACATAATCTTATCTTAAAAAGATGTAATTTAGTACCTTTGCACCGGGTAAAGAGGAATTAATCTATTTTTAGAATGGTTAGGATAGGAATAGACATTGGTTCTACGACGGCCAAGATTGTAGCCGTTGACGAAGCCGAAAACGTGCTGTTCTCTAAATATGAAAGGCATAATGCCAACGCAAAGGACGTAGTCGTAAGCGTTCTTGAGGAACTTATGGCCCAGTGTGGAGACGCCGACGTCAGCGTGAGGCTAACCGGTTCGGTGGGTATGGGCTTCTCCGAGAAACATTCGTTCCCGTTCGTGCAGGAAGTGGTGGCAGCCGCAAAGGCCGTCAGGAAATATTATCCGGCAACTTCATCGCTCATCGATATCGGCGGCGAGGACGCCAAGGTGGTGTTCTTCAAGGACGGACATGCTGCCGACCTGCGCATGAACGGCAACTGCGCCGGCGGCACGGGAGCCTTCATCGACCAGATGGCCGTGCTTCTGAATGTCGGTGTTGACGAGCTGAACGACATTGCCTTGAGCGCCGAACGGACTTATCCTATAGCGTCGCGGTGCGGCGTTTTCTGCAAGACTGATATCCAGAACCTTATCGCCAAGAACGTAAGTCGCGCCGACATCGCGGCTTCCATTCTTCATGCAGTGGCCGTGCAGACCGTCGTAACGTTGGCTCACGGCAGCGAAATAACGCCGCCTGTACTCTTCTGCGGTGGCCCGCTGACTTTTATCCCTGCACTGCGCAAGGCGTTTGTTGACTATCTTTCGATATCTCCCGACGATATAATACTGCCCGAAAACGGCACTTTGCTGCCAGCGATTGGCGCCGCCCTTGCCGATGTTGACGGCGAGAGACCGGGCAAATTGTCTGCCGTCATTGCCGAGTTGCGTAATGCGGCTGTCTCAAAAGACGGACTTCGCAGTTCGCTTACGCCTATATTCACTGACGATAGCGACTATACGGCATGGCAGGAGCGCATGTCGCGCCACACGGTGAGGCGTGCCGAGCTGCGCCGTGGGCGGCAGGAGGCGTTCATAGGTATCGACTCCGGCTCTACAACTACAAAGATTGTAGTTACCGACAGTGACTCGAAAATAATCTATTCATATTACAGTGCCAACAAGGGCAACCCCATAGAGGCTGTAGAGGAAGGGTTGAGAGGCCTGCAAAAGGCCTGTGCCGAGAGCGGCACCGAGTTGTGCATTAAGGGCAGTTGCTCGACGGGCTACGGCGAAGACCTTATCAAGGCCGCCTTCCAGCTTGGCGGAGGCATCGTCGAAACGATAGCCCACTACATGGCGGCGCACTATCTTGACCCCGAGGTTTCGTTCATTCTCGACATCGGCGGACAGGACATGAAGGCCATATTCGTGACCGACGGCATTATCGACCGCATTGAAATAAACGAGGCCTGTTCGTCAGGCTGCGGCTCGTTCATCGAAACTTTCGCCAAGACCCTTGGCTACACGGCTCACGAATTTGCCGTTGAGGCTTGCCGTGCGGACGCCCCCTGCGACCTTGGAACGCGCTGTACGGTGTTCATGAACTCCAAAGTGAAGCAGGCTTTGCGTGAAGGCGCTACGGTAAGCGACATCGCCGCCGGCCTGGCTTACTCCGTAGTGAAGAACTGTCTGTATAAAGTGCTTAAGCTGAAGGACGTGTCACAGCTTGGCAAGCATATCGTGGTGCAGGGCGGAACAATGCGTAACGACGCCGTGGTGCGTGCCCTCGAGGTGCTGACAGGCACCGAGGTGACCCGTTGCGACATACCCGAGCTGATGGGAGCGTACGGCTGCGCCCTCTATGCCAAGGCCCACGCGGCGGGCGAAGTGAGGCTTGACGATATGCTGGCAAAGGCCCATTACACGTCGAAGTTCCTCCATTGCAAGGGCTGTGACAACCAGTGCCTCGTTGTTCGTTACCAGTTTGACAACGGAGAGAAGTACTATTCGGGCAACAGATGCGAGAAAGTGTTTACCAACGGTGGTGCGGGCAAGCCGCAGAAGGGCATTAACGCATACCAGAAAAAGAACGAACTGCTCTTCGACCGTGAAGGAGTGAAGGGCGACAGGCGCATGACCGTCGGCATTCCCCGCTGCCTTAACATGTACGAGGACTATCCTTTCTGGCATACGTTGTTTACCGAATGCGGCATAGAGGTATGCCTGTCAGACCTCTCAAACTTCTCGAGCTACGAGAGGGACGCCTGCATGGTGATGTCCGACAACATCTGTTTCCCCGCCAAGTTGGTGCACAGCCACATACAGAACCTTATCGACAAGAAGGTAAGCCGTATCTTCATGCCATTCGTTGTTTATGAACGGCAGGGCAAGGAGCAGAACAGCTATAACTGTCCGATAGTAACCGGATATGCCGAAGTCGTGAAAAGCGTGCAGGCGGGGGATATTCCGATTGACTCACCAACCATCACCTTCAAGGACAACAGCCTGCTGTTTAAGCAGTGTAAGGAGTATCTTGGAGCTTTGGGGGTCACCGATACTACTATAAACAAGGCTTTCAGCCTGGCCATGAGCGCGCAGGACAACTATGTCCGCGACATCATTTCGTACAATGAGCGCGTGCTTGCCAAGGCTCGCGAGCGCGGCGCTTTGGCCATTCTGCTGGCCGGCCGTCCTTACCATACCGACATGCTGATACAACACAAGGTGTCTGACATGCTTGCCGACATGGGCATTTATGTTATAACGGACGATATTGTGCGTGACAAGAAGGTGGCTGTCAACGACGCGCATTACCTGTCGCAGTGGGCTTATCCCAACCGGATACTCGAGGCGGCGAAGTGGTGTACCGGACAGGACGGCATGGAGTTCGTGCAGATGACGTCGTTCGGCTGCGGGCCGGACGCGTTTCTCGTCGACGAGGTGCGCGACCTTCTGCTGCGCCACGGGCGTGTACTAACGTTGCTGAAGCTCGACGACATCAACAACGTTGGCTCGATGAAGCTGCGCGTGCGTTCGCTTATCGAGAGCCTGAAGCTGGCAGGAGGCGACGGTGCCGACCGCCGCAAGACGGCCGAGTTCAAGACTACGCCCGTGTTCGACAAGGCTTGCCGTGGCAGGAAAATCCTTGTTCCGTACTTTACCCCATTCATTTCGCCGCTCATTCCGGCTATCATGCGTGTGGCAGGATACGACGTGGAGAACCTTCCGTTGAGCGACACCGAGTCGTGCGAATGGGGCTTGAAATATGCCAACAACGAAGTATGTTACCCCGCGACGCTGATCGTAGGCGACATAATCAAGGCGTTCAAAAGCGGTAAGTACGACCCGCACAACACGGCGGTGGCCATGACACAGACGGGCGGACAGTGCCGCGCGAGCAGCTATGTGTCGCTGATAAAGAAAGCACTTGTCGACGCCGGCTACGACGACGTGCCAGTGATAGCCTTCGCCGTGGGCGGTTCGATAAAGAACCTGCAGCCCGGATTCAAGGTCAACTGGATTAAGTTGTTGCCCATCGCGCTGTATTCAGTGCTTTACAGTGACTGTATATCCAAGTTATATTACGCCTCCGTGGTGCGCGAGAAGCAGCCCGGGCAGGCCGCGAGGCTGCGAGACCTGTACTTGCAGGCTAGCGAGAGCCTTATCCTTGAGGGCCGTTCGGAAGACTTGCTTAGTTATCTGTCGATGGCCGCGACGGAGTTTAACCGCATTTGTTACGATGTAGAGCGTCCTAAGGTATGCGTGGTCGGCGAGATATTCCTCAAGTTCAACCCCTTCGCCCAGAAGAACGTGACCGACTGGTTGATTTCGCAGGGCGTCGAGATTGTGCCTCCGCTGTTGCTCGATTTCTTCATGCAGAGCTTTGTCAACAATCGTATTGACCGGCAGACGCACCTTAAGCGCCGCTCAATAACCGATTTTATATACAGCCTTGTCTACAAAAGGATAAGGAAACATATTGCCCGGGTCAACAAGGCGGCGTCCTCTTTCCGTTACTTTACGCCGTTCAATGATATTTTCGAGGAGGCCGAAGAGGCGCGCAAGGTAATCTCGCTGGGCGCCCAGTTCGGCGAAGGATGGTTGTTGCCGGCCGAAATAATGTCGTGCGCACGCCAGGGAGTGCGCGACGTGGTGAGCCTGCAGCCCTTCGGATGCATTGCCAACCACATTGTGTCAAAAGGCATTGAAAAGAAAATAAAGATGTTCTTCCCGGACATGAACATCCTTTCGCTCGATTTTGACAGCGGCGTTAGCGACGTCAACGTTACCAACCGTCTGCTTCTGTTCATAGACAATTTGAAAGGGAAAGAGGTCGCCACGGCTACTGCCGAGTAGCCGCTCTTTTGCCAGCCGGCATGTCTTCATTCTGCTGGATGCGGCAGATGACAGCCATGAGTGCCGCATTCGGGATTTTCGTTGGCCGTATTCCTTGCATTGTGAATGTGCGTCGCGTGCAGTCCAAAGAAATGCCCATAACGTTGCACATACGGGAAAAAAGGTGTATTTTTGCATTCGTATAAACAACAAACGGATATGGACGTAAAAATAGAGGAAAGTTGGAAACGGCACATCGGGGCCGAGTTTGACAAACCGTATTTTGCCGCGCTTACGGCGTTCGTACACGAAGAGTACCGCAGGGGTACGTGTTATCCGCCGGGGCGGCTTATCTTCAACGCTTTCAACTTATGCCCGTTCGACAAGGTTAAAGTGGTAATCATCGGGCAAGACCCCTACCATGAGCCGGGTCAGGCGCAGGGCTTATGCTTCTCCGTGAACGACGGAGTGCCTTTTCCGCCCTCGCTCGTTAATATATTCAAGGAAATACAGGCCGACCTCGGCACGCCTGTGCCACAGAGCGGAAGCCTTGTCCGATGGGCCGAACAGGGCGTGTTGCTGCTCAACGCCACGCTTACGGTGCGCGCGCATGCTGCCGGAAGCCACCAGCGCCACGGATGGGAAGAGTTTACCGACGCCGTGATACGTGCCGTATCGGCCGACCGTGACCATATCGTATTCATCCTCTGGGGCAGCTACGCACAGGGCAAGGCACAGCTTATTGACGCCTCGCGCCACCTTATACTCCGCTCGGCCCATCCATCACCACTGTCAGCCCACCGTGGATTTTTCGGCAACCACCATTTCAGTCTTGCCAACCAGTATCTCGAAAAATATGGAATAGACCCGATTAAATGGTAGTTTTTAATTCATAATTCACAATTCACAATTCATAATTGGCTGGATTATGAACGCCCGACCCAATTATGAATGATGGACACCCAACCCAATTATGAATTATGAATTGTGAATTATGAATTAAGAATTACCCACCTACCCAATTATGAATCATGAATCGTGAATTATGAATTATAATCTCCCTTTGCTTCAGGTTGGCGACGTACTGCTTTCGCCGGACATAATAACAGAACGTTTTTGTTGCGACCTCGCTTCGTGTAAGGGCGCGTGTTGCGTTGAAGGAGACGCAGGAGCACCTGTTACGCTCGATGAAATCGGCAAAATTGAAGATTCGCTTGATACCGTATGGCCCGACATGCCGGCACGGGCGCAGGCCGTGGTCGACCGTCAGGGGGTGGCGTATAGCGACCCCGAGGGCGAACTCGTGACAAGCATAGTCGACGGGCGCGACTGCGTGTTCACGTGCCATGAGGACGGCATATGCCTCTGCCTGTTGGAGAAAGCCTATCGTGCCGGACGGTCGGAGTTCTGCAAACCTATCAGCTGCGCTCTCTATCCTATACGCGAGAAGCGCCTTGCCAACGGCCTTGTCGGCCTTAACTACCATCGCTGGAGCGTATGCGGGGCGGCACGGCGCAAGGGTGCTGAGCTCAACCTGCGCGTGTACGAGTTCTTGAAAGAGCCGCTTATACGACGCTTCGGCAGCGCCTGGTACGACGAACTGACCGCAACCGTGGCCGAATTGCGCAAGGGCGGGTATATCGAATAACGACGTTTGTTCGCCGTGTAAAGTATAGCGCCCGAACGAAAGGTGTCCTTTCGCCTTACGAAAGGCCGTCAACAGCAAGCTAAAATGCCGTGTTTTGCAGTGCAAAACACGGCATTTCGCATAATTGCTGATAATCAATGCATTACCTTCTCACCTTCTCATCTTCTCACTTTCTCACCCTTTCACTTTTTCACCCTTTCACCTTTTAATGAATTTCTTGCCGTCACGTATGTACAGACCCTTGCCCAGCTTTGTTTCGTCGGTGCCGAGATAGCGTCCGTCAACGCTGTATATGCGGCGGTCGGCGGATTCGTCAGGATCAACAATGACATTGTCAATACCCGTCGGCCCGTCAACGGAGAAGTTGAATGATATCGTGCCGTCGGTGTTTCGTGTTATCGCAGTTACAGACTTGTTCATGTTGTACGAGCCGTCTGTGTTCATGTTGTACACTGTGGCAGCAGGGTTAGACGTTGCGGTAAGAGCGTTCCTCGCTCCGTATGGCCACACGTCGCCGCGTGCGAAGTTCATAAGCGAGCTGGCGTCGGCTTGTATTATGCCGCAGCGTTCGTGCGGGTTGGGGAACATATAGCCGAACTGCCGCTGGCCGCCTGAGCTGTTTACGACGTTAGCATCCCACGCCAGTTGGTCGTAGTCGACGTGCAGGATTAGCATGCCCGAGTTTGGTAGTAACTCGTCCCAACCCTCCTGTTGGCGGTTCTCCAGCAGGTAGTATTCGTCACTGTTGCCGTCGTTGTATATTATGTAGGCCTCGCCCGTGCCGTCGCCGCTGCCCAATGCGGGCATTGAGGCTACGCTGAGGTCGGCGTTCAGCTCGGTGGGCGTAAGCCATCCGCAGGCCATGCGTTCGTAGCTCGTCATACCGGCGGGTGTCATGCTGTTGTCATTATACGAGCCGGAGGCCATGATGCTCCAATCGCCAAGCCCGTAATCGCCGCTGTAATATGAGTCGTACATGTCAGGCAGTCCGAGACAATGGGAGAACTCATGGCATAAAGTACCGATACCGTCAAGTCCGCCGTAGCCGTTCAGTTCGCAGCCGCAGGCGTAAGTGTCGATACCCTTGCCGTCAATCTTGGTAGGGTTGTAGTAATATTGATAGCCTAACGCTCCGCTTACGGCATACTCATGGGGCCATATTGTCTCCACGGCGGCCTGGTTGGAAGCCTCGCCGTAACCGGCGTAGAGGATGTACACTTGGTCAACCCAGCCGTCGTCGTCCCAGTCATACTGGGTGAAATCGAGGTCAAACTGCTCGTCGGCCGCTGTGCATGCGTCTAATACCATCTGGCCTACGTTCTCCACGTCCCAGCTCTCTCCGCTGTCGTTGTTGCCGTAGTAGGCGCAGTTCTCGGGCAGCTCTATCGGTCCGGCCACGTCGAACGTAAGGTCGAACTTACCGTAGCTCTGAGCCAGAAAGTAGTCGTGTATCGAGCCGTTGAAGCCCATCTCGCTGAAACCCGCCTCGTTGGCAATGCGCTCGTATAGTCCATGGGTGTGGGCAGCGTCGAACTTCACGTCGGTAAACTCCGCAAGTATTATGAGCGCGCGCCGTTTGCCGATATATGCCGAGCCCTGCGTGGCGGCTCCTGCCGCCCGGCGTGCGGCGGTAGTGCGTGCCGTGCGATGCTTGCTGACGGCCTGCCGCTTCAGCGCCGCGCGTGAGGCTATCGCCTTGATGTCGGCCCCCTCGTAGACGCCTTTGCGTGCGCTCTCTATGAAGCGCCGGCCGTCCTCGGCCTGCCAGAAGCTGCCGAACTCGTCGCCGCGCAGCTCGACGCGTACTTCCGAACCGTCGGCAAGTGTTACCGTGCGCCACTGCCCCCGCTTGGCCGGTACGGCAAACGTAACGGCGCATGCCGCGAGCAAAACCGGCAAAAACAAGAATCGTTTAATATCTTTCATAATGCAAAATTTAATAATGTGAAATTTCAAAAGTAACTAAATAGACTAAGGTTTAACTGCCAGGCTTCTCACTTGTGATGACAAACGTCTTGTTGCTTAACCATGGTGTATATTGTGCATGGTTGTTCGTTTAACGTAAAAGGTCTCGGCATGGCAAAGAGCCAGGCCGAGACCGATAAATGTTAATAGCCAGTGTTACGGTAAGTCATCACTTCCTTATGAACTTCCTGCCGTTCTGGATAAGTATGCCCTTGGCGTCCTTAGACACGCGCTGGCCTTCGAGGTTGTAGACAGGAGCGTTCGGGTCGAACTCCTTGTTGCTGTTACCCGTCGTTATATTGGTTATGCCTGAAGGTATATTCACGTCGTCAAGTGTAGCCGTACCCTGCAGGAGGATAATCGGAGTAGCCGAAGTTACGCCACGGCCAACGATGTTGACTACTGCCCAGCGGCCTTCGCCTGAAGGACAAGCGGTAGCAGAGAAAGTTATGAAGTTATAGCCGAGTTCAATCCAGCTGGTATTGTCAACGGCGTAAGAGGTAATCCAGTCGCCGCTACCGTCGCTTGAAGAAGCTACTTCATAATAATAATTTTCGTTCTGGTTATCATCGTACCAGTCTGCGCCTGTCATTACATAAGCAGCCGGCTCTCCAGCCTCGTTGTCCATATAACAACTTGTTCCGTCGTCAGTAATGCGCAATACATTGCAGTTCTCGATGTCAACCGTTGCCGTTTGTGTGTCGTCCGTGTAATATGACAATACTGAGCTTACGTCAACATAGTCGAAGATTCCTGTGAAAGTCATGGGAAGGGCCAAATTAGCTGAGGTGTAACTAAGTGCATACACCTCATCCCCATCTGATAATAAGACATCAGCATCTTCGAGAGGATCTTCTTCTGCGCATTGGAATCCACAGAGACCTAAATTAACGTCAGGATTGTCAAATCCGGTTATTTCGACATTGAATGCCTCATCTATTACAAACGGATTTGCCACCAACGTTCCTGAAAGCGGGTCTTCAACTTTATTCGTAAAAACGATATTCCATTGATAAGCCAAACCGTAATAGTCGTCGGATTCAGGATCGCCCTCTTGTGTAAGGTCTTCTGCTCCGGCTGTGAGTACGGCTATTTCCTCGCCTGCGTCGTTGGTAATTCTCATTGTTAGGGTAGCGCCGTTCTTAAGCGGGGTGTCGTCGCCGTTGTTGGATACCGCACTGAGATAAATATCCTCAACATACAATGGTGATATTGGTTTTTCGTAATGTTGCCTTACGCCAATACTGGTAAGTGCTCCTAATTCAGAATCGTTATAAGTTCCAGCCCCATAGAGATAATGAGACGATAATATACCCCACCCATTCAGAGGCCTGCCGACATGGCTGTCGGTGTATGTCAACGGGGTTATTTCGTAACTGGTGGAAATTTGTCCCATGTACGTAGAACCATACCTGTTGGGAAGTTTGTATGAATCGCTGCCATTCACCAATACAGGCTCAGGTAAGTAATAGCCGCCCTGTATACCGCCTTCTATTATAAGGTTGTTGTCGGCATCTGCCATGTCGTCGGCAGATACTAAGCCGGTTTGTGCGTTAAGATACCAGTTACCGCTTCTGTCGGCGTTCATGTTTGTAAATTGCATATCCGTGTATGCAGGTGCAACAAGCCCTACATTATAGTATCCCATTCCTTCCTTGTCGAAGCCGCGGTACATTGTGCCTGCAGGACGTGTATAATAATTACCCGTAGCTGCCGACTTTTTCGGCGCATCCTTAGATTTCAACGTCATTACTTGCGACGTTGCCTTCGTCTGTCTTACCTTTTGCATCGTTCCTACGTCGATGCGCTCCGTTGTCTGGGCGAAGCATAAAGCTGAGGCCAGAACGGCTGTCAGAGTAAAAAATGTTCTTTTCATAATCGTAAAATTTTAGTTAATTAAACATTGGAACAAACCAACTGTTGTCTCCTTTCGAGAGCCTTATGTTTGTAAGGTTAAACTTTGTCGTGCCCGCCGTAATGTCATATTCGCCATTGAATGCGTTGAACAAGTCTGTTATTGCCGGAATGGCTGCAAGCACGTTAGCTCCGGAATTATCCACGGGGCCTGTGTATGAAAGAGTTGCTCCGCTTTCGGTTTGCGTAAAATCAAAATTGTAGGCGATATTTACCGCACCGCCTCTCTGTGGGCGATAATTCAGGATGCATTGCAACTGTCCGTCCTGCATGCTCCATGTTAAGTAATTAAAAGTATAGCGTACAGCGCTGAATCCTGTTCTTACAGCGTCATATAGCGCCAAAAAGTCATCTGACATGTCACAATTTCTATTCAACTGCCATGTGTTTCCGTCTTCCATCGCCTGTGTGAAGAACGTTGCAGGGTTCTCGCCTGCTACGGTAAACTCTGGGTTCTCCACTCCCGTGAATATATCGTTTTCCTCGTCGTAGACGAATTCCTGAGCCTCGGTACCGTCGGGAGCGTTCATCGCGTCGCGGAAACGCAGGTAGTACCTGTCGTTATGCTTGGTTATGAGGAAGGGATGGTAACTCTCCTGCTGTATCGGGTCGCCGCCGTAGGGGTAGATGTTTGGTATGCCGCTGCTGGCGTTTGCCATGCTCATCACGCTATCGCCAAGCGTCACTACGCACATGTTGGGTGCTGTGGATGGGAACATCGTGTTGGTAAAGGTTTGTACGTCAGAGAGGTATGCCTGGTAGTCGGTGCCGTCCTCAAGGCGTGTGAAGCGTATGTATGTGCCTCGCTTCTTGCCTTTGAACATACCGTACTCCGCATTGTCGTCAAGATTGATTACCACGAATTCATAGTCGCCTTCGGCTCCTCGGCCAAGCTCTGTGCCGGGCAATGATACCTGGCCCGGGTCGCAGAAGGCGTGGATGCAGTCGTTATACGTGTTGAAAGAGAGCACTGGGCCGTCGTCGGCTATTATCTCCCAGGCTGACTGGTCCTCAAGATACGTGTTGTTTGAGAACGTGTTGTTCATCGCCATGCGTACCGTTCCGTCATGGCTGAACTGCGCGAGCAATACGTAGCCAAGCGACGATACGTCGTCCGTATTGCTGTTATTGGTGGGATAGTATTCCATCACCCAGCCTGCGGGCGATGATTCAAGACGTTCTGTGTAGAGAGACTTGCTCTCCTCAAGCCTTTCCGCCGCCGACGAGCTGAAGAGGTCGTCTTCCTCTCCTGCACAGCCTGCAAAGGCCAGCGACGCGGCGCACAGCAGCGATATGGATAGTATTTTGTTCATTGCCGTATTTGTTTTTGTTATGTGTGAAAAGGGCGATGGCGCCGCCGGCCATGTTTGCCGGTAATAGATTTTTGCCTATGCTATTCCGTTAATCTACTTGCTTGTGCGGCTCCCTGTGCAGCCGGCAGCCCCACGCCCTATTTTGTTCGTTGTTTATTCGGTTGTCTGTAATGACTTATATTGGTTTACCTCGTCAAGCAGCGCCTCCATAAGCGTTTTAGTCGGGTCAGTGTCGAGCGGCGCGGTAAGCTTATTGATGTAGCGGCCGTTGGCACCGACTACATAATTGCCGTTGGCGTCGGTTACCCACTGGCGCTGCTGCACCTCACGCCTCAGGTCCTCAATGTCGATGTTGAAGTTGGTCTGCAACCACTCACGCACCATCTCGAGCTTCTGAAGTATGAGGCCGCGGCCGTCTATTCCGTCCTGCTCCAGATACACGATTTTGCCGTTAGCGTCGAGAATGGGGTGGTCGTTGGCGTCGCGCTGGATTACCTTGCGCTGTATTGTCCATTGCTGCTCGCTTATGTCTTGCCCCTCATTGGCCGATACTTTATAAAAATATCCTATCGAGTCACGGTCGCCTCCAGTAGCCACAAGCGCGTTGAAGTCTGTGGCGGCAGTGTCTATCGTCTCCCAGTCGTAACCTGCGGTATTAATGAGGGCGTTCCATGTCTTATCGTCTTTTACGATATAATTGGCCAGCACTTCTACCCAATCCTCACGTGCCTGCGACGAGGCGTAAGGCGAAACGAAGCCCTCAGCAGCAGCGAGCGAGTCGGGGGTGTTCTGCCAGTCTATCGGATTGTAAGTGCTGTTTGACAGCAGGTTGAAGTCCGTAGGCGTAGAATAGTTCTGCGCGAGGATGTGTCCGAACTCGTGGTGCATGGTCTTGAAGAACTTTTCGTTGAGGTCGTCAATGTCGTTCTCGTTGAGGTTGTTAACGTTATAAAGCGTAATCTTCAGACCTCCCTCAGCCTCGCCGAGGGTCTCGGTGCCTGACGAAGGATTGTACGACGGCGAACCGATGACGTGGATTATACGCGGGCTGTAGGTCTTGAGGAACACGTCGCCAGCGCATTTATTGTAAACGTCGTACCAGAGATACTTGGCGAGCACGGCCAGCTTGGTGCTGTTATCGTAAGTTGCCGGCACGAGGTTTACCTGCAGGTCTGTACCGATGTCCTCCATTTTGTAGACATAGCGCAAGTTGTACGGCTCGAGAAAGTTCTTCTTGACGAACGTGTCGAGCGGGAATGTAGCCAGCGACCTGTCTAACGGCAGGTCGGGAGTATTGAAGATGGACGGGCCGAAATCATCGTCAGAGCAAGACGTAATGCAGTTGCCGGCGACGAACGCAATTACGGCGGCCAGTAATATTTTAAGTTTTGATTTCATGTCTGTTACCTCCATTTATTTGTCTGTTTTCACTCTATAATTCACGTCCTGCTTTATATCGTCATTGGCTAAGGGGCGTGAGGACTCAAGACCAGCGGCAAGTACTTCTTGCGGTACTTCGATAGCACGTCGCGGATCATCCCACGTAAGTGTTTCAACAACCGCCGGGTTGCCGATAGAATGAGAGTATTCTATGCCGAAGCGCTTAAGGTCAAAGAAGCGCAAACCGTCGAACACGGTCTCGAAACGGCGCATGTCGTTGATGCAGTTCATGTAGGGAACGACATTTGCGGGTACGATAAAATCAGGGCTCATGCGCTGGGTAAAGTCCCAATTCTCGAAGCAGTTGGGGTTGTTCGTATTTGAGTAATACGACAGGATAAGGCTTTCGGTCAGGGGAACGAGCGCGCCCTGAGCCTCAAACCTCTGCTTGTCGGCGGCGGTGAAGGTCTGTCTGCTGTCGTCGAAAGCTATAAGGTCGGCGACAGCTCCGGGTATGTCTTGCCTGTCTTGCGACAGCAACTTAGCCTCGGCACGCTCGAGAAGCAGCTCCGTCGCGGTAAACTCACGGCGTATGACGTGGGGGTAACCAACGCCGGCTACTTTGTCGGTGTACTCGAAGCGCTCGGCTATCTTGGCCGACTCGTATCCGTAATCCTGTTCGCCTGAATAGAAAGTCATGCCCGATACGTAACCGCAAGGTATGACATACCACCGCCAGTTAGGCCCGGTGCGGTAATATGTGCTGCGCAGGGCGTCGCCGTTGTGGGTATAACGGTAACCGAGGAAACGACGCCACATAACCGAGTTAGTCGCTATAAGCATAAGGTTGTTTGCCGCATTTGGACTTTGCCATACGTTGGCGTAGTCGTCTGAATAGGTGCAACCGTCAAATCCGTCGTACTTCATCAGCATGTTGGGAAGGTTGCCCGTACCTACTCCGAGCACTGCGTCGGCATGCTCGATAACCTTGTCATAGTCGCGCGTAAACAGATAGAAGCGTGCTGCGAAAGCGTGGGCGGCGTTAACGTTGAAGTGCCACTTCGGCTTAGAGTAATTAATGTCGCTGATGTCGGCAAGGCCGGCCTCGAGGTCTACCCGGATACTGTCGTACACGTCGGCCACGTTGCCGCGGTCGTAGTGCGGATGTACGGTGTTCTCAACCGTCGTGATGTAGGGCACGCCAATGTCCTGCTTGCTCAGCTCAGGATTCTTGTATGCCTGGCAGAACACGTTTACGAGTATAAAATGATGATATGCACGGATGAGCAGGGCCTCGGCGCGCGCGGCACGCAGGCTTTGCGTCCACTCGCCGCCGTTCTTGGCCACAATCTCGTCTATTGCCTGCAACGCGTGGTTGGCGGTGGCTATGGCGTTATAACATCCTTGCCATACTAACGAGGGCGAATCAGTATTAGTGGACGACTGTACCGGCTCGAAAGCGAATACCTCGTTGTCCATACGCTCGTAAGGGGCAAGATTGTAATAAACCGAGGACACTTTAGAGTCGGGGTCGGCCGGACGGTGAGGTGAATTATTATCGATTATATTGTCACTTGAAAGCTCGCACAGGTATCCGTAATTAGCGTTGGAATATCCGCTGCTAAGCAACTCCACGACCTTCTTCTCCGTGTCTATGTCCACACGCTCGTCGGGGTTTTGGTCAAGGAAGTCGTTGCAAGAGGATAGCGCCAGGACTGCCACTCCGAGCGAAAGTGCCTTATATATAAATGGTTTCATTATATAGTTTCCTTTTATTCGTTAGTTGATTAAATTCCGAGTCTTATGGTAAACGTGAATTGCCTTGACAAAGGAGTGGCTACACCACCTGAATTGACGAACTCAGGGTCTTGGCCGTTCAGCTTGTCGTCGGCATAGAGCAAGAACAGATTGGTGGCGTCGAGCTTCAGCGAAGCCGTGTTGAGTCCTATCTTGCTGAGGAACTTGCGAGGCAGGTCATACGTAAGCGATATGTCCTTAAGGCGGATGAAGCCGCCGTCAGCCACGCGTGCCGTTGAGTAGTTGTAGGCGTTATATGCGTAAGACAGCTGGCTGTCCTCCTGATACTGGCGTACAGAGGCTATCGTCGGGATGTTGGTTATCAGCTCGTCGCCCGACTGCACCCAACGGTTCTTGAACTCCTTAGGCATGGCCGTCATGTCCGAATAGCCTGCCGCGAACACCGGGTCGAGACGAATCTTGTTGCCGAACGAATAAGTGATAAATATGTTCAGTCGCCAGTTCTTGTACGTAAGGGTGTTGTTGAATCCTCCGGTGATGGTAGGCTCGGTCGGGCCTTCGTACTTCAGGTAGTCGATGTTCTCGTACTCCTGGAAGTTGATGTCAGACGTGGTTATCTCGCCCTTCTCGTTGATGAACTGCGGCAGACCCTGGTCGTTAAGGCCTACGAACGGTATGGAGAACAGAGCCGACACGGGGTAGCCCTTGCGGAAGTGGCCAGACGACTCAGAGCTTGACGTTGACGCGCCGGATACGAGGTCGATTACGTTCGAGCGTGAGTCGAGCTCGGTAATCTCGTTGGCGGCGTAAGAGAACGTAAGGTCAGTGATCCAGTTGAAGTTCTTGGTCTGGATGTTACGCGTTGAGAGCGTGGCCTCTACACCGTGCGACTTCATCGTGGCTACGTTGGCATATTTCTGTATCAGTCCGCCTACGCCTTCGGTCTCGATTATTCCGATAAGGTCGTAGTTGTTACGCCAGTAAATATCGAAGTTGAGGTTGATGCGGTTGTTGAGGAATCCGGCGTCAAGACCGAAATTCAGCTCGTGCTTCTTCTCGTACGTAAGTTCGCTGTTGGCCAGGTCGTAAAGCTGTATTCCAGTCTCTATCTGGTCTCCCTGCGGACGCCAGATGTTTGACGAGAGGAACACGGGCAGCGCATTGGTTACCCACGACGGACCACGGTCGGCCGTAAGCGAGTAAGAGGCGCGCAGGGTAAGGTGAGACAGTGCGCCGTTGGTCTTTTCCATCCATTTCTTGAAGAAAGTCTCCTCATGCGCGTTCCAGGCGCCCGATACGTTCCATGTAGGCAGCCAGCGGGCGCTGCGGCTCTTGCCTAACTTGTTGGTGCCCTCATAACGGCCGGTAAGGTTGATTGTGTATCGGCCTTTGTAAGAATAGCTGCCGCTGAGGAAGTAAGCCAGGTTTCGCGTCCACGTCTTGGCGAACGAACTGAGCACGGTGCCTTCCTCCTTAGCCTGCTTGTAGAACTCAGGGGTGATGTTTACGATTCTGCCGTTATCAAAGTCAACACCGTAGTCTGAGTGCATAGACTGGTCGCGGTCGGTCTTGTTCAGCTCCATACCTCCAAAGAGGTTCATGATGTGAGTGTCGTTCCATATCTTGTTGTACTGCACCGTTCCGCGGAAGTCAAGCTGCTTCACCATGTAGTCGTTGCGGATGTATATACCGCCGGTAGGCATGACCGAGATAGGCAGCGAGTTGGGGTTGTCAGGGTCCTGGTACAGGAACGGGTTGCTGTACATAATGTTCGGGTCGTCCACTCCGGCGCGGTAAGCCTCTGCCTGGTTAGAAGTGTTGAGGATAGAGTGCTCCTGCGACGTCTTCTGCGTGCGGTAAGCGCCGAGCAGGTGAATCTCGAGTCCCGTGACGGGTTTCCACGACAGCTCGCCCTGGAATTTCATGTCGGCAATCGACAGGTCGATGTAGTTGTTGTCAAGCTCGTGGAAGATGTTGAACGGGGCGTAGTTACGAGTGTACGTCTCGTTAGGGTCGAGGGCGCGCGACGTGTTCATCGCGTAGCTGAACGGGTTGATGTCGAAGTCGCGGTTTACCGCACCGGTAACGATGTCGGTGCTGCGGCTGAGAGTACCCGGCGCCTGCTGGTCACGATAAGAGGCGTTGGTAAGGATAGACACAGACAGGTTCTTAGAGAGGTTGAACGATGCATTGGTAGTGGCCGTGTAACGTTCCACCTTGCTGTCCTTAGTCCATCCCGGGTCGTTCATCGCCGAAACCGAGGCGTACAGGCTCGCTTTCTCCGAACCGGTGGATATGCTTACTGAGTGGTTCTGCACGATATTGTTGTTGAATAGAAGGTCAAACCAGTCAGTGTTCCTGAACTCGGCCGTCCTCAGGTAACCGTCCATGGCCGCCTGCGTATAAGGCAGTCCGAACTTGCCGTTAGTGGCGTCATACTGAGCTATGAGGTTATACATCTTGCCGTAGATTCCTGACGACGAGCTGTTGGCAAGCGTAGAGAACTCAAGCCAGCCCTTTTCCTCCATCTCCTTATAGATACCCATCTGCTCCTGCGAGTTGCTGATGTTGTACTGGTCGTACGTAGGCTTCAGACGGTAAGTAAACTCTCCGGTATAGTTTACCGTGCTGCGTCCGGCCTTACCGCGCTTGGTCGTAACGACAACGACGCCGGCCATCGCGCGCGCACCATATATAGAAGTAGCCGAACCGTCCTTAAGCACCTGGAAACTCTCTATGTCGTCGGCGCTCAGTCCGGCTATCGCGTTGGATATAAGCGTAACGGCGTCACCCGAAGACAGGTCGTCGGCGCTGACGTCAACTGCGTCCTCCTGTATAACTCCGTCGATAACCCACAAGGGCTTCGAGCTACCGTAAATAGACGTAGCGCCGCGCACGCGGATTTTAGGCGCAGTACCGAACGTTCCGGACACATTCTGCACGGATACACCGGCAACGCGTCCCTCCAGAGCACGACTCACGTCGGCAATACCGTCAAGCTTGGCCTTATCCGCATCAATCTTTGATGTAGCTCCGGTAAACAACCTCTTGTCCATTTTCTGCATACCGGTTACAACCACTTCACCCAAGGCGTGGCTGGAAGGCGACATCGTTACTTTCATTCCGCTTTCAGCCTTCGTTTCCACTTTCTCATAACCCACATAGGTAATGACCAAAGTGCTTCCAGGCGATGTGTTTATCGAAAACTTACCGTCAACATCGGTTACGGCTCCCGTCTTTGTTCCTTTGACAAAAACCGATGCACCTATGACAGGCTCTCCGATCTCATCGACTACAATGCCGTTAACCTTGCTTCCGCCTTGGGCAAAGGCTATACCTGCGGATAATACGGCACAGAATAGTGTCAGAAATAATTTCTTAATCATACTCTTTACTCTCTCTAATTAAATAATTTAAGGATAATTTTCACCGCTTTTTCCCCATTGGACGCACTGCCCTGGCGTGTCCGTTCATGCTGCTATGCCGCCATGGCGCAACTCTTTTGTCGCTTCATCCACGATGAAATGCGTAAGAAATCCACGGCAAAAATTTATCATTCGATACTTTAAGGGTAAAGTGTCGTAGTGTTTATAATCAAAAAGACGTTATTACCTTATAATATAAAATGCCGTCTTTGAGGCTGCTAAAGACGGCATTTTGAAGTGCAAAAGGCGGCTTCCGACGCGTCTGAAGACCGTCTTTTCCGTAGGCGTCAGGTGCGGACGGTATGCTTATGCGCCAATACCTTGTTTAAACTTATAAGTGAATTCTGTACAATATCTATATTAAATACAATCGGATAATGCCCCGTATTTGTCTGTTCTCGTGCCTAACTCATGTAACGGGTGTACCCATGACGCGCTCGTCACACCGCTATCCACTCCGTAGCCGTCACACGATACATTGTGAAGTGGCAACGGAAAGTTTACGGAAGTAGGGCCTTGTCGAATCTAAACGTTAACTTAAGTAATGTTAAAAATTAAAGTTTTGCATGCATAATTATGCATTAACAAATCGCTCTCATGACGGCTTTCGACCGTCTTCGGCACGCTTCAACTTGATACTTAAACGCTCTTTAAACAAACAAGTGTAAAAAATGCACCCTATAAAAGCCACAGACTGTTTTGTCGGCAATAACCCATGATTTTACGTAAAAAAACGTCCGTTTTGCTTAAATATTCATTGTTTATGCAGAAACTGACTGAACAAAGTGAAAGAAAAATGGCTGTCAAAGTGACACTTATAGAGGTAGATTGTGGAAATTTGACGTTGTTTTGTTAAAAAGCGGATTTAAACACATATTTTTTTCATTTTTATTTCGTTCTTATTGAAATTATCTTTAATTTTGCAAATTGTAACAAAAGTATAATTTATTTATTTAATTAGAGAGAGTATTTATGGAAAAAAGACTAACAATGATTTTGGCCT
>ERZ779877.346-NODE-346-length-52684-cov-4.388987_pt1 | contig 52684 bp, 49 predicted proteins | sample MGYA00511556_ERZ779877 | MGnify/ENA primary metagenome ERZ779877 (study PRJEB29588, sample SAMEA2159338) | human gut metagenome | biome: human gut; feature: human-associated habitat; material: faeces | place: Denmark | collected 2008/2010 ... | reverse complement strand
AGCCCGATGCGCCCGTTCGAGTCTTGAGGCACGGGGCGATGACCGGAAATGGAACGGTGTAGCTTTCATTTACATTTGCACATTTGTTCTATTTGCAAATAAGTTATATACTTATTGTTGTACGCCAGTTACGTCGAATCGTGTGTCTGTGTGTCTGTGTGTCTCTGTTTCTCTTTGAATAAGCAGAGACTGTACAGATTAGTATATCAAAATCCTTTGAAAATAATGTCTATTTTCTTTGAAAACTCAAGATTGATTCGTCATTAGATATTAACGGAGTTAAGTTTTACTATTGCTAATTGTGTATAAATACATGGACATACATAGAGTAGTTGGGGGATGGATAAGATCACAGAAAACTCTGCATCGATAACAATGGCCATCTCCTATCTGGAGGTGATTCAAGCCAAACAGGGAATTTGCTCAAGTAGGCACAGCAGTGGACCGCAAACAACGAAACGGGTGTTGAAATGATTGGAGAGTTTCCGACGATGAACGAACGGTCATTCGACGCTAGCCTATGCAGAACCAAGGGGATGATGCCATCATGGCATCGACGGACGAACGCCGCGGGTTTCCCGTCACCGTCAACAGGCTGAACGACCTCCATGAGAGGATCTTCATCCAGTACGGCCAAGGTCTGGATTCCGAGGAGTTCGAGCGGATCATCCGGGATTTCGATACGGAGAACGGTTGTCCCTTCGAGGGCACGGTCACCGTCACCGATATGGAGCCAACCGATTCAGGGGCTTTCAAGAGCTCCGTGTTCGCTTCGTTGGGTGACGATGTGACGGACAGCTTCGAAGGACAGCTGTACATCACATGGCATGTCACCGACACCGCGACGGTCCAGGTGGCCACCGTGTCCCGGAATCCGATAACGGAATCAGACAGCCGTCTGCTCCGCGGATTGTTCTTCATCGAGGGCATCCCTCGCAGCTCCGTCCGCTTCGGCGACGTGGAGTTCATCAAGGACATGAAGTGGCCGGAAGACGGGGAATACGATTTCGCCGGACTCCTGCTCGGATCCTTGGTCTGTCATCTCAAGTTCACCAAGGACTGGATCTACCTGGACGATGACAACGGTGAGCGTGGCGTCTACGTGGAGAGCCTCGAAGAGGTGAAGAACTACATACAGAACCTGTGAGGGTGTGCCGTATCCGTTCGCTGTTCGCGATAGGATGGATGGACGGACGCTTACGGTTCCGGCACACCCCAAACCTTTTACTCTGCAGGAAACGGTTTTATCAAGAGGTTTGTCCGAAGGCCTCCACAGCCTTCTCAAGGTGTTTGGCCACTTCCTGTCCCTTGGGCGTCAGGTAGAGCTTGATGGAGTTGTGCTGCCTCTTGGTGTCGTCCACCATGATTATGCCCTCGTCTATCAGCTCGCTGATCCTCAGGAACTTGGTGCGTTCATTCCCTTCGTCCTTCTTGATGATATCGCTCTTCGTCGATCCCGGCATCTCTTTGACGCACAGGATGACATATATCGCGAACTTTCTCTCAAGGACATCGGGTACCGAGACCTCGCTCAGATTACCCGCCTCCATTGATCAGTTGAGTCATAATTACTATTGTAATTCTCAAAATTCTATTTAATAAGAATCGGATATCCACCGATTTTTCAACGCTGTTAATGGTTCCATTTAAATATATCTTGTATGTACGGCGGTCGTGCGTCATTTATATCTCTTAGTCATTTTCAGCAATAGTTAAATACTCGGTTACTTATGTAGATTCTGACTAAGACAAAAACGGGCGGATGCCCAGGTCCTAGTCCGAATGAACAACGAGGTGAGAAAGAGAATGAGCAGATACCCGTTTGCCGACAAGGCCACCGAGCTGATGGACGCCAAGAGGGGATGTCTGGCGGAGACCTCCTGGAAGGTCCAGGACCGCCGCTACAAGAGGATGGAGAACGACCTGATGCTGCTGAACAGGCAGGGCAGGGTCTCGACCGTCTCGCCGGCCAAGATGACGCCGGAGGACGTCAAGGCCTACATCCTGTACCGCAAGGATCTGGAAGTCGGCAACTCCGACCTCAACCACGACATCTCGGCCCTGAACCAGCTCCTCATGTTCTGCGGGAACCCGGCGGTCACCGTCTGTCTCCAGAAGAACATGGGGCTCAAGCCCAGCGTCAAGCAGCCCAGGCTCCCGCCCCTCTCCGAGGGTGCGTACGGGAGGATCCTGGCGAAGTGGGACGAGATCGACCAGAGCAGCTTCGCCGAGGTCCGTCCGGTCGCCATGGTCCTGATGTACATCGGGACCGGGGCAAGGAACAAGGAGCTCCGTCTGGCGGAGGTCTCCGACCTCGACACCGAGGAGTGGACCATCCGCTTCAGGCACGTCAAGGGCGAGGGCAGCTACGGCCAGCCCCGCACCGTGCCGATCCCTGAGGAGATCCGCCCAGTGGTCAGCCAGTATCTCATGCTCAGGCAGGTCTGGCTCGTCTGCCACAAGGTGAGCAGCGACGCCCTGTTCTTCACGATGGGAGGGGACTACTCCTTCCTGTCCGGGAACAGCATCCGCAGGATCAAGAAGAAGGTCGAGGCGCTCATCGACGAGACCTTCGAGCTCAGGGACTGCAGGAGGGCGTTCGGCCAGTTCTACCTGAACAGAGGGCTCGAGATCGAGAACGTGTCCGTGCTCATGGGTCACGAGTCCACCAGGACGACCGAGGAGTACTATTGCAGGAACAGCGAGACGAACGCCATCAGAGAGGCGAGGAGGAAGTGGTAAAGCGGGCGGAAGTGGCCAGAAGTCAAACCTCTTCAATTTCAGAAATTCAGGCGCAACGTGTAGGTTGCACTCAAACGGGTGTCTGGATAAGGGAAAATGAGTGCAGCCGCCGGGATTCGAACCCGGGCAATGAGCTTGGAAGGCTCAGATCCTAACCAGCTAGATCACAGCTGCACTGAATCCCCCTTAAACCAATGTCCTATTTAACGTTAATCCCTCTCCAGGCATCTCGACCCCACTCTATATCTACGCACCGTATGATACCCGTTCATGACAGGCCGCCCCGTCCTCCAGACACAGTCAGAGAAGCGCTTATGGAAATCCATCAACGGGGGCGGGACTCTGGACGGTCTCGTCAAGAAGAAGGAGGGCAGGCAGGGCGTGGTCGACGGGATATCGGCCCACGAGGGGACCCTGCACCCCGCGATCCTCGTCTCGGCTATGGATGTCCTAGACGCCGAAGGCGCCGCTGATGCCGAGGCCCTCAGGATCATCGCCTCCAAGGCCCGCCCCATGGACTGCACACCGTCGGTCCGTGCATCCCGCATTCTGCTGTCCAGGGGTGAGGTGGCGGCGGCCACGGAGATACTGTCGTTCTCGTCGCGGTCGCAGGAGGTCTTCAACAGGTCCATGGCGGAGGCCGACATAAGGAACTCATCGGGGGACAGGCAGGGCGCTCTCGCCGCCGCGGTCCGCGCCCTCGAATCCGATCCCTCGCGTCCGGAGCCGTACGTCCTGCTGGCACAGCTGGACCCGAACGGGGAGTGGCCCCAGAGGAGGAACGTCCAGCAGGTTTTCGACGGGGAGCAGCCGGAAAATCCGCCCGGAGAGGGCAGGATCCAGGAGCTCTACAGGATCTACTACGAGTGGTTCAGGGGGAAGAGGGAGCTGGCATCCGAGATGCTGGCAGGCTCGGCCCATTACAGGAACGGGGACAGGGACTTCCTGCTCGCCTCGGCGAGGATGTCCGTGGACGAGAGGGACTGGCATTCTGCCAAGATGATGTACTCCCGCCTCCTGCCGGACGCCCCGCCATACCTCCTACGCGAGATGGCGGAGGCATGCATGAGCGCAGGGGACCACAGGCGCGCGCTGGAGCTGCTGTCGAGATGCGACCAGACGTCGCCGAGGACCATGCGGGACACGATACTCGCCCGCCACATGGCCGGGGACGAGGCGGAGACCATGGTCGCCGTCCGTGCGTACCTGGACAGCGAGTGGGCCGGTGCCGACGAGTACCTCGACACGGTCAGGATGCTGATAGGGTTCGGCATGGACGACGAGGCCGGGTCGATACTGTCCGCGTACACCGACAGCTGCGGGAGGGAAACCGAGTCCCTCATCCTCAGGTCGGTTCTGGCGGAGAGGTCGGGCGACCTTATGTCCGCGCTTGCGCTGGCATCCGAGGCCTCGATCAGAGGTAAGGACTCTGCCAAAGCCAAGGCCAGGGTGGCACGCGTCCATCTTGCCATGGGCGACCAGGTGAGGGCGGAGAAGGAGTGCGCCGGCCTCCTGGCAGGGGGCCAGGACGACCCGGAGGCCCTTCACATAATGATGGAGATCCAGGCGAGGAAAGGGGACAACGTCTCCGTGATCTCGACCTGCAGGAAGATACTGGACCAGGATCCCAGGGATGTCGGCACGCTGATCGAGATCGCCCGCGCACAGGCGCTGACGGGCGATGTGGCCGGTGCCTCCGAATCCGCGCACAGGGCCGTGAGGGCGGACGGATCCCATGGCACGTACATCAGGGCGCTTTCCGCGCTGCTGTTCGCCGGACCGAACCCCGATGCGTCATACCTCTGCAGGGAGGCCGAGACAAGGTTCCCCGGCGATCCCGCAGTCAGGAGGATCAGGGGGAACATGGAGTTCGCCAACGGGGACTATCTCAGGGCATCAGCCACATTCGCCTCCGCCGCAAGCGAGGCCCCGGGGGATCCGGTCCTTTGGTATTCCAAGGGGATGTCCGACGAGGCCCGCGGAGATCTCGAATCCGCAGAGGACGCTTACGACAGGGCCCTGGCCATCGATCCGGACGAGCCCGAGTACTGGATATCGAAGGCGGCGGTCCGCGAGGCCCGCGGGGACGACGTCGGCGCGCTGAGGGCGCTCCGCCGCGCATCCGAACTTGACCGCAAGAGGACGTATCCCCTGGTGCGCATGGCGATGATCAACGAGAGGCGCGGCATGCTCTGGGAGGCCGCACACATCCTTGGCATCGCGACCAGGATGGATCCCTCCAACGAGCGCATCCGCGACGAGTACTCCAGGATGCGCTCCGCCGCCGAGTCTTCACGCGACACGGCGCCGGTCCAATGCCCGGTCCCGGAGCCTGATGACGAGGCTCCCTTCGATGAGCTCTTCCACGTCTCCGGTCCCGAGGAGGTGGAGCCGGAGGCCGTTCCCGCCGTGGTAGTCGAGGAACCGGTCCCGGAGCCCGAACCCGAACCAGAGCCGCCTGAGGTGGCGGAGCAGGTCCCGGAGCCAGTCCAGGAGGATGCGCCGGAACCGATTCCCGAGATCCCGGAGGAGCCCGCCGAACCGGCGGAACCCGTGCCCGATCGCAGCGGGGAGTTGGACGCCCTGTACTCCATGGCATTCTCCCTCAGGGAGGCGGGGGACCTCAGGGGAGCCATTAGGACGGTGGACAGGGGTCTGGCTATAGATCCCGGGTACGTGGACCTCCTCAAGCTCAAGGCCGAGATGTGTCTGGATGCCGGCGATCCCTCCGCCGCCGCGAAGCGCGCGTCGGCCGCGCTGGAGTCGGAGCCGGACGATGCCGACCTCCACACGATCCTGGGAAGGGCGATGTCCGCCCAGGGGGACCTCAGAGGGGCCATTGCCCAGCTGGACACTGCGGTGTCCCTCGGAGCCGACGATGCCGACGTTCATGCGGCCAGAGGGGAGGTCCTGGAGAGGATGGGCGTCATGGACAGGGCCTCCGAATGCTATTCGGCGGCCGTCTCCAGGGACCCGAGCCGGCTGGACCTGGCAGAGAAGCTGGCGCGTATGATGTACGCCCGCAAGGAGGCCATCGCGGCCGACGGCATGCTGAACCGCATACTCAGGCGCGACCCCGGGCGCATGTCCGCCATCCTCCTCAAGGCCGAGATCGCGCACGCAAGGAAGGACGACAAGGCCCTGATGGCCGCATACGGTTATTTCGTCAAGGTACCGAACCCTGGTCCGGAGAACACGGTCCGCATGGCCAGGCTGCTCGAGGAGACCGGGCACACGGCCGAAGCGAAGGAGCTGGTCGTCGGCAGGCCACAGAGGGATGTTGCCGACAACTCCGTCAAGAGGTACGCAGAGAAGGCGCTCCGCCGCGCCTTCGCCATGAAGGTGTCGCCCACCGATCCGGATCTCATCGGTGCGCTGGGTCTCGATCCGAAGACCGCCGCGGAGGTCACGGCGTATCTGCGCGAGCAGCCGAACTACGGTCCGATAAACACATCGTCGGAGACGTTCGCGAGGATGGAGTCCCGTTCGAGGGACGCAGTGATGAAGCTCCAATGGACCGACCTGGAGCACGAGCCCAGGCTCCCCCTGGAGAGGGTGTTCGTCCAGTGCGGGTGCGGGGACGCCGACGAGGCGAAGGAGATCGTGGCGTACGTGATGAGGGCGATGATATCGGAGCCCGGACGGACCGACGACCCGGAGGTCGCCAGGATCGCCATGGGTATGCCCAAGGGGATCAGCGTCTACGAGATAATGAGATCCTGCGATGCCGGCGTGTACAGGGCCAAGGAGATCCAGGCGCAGATAATCTGAGCTCAGTAGTCCCTCATCTCGGACTTCATGAACTCCCTCATCAGGCAGGTCGCGTAGTTGCCCTTGGGGAGCGAGAATCTCAGGGTGTACCCGTCCTCGCGGAACTCGCTGCCGATGCTCTTCACGGGGCACATGAGCTCCCTCCTCCCGCCCTTGGAGCTGCATCTGGGCAGACCGGGTATGACGAAGTCCTCGGCCTTCAGGCCGTTGTCCTCGATGACCTTCCTCTCGATCTCTCCCATCTCGCCCTCGGCGAGGATGGAGTCCGAGCCGAACAGGGCGCCGGTCACGAACGCGCGGCCGGCGCGAATCTGCCTGGCGACGAGGTCTATGTTCTTGGCGGTGGTCATTACCGGGTTCTCGTGCTGGGGGTTCCCGTTCGGGTCCAGCGGGATCACGACATCCCCCTCCACCGGCATGTTGATCGGCAGACCTCTCTCGATCCTCATGCTGAGCATCTCGTTGAAGAGATACGACTGGTAGGCGTGGACGAACATCATCTGGAGGTTGGATGGCATGGCGTCGATCGCCTCCGTCCACGTCCCCCCTCCGGCCAGGACCTGTGCCATGGTCTTCTCGAACGACATGGGCTCGGGCATGACCTTGGTGGCGGCCGACCAGTCAGTGGTCCCGACGAGTGATCCGCGGACCTCCCTCAGGGCCTCGTCCTCCTCGGGCGTGGTGTAGCAGATGTAGGTCCTCACGGCCCCCTCGATGTCCCCGCGGACGAGCCTCTCGCCCACCAGATGGGTGACCGGTCTGACGACCCCGAACCTCTGCACGCCGAAGTAGTTGGGGAACCCTCCGACCTTCTTTATCACCGAGATGTCCTCCTCGACGATCTCGGGGATGCGGGCGGCGTCCATGGTGCAGTCCTTCACGGTGATCTCGAACTCGTTGCCGATGAGGTCGCCGATCTGGATCGCCCTGCTGCCCCTGTACACGTCCCTGATCTCGACATCCTTGAGGTCCACCTTGGACAGGTCCTCGGTCGGGCATTTGAAGGACATGAGCTGGGTGGTGACCGCACGCTTGTCCTTGGTGCCGGCGAAGCCGATCCTCTCCCTGGACATCCCTATGCTGCGGGCGAGTATCCTGACCAGGCGGTTGGTCTCCCAGTTCCTGCTGACAACGGTCGCGATCGCGAAGTCGCCGTTCTCCTTGGCCCTCGGGGGGTCGGAGATCTCGGTGACGACGAAATCCTCCGGTAGCGTCTTCAGGTGCCCGCCCGTCCCGTCCGCGGGACAGATGTAGCACCTCATGCCGATGTCGGCCTCAGCGGTCGTGCACTCTCTGTACAAAACACTCACTCTTTCTTGGGCGAGTAGTAGTCCGCGACGGCGTCGGAAGCCTTCTCGATGGCCGCGATGGGGTCCCCGGACTTGACCTTGACGTAGAGCCTGCGGTCCTCGAGCTCGGGGTGCTTGTCGATGTATCTGACCAGATCGACGTTGTCGTCCTTGTAGAGCTCATCCATGAGGGGTGTGATGAGTGTGAGGTTGGCGTCCTTGAACGCGAGGGTGACGGAATCGTCGGTCTTCTCGACAATGTAGGTCTGCATGGCGCCGTCTATACCGTCCCTATAATAAGGCTTTTCGCGTCACCTTGAGAATCGACCCCGAAGGAGGGGGAAGTCGCCCGTCGGGCGGAGTTTCTTGCCGTCTGGCGGATCGTTGGTGGAACGGCTCAGTCGCCGCTTCCGTCCCAGACGTTGTGCTCGTCCGCGGAACGCGGGTGAGGCATCTTCTTCTCGTCCATTTTTCACATCCCATCCTTTTCGGCGTCTCGCGCCGCAGTCCATATTACACACGTCCTGTTTATAAAGGATGTGGGCAGTTTGTCTGAACAGAGACAAACAGGCATCTATTGTGTTCATTTGGACAGCCCGTCGGAGTCGTGGACCTGCATCCCGTACATCTCGACGATCTCGGTCACCGTCGTGCACTGCTCCGGGGTCTTGTCGTCCCTCACGCGGCCGGTGAACCTGGGGAACCTTATCCCGAGTCCGGCGCCCTCCTTCAGCACGTCCTTCGCCGCCGTGTGGATCGGGCTGAGGGTGATCTCGGCGGCGACAACTTCCAGGACGACGCTGGGTTCGAACCACACGTCGGGGACCATCTCCGCGTCCACGGAGCCGGGCTTGGTCTCGGACAGGGTCCCGTCCAGTAGCGTGGGCATGTAGTCCAGGAAGGCGTCGTCGAACCCTGTTCCCAGTTTGCATACGGTGGGGAACGTCCCGGTCTCATTGTCGTATGCCGCCATCAGCAGGGCGCCGTACCTGCCCGCCCTCTTCCCCATCCCGTAGAATGCACCGACGACCGTGAGGTCGAAGGAATCGGTGAGGGCCTGCTGGTAGTCCTTCTTGTACTTGATCCAGAGGAATCCCCTGGATCCCGCGCGGTACACGGAGTCCGGGGCGATCGACTTCGCCATGATACCCTCGCACCTGGCCCCGATCGCGTTGGAGAAGAAGTCCTCCCCGTCCTCGGGGCTCTCGACGATCCTCATGGTCGTCATCTGGACGTTGTCCCCTATCTCGAAGCCTGACTCCAGGGCCTCCCTCCTCTCCAGATACGGCCTGGACGTCCAGTCCTCCCCGTCCGCGAAGAGCATGTCGAACATGAAGATCCTGACGGGGACCTCCTTGACGGCTTCGTCCATCCCGTGCTTCTTCCTGCGGTGGGTGACGTTCTGGAACGGAAGCATGAACCCCGTCTCCGGGTCGATTGCGACGCACTCCCCCTCTATGATCGCCTCTCCGTGCCTGCACCTGGCCCTGAGGGACTCGGCTATGTCCGGGAAGTTCGATGTGAGGTCCTCGAGCCTCCTGGAGTACAGCCTCACGGAGTCCTTCCCAATGTGGGCCTGGACCCTGATCCCGTCGTACTTGTACTCCATGGCGCACCGGCCCCCCATCTTCTCCACGACCTCGGCTATGGACGGGAGCCTCTCGGCGAGCATGACCTTCACGGGGCTGCCCACCTTGACGCCGATGGCGCGGACGGCGTCCATGCCGCCGTTGGCGATGGTCTCCGCGACAAGGCCGATGTCGCATGTGACGTTGAACGCCCTCTCGATCGCCGGCCTGTCCTCCTTGGAGGCGAACGCCTCCGCCAGCGCGTCCAGGATCGTCATGTCCGCGGCCCCGACCCTCATCCTTCCGGTGACCGTCCTGCACAGGTACCTGGCCTCCACGGGGTTGGAGTCGTGCAGGAGTCCTGCGAGGGTCTTTTGCTTGATGTCCTGGGAGTCCTTGCCCTCGGCCCCCTCGATGGTCGCCAGCCCCTTCACCACCCTGGCGACGGTGAGCTCCTCGGAGAACAGCGCCATCTGCTTCTTCTTGGAGATGAGGGTCTCCGCGACCTGGCCCAGGTCCCCGGTCTCAACCGTGAGCTTCTCCACCTTGTCCTCAGGGTTCCCGGAGGCCTTTGCGATCGCCTTCATGACCAGCCTGTCAGCCATCCCGAGCACCCCGGGCACGAAGTCGGGGTGCAGCTTCCCCTGGCTGAGGTACACTATCGAGCGGAGCTCGCTCTTGTCAGCGGTGCGGAGGAAGCCCGCGAGTATGGAGGTCATCTCGAGACGGCTGCCGGTCGACTCGAGTCTGTCGAAGGTGTCTGCCAGGTCGGAGTACAGCATGACGCCCCCATCGGGCATCTCGCATAAAACTGGTTCTTCGACCTCGGTCCTGGAATCCGTCCAGCCTGAGCTGGTTCTTCCTGATCACGGGGGAGCTTCCCCTGCTGAGCTCCTCGCTCAGCTTCTCGAGGCGGGACCTCATGGCCCTCTCCTTGTCAGTGCTGGACCTCTCCAGGACCTCATCGAGGGTGCCCTTGGCGACGAGGACGTACACCTCCCCGTCGTTCTTCCTCCCGGTCCTCCCGCGGCGCTGGATGGTGCGGATCTCGGACGACACCGGCTCGTAGAAGATGACGGCGTCCGTGCTGGACACGTCCAGGCCCTCCTCCCCCACGGATGTGGACACGATGACGTTCGTCTCGCCGCTCCTGAAGCTGTCCAGAAGCGCGATCTGCTCCTTCTGCTTCAGGCCGCCGTTCGCCTGCCCGACGAGCATCCCGACCCTGGCGCCCGGGACGGAGGCGAGCTTGCCGGTGAGCATCTCGCAGGTGTCCCTGTACTGGGTGAACACGATCACCTTGGAGCCCGTGCCCCCGTTGACGGTCCTGCTGACCAGGGACAGGACCCTGGAGACCTTCGGATGCTCCACGTTCGAGCGCTGGAGTATGGTCCTGATGCCTATGTACTCGGGGCGGTTGACGATCTCCCTCGCGCTCTTCCCGCCCTTCTCCTGGTCAGCCTCGGCCTCTATCTTCTCGAGGTATATCCTGAGGGGCGTCATACCCTGGGTCTCCGCCAGCCCTATCGCGTGCAGGAGCTTGATGCACATGGAGTGCAGTGCCAGCCCCCTGTAGACCACTCCCGTCTTCTCCCCCCTGGCGAGGCGGGACTGCAGGCTCTGCCCGATGGAGAGCATGTAGGATGTTGACACCTGCCACCCCGGGTTCACCAGTCTCAGGCTGGCCATCTCCGAGACGTAGTGGTCCAGCATGGACCTCAGGAGAGCGGTGACGTCGAGGATGTCCTGCGGGAGGTTGACCTCTATCCTGTTGACGTAGGTGTCGTGGATGTACGGCGACACGTCCGGATCCTCGTCCGAGCGGATGTCTATCCTCCTCAGATGGAGGTTCATGCAGACCTCCTCGATCTTCGAGGAGTCGCTCCCGGGGGAGGCGGTCATGCCGACGGACCGCATCCCCTTCCCGCAGAACCCGGCGACCCTCACGTACGCGTAGTTCCCCACCCCGCGGTGGGCCTCGTCGTAAATGATCAGGGAGAATCCGTCCAGACCGTACCTGCCGGCCTCCAGGTCGTTGGCCACGGACTGCGGCGTGGATACGACCACGTCGCTGGAGCCGATGATCTCCGCGCGGGTCTCCGGCTTCATGTTCCCGTTCATCTCCGAGACGACCGTGTCCACGAGGACCGCTGAGAATGTCGATCTGTGCTGGTCGACGAGGGGCTTCGTCGGAGCAAGGACCATCACCTTGCCGCTGGATAGGTACTCCGCCGCCACCCTGACGGCGACGACGGTCTTCCCGAGCCCCGTCGGGAGTATGACGAGGGTGTTGTTCCTCAGGCAGCCCTGGACCATCGCGGTCTGGTACCTGCGCTCCTCGACTGTGCCAGGGGCTATGCGTGGATGGTCGATGAACGTCATGGGACGTCGGTGAATCCGGAGAAGAAGATAAGATTGTGTCGGGAGGGTCGCCCCTCCCATTTACTTGTTTAGTGGCATCCGCCGCCGCAGGAGGCGCAGCCGTTGAAGTTGGGGTTCCTGATGGTGAGTCCGGTTCCGAAGTTGGGGTCGTCGATGAACTCGATGACGCACTCCTCCAGCTCCTTCTTCGTCTCGTCGTCGTAGAACATGTCGAATCCGTTGGCGGACTTGTCGACGTTCTCGCCCTCGGCGGCCTTCTCCTGGAAGGACATTCCGAACTGGGGGCCGGAGCAGGCGAATCCGGAGAGGTAGATCTTGATACCGTATCCGACCTTCTGGTTCTTCTCAAGGAGGTCGTTGATGAACTTCTCTGCATCGGCTGAAATCTGTACCATTGCTATCACGGCTTGATTTATAATAGAATATTTAACGTTGTTGAGACGACATTCATTCGAGTTTCACTCCGAAAAGCTCGGCGTATTTCCTGTATGCATAGGACTGGGCGCGGGACATCGCCATGTACGATCCGATCGTCATGGCCTCCAGGATCTCGTCCCTGGTCGCCCCTGCGTCGATGGCGTGGGTGGCCTGGGCCTTGACGCAGTACTCGCCGCCGACCGCGGTCGCAGCCGCTATCGCGCAGAGGTATCTCTGCTTCTGTTCCAGGGCGCCGTCCCCCTCCAGGACCGCATGCGCGTACTCCGCGGCGGGGAGGAACATGTCCGGGCGTTCGCTGAGGACCTGGTTCACCACCGGGATGAACCCGTACGCCTCCTTCGTTGCCTTGAGGACCTCGTCGGCCCTCCTCCTGAGCTCAGGGTCTGTGTCCATGAAACCGTATCCCACTGTCGGGGATATGGTGGTTGTGACGTGCGTGCACGGTGCCCCATTTATCAGCGCGACGCGAAGTCGAATCCTCCGCGGCATCCGCCGCAGGAGACATCACGAATGAACAACCAGACTCTGAAGGCCATCTTCTCGGTGGCCGGCATCAGGAACGGCTACGACGAGGTCCATGCCGAGTTCGCACCGTTCAGGGATTTCAAGGTGAAGTGGACCAGGTCCTACAGGTGGATCTCCTTCGAGGTCAGCGACTATCTCGCAGACGCACCGGAGGACGTCCTCATATCGCTCGCCAACACGGTATACAAGAAGATCAAGGGGGAGGACGACTCCCTGTACACCGACGAGGTCTGCCGCTGGGTGACATCCGCGGAGTTCGTCAGGACCAAGCAGCCGGTGTTCATACGCAGGTTCAGGGGCCTCAGCCTCGACAGCATGGGCAGGTGCAGGGACCTGGCGGACTCCTACGGTAGGCTGGTGGAGGCGGGGCTGGTGGAGCGCGATCCGGCGATATTCCTGGGATGGTCCACTGACGACAGGAGCAGGACGGTCGGCCGCTCGAGCATACTGATGAAGGTGGTGGCGATGTCCAGCATCCTGGACGACGCGGACCTTCCGGACAGCCTTTTCGACTACTGCCTCTACACCCAGGTGGCACGCATCGCCATGGGGTTCTCGCCCATGGGGGTTCGCAGGGGCCCGGAGTACGAGGAGCTGTTGTCCAGGTACCCGGACAGGGCGGGGATGGAGTCGCAGCTCAGGAGGATAGGGATGCACATCTGAGAATGAGGTGTCCCCCGTGCGCTAACACACGCCATCATGGTCGGACGGTGACGTCCGTCTCCGGGCACTGACTTACGCAGGGGGTGTGTGTCGGACCCGACGTTGGCCTCCGGTCACGGCTGCGACGACTCGTCGCCAGCTCCCGCAGGAGCCCCAAATGAATGGGAAACGGGCCACTGTGCGCCGTCCCGTGCACATGGCGTTCATGGATCGCGCCCTTACGCCGGCACGGCATCCCTCACACCCCTCCCGTCGTATTTCAAAGGTTCGCACGGTGCCAGCACGGGGGCATTCGTCATTCGACGGATTATCACGCGGTAAGCGGATGATGTACGATAAAATGTAAGGCAATTGTCGTAATTCTACTGATTCTGTGAATTTTACCACTGTATTTTTACGGATTATCGCATCATTTCTACGAATTCAGAAAACATACTACGAAATTTGCACAAAGCTTTATCAAAGGGTACAAGATACCTCGGCTTATGAAAGGAGTACTCACGCCTAAGTCCGTAGCCATCATTGGGGCATCCAATGACGAGACTAAGCTGGGCGGTATGCTTGTCAAGAACATGATTAACGCCGGGTTCAAGGGGAAGCTCTACCCCATCAACCCCAAGGGTGGGGAGATCCAGGGTCTGAAGGCGTACACATCCGTCGCCGAGATCGGGGAGCCCGTCGAACTCGCCGTCTTCGCTGTCAAGAACACCCTCGTCGCAGACGAGGTCAGGAAACTCGGAGAGGCCAAGGTCCCCTACGCGGCCATCCTCACCGCCGGGTTCAAGGAGGAGAGCGCCGCTGGAGCCGAGCTCGAGAAGGAGCTCATCAAGGTTGCCAAGGAGGCCGGCGTCCAGTTCCTGGGACCCAACTGCTTCGGAGTCATGAACCCCGGCGCGGGAGTCAACGCGACCTTCGCCCACCTGCTCCCCCCGGTCGGTAACATCTCCATCTTCTCCCAGTCCGGAGCCGTCGGTTCCTCGATCATCGACTGGGCCATCTTCAACGGCATGGGAATCGCCAACTTCGTCACCTTCGGAAACAAGGCTGACCTGGACGAGGCCGACATCATCCATGACATAATGGAGGACCCCCAGACCAAGGTCCTGGGAATGTACTGCGAGGGAATCACCAACGGTGAGAAGTTCGTCAGGGAGATCCAGAACACCAAGGTCAAGAAGCCCATCGTCATCTTCAAGAGCGGAAGGACCCAGGCAGGATCCGCGGCAGCATCCTCCCACACGGGGTCCCTCGCCGGATCCGATGCCGTCAACAATGTCATCTTCGACAAACTCAACATCTACAGGGCCCACGACCTGGACGACATGTTCGACGCCCTCAGCGTGTTCAGCAGCTGCGGTCCGATGGAGAAGGACGGAATCGCCATCATCACCAACGCCGGTGGTCTCGGTGTCATGTCCGCGGACGCCGCATTCGAGGCCCCCAACGTGTACGCCGTCAAGTTCTCCGAGAAGACCATCGAGGAGATCAAGGTCCGTGTGCCCACCGTCGCCGGACTCACCAACCCCATCGACGTCCGTGGAGACGCGAAGCCCGAGTACTTCAAGGAGGTCATCGACATCGTGACCAGGGACCCGGAGGTCGGAGGACTCGTCATCATGGGATCCCCGCTGGACACAGCCGATCTCGAGAGCGTCGCCAAGATCATCGTCGACATGAAGGACGACATCCCCGTGCCCACCGTCGTGTGCTTCGCCGGAGGAGTCAAGTGCGACAGGGCGAACGCCATCTTCAAGGCGGGCAAGATGCCCACGTACCCCACACCCGACAGGGCCGTCCACGCGCTGTCCGTGCTCAGGGGATACACCAAGAACCTGGACAAGGCCGCGACCCCGATGGAGGTCCCCGATGTGAAGGGATACGAGACCGCCCAGAAGGTTCTGGCCAAGGCCAAGGCCGAGGGCAGGGACTCGCTCACCGAGTCCGAGGGCAAGGAGATCTTCGCCGCATACGGCGTCCCCACCCCTGGAGAGGCCCTCGTCAACAGCGCCGACGATGCTGCAGCCGCCTGCGACAAGATCGGATACCCCGTGGTCATGAAGATCGTGTCCCCCGACATCAAGCACAAGACCGATGTCGGAGGAGTCGTCGTCGGTGTCAAGGATGCCGACGAGGCCAAGGCTGCCTACACCAAGATCATGGACTCCTGCACCAAGAACGTGCCCGGCGCGAACATCGTCGGAGTCTCGATCCAGCAGATGGTCTCCGGACAGGAGGTCATCCTCTCCATGATCCGCGACCCGCAGTTCGGTCCCGTCATATCCTTCGGTCTCGGAGGAATCTACGTGGAGATCCTCGGAGAGATCTCCCAGGCCCACGCGCCCATGACCGAGGAGCAGCTGGACAGGATGATCAAGTCCACCAAGGCCTACAAGCTTATGTCCGGTGCCAGGGGTCTGCCCGAGGCCGACGTCGATGCCATGAAGGACTGCATCCGCAGAATCGTCACCATCGCCCTGGAGAACCCCGAGATCTACGAGCTGGAGATCAACCCCGTCATCGTCGGACTCAAGGGCAAGGGCTGCTGGGCAGTCGACGCCCTGGTCACTCTGGTCAAGGAGTGATCCCGAAATCTCAAGGGAGGGGCCCTCCCTCCCACCTTCCTTTTTCTCTGTCGTTTGGTTCATCATTCACCATGAACCTCCGCTCCTGTGAGCTGGATCGATGCGATTGTTGATATGTCACAGATTTTTCACGTGAATTTGCAGTAATTTTACTGCAATTTCATATGAAAATGCAGTGAATTTCCTGCGATTTCGTCTGAAATCGCTGTTATATTAAAATATTCGAAGACACATATGCATGTGTGGTGTCCTTATGCTGAGGAGGAAGGCATACGACAGGCTCGTCGAATGGAAGGGACGTCAGGATCACAAGTCCCTGCTGATCCGCGGACAGCGCCAGGTCGGCAAGACGTTCATAATCAGGGAGTTCTCCAAGACGTACGAGAACAGCACGTATGTGGATCTGAGTAGCAACGCCAGGATGAGGAGGGCCTTTAGGGACAGCATCGAGGTGGAGGATGTCCTAGAGGCTCTGATGCTTCAGGACAGGACCTTCGATCCCTACTCCGGCAGATGCCTGATAATCCTAGACGAGATACAGTCCAGTCCCTGGGCGCGTCAGGCTCTCAAGAGCTTCACAGAGGACGGGAGGTTCGATGTGATCGCATCCGGTTCCCTTCTGGATGTACCCCTCAGGGCCCGTGCCTATGATGAATCGGACGAGCGGGATGAGAGAGGCAGGGATGACGCGGTGCCTCTGATCCCCGTGGGTTACGAGGAGCACATGCGTATGTACAGTCTCGACTTCGAGGAGTTCCTGTGGGCCAAGGGTTACGGGGATGCGACGATAGCCAAGGTCCGTGAATCCATACGCCAGCGCGTCCCGCTGTCAGGGGTCCTTCTGGATGCGATGAACGACGAGTTCAGGGAATACACGATGTTCGGGGGTATGCCCGAGCCCGTGTCCAAACTTGTGGCGGGGGAGGGGCTTCGCAGCGTCATAAAGGCGATGGATGATGTGGTGGCCTCCAACTACAACGACATCTCGAAATACGCAGAGGAGGGGGAGGTCCTCAAGATACGTAAGACGCTGGAGTCCATTCCGATGCAGCTGTCCCAGTCCAACAAGAAGTTCATGTACTCCCGCATAGAAGGCAACAGAAAGTCGAGGGAGGGTGCCCGCAAGTATCAGGAATCGTTGCTCTGGATAGAGGGGTCGGGAATCGGCAACATGTGCCATCAACTGAGGGATATAACCGTACCAGTGTCCATGTCGTCCAATCCGGATCAGTTCAAGGTCTACATCTCGGACACCGGGATGCTCGTGCGCATGATGGACGGGGACGGGGTGAGGGCGATGGATGCCATACGCACAGGCGATATCGGCTTCAACCAGGGCTCACTAACGGAGAACGTAGTGGCCGAATGCCTGATGAAATCCGGCATCGACCGCAACTACTACATCCACAGGAAGGAGCCGGGCAGGATGGAGCTCGACTTCGTCATAGACCTGGGTTCCGAGACCGCCGCGATAGAGGTCAAATCCGGAAGGGACCGTGAGGCCCCGTCGCTATCGAAGACGATAGGGGACGGCCGCTTCCAGCGTCGGCTGATGTTCGAGAGGTCCAACATCTCGGTGGATGAGAACGGGGTTGAGCACTACCCGCTGTTCGCCGCAGCCTTCGTGAGGGACATGGGAAGGTCGGACGACTGGGTCGAGGACTATTCCTGCAGGAGGGCGGAGCCGGGGAGAGGACTTTGAACGTCAGATCCTCAGGCGGATCCTCTGGTTCCTGCTGCTATCCTGTCGGGCAGGGTGACTCCACCGCAGCCTCCTCGACCAGGTCTCTGACCGCCTTGTAGACGTTCTATGCGTTTCTGGAATAACCAAGCGCCTCGGTCAACCCCCTCATAGACATGGCTCCGTTGTCTCTCAGGAGCGATCTTATCTCCGTTTTGAGTTCGCCGTTGGTCCTGCGGGATCCGGTCACAGACATTGTTGCGTCTCTTCGATGTTCAGAAAGGACTCGTCGATCATGATCGTGATTCTGAAGTAAGATGTCTCGAAGGCTGTCTCCGGGATGAGCGGGAGATGTGTTCTATTTCAGCGAGCTCAGCATCGTCAGTTTGTCCTTGTCCCTTTTCCCTGCAAGCATCCCGTGCTTGAGCAGATAGGCCATCGCGGTTCCGTATCTTCTTTATCCTTATCCTTCGCCGATACTTTTATACGGAACGTTCATTCCGCACCCGATGACATCCGAACTCATCTTTGTCGGACTCGGCCTCAGCGGCACAGACGGAATGACCGTGAAGGCCTTCAACGCACTGAAGGAATGTGACAAGATCTACGCCGAGTTCTACACCTCCATGCTCATCGGCACCAAGGTAGAGGACCTGGAGGCCGCCCTGGGCAAGAGGGTGCACGTGCTCTACCGCGCACAGGTGGAGGAGTGCGACGACATCATCAAGGATGCAATGGAGATGAGGGTCGGCTTCATAACCGCCGGGGACACGATGTCCGCAACCACCCATGTGGACCTCAGGATCCAGGCCGCCGAGGCGGGGATCCCCGTCAGGGTCTTCCACGGGATTTCGATATTCTCCGCCTGCCCCACATCGCTGGGACTCCAGCACTACAAGTTCGGCAGGACCGTCACGCTCCCGTTCCTTGAGGAGAACTATCACCCCAAGTCCCCCTACGACCACATCAAGGAGAACAAGGACAGGGGCCTGCACACGATGATCCTCCTGGACATCAGGGCCGACGAGCTCAGATACATGACCGCCCACCAGGCCATCGAGTGGCTGATCGAGGGCGAGAAGTCGTGGGGAGAGGGTCTCATCGACGACAAGACCCTGCTCTGCGTCGCATCCCAGGTCGGGTCCCCCAACGAGAAGGTTTTCGCGGGATATCCCCAGGACCTCCTGAAGATGGACCTCGGTGAGCCCCTGCACACCCTGGTGCTCCCCGGGAACCTCCACTTCATGGAGGCGTTCGCCCTGGTGAGGTTCGCGGGAGCCCCCGAGGAGATCATCGAGGACGAGTGAGGAGCCGTCCTGACAATCCATCGAAACCCCATACTCAACGGGTATGGGATTATTCATCCAACTTATATACCAGACATCACCATTCCAATTCGATTTAGGAGATGTGAAACGATGGAAAAGAAACAGATGTACACCGCGGTCGCCGCCGTGGTCGTCGTCATAATCGTTGTAGCCGCCGTGGCTTGGTACATGACAGGCAACAACGGAGGCAGCGACGAGACAGACAACGGCGACACCTACTACTTCTATTTCGACGGAGTCGAAGAGGCTGCTGGATGGCAGCATGCGACAGGAGAGAATGCGCAGGTCGCGTATCAGAAGGTCCTTGAAAATGTTGGACTCGAATACGAGTTCAACCAGTACGGGATGTTGAAAGTCGACGGATACGAGGAGACGTACGATTCTGCGACATCCTCTGGAATCGGATTCGGATTCTATCTGTACACCTCTACAGATACGTCCATGCCGAGTGCGACCTACTTTGCTCTCGGTCCTGTTCTAGCCGATGTCACAGGGAACATAGTATATGTCACGTACAGTAACTACGAGATGGATCCTGTCACATACGTCAACACATACAGCAGCAGTCCTGCGGACAGCAGTGAATGGATGACCTCCGGGCCTTTCGCAGTCGGTTCCGATTACGAGCCTCTGCAATATCCTGATACATACAGCTTCTATCTTGACAACATTGTTGAGGATGAAGGATGGTACACTGTCACTGCTGAAGATGCTGAATCTGCACTCTCGCAGGTGTTCCAGGATCTTGGTCTGAACTGTGAATTCGACCAGTATGGCATGCTGACTGTCGATGGTTTCGAGGCGGGATTTGATGCGGAGACCAACACCGGAACAGGGTTCGGAGTTTACATCTATACGTCCGATGACACGAGTATGCCCATGCCCTCATATTTCGCTGCAGGTCCGGTTGTCGGAAACGCTACTGGAAATGTGTTCTACATCAGCTTTGGTAGTTACACGATGGATCCCGTCACGTACGCTACAAGCTATGTCGAGAACCCCTCATCTAACCAGGGCTGGCTTACCAGCGGTCCCTTCGAGGCATAAAACTATTTTTGGGGCGGTGTTACCGCCCCATCATTCATCGGTGCTCAAATGGACATCAGGAACCGTGCTTTCGTATCCGTGGCGCTCGTGGTCGTTGGGATCACGGTTGCTGTAATTGCAGGAATTATACCATCTTCCGAGGGCGGTGTACAGGCACAGGGAATCGTTCTGGATTATGGAGATTTTGATACCGAATGGGCGGAAGCGGATGTAGCATCCTATGAAACATCTGTGGAGTTGCTGCAGGCTGTCTGCGATGAAAGAGGTTACGAAGTTGTCATTACCGAATCAGGCGAGATATCCTCCATAAACGGGATGGCTAATGGTGAAAAGTCATGGGGATTTTGGGTTATCTATCCAGGAAGTAGCACTTGGGTGGAACTCGATGCACCATACGATGAAGATCCTTCGGAGTTTACGATAGCATCATGGTCATACCTTGGGGATGGAGAAGAACCAACAGTTGCGGTGGATTACAATGGGAATCCGATTTATGGTTATTCGCAGAAGTATCGCGTTGTGTCGCTTTCACCAACCATAACTGAGATTGTGGCCTCTCTCAAAGCTGAGAATATTCTGGTAGGTGTAGATTCCTATTCCAACTATCCGGAAAGCGTGGTGAGTAACACACAAAATGGGAAAATCGCCGTGGTTGGAACATATACCAGTCCGAGTTTCGAGCTCATAACAGGCACTAATCCGGACATCGTCTTCTGTGACGGTTCACAGAGGTCCCATATGCAGATGTCCGTGCAGCTAAGGGCCTCGTCAGTTGATTCAGTGCTTCTTTATCCAGGCGAGGATCTGGAGAGTATTCTCGACAACATATTCATCGTGGGCATGGTCATGAACTATGAGCTCGCATCGGATCAACTCATAGCCGATACGAACGACATCATAGACCGTCTGACTGAGAAGGTGCTGGGGCCTGAAGGCGGTCCCGCACCAGAAGTGATGATCTCTCTGGAACCCGACATCAGTCCATGGGTGTCTGGTGACGGCACCTATGCTGAGAATATGGTGGAGCTGTTCAACGGTAACAATGTTTTCTCCGAGTGGGCCGGATGGGTCCATATAACATCCGATCGCATTCCATATGCGAATCCTGACCTCATCATCATCATAACCACAGAGTATTCGGCAACGCAGGAGGAGTACGACCAGCTTTATCACAGTCTGTCAGCCCAATGGCAGGACACCGATGCATGGAAGGAAGGTAATGTGTACGTTCTATGCGAGGGTGCCGCCGAGATGGCTCAGCGCTTCGGACCCAGGACGGGGGAGTTTGCAGAACTGATGGCGATGATTCTTCACCCCTCAGCGTTCGATACGGAGCTTCCGAAATACATCGGGAACGATTATGCAGACTACCTCAGTTACAACGATTATCTGGATATGTGAGGTCTCTTGATGAGGAACAGATTGGTATTGACAGTAGTGACGGTAATCCTGGCTCTCTCAGCCGTGGCGGTGCCTATGTACTCGTCGGAGGCTGTTGATGGCGGGACGGACGTTCTAATCGATCACGGTAACGGAGATACAGAATGGACCGTGTCCCAAGGTGAGACGGTTTGGGATATCCTGTTGGGTGCATCACGCTCTCTCGGACATGAGATTGCGGAGTCCGAGGGTATAATATCGTTGGATGGACGGGGTCCCGTGACCATCGGTTCCAGCAGTACTGGCGGTGATCTGGAGACAGCGGGAGCAACCGGGGCGACCATCGAGACCTCATGGCATGTGTTCGGTTGGGATGGTGGTTGGGTCGAGATCGATATTATTGAATCGGCATCTGATTATACGGCCATTGCTGTCGCATTCTATCCGGATGGTGTGGTCCCTGTTGTCACGCCTGATGACAAGTACGCATGGGTGATGTCGCGTGGAGATTCGTCAAATTCCAGTTCACAGACGTATACGGGGGACACAGGTGCAGGAGATTATGAAGTGTCGTGGTCTGAGCGCGGAACTGCCCATGCTTCAATGCTCTATGCCAACGGTTATGTGTTCCAGAAGTACGGTATTGATACCAGTGGCTATGCAAAGGTGGTCTGTATCAATGCAGATACAGGAGATCATGTATGGGAGTTCAGTTTCCTAAGTGCATCTAACTACGAATCTTCTACGCCGCTGATCGTTGGCGAGAATATCTACATAGCCACTATGACAGGTTACATCTATGGCATGCCCTGGAAGACCGGTCCGGGGGAGGGCAATGTGGATGTGTTCTCCATCGGGGGAACGGGTTTCAACAATGCCGTTCCCGTGGAATCCGTGATCAAGGATTTCGATGTCGGAACAACATACGATTCCGGATTCTCATCGATGACATGTGATTCGGGAGCAATATATGTCACTCACTCCAACGGGATGATTTATTGCTTCGATCTGGGTCTGAATCTTGTCTGGTCGTATATGTGCGGCGGTAGCACATATCTGGTATCACCGACGGTCGTCGACAACATGGTGTTCTCGGGTGCTCTCGACGGCAATCTGTATATTCTGGATGCCAAGGATGGTTCCGAACTCGTCAATCGCACCATCTATCAAGTAACGTATCGCGACAGGGTCTATGGTAATGTCGGGCAGGTTGCGGTTCTTAAGAACGATTCCGGTAACTACGGCCTCATATTCACAGTGTCTGATGGTCTCGGAATGAGTCAGAGGAACAGCGGGTTGGCAGTCTATGAGTTCAGCCTATCTGGCAACACACTGGTGGAGAGGTATTTCAGCTCAGATATCGGCGTCATGGGAAGGTTTGTAACGCCAGTCACGACCAATGATTTCAATGGAGCCTACGTACTCATCTCGGATGGTATCGAAACCGGGATGTATAGGATAAGTACCGACGGGGTACTCGAGCTCATGACTTCCGGTCTGGCAGAGATTCACTCGCCCATGTCTCTGGTGAACGGTCAGTACCTATACATGGTCAGCTATTCGTCGAACGAGCCTCTGTATCAGATATCTCTGGATGGAGAAATCGTCGGGACCGCTACATGTGACGCACTAGTCCGTGATTTCAACATGACTCCCGTGCTGGCGGTAGGGGACAGGCTCTTCGCTGGAACGGATTCAGGGATCTATGCTATCCAGGGCTCCTTCAATCCATATGTTCCACCTAGCAACGATCAGGGTCAGCCCGTGATCCTAGTAATTGCTGAGATTCTCGCAGCCATCATCGGCGCGCTTGCGGTGGTATATGCCATACTGAGGTTTGGAAAGGGGATTGAGAAACCGTATAAGTATCTCAGTGAGACTTTCCTCCATTATCTGTATGGTGAAGACTACTCGCACAACACCAGGAACAAGCACAGGCTCAAGTTCATTGTAATTATCGGTATTATCCTGGTGCTGGTAGTGTTCACGCTTTGTCTTTGCATAGGGTCCACATCTATCGTGAATCCTGTAGAGGCATACTCCGCTCTGTTCTCGGCGATATCAAAGGGAGGGGTTGGTCTGGATACACTTGAGACTACGATATACGTTTCCAGGCTTCCAAGGACCATAGCCGCCATCGCTGTCGGCATAGGACTCTCTGTAGCTGGTTGCATCTATCAGGCGATCATCAGGAACCCTCTGGTCGATCCCTACATAATGGGTGTGTCATCCGGTGCAGGCGTGGCGGCAATCGCGGTAATAGCGTTTGATTTCACGTTCTTCGGACTGTTCTCCTCTCATTCTATATTCCTCACCGCAATCACGGCTTGTGTCGGTGGTCTGATCGCGTTCGGATGCACGATGCTCCTAGCCGAGAAGGCGGGAGGGTCAGCAATCAATTATGTCCTCTCGGGTGTCGTGATAGGTCTGGCGTTCTCTGCTGTCCAGACGCTAATGCTGACCATGGCGGGCAATAAGCTCAGCAACGCTTTGACGTGGCTATACGGTTCCTTCGCTGAGGTCACATGGTCCCAGGTTGGTATCATCCTCTTCTTGTCAGTGTTCCTGTCTCTGGTGCCATTGTTGTGGGCGAAGGAGCTGAACCTGGTGCTTCTGGGGGAGGACCAGGCCCGGCAGATGGGTCTGGACGTCAGGAGGTTCAACAGGTGGATGCTGATCCTTGCCTCCGTGCTCACATCAGTCTGCGTCGCGTTCTGCGGGGTCATCGGGTTCGTCGGGCTGGTCATACCGCATCTGTGCAGGATGCTGCTCGGGAGCGACCACAGGATGGTGCTCCCCGCCTCCATATGCTTCGGAGGCGTCATGCTGATGCTTGCGGATCTCCTGGCCAGGACAGGGTACTACGGGATGGAGCTGCCCGTGGGAGCAATAACCACGGTGATCGGCATACCCGTGTTCGCATATCTTCTGATCAAGAGGGGGAGGATGTACGATGGATGAGGTTCCGCTTCTCGAGCTCCGCAACCTGGAGAAGACGTATGAGGACGGATACCGCGCCGTGCGCGGGGTGTCATACAAGCTGGGCCCGGGGCAGCTGGTCGGTCTCATCGGACCGAACGGCTGCGGGAAGACCACGATGATGAGGTGCATCAACAGGATGCACGATCCCACCGCGGGCGATGTCCTGATAGATGGGGAGTCGGTACTGGACAAGACCCCTGGGGAGATAGCCAGGAAGGTCGCCAATGTGCCGGCGGAGCTCAGGGGCAGCTTCGGCCTGACGGTGTTCGAGACCGTCATGCTCGGCAGGTACCCGTATCTGAAGAACGTCTGGTGGGAGCCCGAGGAGGACGAGGAGATGGTGAACGAGGCCCTGGAGAAGTTCGGGGTCGCCCATCTCAAGGACCGCGCGGTCGGTGCCCTCTCATCGGGTGAGAGGCAGAGGGTCCTGATCGCCAAGGCCTATGTCCAGCAGCCCAGGCTCATGCTCGTGGACGAGCCCACGTCCCATCTGGACATGAAGTACAAGCTGGATGTGATGGAGTACCTCAACGCCATGGTGAAGAAGGACATGACCGTCCTCGTCGCTGAGCACGACATCTCCCTGATGGCGAGGTACTGCGACACGTGTATCATCATGAAGAAGGGGGAGATCGTCGGCATGGGCAAGCCCAAGGACGTCATCACGCCGGAGCTCATCGAGGATGTCTACGAGGTCAGCGCCTCCGTCGGATTCGACCATGAGGGGGAGCTGTTCGTTCTCCCCAAGAGGTACAGGCGCGACCACGGCACCCTTTAAGAACGGGACGGGGATGTGGTCGCATGGTCAGATGCATCCGTGTGCCCAAGCGCGAGGGGGAGCAGGTACGTTCGGCGCTCTTCGAACAGGGCATGCTGGACCTCTCCGCCAGGATACGTTCGGAGGACGGCTTCCTGCTGATCCCGGTGCTCTGCGATTCGTACATGGACTACGAGGTCGTGGATGCGGAGATGCAGGTCCAGGAGCAGAGGCCGACCGACTACCGCGATGTGGCCGATGTCCCCGAGGAGCTCAAGGAGCATCTCCCGTCGTCGTTCGACGTCGTCGGGGATGTCGCGATGATCAAGCTCCCGGACGAGCTGAGGCCTTACGCCCAGCACATCGGGGAGGCCCTCCTGAGGGTCAACCGCAGCATCCGCATCGTCTTCGAGGACCATGGTGTGAAGGGGGAGTTCAGGATCCGCGATCTCGAGAGGATCGCAGGGACGGGGACGTCGGAGACTGTCCACAGGGAGTTCGGCGTACGTCTCTACACGGATCCCGCCAGGGTCTACTTCAACCCCCGTCTCAGCAGCGAGAGGGCCCGTATCGCAGGCCTGGTCCGCGACGGTGAGACTGTCATAGACATGTTCGGCGGCGTGGCTCCGTTCGGTACGGTGATGTGCCGTCTGGCAAGGCCCGGGGTAGTATACTCAATAGATCTGAATCCCGATGCCGAATACTTCGCCAGGATGAACGCCGATCGCAACCACGTGACCAATCTCCATCCGATGACCGGGGATTCATCCGTTCTCATCCACGGGCTTCCGATGGCAGACCGCATCATTATGAATCTGCCGCAGATCGCGGACCGCTTCCTGTCGACCGCACTCGAGAGGCTCAACCACGGCGGCACCATCCATATGTACAAGATCATCGAGAGGGAGGAGTTCCCCGGATTCCTGGAGGGATTGGTGGATGATGCATCGTCACGCGGACACGGGATCTCCATCGAGACATCCGAGCTGAAGACCTATTCGCCCACGATGAGCGTGTACTCATTGGATATCCACAAGGGATGACAAAAAGGTAAGGGGTTTTGGAGGGACTCATTCCAGGATCTCAAGCCCCCTCAGTCCGAACACCTCGGGACGCATCATCTTGGTCCTCAGCTCGCACTCGCGTCTGAGCAGCTTGAAGTCGACGACCGGGGATTTGAAGCGCTTGACCGCATCCCACATGCACTCGGTCACCACACAGTGCCAGACGGTGCCGAGAAGCTGGCCGGGGACCGCCTTGCCGCTCTCAGACTCCGCTTTGATCCTGGAGTACTCCTTGTCCACCAGCTCTTGGGTCACGTACTTCAGGGCGATTTCCCGCTCGGTCGTGGTGCCATCCCTCTTCTCCTCGCTCCTGTTCCCGCGTGTAGCGACCTTGAACACGCAGAAGCTGCGGTTAAGCACCTTGGCCCAGTTGGTCCGACCGTACTTGTTGACGAATCCGTATCTCTTGACTACGATGCCCTCGCCGCATCCCGCACCCTCGGCGACCATCCATGTGTTCCCCTCATCGGCGATCCTCTCCAGCTCCTCCATGCAGGGGTGGTCGATCACCGCGAGGGGAGGGATGTACTCGATGCCGTAGGCGTCCAGGATCGGGGAGTACTCCTCATAGGGGATGTATGTGCGGCCTGCGCAGCTCAACAGCTTTCCGTCGCCCCACCTGTATTCAGCGTCCGGGTCCTCAGCGGTGACATCGAAGACGAACCACCGGTTCCAGGTCTCGGGCACGTACGATCTGACTGTGTGCGGGACCATCCATTCGCCGTACAGGCGCAGGCCGGGGAAGTCGGCGAGGAAGCGTCTCACGCCCTCGTTGCCCTTGATGAACTCGGCGAAGGGTTCGGGAGGATGGATCTCCTTGTTCCTGCTCATGGTGCGGACCTCTCCGTCCTCAGAGTAGGCGCACATGTTGGAGCCATCCATCTTCGGGAAGATGTGGCAGACTCCGTCGAGGAGTCCCTCCGCCTCTTCGGCGTCGATGCGTTCTACATGCTGGTATCTGATGAAGACCATCTTTCTATCACTCCTCGGCCTCATCGGCCGCGGAGGCTGTTCGTGCGTTCCTTGTATAAAAGCTGTTTTGCATTCAAGTGTATTCAAACATTGGTATAAACCAAATCGATGCGTTTTGGTAACTACATGATGTCATAAGGGTTAAATAGGTTCTCGATGACGTTAACGTCATGGCTTACATCGTACGCATCCGTAAGGGGAGGTTCGACTATCCGTACGAATGCCGTAGCAGGAGGGTGAAGGGGAAGGTCAACCCGGTATCGGACCGCATCTTCATCGGACGCGTGGATGTGGAGACCCGGGCCTTTCTTCCCAAGAAGTACGAGGTGAAGGGGGAGCTGTCGATCGAGACGATGGAGACGAGAGGGAGGAGGGACCTTCCTCGGATCCCGTCCTGCTACCTCCCCATGAGGGATGTCCTCACTTCTTCAAAGGATCAAGCGTGACTCCGGTCTGGCCCTGGTAGTTCCCGCTGCGCTGGGAGTAGTCCTTGATGGTCTCCGAGTTCAGGGTCTCCATCACCATCTGGCAGAATCTCTCTCCGATGGGGATCTCCACCGGGTCGTCCGTCGCGTTGTAGGCGCCGAGCGTCAGGGTGCCCTCGAATCCGGCGTCGATCTTCCCGAACGCCCCGATGACGCCCTTCCTTATCCATGTGGTCCTCAGCCAGAGCTGGGCGCAGATGTCGCTCGCCATTCTCACTCTCTCGATCGTGGACACGTAGAACATCGTGCGCGGAGGGATGGTGACGGTCTCCTCTCTCTTGATCTCCGGGTCACCGCGGACCGATATCTCCGCGATGCGGAGGTCGTATCCGTTGGGTGTGAGCCCTCTCTCGCTGAAGTCGGAGATGCCGATGTAACCTGTCATCAGGCTCTCCATTATGTCCCTGTCAGATAGGATTCCCATGGCCCCCGCATCTGCGACAGATTTTATTATCATCGCGTCGAATGCCTCCGCCATGATAGTGCCCCGTTTCATCAGGAAGGGCGACAGGCTCGGCGTGACAGCACCGTCCTTCGGTGTGGACGACCCCCTGGACGCCAACAGGTTCGCCAGCGCCAGACGGAAGCTCGAGGGAATGGGGTACGGCATCGTGGAGACCCCGAACGTCTACACCACGATCGACGAGGAGGGGAGGTCCTCTCCCGCAGAACAGAGGGTGTCGGAGCTCGTATCCCTCCTGGAGGATCCCGAGGTGTCGTGCATCTTCTCCGCCAAGGGAGGGGACTACCAGTACGAGATGCTCCCGCTCATGGATTGGGAGGCGTACGAGTCCAATCCGAAGTGGTTCCAGGGGTACTCGGACAACACCACCCTGATGTTCAAGATGACCGCGGAGCACGATGTCGCCACCGTGTACTGCGGCAACTTCGGGGACTTCGGGATGGAGGAGTGGCACCCAAGCCTGCGGCAGAACCTGGAGTTCCTGGAGGGGAGGAGGTCGGAGCAGTCGTCCTTCCCGTACCACGCCAGGGACTTCGTGGACAGGGTGACCGGGCTGGAGTCGTTCCAGGAGGACGAGCCCACCGTCTGGGCCTCGTCCGTGGGGGACTGCAGGTTCTCGGGCAGGCTCATAGGCGGATGCATGGACGTCCTCGAGTGGTTCGTCAACAAGGGGACGGCCGACGCATCGGGCTTCGTCGAGAGGTACGGCAACGACGGGATCGTCTGGTACATGGAGACCTTCGACATGACCGAGGACCGCATCGTCTCGATGCTTCGCAGGATGGAGGACATGGGTTGGTTCGAGGACTGCACTGGGTTCGTTTTCGGGAGGCCGCTGTTCTACCACGGCGACACGGGGTACCGCGAGCTCCTGGAGAGGGAGCTGTCGGGTCTGGGGCTGCCGGTCCTCACAGATGCGGATGTCGGTCACAAGGCCCCGAGGATGACCTTCATCAACGGCGCCATGGCGGAGTTCTCGTACTCCGACGGAGGATGCACGCTCAGGTATGACCTTCGATGTGATGCCTGACGTCCCAGGGGTCTCAATATTTTATTCGGTGCAATGATATCTTTCTCATGAACAACGTTCAGAAGGCAGTCGTCATCGTCATAGCGGTGGTCCTGTGCGCCGGGGTGGCGTACACGGTCCTCGGGAACGATGACGGCGAGACGTCCCGCTTCGACGAGATCAACCTCCTGTCGCTGGAAGGTCTGCAGGAGATGTCCCCGGTCGAGGCGCTGGACGGGCTGACGTCCAGGGCGGATACGCTCGTCAGCGAGGCATCCGACGGGAACCTCTCCAGGAACGCCATGTCCATGTACGTGGACGAACTGATGACATTCTACGACGACACGCTGGTGTCGTACATGCTCTTCACATGGGAATACAACCGCGACCCGTCCGGCCTCTCGGAGGAGTACAGTCTCTGGGAGTCCTTCGTCTCACAGGGTCCGGAGACAATCAGCGAGGCGTTCAGAAGCGTCCTCAACGGTCCCGGGGCGGATACGCTCAGGAGCGTCATAGGCGACGAGTACGCGGATTCGGTGCTGGCGGAGGAGCCCCTTACGGACGAGCAGCTGCAGCTCATCACAGCGGAGGCCGAAGCGCAGGACCGCTACTACAATGCGGACCCGTCGGACGCAGAGACCATCGCGGGGATCTACGGCGAACTCATAGACATACGCGAGAGCCTCGCCGACCTCCTGGGTTACGAGAGCTATTCAGAGTACGCATACGGGGAGCTGTACGGTCGCGGGTACTCTTCCGAGGATACGGAAGCCTTCAAGGAGACCGTCAAGGAGGTCTTCGTCCCCCTGTTCTATCTTGTCCTGGAGGATTATGAAGGGCGCCCCTCCTACAGCTACTCCAGCGAGGAAGAGCTGTTCGCGGATGGCGGGGAGTTCATCAGGGGCGTGTGCCCCGAGTTCGCAGAGCTCTACGACACGATGCTCGGGTACGATCTCATCGACTTCGAGGACCTGGACACGAAGGTGGACACGGGATTCTGCTTCTCCCAGGTGCTCTCCGACGGAAGTGACTTCGTCTACATCTACAACAACCCGAATGGGACCTACTACGACCTGTGCACGCTGGTCCATGAGTTCGGCCACGCCTCGGCGGCGGCGCTGTCATGGAGCCCGACCACAGACTACGATGTCATGGAGGTGCAGTCACAGGGTCTCGAGGCGCTCTTCTCGGTGTACTGCGAGATGTCGGGTGATACGGCCGAGGCCGAATACACGATCTTCCAGTTCCTGTATGTGACCATCGAAGGGTGCTTCTGGGACGATTTCCAGCAGATAGCCTATCAGGAGGGTGCAGACACCGTGGATGAGTTCGATGCCATCATCGAACGTCTGGAACAGGAGTACGGGTATGCCTCGACCATCGAATGGTACGGGTTGTCGCACAACTTCAGCAGTCCGTTCTATTACATCAGCTATGCCGTCTCCGCGTTCAGTTCGCTGGAGGTCTTCGTCGATGCCCTGGACGACTACGATGCGGCGATCGATCAGTATCTGGACGTGGTCGCGTTCTCGCACGGGTATCTCGACATGGTCGAGACACTGGGGATGGCGAACCCGTTCGACCGCAACGATGCAATGACGGTCGCGGAGGGTCTTCTCGACTGGATCGTGTTCGCACAGGCATCCTGACAGACCAATGGTCGGCTGCCGGAGGGCTTTCACGGCGGCGACCTTCAATCATCTTCCCTTTTCTCACGAAACGCGAGATTCGGAGAGTCGTTATTGTGATAGATGCCCGGATGATACATGCGAGATTGATGAAACGAGTCCCGAGAACTGGATAGAAGAGAATGGTGCAAGGGACGAGATTTGAACTCGCGGACCACTAAGGACTAGCCCCTCAAGCTAGCGTCGTTGGCCATGCTTGACTACCCTTGCAGTAAAGGTGGGGATGGATGTCCCCTTAATAAGCTTTACGCTTTGTTCCAGTACTCCCTGGCGGCCCTTCCCATGGCCATGACGTTCTCGTCGGGGCTGGAGATGGGTGTCTCGCATCCGGGGGCGAGGATGAACCCGCTGTCCTGTCCTATGGCGTCTATCAGCTTGTACGACTCGGCGGTGACCTGCTCGGGCGTGCCGCTCATAAGAAGCTTGACGGGGTCGAGGTTCCCCATGAGGGCGATGTCCCTCCCGGCGGATGCGCGTGCCTTCTCCGGGTCGACGGCGTGGTCGAAGCTGAGGCAGTCCGCACCGGTGTTCTTGATGTGGCTCATGATGCCGAGGGTGTTCCCGCAGATGTGCACGAACGTCGGAACGTCGCTCATGCCGTGGACGTCGTCGATGACGGTCCTGATGTGGTTCCCGGAGAACTCGTCGAACATGTCGGGGGAGATCAGGTCTCCGGACGATGTCGGGTCGGCCATCCACATGACCGTCGCTCCGGCGTCGATCTGGCGCCTGACCATACCGGAGACGAGGGGCGTGATCCTGTCGATCAGGACCTTGACCATGTCGGGATCGAAGAGCATGGCGAACATCATGTTCTCCGTGCCCATGGTGTATCCGGCGGTGGTGATCGGGCCCCATGAAAGGCCGCATATGTGCAGGTCTTCGGGGATCGCCTTGGACGTCTCCTCGACTGCCTCGACCATCTTGGTGAATCCGGGGCATTCGTCCGCCGCGTAAGGATCGAATATGGCGAGCTTGTCGATGTCCTCGGCAGTCTCGACGACGTGTCCGGGGATCATCCCGTAGTCGTCCTCCGGGAACCTGACCTCCATGCCCATGTCCTTGAACGGGACCTGGGAATCCAGGATCGGCTTCACGAAGTCCGATTCGGTCTTCATGGCGTAATCTATCGCCACCTTGGCGGAGAGCTTGGGGTTCCATCTGGCCTCGTCGACCTTGACGCCGGCGCTGCGGGCGGAGGTAACCACCGCGAAGTTGTTGACAGGTGTCCTGTCCGTTTTCTCGAATTTGAGCGCCGCCTCGACGCACGCTCTGTGACCCGCGTCCTTCATATGAACACTTCCTGATAATGGATGGGTCGACCTGGTTATAAAGGGTGCCACGGGCCGGGGGCAGCACACCGGGGCTCTGGCTCAGAGGTGGGAGACCACCCTGTCGGTGAACTCCTCGGTCGTCAGGTCGCCGCCCACGTCGGGGGTCCTCTCCCCTGCCGCATAGGTCTCTATGAGGGCTTCGATGATGGCGGATGCCTCCTTGGTACGACCCATGTCGAAGAGGGCCTTGGAGGCGCATTTGATCGCGGATGTGGGATTGGAGTATCCGCGGGGGACGTCCTCGAACGTCTTGTAGAGGCCGGGAACGAAAAGGTTGCAGCTCTCTCCAACATAGGTGATGGGGGTGAGGCGGTTGCCGCCGGACAGTCCGGCGAGCATCCCGCCCGTGACGTTGCTGTACAGGTCCGCGCAGATGATGTAGTCGAACTCGAGAGGGTTCCTCACGAACTTCGACGCCCAGTACTCCACGTTGCGATGCTCCGTGCGGAAGACGTCCGACGGAAACAGGGAATCGAACGCCTCCGAGAACATGGTGCTGGAGTCGGGGAATATGTTGTCCTGCGTGATGCAGACCACGCTCCCCTTCCCGCTGAGCTCCATGTCGCTCAGGGCGCGGGCCATCATCCTGCTGTAGGATGACGATCTGATGTACTTGCTTATGGTGATGCCGTCGATGTCCCTGCTCTCGATGACGTCGCTTCCCAGGGTCATGTTGCTGGCCCAGAGCGTGATGTCCATCCCGGGGACCCCCAGGTCGTCGGCGAGTGTGCGGAAGCTCCTGCTGACGGCGTAGAGGTCCAGGTCGGCTTTGAGGGCCTCCAGGGGGTTGTGGAGCCGGCCGGCGTCGTCCTTGTACTCCTTGACGGGGCCGCAGATGACGCTGCCGCACTCCAGCGCCAGCTCCTTCGTGTCATAGGGCATGTGCTCGCCGGTGCGCTCGTACGCGGCGAAACCGATGTCGCCGCAGACGATCTCGATGTCGCTGGTGGACATCTCGAGGGTGCGCTTGGCTGCCTCTATGATCGACGGACCGTAGCCGTCGCCGGGGAGCCGGGCGATCTTCGGCATTCAGAGCAGCCTCTCGGCCAGCCCGGCGTAGATGATCGGGAGGCTGATGGTGGCATCTCCCTCGACGGTCATCTTCTTCGCATCCTCTTTGACCTTGCCCCAGGAGACAGCCTCCCTGATGCGGGCGCCGGAGAGGGATCCGTCGTACTCCTCGGCGGTGGTCAGGTAGATGCAGTAGTCGAGTCCGCCGCGGAACTGGTTCCACCAGATGACATGGTGCTTGGAGATTCCGCCGCCGATGATGATGGCGCCGGTGTACTCCGCATCGTTGGTCATCTCGGAGAGCATCTGCTCGTCCCCGAACAGGTCGATCCTCAGCTTCCTGTGCATCTGGTAGTACATCCAGAGCTGGCATCCGAAGGATCCGTCGGTGATCCCGGGGACCACGATGGGCACGTTGTGCTTGTGGCATTGGTACAGGAGGGAGTCCTCGTTGTTCAGCCTGGCACCGACCTGGTCGATGATCTCGTGGGTGGTCATGGACTGGGTCTCGGCGAAGATCTCGTCGAACATGGGCAGGAGGTTGTCCTCGAGGACGACTCCGTAGCAGGAGTCGGGGACGAGGACGTTACCGAGCCTGCTGATCTCGTACTCGTCCCTGAGCATGGCGTCGTCCATCATGAAGTCGCCTTTGTAGTACTGGGCGAAGGTCCTGGACAGGTCGTGGTCCAGGGTTCCGCAGGTGGTGATGATCAGGTCGATCATGCCGTTCCTGACCATGTCGACGATGACTCCGCGGGTCCCGGTAGCCATGATGCATGCGGGGAAGGACAGGATCCTGAGGCACCCCTCCTTCTTCACCATGGCCTCGGCGATATCGGTGGCGTCAGCCAGCTTCTGGGCGGTGAACCCTCCGGCGCGGCCCATGGCCCTGAGCATCTGGTCGACGGTCATTCCCTTGGTCACTTTGATATCCTCGACGGGTATGAGTTCGAGCTTCTCTGACATGTTGGTCACTGACCCGGGGCTAGAGGGCACTCATTCATATACATTAGGGAAGGGATGCGCGGGCGCGCACGAGCGCCCTCGCCCGTATCATTCCGGGAACTGCATGCTTTAAAGGGCATCCCGGGATATGATATCACAGTGATACCATGGCAGTAGTGTCCATAGTTTCAAGCCCTAGGAAGGGCGGTTTCGGTGACAGGATAGCCTCCGCGATGGAGGACGGCATCAGATCGGCCGGGAAGGATGTCGAGAGGTTCAACCTGAACGACCTGAAGGTGGTCAGGCAGTGCCAGAACTGCGAGGCCTGCAAGCACAACGGCGGCACGTGCGTCATCAAGGACGACATCTCGCCCATAGTGGACGCGATCCGCGGTGCCGACGGGATGATCCTGGACACGTCCATCCAGTTCAACGAGATGAACGGGCTCTTCAAGACCGTGTTCGACCGTCTCTACTGCTTCCTCGACATGAACGCTACGACGATCATGGAGAAGGGCAAGAAGGTCGCCGTCATCGTCACCGCGAGCGCCGACGCAGACAGTGCCGAGAGGGTGTCAAAGAATCTCGAGGATGTCATGAGCCAGCATTTCTTCTGCGAACCGGTCGGGAGGATAGCCTTCTGCACATGGATGATGCCGAAGGACATGCCGGTGGATCAATCGGTCCTCGACGAGGCCCGTTCTATCGGCTCCAGGTTCTGATGTCGGTGGCCAAGTGCCTCCAGAGCTCTGCTCAGGACCTCCGACGGGGTCCCGTCGCCATCGATCATGAAGACGGGCTCGTCGGAAGAGAGCATCCTCGCCCTGACCTTCTCCATCGAGGAGATGTTCTCGAACATCTCCTCCCCATCCCCTCTGGTCCCGACGCGCTCCATCGCCACGGACGGGTCGATGTCTATGAGCAGGGTGGCATCCGGGGCGGGAAGGAAAGATGTCAGGAACCTGTGGAGGAGGTCCCCCGCCCTGCCGTCCATGTAGAAGGCGGAGAGGGTGTATCTTACAGCGACGATGTCGTTCCCGCGACGGACGGCGAAGCCTGTGGACAGTATGTCGAGGAACATGAAGAAGGCGGAAAGTAGCTTCGCGGGCAGACCCCTTCCCAGAAGGGCCCTCCTCGCAAGCCGCCCCCATCTTCCGTCGCCTGGGTGCTCCCTGACGCTGACGCTGAGCCCGTCCGAGGCCAGAGCCTCGGCGATCCCGGCGGCGACCGTGCTCTTGCCGCTGCCGTCCAGGCCGTCCACGGCTATGAACATGGGACGTGCTATCGGAATCCATTTTAAGAGCGTTCCGCCGTTCGGTCACCAATGACCGTCATGGCTAGGGACAGGGAATACGGGGAGCTGCTCGAGGACGTCCGCGGCAGGAAGGTCCTCGTATGGACCTGCAACACATGTGCCAGACTCTGCAACATCGGAGGCAGGGAGGCAGGCGAGAGGCTGGCTGCGAGGCTCGCCGAGGACGGGGTGGAGGTGGCGGGATGCGTCTGCAGCTCCGCCGCCTGCTTCATGTCCAAGGCCGACAGGATGGCCTCCGAGGCGAAGGGGGACTACGACCTGGTCGTCGCCGTCAACTGCGACATGGGTGCGAGGAACGCGGAGGAGGCCACGGGGAGGGAGGTCCTCAATCCGGTGGTCACGTTCGGCACAGGGTACATCGACCGCGATGGCCGCAACCGTCTCGCCACGGTCGTGTGCGGGAAGACGGTCTATGACGAGGATGCGGAGGAGGTCGCCAAGCGCAACGGCCTCTGGATGTCGCCGTTCGTCTGACTGCCAAGGCTTATCTCCGACGCCGTCCGTTAGTGACGCATGGCAATATGCTTCAAGTACGCATTCTGCACCGTGAAGGGTTCGATCACGGAGAACGTGTTCGCCTCCCCCAACGATGCGGAGATGTGGGCGTCCCGTCTATCGGAGGACAACCCCGGCACGCTGTACATCTACGACGAGGACTGCTGGGTCCCGGACATGGTCTTCGGACTCCCGGACGACGACCTCTCTGTGGTGGCCCGCGGCATGGCGTTCGTGAGCGCCGTCGGCGGAGGGGACTACGCCCAGGCTCTGAGGGACTATGTGGGCATCCAGGAGATGCCGTCGGAGGTCAGGGAGTCCCTCCTGAAAGAGGTCTCCGATTGAACTCTCCGAATCCGATTCTAGAAATAAGGTGGGATGGGGATACCCCCATCCCTTTTTGCATCGCGATCAGGCGATGAAGAGGACTGCGGTCACCAGGCAGATGGTGGACAGCAGCTTGACGAGGACGTGGATCGAAGGTCCGGCGGTGTCCTTGAACGGGTCTCCGACGGTGTCTCCGACGACGGCAGCGGCGTGAGCGGGGGATCCCTTTCCGCCGTGGTTGCCCTCCTCGATGTACTTCTTGGCGTTGTCCCAGGCTCCTCCTCCGTTGTTGAGGAAGTTGGCCATCAGGATACCGACGATGGTTCCGACCATGATCAGGGCACCGACGGCCTCGTAGGCCTGGACGTAGTCCGTGAGGGCGTACCTGTAGATCAGACCGAAGACGATCGGGACCAGGATGGGGAGCAGGGCGGGGACGACCATTGCCCTGAGGGCACCGCGTGTGGCGATGTCCACGCACTTGGCTGTGTCGGGCTTGGATGTTCCGGCCATGATGCCGGGGTCCTCGCGGAACTGCCTGCGGACCTCCTCGATCATCTCTCCGGCGGCCTTGCTGACAGCGCGGATGGCGAGGGATGCGAAGAAGAAGACGAGCACGGCTCCGACCAGTCCGCCGACGAAGATCAGCGGGTCTCCGAGGTCGACGTGCATGACCTCGGTGATGGACATTCCCCTGACCTCGGCCACGATCTCGAAGAAGGCGGCGAAGAGCAGGAAGGCGGCCAGTGCGGCAGAGGCCATGGCATATCCCTTGGTGAGGGCCTTGGTCGTGTTTCCGGCGGAGTCCAGCTTGTCGGTCCTGTCGCGGACCTCGCTGGGCTGGTTGCTCATCTCGGCGATTCCACCGCCGTTGTCGGTGATGGGTCCGAATGTGTCCATGGCGAGGATGAACGCGGAGGATCCCAGCATGGCGATGGTTCCGATTGCGGTTCCGTAGAGTCCGAAGGTGGCAGCGTCGGAGCCGGCGGGGGCCGCGGCGTAACCGAGCAGGTACGTGGCGATGATAGCCACGACGATGCACACGACGGGCAGGACGGTGGACTCCATACCAATGGAGATTCCCTGGATGACGTTGGTGGCGGGTCCGGTCTCGGATGACTCGGCGATGGACTTCACGGGCTTGTGATCGCCGGTGTAGTACTGTGTGATGAACACGATAGCGAGTCCGAGGACGATTCCGACGATACCCGCGGCTGCGAACATGTACCAGTTGTCGATGCCCTCGGACTGTCCGAGGATCATGTACGTCGATATGAACAGGAAGATGACGACGAGGATGATCGTCAGGTAGTATCCGAAGTTCATGGCCTTGATGACGTCGGAGTTGTCGTCCTTGAGGCGGACGACGAAGATGCCGACGAGGGAGGCGATGAGTCCGAAGGCGATGAGGACCAGCGGGAGGTAGATCCAGTTGAAGGATGCGCCGCTGAATGTGTTCACAACGGCAAGTCCGATGACCATCGATCCGATGATCTCGGCGGCGGTCGACTCGAAGATGTCTGCACCACGTCCGGCGCAGTCTCCGACGTTGTCACCGACGAGGTCGGCGATGACTGCAGGGTTCCTGGGGTCGTCCTCGGGGATACCGGCCTCGACCTTTCCGACGAGATCGGCACCGACATCGGCGGCCTTGGTGTAGATTCCACCGCCGAGCTGAGCGAACAAAGCGGCGAAGGAGGCTCCGAAGGCGTATCCGACGACGGAGTGGAGGGTCATGGTCATGTCCTCTCCGCACCAGTAGTAGTAGGCGAGGAAGACGACGAACAGACCGACGAGGCTGAGGGTGGAGACGACGATACCGGAGATGGCACCGCCGCGGAAGGACACCTTGAAGGCGTCGTTGAGGGATGTGCGGGCCGCGGAGGCGGTCCTGATGTTGGAGTTGACGGACACCTTCATTCCGATGAATCCGGAGAGGATCGAGAAGCCGGCTCCGATGAGGAACGCGATGGCGACCCTGTAGTTGAGGTAGTCCGCGAAGCTGTCGGCGAGGCCGACGAGCGCGATTATGATCGCTACGATGATACTGATGATTCCGATCGTCTTGTACTGGCGTTTGAGATATGCCATTGCACCGGTTTCGATCGCATCGGAGATCTCCTGCATCTCAGGGGTCCCCTTGTCCTTCGACCAGACGTACTTGAAGAAGTACGCGGCGAAGATCACTGCGATGACCGCGGCGACGGGAATCATAAACAATAGAGTCTCAGTTCCGAAATCTATCATTCTATCGATTCCTTTAGCGTTTTAGCGGGACGTGTATCGGTTCTTCTAAATAAATGGAATCGTCGTTATTCGGAGGATGTGCAAGGTTCCGGCAGGCACCGGCGGTCATGAACCGTCGGTCTGGCACAATGTGATCGGGACATTTCCGGGAATCATTTTGCGTGCCGACAGACCTGATCCGGATGCATCGTACATGTGCAGGTAGCCAGGCCGTCTTTTCTTTTATTTATTATAATATGTCAACCAAGTCACGTTTAAATACAAGATGGCTATAGTCGGTCACATTCGAGAGGACCCACCATGTATATGCTAACCGAGGTCGAGAAGGTCGTCCGCATCCCGCCGAAGGACCTGAAGGATGACATAGACAGCGTCATCGACAGCCTCACCTGGGAGACCTACGAGGGCCGCCTTGGAGAGGACAAGAACTTCACCGTGCTGATCAAGAACGTCAGGACCGTAGGTCCGGGACGCATCGTCCACGGGGACGGCGCCGTCTACCAGACGGTCAAGTTCGACCAGGTCGTGTTCAAGCCCAGGGACAACGAGATCATCATCGGCAAGGTAGTCGAGATCCTCAAGTTCGGTGCGTTCGTCAGGTTCGGTCCGCTCGACGGTCTCCTGCACATCAGCCAGGTCATGGACGACCGCGTCGACATCGACGAGACCAACCAGAGGCTCGTAGGAAAGGACACCGGAAGGTACCTCGCCGTCGGCGATATCGTCAAGGCCAGGGTCGTCAGCATCGACCTCAACGAGAAGAACCCCCAGGAGAGCAAGATCGGACTGACAATGCGCCAGCCCGGACTCGGCAAGCTCCAGTGGCTCGAGGAGGACCACAACAAGAGGTCCGAGAAGCAGCAGGGAGGGGATGAGTGATGGTCGGACCGGTGCTCAAGGCGTGCAAGCAGTGCAGCTTCATCACCGAGGACGACGTCTGCCCCCGCTGCGGCGGACAGACCTCCAAAGAATGGCAGGGCTACCTGGCGGTTGTCGACTTCGAGAAGTCCGAGATCGCCAAGAAGATGGGCATATCCGCCAACGGGAGATACGCCCTGAAGGTCCGCTGAGACCATGTTCGAGAAGGATCTCGTTCTGCCCGAGTCCCAGAGAGGCGCCTTCAAGGAGCCGATCGGGAGGGAGATGGACGAATCCGAGCTCGATGATAACGCTCAAACCCGTTACATAACCGTCGGGGACGTGGTGTCTCTGACGTTCAGAAGGCATGGCGTGAGGCCGCTGCTGTCCGTGTACGACGGCAGCACGGAGCGCAGGGAGATGACCGACTTCGCGAAGCTCGTGGAGGGCGAGATGAAGGAGGTCGTCTCGAACCCAGCGGGGAGGATTACCGCCGAGATGGCGGATTCGATCCGCAGGGGCATCGAAGGGGAGGTCGACCTGATCCGTGTCGAGGGCGAGGAGGACCTGGCATTGCTGCCTTGTCTCCTGTACGCCGAGGAGGGCACGGTGGTGGTCTACGGCATGCCCGGAAGATGCATGATGGCCGTCGAAATCGACGGAGCCATCAGGAAGAGGGCCGCGGAACTCGTGGCCACAATGGAGGAACTGGAATGAAGATGGAAATTACCCAGAAGAAAGAGAACCCTCTGCAGAAAAGGGTCGAGGTCTACTTCACCATCGACCACAAGGGAGAGGCAACCCCCGGCAGGAACGCCGTCGCCGAGGAGGTCGCCAAACAGACCGACTCCAAGAGGAGCTGCGTCGTAGTCGACAACATCGAGTCCGTCTACGGAAAGGGCATGTCCAAGGGATACGCCAAGGTCTACGAGAGCATGGAGGCAGCCCTCGAGTTCGACAGGGAGTACCTCCTGAAGAGGAACGGAATCGAGGCCCCCAAGCCCGAGGAGCCCGCTGCTGAGGAAGCCCAGGAGTGATCACAATGGCAAAAGCACCCGCACCCAAGAAATCCATCGCCAAGAAGGACGCGTACAAGGTCGAGGGCGACAAGCTCGTCAGGACCAAGCCCGTCTGCCCCAAGTGCGGACCCGGCGTATTCATGGCCACCCACAAGGACCGCGTGTCCTGCGGAAACTGCGGATACACCGAGTTCAAGAAGAACTGAGAAGAGATCAACATCTTCAATCCGCCTCCACCCTCTCACCAGGAGGCTCAGGATCGCCGGGGCGAAACCCGCCCCGGCATAACTATTCTTCTCAAAACATCAACGAAACGGGCCCGTAGTATAGCTTGGATAGCATGGGGGCCTCCGGAGCCTCAGACTCGGGTTCGAATCCCGACGGGCCCGCTCACCGATCTCCCGCATCCGCAGGGTGCCGTTCTATGTAATCTCCTTGATTCTTACGGGCTTCATGTCCGCCATTCCTCATCGTCTGCGATCCTCTTTATTTATAGTGCCAGACTGGTGAAACAACCGATGGATGGAACCATTAGCCCACAGAATTTATACTACCAGACAGATGACATGGGACGATGACGAAGGGGCGTATTCCACCTAGAAGCGAGCTCGTCCAGCTCCCTCATACAGTTCACGGGGGCCAGGGATGGAAGCTCGAGAACGTCGAGGACTACAGTCACAATCTCAACCCCTTCGGACCGCCGGAAGATCTCGGCGAGATAGTGGCCTCCGCCATCGGTGACGTCGGCCATTATCCGGATGATTCATGCGCCGAGCTCAAGGAGGTAATCTCCAAGACCTTCAACGTCGGCGTGGACTGCATCTCCGTGGGGGCCGGTTCCTCGGACATCATCAGGAACGTCCCCAACACGTTCTACGAGAGGGGCTCCAAGGTCGTGATCCCCAATCCATCGTTCGCGGAGTACACCCAGCAGTGCAGGATCGTTGGCGCGGAGGTCCAGCCGTTCATGCTGGAGCCAGAGGAGGATTTCAGGATAGATGCGGACAGGCTCCTGGAGGCCGCAGAGGGCGCCAAGGCCGTGTACATCTGCAATCCCAACAACCCCACCGGCAGGGTGGAGCCGAGGGACAAGATCATGCGTATTACCAGGGAGCTCGAGGAGAAGGGGACGTTGCTGTTCCTGGACGAGACCCTGCTGGAGCTCGTCCCGGGGTACACGGACATAACCATGTCGGGAATGGTCAGCCGCTTCTCCAACCTCGTGGTGGCCAATTCTCTGACGAAGTCGTTCGCGATCCCCGGAATCAGGATAGGGTTCGGATTCTCCAACCCGGACATCATCGCCGAGATGGACAAGGTGAGGATGACCTGGAACGTGGGACAGATAGAGCAGACGGTGGCGACCGTCCTCCTCAGGGACAAGATGGACTATGTGGACCATGCCGCCGCCGTCATGGCGGAGGAGTCGGAGATAATGAACTCCGCCCTCGCCCAGATAGGGTTCCCCGTAGGCGCCGATTCGGACTCCTTCTTCTATTTCAACTCGATAGAGTCACTGGGGATGACAGGCGCCGAGTTCAACAAGAGGATGATTACCCACGGCATCTCCATCCGTGACTGCGCCTCCTTCGGAGACCGTTTCAAAAGCTACATCCGCTACAGCGTGAAGGACAGGGAACGCAACTGTCGCTTCATCGCCGCCGTCGATGCAGTGCTCAACGGGTGACCCCCATGATCCTGTGGCTGGATGCTGTGCTGGTCGTGGTGCTGGCGCTGGCCATAGACAGGTACATCGGCGAGGTCCCCAACTCCATCCATCCGCTGAGGTGGATGGGCAACATCCTGGCGGCGATCGACCGCAGGGTGTCGTGCAGGGGCACTAAGAAGGCCATCGCCATAGGGTTCCTGTCGTATCTCCTGGTATTCATCCTGTTCTGCGGCGTGGGGTTGTTCCTAACATCGCTGGTCCGCTACGGTCTGTCGTCGGCCGTGTCCCCTCTTGCCGGGGAGGTCGCGTGGATAATCCTCACCGCGCTGCTGTTCAAGATCAACTTCGCGATATTCTCGTTCAGAAAGCACTGCGACCCGATCTGCGACGATCTGGAGGCCGGAAGGGTCGAGGATGCCGCGGCGAAGGTCCAGATGATCGTCAGCCGCAACACGAAGGGAATGGATGCGGATCATATCGCATCGTCCTGCTGCGAGACCGTTACCGAGAACCTCGTGGACAGCGTGTACTCCCCCGTTCTATACTTCGGCATACTCGGGCTCCCGGGTGCCGTCATGTTCCGCTGCGCCAACCTCATGGACGCCATGTGGGGATACATGAACGACAAGTATGCGCTTCTCGGGCGCTTCCCGGCGAGGTTCGACGATGTTCTGGGATTCATCACATCAAGGGTGTCGCCCTATTTCATCGCCCTCGCGGGCATGATGCTGGGGATGGACTGGAGGAGGTCTGTCCCGGCCGCCAGGGCTGAGCACACCAAGACCCCGAGCCCGAACAGCGGATGGTCCATGACCGCTGCCGCCGCGGTCCTCGGGATAAGCATGGAGAAGAGGGGCGTTTACGTCATGGGGGATGGGCCGATGCCCACGCCCGCCGACGTCAAGCGGTGCTGTCGCCTGATCGAGCTGTCGGCCATGCTCTTCCTGCTCACTGTTGGTCTCATCCTTTACGGGCTCATCGGGATCCAGGTGCAGTTGTTCGTCGAGGATGCCGTCTTCGGGTTCTGGGGGTCGGTCCTATGAACCTCATCGCCACATCGGGTATTGCCAAGATAGACGGCATGGGTGTCGGGGTGGTTCGTTTCACCCAGGTTATGGAGGCCCTCAGCTGTGCGATCCTCAACGGGGGGAACCGCAGGTCCTCATCGTTCTTTATCATGCAGGTCAACCGGGACTACTCCAACGACGATCCGGCGTCGGATGCTGCCAGGGTCAGGGATGTGCTCGGTCTGCCGGAGGATTCGGTGGGGATGATGCCCGCCGCCGAGGTCGAGCATGTGTTCAGCATCGCTGTCGGCGAGTGCAACGGCACGGAGGTCACGGCCATCGCCACGGCAGGTCTGAGCAACCATGTCGTCGCGGGGGACCTTCTGGAGAACTATCCGGAACGCAGGATTGTCTCGGATTCTAGGGCCGCCCATCTGGCTGGGACAATTAACATCGCGGTCCTGTCCCCGGTGCCTCTTACGGAGGAGGGGAAGATCAACATATTCATCCCTCTGGTCGAGGCGAAGTCCGCCGCGATGGCCGACAGGGGCTACAGGGAGACTGGAACGACATCCGATTCCATGGCGGTGTTCTCACCCGTCGGAGGCGAGCGCATATCGTACACCGGAACCGGATCCGACATAGGCATCGCGGCGGCCAGGGCCGTCAGGTCGGCCGTCGGACAGGCGCTCGAGGCGAGAGGGGAGCATCCCGTGATGGAGGAGCCTCTGAGGCTGCTCCGCAACAATGGCTACGACATCGGGCGCATGCGTTCCCTGTCCGGTTCTTCGGTCTCGGAGGAGGAGTTCGAATCGCTCCTGGTCGAGGCGCTGGGGGAGCCCCGGCTGCGCGCCATCGTGGACCTTGCCCTGTTCTCCGCGGACCGTGCCGATTCCATGGCAGACGACGGGCACCCGGAGGAGAGGGACATCATAATCAGAGCCGCCGAGGACTACACCGGGATGGACGTGGGCCGCGGGGCGAGTACAGTCGAGGCGGTGCTGACCGCTGTTTCAAGATATGTGGTGAGAGGAAATGAGTGATGAGGAGTCTGGTGCGGGAGGGGCGGAGCGCGCGTCCTCCGGAGGCGGATCGGCGTTGAAGGCGCTGATCTCGTTCTTCACCATTTGGCATATGGACATAGATGAGAGGGACATGAACGAGATGGAGCGCAATTTCGGCCTCATCCCCTTCGTGGGGGTGCTGTTCGGAGTGGTGATCATGATCGTGATGGCCATATTCTGCTATGTCAACAAGACGCAGGGGTTCGGGTCCGGGATGTTCTACGCCGTGCTCGTCCTGGCGATCGTGTACGTCGGGAGCAAGTTCATCCATTTCGACGGATTGACCGATTTCGGCGACGGGATGATAGTGTCCGGTACGCAGGAGGACCATGTCCGTGCCCTGAAGGACACCCTTGTGGGAGCAGGCGGCATAGGTGTCGCCCTCATCGTCGTCCTTCTCTCCGTCTCGATATACGGGATCGCCGGGCTCATGCTGATCGTGTTCGCCCCTATCGCCGAGATCCTCGTCAAGAACGCGATGGTCGCGGCGGCGGCTTACGGGAAGCCGGGGAACGGCATGGCGGCCAGGCAGGTGTCGCTGACCACTACCCACTCCATCATCGTGTCGACCGTCCTGAGCCTCGTCCTGAGCATAGTCCTGGGCATCGTTGCCGGTCTGATCTACAATGCCATGTACCCGAACGTCATCGAACTGGTGTCGGTTCTGTTCTGCATCGTGTTCGGAACGGTGGTCTCCATCCTCGTGGGATACCTCATGGCGAGGAAGGCCAACTCCGTGTTCGGGATGGTCAACGGGGACATCCTCGGTGCAACCAACGAGATTTCCAGGCCGGCCATCATGTTCGTGATGATTCTGCCATACATCTGTTGGCTGTGGTGATCCGTTGCAGGCGCTGATCAATGCTGGTGGGAAGGGCTCCCGGATGGGGAAGTGCGGTGTCGAGAAGCCTATGCAGGTCATCGGCGACAAGCCGACCGTTCAGAGGGTGGTGGAGGCGATCTCCGCCTCCTCGAACATCGATCGTCTGATCGTGTCTGTGAGCGACAACACCCCCGAGACCGAGAGGTTCCTGAACAGCATAGGCGTCGAGACGATCCGCACGTCCGGGGAGAGCTTCATGGACGATCTCCACGATGCGTTCAGGGCGATGGACGGGGACTACGTCCTGACATGTCCTTCTGACCTCCCGCTCCTCACCACGGACGTGGTCGATCTTTTCATAGAGTACTTCCAGCCCGGGACCATGGAGTCCGCGATTGCCGTCGTCGATGAGGAGACGGTGGTGAGGACGGGGATCACCCCGTCGTACACCAGGGAGTACAACGGAAGGCAGTGGGTCCTGTCCGGCCTCTGCATCATGAACCGCCCGATGACGCTTGCCGGAGCATATCTCAAGGAGTATCTCTTCGAGACCGACTGGGTGGAGCTGTCTGTGAACGTGAACACCCTCGATGAGCTCGAGCTCGCACGCAGCTACTTCAACACGACGCCGGACATACCGTTCAACCATAACAGGATGCAGTCCGATTGAACCTCCGGACGCGTTTAGTTCCGGCTCCGGCATTGAAGCCGGAGCCGGGTTTTTCCCTCCCTTCGGAGTAAGCGGATCTCAGAATCCCATTATCCCTTTGTAGATCTCATGGACCTTGTCCTCGAGATCCTCATGTGTGATCACCCCGGCGGATTCGATGATCGCGCCGACGGATGCACCTCCGCATCCGACGCCCTCCTTGATGAACCCCCACTCGTACGCCTGGAGTCCCTCGTAGGGGCTGGATCCGTAGTCCACGTTGACGTACACAATGGGGACGTCCTTCGAGACGCAGTCCATGATCCTGCTCATGCTGGAGTTGGGGTCGTTCATCAGCCATCTGGTGGTCCCCTGGAAGAAGTTGCCGACGAGCTCCGGGTGCAGGGCGATTGCCCCGGCCATCACGGCGGCCATCTGGGTTCCGCCACCGACGATGACAGGTACGGATTTCGCCGCACCGCACAGTATGCCGATGTTCGCGGGCATCATCGGATCGCCCACGCACTCGATGGCCTTCAGCGGGTCGTCCTTCAGGTCCCCGGGCTTGATCCCGGCGGCCTCCAGGGCCTGGGCAACGAGCTTCGATTTCAGCTCCTTGGGGTTGTTGGGGGAGCTGCTGCTCACGAGGTTCTCCTTCAGGACCCCCATCGCCATCAGGACGGCCAGGGCGGTGGTGGTCCCTCCGGCAACGCTCTCGCTGATGATGACGAAGTCGTACGCCCTCGCCAGCATCTCTCCGAGCATGTAGCCCTTCTCGTACTCGGTCCTCACGTTCTTGACGGATTTCCCGGTGATGATCTTCTCGCCGCATTCGCCACCCATGTCGAAGTACGGGACGTACGGGATGACCTCGCAGCCTCCGTTGACGATGTAGTAGGGCATGTCGGACAGCTCGAGCGCGGCCTTCGTGAGGGTCGCGGGCGTTGGGATGCCTCCGGGGTTGATGGGTATGCCCTTCATGCAGGTGGTCTTCCCGCTGATGAGGAGCTCCGCATCAGCCGCGGGGGTGAACATCGTCAGCTCGGGGGTGTCACCAGCATCCGAGACGCCAGGGATGGTGGATGTGCGGGTGTTGGCGACCGTGCAGGTGAACACGCCCCTCTTGCCCCATATCCTGGACAGGATTTCTTTCGCGGTCTTCTCGTTTCCATACACGCCCAGGGAGGGCGGGAGTTCGAATTCCATCTGATTCACCGTTTGTGCTGGGAAAGGGTTTGGATCACTTTCTTGAGCTCTATCATCGATCCCTCCGGGAGTCCGGTGTCGATGCTCGTCCAGAGGGGGACATCCATCAGGATGTGCTCGCCGGTGACGCACGATGTGCCGTGGTCCACGAAGTAGACGATGTTCTCCACGTCGGGGAAGTACTTCTCCATCAGGCGGTCGGTCTCCTCGAGGACGGCCTTCTTCTTGAACGGGTCCTTCTGGTGGCTGTACTCGTCCACCTCGTCGATGTGCAGGAAGACGTTGCCCCTGGTGAGAGCCTCCTGAGCGATGGGGAACCTCTCCTCCAGGTCGTCTATGACATGCGTCTCCATCCCGAGGGAGGCGCATATCCCCATCGAGGTGGGACTGTCCGACACAGCGGTCATGGGTGCCAGCTCCGGGAAGGGGTCGTACTGTTTGCCGAACTTCCCGCATCCCCACGGGTATCCCGTGATCCCGTTCATCTCGGAGGCCACTGTCATCACGAGCCTGCCGAGGTCTCCGGGGACCTCCTTGAATTCCGCATCGACAGGGGGAGCGGGGAGGTCGGGGACATCGTCGCTCTCCATCGTGAGGACCGCGCGTCCCTCGATGAAGAACTTGATCGCGGGATTGTACTGAGACAGCATGTCCATGTGGGACATGACCCTCCTTTCCAGTTCGTCCTTGATGGGGTCGGTGTCGTAGCACCAGTGGACCTTGCCGCCGCTGATGTCGGCGGGGCTAAGGCGATATGCGGTGCGCTTCGGATCCTGGATGGGAAGTCCCAGACCGAGCGCCTCCAGGGCGGCGCGGGGGATCTCCGGCGGGTGTCCGGTAAAGAACTCGTTCAGGAACAGCTGCGTGTATCCGCGGCCGGTCGTCCTCAGTTTGTGCGGTGCCTTGCTCTCGAGGTACGGCATCTCGGCCACCTCGATGGGTTTGCGTCCGTCCATCAGCGGGTTGGGGTCGTCCTCGGCCCCGTCCAGCAGAACGTACAGAATGTTGCTCATTGTATCCTCCTCAGGGCGATCGCGGCCTGGCCGACCGAGATGCCTCCGTCCCCGTTCGGGACGTTCTCATGCATTGCAGTTAGATGGAGGGATGATATAACCATATCCTTGAACATCCCGGAAATTGCACTGTTGACTGACACACCGCCGGTGATGCCCACGTGTTTCACGCCTATCTCGTCCGCGGCATCCACCGCGTTGGCCACCAGCTCCTGCATCACATTATATACGATGGAGTATGCCGCGTCCTCCGGCCTCACGGCGTCGGTGATCCTTTCGAACAGGTGGGCTGTTCTGACCACTCCGTTCACGGTCTCCGTCTCGAAGCCGTCGACCAGCTTTCCGCGGGAGAGGAGCGGCTCAAGCCTCATCGCCGGCTCCCCGTCGTAGGTGCGCTCCCTGCAGACTCCCAGCGAGTATGCCAGGGCGTCAAGGAGACGTCCCATGGACGAGCTTTTCACGCTCCTGTCCATGAGCTTGGAGAGGACCGAGGCGTCCCTGTCGCTGAAGTCGTGGTTCTCGGCCCCGTTCATCATGTCTATCGCGAACCTCAGTCTGCGTAGGTCGTAGAGCGCCTTCTCCGAACCCAGTAGCGGGATGTACTCCAGGTGGGCCACCCTCCTGTACGAATCCAGGTCCGATGCCATTACCTCGCCTCCCCACGCCATGCCGTCGTCGCCATGCCCGGTGCCGTCGAGCGTCAGGACCGCGCACCCGTCCAGGTGCTGGTCTGCCATCAGGGATGCGGCGTGGGCCCAGTGGTGCTGCACCTCGATGGTCTCGGCGCCGCACTCCTCCGCGATCATCCTTCCGAGCCTGCGGTTGGAGTATCCTGGGTGCAGGTCCACGGCCACTATGTCGGGGGTGCATCCGACCAGGCGCATCTGCGTGCGCACCGCCTCCTCCAGGTACTCGGGGACGCCGATCTTCTCGCCGTTCCCGATGTACTGTGTGGGCCAGATCCTGCCGCCGGAGGCCACCGATCCCGTGAGGTTCTCCTGGGCGCCGAGCGCGACCGCATCCCCATCCATCCCGATGTCGAGTCCGAAGGGTATGCTTCCTCTGGACCTGCGTATGTACTGGGTCCGGTCCCCGAACATCCTCAGGACGGTGTCGTCCGCACGGTTGAGGATGGGCTGGTTGTGAAGGAGATAGGCGTCGGCGCCCAGTTCTTTTGCCTTGTCGTCATCGGTGACCATGGGCTCGCCCGGGACGTTCGCGGACGTCATCACGAGGGCGTCGTGCCTGAGATGTGAGAACAGGATGTGGTGCATCCCGGTGTACGGGAGGAACATCCCTATGTTGTCGAGTCCGGGGGAGGCAAGCTCCGTCTCGGGGCGGTCCTTCTTGCGAACGAGGACGATCGGGCGGTTGGGGGAGAGCAGCTGCCTCTCCTCCTCCGGCGTCGGCTCGGCGTACCCGCGGAGCGCATCCAAGTCCTTTGCCATCACGGCGAAGGGCTTGTTCCTGCGGCCGTACCACTCCCTCATCTCGCCGATCACGTCGAGGTTGCAGCATATGTGCATCCCTCCCCAGCCCTTGACGACCGCCCTTCCGCCGTCGTCGAGGATCCCGGCGAGCTTCTCGATAGAATCCCCAGGCACCTCGGTGCCGTCCTGCAGCTCCAGCCTGTATCCGGGTCCGCAGACCGGGCAGCACACCGTCTGGTGGTGGAACCTCCTGTCCCCGGGGTCGCGGAACTCCCCCGAACAATGTGGGCACATCGGGAATGAGTCCATGGACGTGAGTCTGCGGTCATAGGGCATCCCCTTCAGGAGCGTGAATCTTGGCCCGCAGTCGGTGCACGTGGTGAAAGGGTACATGTGCCTGCGGCCAGGGGAGAAGATCTCCCTGACGCATCTGTCGCACACGGCGCTGTCCGCCGGGATGGATGCTCCCGATCCCTGTCCGGAGGACGGCACTATCGAGAAGCCCTCCGGGCCATCGTATTCGGAATCGTCCCTGCGAACGGACCGGACCTCGGCCAGCGGAGGGAGGTCCGACATGAGCTCGCGGAGGAGCTCCTCACCGCGGTCCGTGTCAATCACCACGGACGAGCCGTCGTTCCATACGGCTCCCGAGGCACCGGCGCGGGAGGCGGCACGGTACACCGCGGGTCTGAATCCGACCCCCTGGACCGTGCCGTCTATGGTAATCCTCATGGGCCGACGGTATGCGCTCGGGACAGATAACCTGATGGGTCCCGGCGGCGGCCCAGAGCCATCACCTTCTGTTGGGGTTCCTGCTGCCGCAGGCGCAAGCCGGCATGATGTCGTTGCCCATCGCCGGGGGCCCCTGCTTGTTGACGCTAAGGGTCCCATCGGGGGCGTCCAGGAAATCGGCCAGATCCTGATCGGAGGGATACTCCCCGACGCTTATGGAGACGCCCTGATACAGGCAGATCGGGAGCTCACCGAGTCCCTTCGCCCTGACGATCTCTGCCGCCTCGCCTTCGTCGATGTCGTCTGCCGAATCGCAGAGGACCCTGCCGACCTCGATCCCGGCGGTCTTGAGCGCGTCCCAGGACCTGTCGAACCTCTCCGTGTCCGCGGGATTCCTCTGTCTCGCCGCCTCGGATTCGTAGATGATCATATCGTACTCCATAAACGGCGTTAAACGATGACTGTATTTAAAACGAAATGGAAAGGAAACGGTTTTGAAGTCCCATTGAGGGACCTGGGATCAGCAGAAGCAATCCTTGTAGTGGTCGATGGCGCCCTTGATGATGGCCTCGACCTTGTCGGACCCGATGATCTCGTCGACGGCGGTGGTCTTGTTCTCCAGAGCCTTGTAGACGGTGAAGAAGTGGGCCATCTCGTCGAACAGGTGCTTGGGCAGCTCGGAGATATCCTTGTACCCGTTGTACGTGGGGTCGTCATAGGGGATCGCGATGATCTTCTCGTCGTTTGCGCCGTTGTCGATCATCTTGATGGCTCCGATGGGGTAGCACCTGACGAGGGTCATGGGGATGATGGGCTCGGAGCAGAGCACGAGCGCGTCCAGGGGGTCGCCGTCGTCGGCGTACGTCCTGGGGATGAAGCCGTAGCTTGCCGGGTAGTGGGTCGAGGTGTACAGGATCCTGTCAAGTTTCAGGAGTCCGGTCTCCTTGTCGAGCTCGTACTTGTTCTTGCTGCCCTTGGAGATCTCGACGACGACCATGAAGTCTTCGGGGGAGATCCTCTTGGGATTGATGTCGTGCCATATGTTGCTCATATGAGGCCTCTGTCCAAGGTTTATGCGCGGTCGTTAATGTATCTTTGGGAGAAACGGCCGGCAGGGTCGCCGTCGGCCCATCTTCGACACCGTCAAATATACGATTGTCGGATTGCATCTCATGGAGACCAAGACCAACCCGATGAGACACCTGGAGAAGCTGGGGATACCCTACACCGCCCACCACTACGAGGGCGGGGTCCTGAGCGGCATCGAGGTGGCCAAGGTGCAAGGTCAGGATCCGGACCTGGTCTTCAAGACCCTGGTGACCGAGGGGAAGGAGAGGAGCTACTACGTCTTCCTCGTGCCGGTCTCTGGCGACCTGGATCTCAAGAAGGCAGCCGCAAGCGTCGGGGAGAAGTCGGTCTCGATGATCAAGTCGAAGGACCTCCTCCCTCTGACGGGTTATGTCCACGGGGGATGCTCGCCGCTATGTCTGAAGAGGCCCATGAGGGTGACGATCGACGCCTCAGCACAGCAGCACGAGAGGATCTATTTCAGCGCAGGTAAGGTGGGGTATCAGGTGGAGGTCGCCGTCGAGGATCTCCCCAAGGCTCTGGAGTTCCAGTTCGCAGACATCAGGAAGCCGGTAAACGAGGTCAGATGAACACGCGACGGTATCTCTGAAGTCTGCTGTTCGGATGATCCGGCACGGTCATGGATACGAGTCCGTATTCCATCGCCGGATGTAGATATGCTTTCATGAAGTGGGGCTTATGGCTCAGCCCCATCCTCTTCATGATTTCGTATGAGCTCATCGGGTCCGTCCCCATCGCATCCATCAGTTTGGAGATGTTAGGATCCTTCAGATGCATTAGGTCGGTGAGTGATGCGATGTTGGCATCCAGACAAAACTCTATGAATTCGGTGCAGTCTTGGACCTCTCTGTGTTGGCATCTTTCGAGTACTGCGTAGTATTCGCCCTGCCTTTCACGTATCTTCGACTCCATAGGGACCAGATCGAATATGGGGTCGTATCTGTGAAGGACCGCTGAGTGCCATAGACGTCCGATTCTTCCGTTGCCATCTGGGAATGGGTGTATTGCCTCGATGTAGTAGTGGGCTATTGCGGCCGTTATAGGTGCTGGATAATCAGAGTCCCGGCACCAGTCGAGCAGTTTTCTAACCATAGGCTCTACCTTTTCGGCCTCCGGCGCCACGTAGATGACCTTCTCGCCCTCGGCTATGTAGACGCCATGGGTACGGAATCCGGATTGTTCGACGAGTCCGAACATCATCGTGTCATGTAACCGAAGAAGGTCGTCCAATGACCAGATGTCCGCATCATCCACCTCGCCATACGCCTTCACCGCGTTCCGGGTTTCCAATATCTCATCGAATGGACCCCCCGTGGTTCTGCCGTTGATGATGTCCCTTGTTTCCAGAATACCCATCCCATTCCCTTCTATGGCGAGGGAAGGGTTTATCGAGCGCAGAACGCTCGATCTACGAAGCCTTTGTTCCATTCTCTTGTTGACTATGCCTTCACATGAGTCACGGAGTTTTTCAATCTGACCGATCTGTGTGATGATCTTCGCATTGACTTCAAAATTAGGAATGTCATTTAGAATCATCATATCGTAATCGGTTTCACATTATAATCTCTATTTCATCACCGACTCTATCACTCACTCTATCACTCACTCTATCACTCACTCTATCACTCACTCTAT
>ERZ779877.341-NODE-341-length-53363-cov-4.162527_pt1 | contig 53363 bp, 50 predicted proteins | sample MGYA00511556_ERZ779877 | MGnify/ENA primary metagenome ERZ779877 (study PRJEB29588, sample SAMEA2159338) | human gut metagenome | biome: human gut; feature: human-associated habitat; material: faeces | place: Denmark | collected 2008/2010 ... | reverse complement strand
ATGAATATTTTATTTTTGAATCTGTAGATGATAACGGAGAACGAATTTTAGCTATGGCGGATAAAAGTCAACTTGGCTCAATCGGCGGAGAAACTATAAAATTCACCAAGCTTTGCAAGCTGAAATGGGCTGAAAAGAAGGACAGCAATTATTATGTAGAGGGACAGGCGAGAGTTGAATGAGAATTGCAGGTAGCGAATATTTAAAGCTGTTTTCAAACAAAATATTTCTTATTTGCATCATTGCCTTTTTCTGCGCCGATTCTCTGTTTTTCGTAATGCTTCAATCCTCTGATTATGAAAATTCGGCAATTTCAAGTGATGTTGGGGCATATGAACAGCTTATTCGGGAATGTAACGACGCAGAGGATAAAAATGCGTTCTTTGAAAGCAAGAACACGGAGATACAGATTGCACAAATTCTTTTGCACAACGGAAATGCAGATGAATACAAGGAAAAATATCCAAAGCTGTATGACAATGCGGCAGGCTTGGACTTGAACGATGATGAGCTGTTCAACCGCTCGGTTATGCTAAGCAACATACAGGCTCAGCTCTCTCACATAGACAGCTATGAAGAGTTTATTTCCAATATGAAGTCGAGAGCCGAGCAACAGAGCAGCTTTTCCATTTTTGCAGAGCCGGACAGCTTTTCGTTCAGAAATATTGAAAAAACTCCCGTGGATTTTGCCGAGGTTAAAGGTGTTAAGCCCATTCTCGGCAACAACAAGGCGGTTGAAGCCGCAACCTCATATGAGGTTTCAAGCTATATTTTGCTGATTATCGTATTACTTGTCAATATTTTGATGTTCTCCGTTGAAAGAGAAAAGGGACTTTATATTCTTGTGCGGTCAACGGCAAAGGGCAGACTGTCAACAATAGCCTGCAAGCTCTTGGTTGTTTTGAGCGTTACGGCGGTTGTTAGTCTGCTGTTCTATGCGAGCAACATTATGACGGCAGGCACAGTCTACGGCTTTGGAGATTTGAGCCGCCCCGTGCAGTCGAGCGAGCTGTTTTTAAACTGCGCATTAAATGTTACAATGCTTGAATACCTGATTTTGTGGGTACTCGGCAAAACGCTTTTGCTCTGCTCTCTGTCAATGCTCACGGCATTTTTATTCGTGGTTATCAAGTCCTCCGCAAAGATCTATTTAATCTTGGCGGCGGCACTGATTTTTGAATTTTCCTGCTTCATTTTCATTGACGGTAGCTCTGTGTTGGCTTCGCTAAAATTTATAAATATTTTCTACCTTATCAGCGGCAACAATATTTTTGGCTGTTATCAGAATGTCAATATTTTTTCACAGCCGATTAACATAATCACCGTTTTCATCGGCTTAGCTGTGGCTCTCTCCGTTGTCGGAATTTTGGGAGCGGCATTGGCATTTTCAAGGCTGTCACAGCATAACGGCAAGCTCGTTTTGCTCGACAGGCTTATGTCACGGCTCGGACGGTTTAAGAAAATCAACGGAAGTGTGAGAATATACAGCGGCGAGGCTTACAAGCACTACAAAACCTCCTTCGCCCTCGTCGCAGTAATTATCCTCGTGGCTCTCGGCTTTGTCAGCTACAATGATGATTTGAGTATTATATTCAGAAGTCCTCAGGAAAGCGCCTATGACACCTATATGCAAACACTTGAGGGAGAGTGAAAGGGCTTATTTTGACGAGCTTACAAGAGAAGCCGAGGAGCTTTCAGCCGACAACACGATTTCGGTTGAGGAAAAAACGAACAGGCTCAATACCATTGATGGTATTTTAAGCATAAGAGGAATGGCATTTGAGGACATTTGCGCTCAGCTTGAATATGTTAATGAAAAGGCTGAGCTGACGGGCGAAAAGCCTGCACTTGTCAATGAAGTGGTGAACAAGCGGCTGACTATGGACACCTTTAGGGAGTGGGAGTATTTTGCTCTGCTCTTAGCCGTGGTTATCTTCTGTACCTCCAACATTTTGGCGATTGAATACAAGACCTCTATGGTTAACTTGATTTCGGCAAATAAGCACGGCAAAGCGAGGCTGTTGATTATAAAGCTCTTAACCGTCCTGATTACCACGGTGATTTCCTATATCTTAATCTATCTGCCGTATATGCTCAACTTTATCAAGACCTTCGGCACGGCATCATTTGATTTACCGCTTGCATATTCAAGAGATTTTTCGGCTCTGACAAGCGGCATAACCGTGGGCGGATATATTCTTGCTCTCGGCTTTGTTCATCTGCTTGCGGCAGTCGGCGCAACGGCTTTGGTCTATCTGCTCTCCTACATATTTAAAAATCAGTTTGTGACAATGATAATTTCAAGCGGCTTGCTCCTTATACCCTGCGTGGTGTTCATTGATAACAGCAAAATCCGTATGGTATCGGCATTTTCAAATAATGCTCAGACAGCCGTTATCGGCATAATCACCGCCGTTTGTCTGCTGATAATCGCAGTATCGGCTCTGATTATCTTTGTCCCCAAGCGCAAAAGTACGAAATTTATAATTTAAGTTTCAAGGCAAAAGAGGTTGTAAATATGGAATTAGCTTTAAATTGTATCAGCAAAACCTATAAAAAGGGCTCGGTAAAGGCGCTTGATAATTTCAGCGTTACCTTAACTCCGGGAGTATACGGCTTGCTCGGACCGAACGGAGCAGGCAAGTCCACGCTGATGAACATTATCACCGACAACCTCAATGCCGACGGCGGAGAGGTGGTTTACGGCGGTGAAAATATCAAAAAGCTCGGCAAGGATTACCGGAGCCGTACTCGGCTATATGCCCCAACAGCAGGGCTTGTATGATGATTTCACCCTCAACCGCTTTTTGTGGTATATGGCGGCTTTAAAGGGCTTAAAAAAGAAAGAAGCCAAGGAAAAGATCACTCAGCTTCTTGAAACGGTTAATCTGACAGATGCCGCACATAAAAAGTTAGGCTCGTTTTCGGGCGGTATGAAGCAGAGAGCCTTGATTGCTCAAGCGCTTCTGAACAATCCCGAAATCCTGATTTTGGACGAACCCACGGCAGGACTTGACCCGAAGGAGAGAATACGCATACGCAACTTCATCAGCGAGATTGCCGAGGATAAAATTGTCCTAATCTCCACCCATGTTGTGTCGGATATTGAGTTTATCGCAAAGGAGATTATTTTGCTTAAAAAAGGTCAGCTCATCTCCCACGATTCCCCGAATAAGTTGACAAAGGAGCTTGAAAATAAAGTCTTTGAGGTCGAAATTCAAAGGGAAGATTTAAAATATTTTCAAGACAATTACCGTGTTTCAAATCTCTGTCACAACGACAACAGCATAATAGTCCGCATCGTGACCGATAACCCGCCGACAGACTGCCAATACACAACCGCAAAACCAACTCTTGAAGATTTGTACCTCTATATTTTTGAACAAGGAATGTGATATTAAAATTATTGCCGACAAGTAATGGCGTTCTATGCTAATACTTGTCGGTATTTTTATGCACTTTTTACATAAAATCGGAATGGTATAACGGAATGTAAATACAAAAATGCTCATATGCCGATAGTGTGGATAGGCTTTGCAATATTTATGTTGCTATGAAAAGGCTTTACAACACAGCTTGTATCAATATGGTTTGTTCTCGGCTCGGTTTATGTTTACGGATTTAAGCGATATTGATGAAACAGCTCAGGCAAAGGTCGGTGCCGAAATATGGACAGTAAAGTCCGACAAAGCACCGCATTCAAAAGGAACAAAAAGCAAGGCAACTGTACTTACATTACTTTCTCTCAGAAAAGCCTTTATGTGTTTATAGTGATAATTACTAATTTCTTGATATCTTAGTGTACAATAATAAATTAGTCACACAAACTTTGTCAATAGTGGAAAAAAGTAAAATATTGTTGTTGAAATAAATTGGATATTGGTTTATAATAGTAATCAATAATGCAGAAAACGAATTAATATGTAAAACGGAGGTAGTTCTATGGAAGAAAAGGATGAAATTATTATTTCATTGTCAGATGTATGGAATATTATTAAGAAAAATGCTGCTTTTATTATCGTAGTTACGCTTATTTGTGCTATCGGAAGCTTTTTTATAACAAGATATTTTATTCCAAAATTATACACATCTTCAATTCAGTTATATGTTGATACGTCAAATGATGATGAAAATAAAAACAACCTCAATATACTTTCTGAGCAAACCTATGCACAGAATCTTGTTGCTACATATATTAAAATGCTGAACACAAATACTTTTTACACAGAGCTTTCCGAGCATATAAACAACAAATATACCGCTTGAGAACGGAATGAAAGCGAGCAGTATAACGCTAAGCAAATACGGCACATCAATGCATGTTGCACCGGACGGAAAAGAAGGGCATGAATATACTGCCGAACAGGTCTATGTTATGCTTCCGAAGAATCTTAATAAAAAAGGCAATAATAAAAGTCACGGTTCTGCTGATGGTAGAGCAAAAAAAGGCAATAATAAAAGTCCAGGTTCTGCTGTCGGCAGGGCAAAAAAAGAGATTTCAAAAGAACAGCATCAACCGGTACGGGTATGGGATGATCATTCATGGTGGGGCAAATATGAAGAAGATGATACACTTCGTGACGTATGGGTCAAGCGGTTTGAAGACGCAGCAGAAGCTATTAAGATCAGAGATCCATCAAACGCAAGAGGCCTTCTCCCTGCTTTTGCCGAGCGTATTCTTAAAGAACTAAAAAAAACGCAAACTGATTGGCGGACAATCTTGAATGATTTTATTCAGGAAGAAGTTGTTGATTATTCGTTTGCTCCACCGGATCGGAGATTTGACGACAGTCCGTTTTTCTTGCCTGATTTCAACGGCAAGGAAGATAGGGTAGAAGATATCCTGTTTATGATTGATACATCAGGGAGTATGTCGGACGATATGATTGCAGCAGCATATTCAGAGGTTAAAGGAGCAATTGATCAGTTCAACGGAAAACTAAAGGGATGGCTTGGCTTCTTTGATGCGGCGATTATAAAGCCACAGCCGTTTAGCGACGAGAACGAGTTCAAGATAATCAAACCCGCCGGAGGTGGTGGAACCGACTTTCAAATCATTTTTGAGTATGTATTTCATCATATGTCCGACAAATTGCCGGCAAGTATTATCATATTATCAGATGGATATGCCCCCTTTCCTCTGGAAAAGCTTGCCGGAGGTATTCCGGTGCTTTGGTTATTAAATAATGAAGAAGTGAATCCGCCTTGGGGAAAGGTTGCAAGGATAACCGTATAACATAAGAGATTTGAGCAATGTACAATGAGCAAATTAAGAAAATACTAATAAAAACATATGATATATGTGCATAAACACTTGACTGTAGCCCATCCGCTGTGTCGGAAAATAAACTATATCATTATACTTTGGGCAAGTATTACGAAAAGAAATTATTTTGCTTCGAAATGTATTAGAGTCTCAGCTATCTAAAAATTCGATTACTTGGAAAAAGCATTTAATGATTTGTTCCGAACGCATTACAGAGAATGCACATATCAGAACTTTAGTGCAAACACGGACGGTTACCAGCAGGTATCACTTTCTGTTACTCCTGAAAGAACAAATGAAATTGTAAATTATATTGCATTTGCGTTTGTTTACTGTTATAATGAGAATGAAATGACGGTTGATAATGCGGAAGTAAACTTACTAAAAGTCAAGCTGAATCAAAATTGCGGCAAGGCAAAGATGTAATAACTTATTATAAGAGTGATGCGTTAAATATCGCAAACTCAGTAGGCAGCACTAGAAGTAAGTGTGATCCCAAACATAGAGGGTCTGCTTCTTTTAAGCATTATCATGTTAAATATAAAAATATAAAGTGGAGTATCCATTCGTTTTATGTATAGGGAATACAGGTGGTATTATGGTTTATACTTTTATGAATTATGACGATTTTAATAGTAAATATAACGATATATTAAAAATTGCCACTTGCTATAGTGAGAATTTTAGTTTTTTTACTGTGAGACAGATCCATAAAAAGGATCATTCTAATGAATATTTTAATTTCTTGGATGGTTTTAGAAATCATGAAATTCCATTAGGTAAAATTAAAACACCCAGATATACTGCAGGACAACAAATCCATTGTTTCAGAATTAATAAAATAACAACGGCTTTATTGATGAAACCTATAGATTTTTCCTCTTGGAATGCTTATGATTATCCTGAAGATTTGGCTTTTTATAAAAATTGCATACCGTGGTTTCGCTGTATTTCACATGAAAAAATGGTGTTAGTCAATGAGACCAATTTTAGTGCATTTAATGAGTTAAAAAAAATAGGCATAAATTTTAGATTGATTAATAATTCTAACTATATTTGAAAAAATTTAAAACGAATGTGGGTAAGTAGGCTCATTTGAGCCTACTAATACCTAAAACTATTCAAGCGGTGAAACTTCATATTACTATTATACATTTGACGGTTCGCTTGAAAGCGAATATCGCACATCATCTGACGGCAGTATTACTTACTACATTGTTACCGATTCAGACGGTAATACGGTAGAAAAGACATTTATAAACGGTCAGACAAAGACTATTACAATAGGCACAGATAAGGGAGCAAAAAACATGAAAAAAATAATACCACTAATATCAATATTATTGATCATAACGCTGTTATCTGTGATATGTACAATACCATATGCAGCAACTATCGTTAATGGCAGTAATTACGAATTTACAGTTATGGATGCAACCAAGGTCCAAAAGTATGTTGTAGGTATGATTGACTTAACTGATGATGAGAAATTTCTTTACGATACTAATGGTGACAATGTTTTGACCGTTATTGATGCCACTAATATTCAGAAAATTATTGTTGGATCTCAATTCGATACATCAGAACCGTCATCTTTGACAGAAACTACTTCGGTTTACGGAACTGAAGCATCCACAGAAACAACGATATCGAATTTCTCATCTGCTTGTACTGAAGTAACAACTGAATATTCTGAAACTACAGCATATACTGAAGCTACTACAGAATGTGTTGAGGAAACAACAATTGTTGATGAACCATCGACAGAATCGACTGAAACAACTACGGAAGAAGTTACTGAACCTTCAACAGAAGAGTATACTGAGCAGATTACTGAACAGCCTACTACAGAGCCAAAACCAACTGTTCCGCCTAAAAGTGTGAAATTCAATAAGAATACAATAACACTTGGGGTAGGGGAGTCATATACTCTTATTACTACTATTGAAAATGGAGATATTTCGCAAGTAGAGTTTACTACAGATAATAGTGGGGTAATTACTGTAGACGATAAAGGCAAAATGACTGCTGTGGGCATTGGTGTCTCTACAATTACAGCAAAAACTTATAACGGACTTACAGCCAAATGTAAGGTTACTGTTAAAAAGCTTGCTAATAGCATAAAGCTTGATAAGACAAGTATTATAATTGGAGTCGGTGAACAGTATGATTTTTCAAGCTATGTGCCGAGCGGAACAGCAGCTTATTATCGTTCTTATTATTCAGATGATCCGAATATTGCTTTTGTTCAAAAAGCCGGAGGTTTGATGACCGCAAAAAAGGCAGGAACCACAACTGTGAGATGCAAAATGCCAAACGGTACACAAGCAACCTGTAATGTAACGGTCAAGCCGCTTGCAACATCTCTTAAACTTAACGCAAGTGAAATTGTACTGTACATAGGTCAGAGTTTTGACATTAACAGCAGTGTTCCAAAAGGTACAGCGGCATATTACAGACTTTATTCATCAAGCAATTCAAAAATAGCTGCTGTAACAAGAGGCGGAGGTGTCGTCAAAGGAGTAGCGACAGGAAAAGCAACTGTAACTTGCACTTTGAATAACGGAAAAAAAGCCATTTGCAATGTATACATAATGCCACAGAGCAAGAAGATTTCAAATGTTCCGTTAATCGGTCAAAGTAAGCTCCCGACAGGCTGTGAAACCTGTAGTGCAACAATGCTGTTGAATTTCTACGGATATAAAATTTCTGAAACGACATTTGCAGATAAGTATTTGGTAAAAAAACCTTTCGGTTATTCAAACGGTTCATACACAGGACCTGATCCGAATTGTGCTTTTGTCGGAACACCCTACAGCTCCAACAGCTACGGTGCATACGCTCCGATTATGGCAAAATGTATGAACAAATACCTTTCCGACAAATCATACAAGGCTGTAGAAATCAGCGGGAAAAGTCTTGAATATCTTTCGGGTAAGTATGTTGCACAAGGTCAGCCGATTATGGTGTGGGCAACAATTAATATGTCACCGTCATTTAAGACAACCACTTGGAGAGTAAACTACACCGATGAAAACGCAAAATATAAACTCGGCAGTTACTATACTTGGACTGCCGGCGAACATTGTCTGTTACTTACGGGCTATGACAAAGATTATTACTATTTCAACGACCCATGGACAAACACTCGTACAAGATACTCAAAAAGCCTTGTAAATACAAGATATAACGAACTCGGCAAACAGGTTGTAGTTATGGTGAAGAAATAACAAGAACCTTCTCTGATGAATTTATCATTAGGGAAGGTTCTTTCTTTTATTTGTTAGTATATTCTATTAAGGTAAAAATGCCTTTAGGAGCTTAAAATAAATTAATCGCTGTGCGTTCCGGTTCTTGTCAGATACAAAATAAGTTCTTCATTACTAATTTCGTAAATCAAGAGCCAGTCGGGGGTAATGTGACATTCCCTACAACCGGAATAATTTCCGATTAGTTTGTGATCTTTATATTCTGGTGGTAGTAGTTGTTGTTCAGCTATCATTTCAACAACATCATCAAGCAATTGAATATTGTATCCACGCTTAATTGCCAGCTTAACATCTCTGTTGAATTTTTGTGATGGCACAATTCTTAATTTACCCATTGGTAATATTCTCTAAAAGCTCGCTAAATGATGCATAGGTTTTTTTGTTTGGATTTTTTTCAGTTCTTCAACTTCTTTAATGGCAGAAATTGTATCTGCATTTGGCGTTTCATAGTTAATGACATTGAGCATATAACGGATAAGGTTGCCCTTTACATTTTCGCCACCTTTTACAACAATACTTTTATAAGCGTTGTAAATATCACGGTCAACGGTAAATGAACAAGTAATCTTATTGGTACTCATAATTTTATCACCTTTCAAAAAAATATTGCTAAGCTAACACGGCGGCATCACCGACACAGTTCGTTTTCGTAAGTTTCTTGTCGGTTGTGCTGCTCTTGTTTCAGAGCAGGTCAATTATTCTACTCTTGCGGAATCCGCTGACATTGCACCGAGTACCGCAAAGGAATGGCTGAAAGTACTTGTGGGACTTCACATTGTTTATCTGCTTGCCCCATATTCAAACAATGAACTGAAACGGCTCAGCAAAACACCGAAACTGTATTTCTGTGACACCGGTCTTTGTGCTTACCTTTCGATGTGGCTGACGGCAGACACTCTCCGTAACGGTGCTGCAAGCGGTCATTACTACGAAAATTATGTGGTAATGGAGCTTGTGAAAAACTACGCTTACGCTAAATCTAAAGTAAATATTACCTATTTTCGTGATTCTAACGCAAAAGAGATTGATGTTTTCATCGAGGAAAACAATGTCATTCATCCGTTGGAAATCAAAAAGAGTGCTTCTCCTGATCGTCGTGAGGTCAAAAAGTACAGCGTAATTGACAAGGCTTCTTTGAACCGCAGAAACGGCGGCATCATATGTATGTGTGAGGAGCCGATACCGATTGACAAGGATAATTGTTTTATTCCGAGCAATCTAATCTGAATCACTCCCATAGCAAAAGTATATTTTCAAGAAACTAAGCAGAGCCCAAAAGCTCTGCTTTTTGTTTTAGTTTGCCCGGAAAATGACAGAAAAGGAATGAACGAAAAACCTAAGAAAAACGACTTAAACCGTCTCTAAAAAAATCGTGATATACTTTTTTAATGTTATTTAACTCTGTCTACGCTGTAAATTGTAAATCCGTTGAATTCCTTTTCATCCTTGTAAACAATGACGGAATCCTTTTTGCCGTAATATTGGTTAAGATAATTTTCTTTGATAAAAGTAATGTTCTTATCGATAACATATACATTTCTTCCGTCAACGACCGCCTCATAAATATTTGTTGAGAGGTTGCGGTTCACAAGCTGATTTGTCCGATGAAGATAGCCGAAGCCGTCAACATTATGGAGAAAATCGGAAGAAAATCCCCACAGCGGATGAATATAGTTATCGGTATATGAAATGTATTCTTTAGCTGTTACAGGATCGAGAACATAATAATTTTCGGGATGTCTGTCAACCTCAGTATAAAGATCACTCGGCTTTTTGTCATATGAAACAGGAGTGATATGGAAGAAATATGATACACAGCTTGCCACACCTAATATCACAAATACAATAACCGAAATAAGAACAGTTTTTCTGCTTTTATCTGTAATATTGCTATATTCATCTTTTCTGAGGTGACCGAAATCAAACGAATACATTGTAAACGAAAGAATCATCAGCAAAATTCCGTACATTGTGTATGCCGAAGAATCCATTGCATAACGAACATACATACAAGCCGAAAATCCCACCGCAAAATACAAAGCAGGGAAGAAGGCAAATCTTTTTTTATGAACGGTAACAAAAACAACCATAACGGCAAGTATTACCGCAAAAGCAATAAGATATGAATCAAAATTTATAATATGTCCCCATGCATCTGAAAACAATGCACCCGCATTATCAAAGAAATTATACGGATTTTCCCGTTTTTGGATATCCGCAACCTTTTCAAGGGCAGCAGTATTCAGTCCGTTGTTTTCATCATAATATCCGTCAACAAAAAGTTCATACTCATTTGCCGAATTTATTCCGACCGAATTAAGCTCCTCACAGTAATCGGAATAGTTTGGAAAAGCATTATCATCGGTCTTATCGGCAAGGACGCTGTATCTGTACAGCTCCGAAGTTTCTGCATTTGCATTATTGACCGAATATGAATAATATTCAAGACCGCAGCCGACAAGAACAATAAAGACAAATACAAGCACAAAAGGTCTGAAATACCAGAAGAATTTTCTGAACGGCAACTTGTACTTTCTTTTTGCAATCATATCACCGATGAAGAATGCAATGAAAAATGCAAGTCCCACAAAGAAATATTTGAAACATAAAAATGTTCCGAATATAACTTCAAGTACACCAATCCAAAACGGGAGAGAGTACCTTTTATTTCTGATTGCATTAAGTGCCATCAGAAACCCTGCCGTAAGCAGCAAAGCTGCAGTTTTACTGCTTAAAATGTTTGAATAATGGTCAAATGAAAACAAAATATTCAACACAAGAGTGAATATGAAAGCCTTGTGCTTTCCGAATTTATCGACAAAAACAAATGTAACAGAAGAAAAAGCGGCACAGGAGAGAAGAATTTGAAAGAGTACAAAACAGTTGAAATTCAAAAGAATGTACTGCAATGAACCGGTAATTGTCGCAAAAATGTAGTTAATATCATTATTGTAATAGTTATGATACTGACAGATATATAAAGAATTGTAAAAATCGTCAGCACTGTCATAGGAAAATGCAGTAACACCTATAATCAAAGCCATAATAACAATATTAATTGCCAAAGCAAAGAAGGTCTTGCTTTTTAGTGCGTTTAATATTTTATCTTTCATAATAACTCCTCTGCATTATCTTTCTTGTTTAAAAATCACTTTCTTGATCTTCTTTCGTTAATCAAAAGCTGAAGATTCTTCTGTTCGTAAGTATTAAATTTAACATTCTTCTCAAATTCTTCGGCTGTATATTTGCCCTCATACCATGACTGCGAGTTAAAGTATGCATTAAGGCTTGCGTCCTTAAAAATTCTGCCTCGTCTTGCATAAATCTCATTAATTGCAAGCTGTAAGTCGTCATCACTCAAAGCGCTTACCTGTGCGTTGCTGAGATATGAAGAATCGCTGTTAGGGAAGATAAATCCGCCGTTATTATTAGTGTTTGTATTGCTTGATGACTGTGAATTTGAATTGCCCGATGAGCTGTTCTGACTATTTGATGACTGCTGAGCCTGTGTTGCAGGAGCTTCTGTTTCTCTCTGAATCTGTCCGCTTGAGATAACAAGTTTAACAACTGTACCCGTACTTGCGCTTGTGTCACCTTCCGGAGTCTGGGAGATAATATATCCTTCCGGATAATCATAACTGTATTCATAGTCAGAAATTTCAACGGTAAATCCTGCCTGTTCAAGAAGCTTTTTACCGTAACTGTAACCGTAACCGACAACAGGAACAACATTGTTATATGAAGAAGATGTTGTAACCTGTTCTGTTGTAGCAGGAACTGTAGTAGGCATCGCCGTACTCGGCGCCTGTGTGGTTACTTCGGCAGATGTTGCAGTTTCGGCTGTAGTAGCTTTATTGTCAGTAGATGAATTTGACAAGCCGTTATAAACGCAGAAACCGATAAATCCGAGTGCGGCGGCAATTACAACGGCACAAAGAATAATGATAAATTTATTCTTCTTTTTCTTTACATTTTCTTTATTATCTTCTTCATCTGCATATCCGAATTCATTGTTATCATCTTCAAAGCTGTTATCGTCAAAGTCGTTTTTTTCTTCAATTTTTTTAGTATCGTCAGCTTTATTGTCAGTACGCTTAACAGACGGCTCGTCCTCAAAGAAATCGCCGTAGTCCTTGCTTGATTCATTGCTTGTAAGAACATTTTTATGGTCTGCACCGGAGTAATCGTCAAACACTTCAACGCTTGTAACAGGGGGAAGAACTTCCGGAGCTACTTCGCTGTTGCTTGAAACATCTTCAAATTCTTCAGCTTTTTTATCTGTAACAGTTTGTTCTTTCTTGTCATCTTCACTCGATACGGAACTGATATCTTCAAATTCAGGCTGTTTTTCTTCTGATACTTCGTCAGTTTTAATCTCAGAATTTTCAGGCTCATCAACTGCATCTGTAACATCAACAACCTCAAATCCGCCGTTTTCATCAGCATCAGACTCACTGACTTCATCTGAATCTACAGGAGCATTACCGTCAACAGGCAGGGATCCTTCACCGGCTAAAACTTCGGCAATGCCAAGCTGTTCTCCGCCTTTAAATTCATTATCAAGAACAGCATCCTCAACTGTCTGAACCTCATCCTTATCGTCAAAATTATCCTGCGGTTCAGTCGGCTCTGTATCCTCAAATTCATCATAATCATATTCTTCAAATACATTTCCGTCAAAATCCGTGTTTTCGGGAACAACAACATCGGGATTCGGAACAGGGGAGGATGTTCCTATTTCAGTCTTGATAGATGTGAGAGCATTTTTAATGTTGCCTGCATTCTTCCAGCGGTTTGCATTATTCGGCTGACATGCAATTACAATAACGCTCTTGAGTTTTTCTTCACCCTCAGACGGAGCGGTAACAGCCTTGCCCGAAAATCTTTCTTCACAGGCATTCTTTCTGTCGCATGAATCACTTTCAAACGGAATTTTACCGCCGTTGCACATTGCATACATAATTATTCCGACAGAATAAATATCAGTTGTATAGTCAACATTTTCCTGCTTGTAAACCTCAGGCGCAACAAATGAGGTATCCGTAATCTTGCCTTCAAAATCTGTAAATCCGCCGATTTTATACCTTCCGTCAGCGGTTACAAAAATATTCTTTGGCGAAATATTACCGTGAAAAATATTCTTTGCTTCCAAAGTTTCGAGCATTTCACTCATCTGAATACCAAAATCAACAACTTCATCCTCAGCGAAAGTTTTGGTTTTCATAAGCTCTTCAAGACTTATGAGTTCTTCTGTAAATATGTACAAATCACAGGTTTTTTTGTTCTGATTATCCTGAACATAAACATCCAGATAGTTTGAAATACCGTCAAGCTCCTTAACCGATTCAATAAAATCAGCCTCTTCGGTGAAATACTCGGCATGTTCATCGGTATAATTGCTTTTGCCGACAAATGCGTGTCTGAGAATCGCATTTTGAGCAGTATTTTTATCAATCTTTCTTGATACCTTGTAAACTTCACAGCCGTTGTCTTCCCCGACAAATGAAGTAACCTTCCAATCCCTTAAATCTGCCGGCAATTTAATCGTTTTTGCCATACTAACACTCCTTAAATTATTTCCTTATTTTTCATATTATATCTAAATCAAGGTCATTAACCCTCACTATCTCATTCTCCGGATTATTGTACCATATTACGAGCTGTTTTACCATAGATATTTCAATTTTTTAAAAAATAATTCTAATTTGTAATTAAATCCGACATAAAAACAGCAGTCCGCCTAAACGAACTGCCGAAAACATAATTTCAGTAAAATATCTTACTCGATCTTATCTGATTTTTATTTTTTCCTTTTTGTTGACTCCGATAATTCCGCCTATTCCTCCTCCCAGAACGGATGACATCAGTTTTAGGAGGGTTAGTATCGTTATAGGCTCACCGTTAAAAATCAATGAAATAGAGGTTATGACAAGAAAAATAAAAAATCCTGTCAGCGAACCTACCGCAAGACCTGCACTTCCTGTAATTCTTGATGATATTATTCCCGACATCAGCGTTGCAACACCGACCATGCCAACCGTGCAGTAATCAAGTATATCTGCTGAAATTATTCCCGATGACATCATCACAGCTGCAAGCAAACACATCAAAATTACCAGTATGAGTATTCCGCATACTGATGAAAACAAAACAGCCTTTGCAAGTAGTTTTTTATCAGACATAAAACAACCCCCGAATATATTCTGTTACAAATATATTCGGGGAAAAGAACATTCATTCAAAAAGTTATTCTTTTGTAGCTTTAGTTTCGTCAGAATCTTTCTTCTTGCCAAAACCGAAGAAGCCTTTCTTTTCAGGCTGACCTGCCTGCTGTGGCTGTTCCTTAACTGTGTCAACAGTAGAAATACACCACTTTTTAAACTTCATCTTAACTCTGTCGGAGCCTGTTTCAATGATGATAGCATCCTCGTCGTCCTTAATGGCAACTACTCTGCCCATAATTCCGCCGATTGTTGTAATTTCATCACCGATCTCAAGAGAGTTACGAAGCTGAGCTTCTTCTTTTTTCTTCTTTGAGTTAGGTCTGATGAGGAAGAAATAGAGAGCTGCAAAAATAGCAACATAGAAGAGAATCATAAAAATCATACTTGATGACTGATTTCCGCCGCTTGCACTTGCTTCTGCAACTACAGGTAAAAAGTTTGTCATTTTCGTCATTCCTTTCATACAATGTATTGATTATATCAGTTTTAATCACATCTTGCAAGTATTTTTTTCTGTTTTGAAAAAATATTAGATACGCACGCCTAAAATGTTGCGATATTTCTCGTAAAATTCCATATATGTGCCGTTATCAAGCTGAGTTCTGATAACTTCCATAAGATTATTGTAAAAATAGAGATTGTGCAAAACAGCAAGTCGCATTCCGAGCATCTCACCGCTCTTTAGAAGATGTCTTATGTATGCCCTTGAAAAGTTTCGGCAAACAGGGCAGTCACAATGCTCGTCAATCGGAGATTCATCTGTTTCATATTTTGCATTATTGATGTTACGCACTCCGTCCCAAGTGAAGAGCTGACCATGTCTTGCGTTTCTGCTCGGCATAACACAGTCAAAAAGATCAACACCTCTTGCAACGCTTTCAAGAATATTCACTGGAGTTCCGACTCCCATAAGATATCTGATTTTATCTTTCGGAGCAAACGGCTCAACCTCTTCAATGATATGGTACATCGTTTCTGCAGGCTCACCCACGGCAAGACCTCCGATTGCATAGCCGTCAAGATTAAGCTCTGCAATTTCTTTCATATGATTGACGCGCAAATCGTCATAGATACCGCCCTGATTTATGCCGAACAGCATCTGGTTTTTATTTATGGTATCATCAAGACTGTTGAGCCTTTTCATCTCTGTAACGCATCTTTTAAGCCATCTTGTGGTTCTTTCAACGCTGTTTTTTGTATATTTATATGGAGAAGGGTTTTCAACGCATTCGTCAAATGCCATCGCAATTGTAGATGCAAGATTTGACTGGATTCTCATACTCTCCTCAGGTCCCATAAAAATTTTGCGGCCGTCAATGTGAGAATTGAAGTAAACACCTTCTTCTTTAATATTTCTCAACTTTGCAAGAGAGAACACCTGAAATCCGCCGCTGTCGGTAAGGATAGGACCGTTCCACCTTGTAAATTTGTGAAGTCCGCCCATTTGCTTAACCTTTTCATCACCCGGACGAAGATGCAGATGATAGGTGTTGCAAAGCTGAACCTGGCATTTTATATTCTTTAAATCAAGCGCAGAAACAGCACCCTTGATTGCACCGCATGTTGCAACATTCATAAAGGCGGGAGTCTGAACCGTACCGTGAACCGTAACGAATTCGCCTCGTCTTGCGCTGCCTTCCTTTTTAATTACCTTAAACATAAATCCGTAAAATCCTCCTATGATATGAACATAGCGTCACCGAAAGAGAAGAATCTGTACTTTTCCTTTACAGCTTCTTTGTATGCATTCATAATAAAATCATATCCCGCAAAAGCGGATACAAGCATAATAAGTGTACTTTCGGGAAGATGAAAGTTAGTAATAAGTCCGTCAAGCACCTTAAATTCAAATCCGGGATAAATAAAAATATCCGTAAATCCCTCACAGGGTTTGATTTCTCCGTACATTGCCGCAACACTTTCAAGCGTTCTGCAGGATGTTGTGCCGACTGCAATAACCCGTCCGCCGTTTTTCTTAGTTTCATTTATGAGCTTTGCGGTTTCTTCGGGGACTTCATAATGCTCGCTGTGCATTTTATGCTTTGTAACATCATCAACCTTAACCGGTCTGAATGTACCGAGTCCCACATGAAGTGTAACATACGCAATCTTTACACCTTTAGCCTTGATTCTGTCCATAAGCTCGGTTGTAAAGTGAAGTCCTGCCGTCGGAGCTGCCGCAGAACCGAGTTCATGGCTGTAAACCGTCTGATAGCGTTCCTTATCCTTAAGCTCGGCTGTAATATAAGGGGGAAGAGGCATCTGACCGATTTTGTCAAGAGTAGCAAAAAAATTCTCTTCACAGTCAAAATCAACTATTCTGTTGCCGTCATCCTTAACATCAACAACTGTTGCACGCAAAATCCCGTTACCAAACGAAAATTTTGTGCCTACTCTTGCTTTTTTGCCGGGTTTGCAGAGTGTTTCCCAACGATTGTTTGCAATTTGTTTCAGAAGCAGAAATTCAACTTTTGCACCTGTTTCGTCTTTGATACCGTAAATTCTTGCAGGCAAAACTCTTGAATCGTTGGCAACAAGAAGGTCACCCTCGTTAAGATAATCAATAATGTCATAAAAATGTTTATGCTCCAGAGTTTGTTTTTCTCTGTCAAGCACAAGCAATCTTGAACTGTCTCTCGGTTCAAGCGGAGTCTGTGCGATAAGCTCTTTAGGCAAATCGTAATAAAAATCACTAGTCTTCATTTTATTTCCTTTCAAGAACTAAAATTGCTTTTTAAAAGCTGTTCTGTCAAAAATCTTTGTAAAACACAAGTATTTGTCCTGTAAAATTCTCAAAATAATTGACATTACCCTTTTAAAATGATATATTATCTTATTATGAGCAGTTTGCATAATCGACAAACAGTCGTGTTTTCAGACATCTCTTCATATAATATAATATTTGTTTGAATAAGGCAACCGCTTTTTTAAAATTTGTTTAATTCGGAGGAATTATTATGAAAAAGTATAAAGTCGGTATTATCGGCGCTACCGGTATGGTAGGCCAGCGTTTTACACTTCTTCTTGAGAATCACCCGTGGTTTGAGGTTACTGTTCTTGCCGCAAGTAAGAGAAGTGCAGGCAAAACATACGGTGAAACAGTTGAAGGCAGATGGCATATGACTACTCCTCTTCCGGAGAAGTACAAGGATATGGTTATCGTTGACGCTGAAAATGTTGAAGAGGTTGCATCACAGGTTGATTTCTGTTTCTGCGCAGTTAATATGAAGAAGGATGAAATCCGTGATCTCGAAGACAGATATGCAAAGGCTGAATGTCCTATCGTATCAAACAACAGTGCTCATCGTTTTACAGATGATGTTCCTATGGTTATTCCTGAAATTAACGCCGATCACATTAAGATTATTGACGCTCAGAGAAAGCGTCTCGGCACAAAAAGAGGCTTTGTTGCAGTTAAGTCCAATTGCTCACTTCAGAGCTATGTTCCTGCAATTCATCCTTTAAAGGCACTCGGCGTTGACAAGGTTCTTGCTTGCACATATCAGGCAATTTCGGGCGCAGGCAAAACATTCAAGACATGGCCTGAAATGGTAGATAATGTTATTCCTTACATCGGCGGTGAGGAAGAGAAGTCAGAGCAGGAGCCGCTTAAAATCTGGGGTAAGATTGAAGGCGACAAGATTGTTAAAACCGATGATATTTCAATCACATCACAGTGCATCCGTGTTCCAGTATCAGACGGTCACACAGCAGCTGTATTTATGTCATTTAAGGACGGCGTAAAGAAACCTACTGTCGAAGAAATTATTGACATTTGGTCAAACTACAGCGGCAGAGCACAGGAGCTTGATCTTCCGAGTGCGCCAAAGCATTTTCTCCACTACTTCACAGAACCCGACCGTCCGCAGATTAAATCTGAAAGAAATCTTGAAAACGGTATGGCAGTATCGGTTGGCAGATTAAGACCTGATACTCAATATGATTACAAGTTCGTTTGTATGTCACACAACACATTAAGAGGCGCAGCAGGCGGTGCAGTTCTTCTTGCAGAGCTCCTTTGTGCTGAGGGCTACATGGGCTGATTACTTACGGAGGTAAATTATGTCTAACCACATTTTTACAGGCTCAGGTGTTGCACTTATCACTCCTATGAAGTCTGACGGAAGCGTAAACTACGATGTTCTCGGCGATCTCGTAGAATTTCATGTTCAAAACGGTACCGATGCAATTATTGTATGCGGTACAACAGGTGAGGCGGCAACTCTTTCGGAAAAAGAGCATTGCGAAACAATTTCTTTCGTTGCAGAAAAGACAAACGGCAGAATTCCTGTTATTGCAGGTACAGGCAGTAACGATACCTCAACAGCCGTTATGCTCTCAAAATCTGCCGCAAGCACAGGCGTTGACGCACTTCTCTGCGTAACTCCTTACTACAATAAAACATCTCAGCAGGGTCTTGTAAGACACTTCAACGTTGTTGCAGATTCGGTTGATATTCCGATTATTCTTTACAATGTTCCTTCAAGAACCGGTTGTAACATCAAGCCAAAAACTTATCAGGAGCTTTGCAAGCATCCTAACATCGTTGCCGCAAAAGAGGCAAGCGGCGACATCTCTCAGGTTGCTCTCATCCGTTCACTTTGCGGTGACAATCTTGACATCTACTCAGGTAACGATGACCAGACTGTTCCTTTCATGTCACTCGGCGCTCTCGGTGTTATCTCTGTATTCGCAAACATCTGCCCAAAAGAAATGCATGACATATGTCAGCTTTGTCTTGACAATGACTTTGCAGAGGCACAGAAGCTTAACTTCCACTATCTTGAGCTTATGCATATACTCTTCAGCGATGTTAACCCGATTCCCGTAAAGACTGCCATGAACCTCTTCGGCTATGAAGCAGGCGAATGCAGACTTCCGCTCGTACCCATGAGCGTTCAGGGTTACCATGACCTCAAGGATTGCATGGAGAAGTATGACCTTTTAAGCAAGAAGGTTAAATAATCAACCTTTAATTCGTTTAAAATTCAAGAAGTTTAAAGGGGAATAAAAATGGTAAATACAGCAATAGTCGGTTGTAACGGTAAAATGGGCTGCTTTGTGGCACAGGCTGTTCAGAGCCGTGAGGATTGCAATGTTTTGTTCGGTGTTGACGCATTCGGTGAAAGTAATTATGATTTTGATGTTTTCAAGACTTTTGACGAGGCAACCGAAACACCTGATGTAATCATTGATTTTTCAAATCCTGCTGCTCTTGACGGTATGCTTGCGTATGCAGTTAATAACAAAGTACCTTGTGTTATCTGCACAACAGGCTTTTCTAAAGATCAGATTGCAAAAATCGAAGATGCGGCAAAGACAATTCCTGTTTTCTATTCAGGTAATATGTCACTCGGCATCAATCTTCTTATTGAGCTTTCAAAAGAGGCTGCAAAAATTCTCGGAAACCAGTTCGATATTGAAATCGTTGAAAAGCATCATAATCTCAAGCTTGACGCTCCGAGCGGAACAGCTCTTATGATTGCAGACGGAATTTCGGAACAGCTTGACGAAGATCCGCAGTATGTCTATGACAGACACAGCTACCGCAGAAAGCGTTCAAAGAACGAAATCGGTATTCATTCCGTAAGAGGCGGCACAATTGTAGGCGAACACGAAGTTATCTTTGCAGGTCACGATGAGGTTGTAACAATCTCTCATCAGGCTCAGTCAAAAGAAGTTTTCGCTGTCGGTGCTGTTAATGCGGCAGTATTTCTTAAGGATCAGAAAGCAGGTATGTACAACATGGGCAACCTTCTTTCTGAAAAAATGAACTAAAAAATAACACCTTTAAGCACGGCATAAAAGCCGTGCTTTCTTTTATGTCCAAACTTTGCCTACTTTCATAATATGTAGTGTGATATATTGTTTTGAGATGTCACAAAGATTTAACAAAGGGTGGAAGTTATGGAAAATAATTTAATAATATTCGGCTCGGTAACTCTTGCCATGAAGAGCCGTAACCTACTTTTAAAAAACAATATTAAATCAGGGCTTGTAAGAACTCCTATACACCTCAATCGAAAATCATGCGGATACAGCCTTTATGTCCCGGGAAATTTTGAAAGGGCATTGGAAATTATCAGGAGTAACGGTATTGCTGTCAAAGGAACAGCCGCTGTTGATACCTTATGATATATTTTGACAACGGTGCAACCACCTTTCCGAAACCCTTATCCGTAAGAAAAGCGATTAACGAAGCTATGTCCGACTACGGAGCAAATCCTGGAAGAAGCGGTCACAAAATGTCGGTAAAATCATCTGAAATAATGTATTCCTGCCGAGATAATGCCGCAAAACTTTTTGGCTCGGAAAATCCCGAAAATATAATATTCACGCTTAACTGCACAACGGCTTTGAACACAGTTATTAAAGGCATATTAAAACAGGGTGACCATGCCGTAATTTCATCACTTGAGCACAATGCTGTCGTCAGACCGCTTGAAACACTCAAGAAAAATAAGATTGAATACTCTGTTGCCGAATGTGTCCCTTATGATGATGAGCAAACAATCGAGAATTTCAGGAAACAATTCAAATCTAACACAAAACTTGTAATCTGTACCCATGCTTCAAATGTATTCGGCATCAAACTTCCGATAGAAAGAATAGGCGCTCTTTGCAGATTAAACGGCATTCTTTTTTGTGTAGATGCCGCACAAAGTGCAGGAACAGCAGATATCAACCTTTCTGACAGTTGCATTGATTTTCTCTGCACCGCAGGTCACAAAGGACTTTACGGACCGATGGGAACAGGCTTGCTTATTATAAACAGCGAAACAACTCCGGACAGTCTTATTCAGGGAGGAACGGGAAGTGATTCCGCAAACCTCAATCAGCCTGAAATCCTCCCCGACAAGTACGAAAGCGGAACGCCGAATCTTCCGGGAATAGCAGGGCTTAATGCAGGAATAAAGTTTGTCCTGAACAAAAAAACAGACAGAATATATAATTCCGAGTTAGGTCTTGCACGAATGCTCTACAAAAGGCTTGAAAAGGCGGAAAATGTAATATTATACACCAAAATGCCTGAGAAAAATCACAGCGTTCCTGTAATTTCCTTTAATATTAAAAATACCGAAAGTGAAACAGTTGCAAAAATTCTTAATGACAGCTACAACATTGCCGTAAGAGCAGGACTCCATTGTGCGCCCCTTGCACACAAAAGCTTCGGCACTCAGGATACAGGAACCGTAAGAACTGTTGTATCGGCATTTACAACAAAAAATGATGTTGTATATTTTGCAAATGCCGTAAGTCGTATTTCTAAGAACAACAAACAGAAAAAAACAATTTAAAAAGGTTGCAATTAATAACAAAAGTATGTTAGAATAATAATGAGGAATTTAAAAATAAAGGAAGGGGAAAGCAGATTGGAAATATTTAACAGCATTCTTTCCATTATCAAGACTATACAGCTAAGAGATATTGTCGATATTCTTGCAATTGCACTGTTGATTTTCGGACTGTTCAAGCTTATTCAGGAAACAAGAGCAGTTCAGCTTCTCAAAGGTGTAATTATGCTCCTGATAGTGTATTTTCTTTCGTCTCTGTTTGGTCTTGTTATGCTTTCATCCCTGTTGCGAACATTTTTCGAGGCAGCAGTTGTTGTTATTGCTATCATCTTTCAGCCGGAAATCAGAAAGGCTCTTGAACAGATGGGACGCAACAACACCTATAAAAAATATATAAAAATATTTACTAAGCACCACAAAGGTGATGAATGGAAAAAGGCTGTAGAAAAGTCAATCGTAGATGCGGCTGACACAGCAGTTCTTTTTTCTCGTTCAAAAACAGGTGCTTTGCTTGTGTTTGAAAGAGAAACCATGCTTTCCGATATAGCCGCTACAGGCACAATTATTGATGCCGAAACATCAGTAGCTCTGTTCGGCAATATATTTTTTAACAAAGCACCATTGCATGACGGTGCAAGCATTATCCGTGATGGAAAACTTTTTGCAGCAGGATGTATTTTACCGCTCACATCAAATCCTAATGTAGATATCAATCTCGGTACACGACACAGAGCAGGACTCGGTATCAGTGAACAAAGCGACGCTGTTGTCCTTATAGTAAGTGAAGAAACAGGTGTAATTTCTCTTGCGGTAAACGGTATTTTGCTCCGTGAGTTTACAAGAGAAGAACTAATCAAAAAGCTTGAACAGTTTCTCATCTATGATCGTGGCTATGACGATGATGAACCGCCCAAAAAGTTTTTTCAGAAGAACCCGAAAAGTTCAAAAAGAGAGAAGGCTGAAAAATGAAAAAGAAAAAACTCTCTCTCAACAAACTGTTTCAGAATAACAAATTTCTGATTATACTCGCCCTTGTAATCTCAACAATAACATGGGTTTATATGAGTATGGGTACAACAAATGATACAACCGTAACAATAAGCAATATTCCCATTCAGATTGAATTGCCTGACCAGCTTGATAACAACGGGTTGCAGGTATTCCGTGATGCGGAGCAGACTGCCACGGTAACCGTAACAGGCAGCAGAGCCGTTCTCGGTTCTATCGGAACAAAGGATATTACTGTCACGGGTGCTACAAACGGAATTGACTCGGCAGGAACTTATCAGCTTTCGCTTTCAGCCGTAAAAGCCAACCCGAGTGCCAACTTTCAGATTATCTCAACCGTTACGCCTTCAAATGTCAATGTAATTGTTGATTATCAGCGTGAAACAAGTTTCCCGATTCAGGAAAATGTTGTTTACAAGGTTGCCGACGGATACTATGCGTCAACTTCTCTTGCATCAAAGAATATCACAATCTCAGGACCTCAAACAGAGATTGCCAAAATTGCAAAGGTTTCGGCATCGGCAGAACTTGACAGTATACTAAATGCGCCGACCTCAACGACCGCAAATATTGTGCTTTATGATAAAACAGGAAATAAAATCTCCACCGAGCTTCTTACAATGGAGTTTACGGATGTTGAGGCTACAATTTCCGTTCTCCCCGAAAAGACGGTAAATGTAATTCCTGAGTTTATTAACAAACCTAAAGGTCTTGATTTAAACGATGATATGCTTACGGTTGAGCCTTCAAAGATTCTGCTTGCAGGTCCAAAAGAAGTGCTTGACAAGACTGACAGCGTAAAGCTTGAGTCAATCGATTTTGCAACACTTTCAAACGAGCGTTATGAGTACGATACGCAGGGAATAAACATCCCGAGTGACTGCAAAAATATCAGTAACTCAACCTCAGCAAAGCTTGTACTTGACCTCAGCGGTCTGTCCAAAAAAACCTTTACCGTAGATTCATTCAAAGTAAGCGGTCTTTCTTCAAAATACAAAGCCGATGTAACACAGACAAGTATGAATGTTACCGTAATTGGCAGTGAAAAGGAACTTAAAAGCCTTAAAAGCTCAGATATTGAAGGTGTAATTGACACCTCGGATCAGAGCGGAACAGTGGGCTCGGTTCAGATGCCTGTTACTTTCAAACTCAGCGGTACTGACACCTGTTGGGTAAGCGGAAGCTACAAGGCTAATATCACAATCAGCGAAAAATAACCTATAAAAACCGCAGGCATTTTGATGTCTGCGGTTTAGTTTATTTGTATTAAATTACATTCTGATTCGATTTGAACTGCCTCGCCTTACAAAAGCCTTGTTCATATCGTCAGTATTGTGATATCTCACGCTCTGTACAAGACCAAGACTAATGAGCGTACTCAAAGCCGAAGTACCTCCCGAACTGAACAGGGGAAGGGTTATTCCGACTACGGGAAGAAATCCAAGCACCATCCCTATATTTACAATTGTTTGCGATGCTATCATTGAAAACACACCGTAGCAGATATACTTGCCTTCAAATTCACTTGAATTTTTTGCATTCAAAATCACTTTTAATATAATAAAAAACAAAATCAGCAAAAGCGCCATGCATCCAACAAATCCGAGTTCCTCTCCTGCAACGGTAAAGATAAAATCGTTTTCCTGTTCGGGGACGATTGAATGTTCAACACGCTGTCCGTTAAAAAGTCCGCTTCCGAAAGCTTCACCGCTTGCAATTGAAACCTTACCCTGATACTGTTGCCAACCGTAATTTGTCAGTGCATTCCCGTCAAGGTCAAACAAAGCAAGAACCCTGTTGCGATGTTCTTCATTCATAAACACATTCCATATAATCGGAATTGCGCACACAAGCAATCCTCCGAAAATAACAAAATATCTCAGTTGAACACCTGCCGCAAATGTCATAACCAAAAACATAAGCGCAAATATAAGAACCGTGCCATCATCACCCTGAATATGAATAATTACCATTGGTATCATTGCATGAAGTGCAAGGAAAAGCACTCCCGAAAACTTTTCAATCATTTTCTTTTCTCTCAGCCACGACAAATGCTTTGAAAAAGTTATGATAAAACAGATTTTTATAAACTCAGACGGCTGAATTGAAAATCCGCCCGGAAGATTAATCCATGCCGTATCATCTGTTCCGCTAACCTGAACTCCGAACACAAACACAAGTCCGGCAAGAACAATTCCCACTATTGCGGCAATGTACCATTTTCGTATAAGAAATCTGTAATCGGCAATTGATATAAACACCGATGCCGCAAGACCGACAGACACGGCGATAATCTGAGTTCTTAGATAACTGTATTCGCCCGACCGTTGCATACTCGCAATCAAAAGAAAACTGTACGCAACAGCGGTCAAGGTCAACAGCCACAACACTGCGTCACACTGTCTGAAATATTCATAAATATTTGTAATAACTTTTTTCACCCAAAACAACCTTTGAAATTAATTTTACCCTATAATTATATTAAATTACGCTCTCAATATCAAGTATAATTTCAATACAGAATAATACAAGTTTCGCATTTTGTTATAATAATAAAAACATGAATTTGATTCGGAGGTATATTATGTTATCTGATATCGAAATTGCTCAGAGTGCAGAATTAAAGCCTATTGCAGAAATTGCAAATCAGCTTGGGATTTCTGCTGATGAGCTTGAGTTTTACGGAAAGTACAAAGCAAAACTTTCTGATGAACTTGCAGACCGTGTAAAGGACAATCCTGACGGAAAGCTCATCCTCGTAACAGCAATCAACCCAACACCGGCAGGCGAGGGCAAAACCACCACTTCTGCAGGTCTTGGTCAGGCAATGGCTAAAATCGGTAAAAAGGCAATCATCGCACTCCGTGAACCGTCGCTTGGTCCTGTATTCGGAATTAAGGGCGGTGCCGCAGGCGGGGGTTATGCACAGGTTCTTCCGATGGAGGACATCAACCTTCATTTCACCGGTGATATGCACGCAATTACAGCAGCCAACAACCTTTGTTGCGCAATGCTTGACAACCACATTCAGCAGGGCAACACACTCGGCATTGATCCGAGAAGAATTCTCTTCAAGCGTTGTCTTGATATGAATGACCGTGCATTAAGAAATATCACAATCGGTCTTGGCGGTAAGGTGAACGGTGTTCCGAGGGAAGATCACTTCATCATTACAGTTGCATCGGAAGTTATGGCAATTCTCTGTCTTGCAAATGATATCTCCGACCTTAAAGAAAGACTCGGCAACATTCTTGTTGCATACACATACAGCGGTGAACCCGTTTATGCCAAAGATTTGAAAGCAGAGGGAGCAATGACTGCACTTCTCAAGGATGCAATCAAACCTAACCTTGTTCAGACGCTTGAGGGTACTCCTGCAATTATGCACGGCGGACCTTTTGCAAATATCGCTCACGGCTGTAACAGCATAAGAGCAACAAAGCTTGCATTAAAGCTTGCCGATTACTGCATTACAGAGGCTGGTTTCGGCTCGGATCTCGGTGCTGAGAAGTTTCTTGACATCAAGTGCAGATATGCCGGCATTGCTCCGTCGGCAATTGTAATCGTGGCAACATGCCGTGCATTAAAATACAACGGCGGCGTTCCAAAGTCAGAGGTTTCAAATGAAAACATTGAAGCACTCAAAAAAGGCATTGTAAACCTTGGTGTTCACATTGACAATATGAGAAAGTACAATGTTCCCGTAGTTGTAGCGATTAATCAGTTCGGTACAGATACAGATGAAGAACTAAAATACATTGAAGAATATTGTATTTCAAAGGGTGCAGACTTTGCCCTTTCAAATGTATTCGGAAAAGGCGGAGAAGGCGGCGTAGAGCTTGCAAATAAGGTAGTAGAGGCTTGTGAAAAGCCGTCTGCATTTAAACCGCTTTATTCACTCGACCTCACACTCAAAGAAAAAGTTGAAAAGATTGCAAAGGAAATCTACGGTGCGTCAAAGGTAAACTACACAACAGCCGCAGAAAAAGCAATCAAGGAAATTGCGGCACTCGGTGGAGACAAACTTCCCATATGTGTGGCAAAAACACAGTATTCGCTTTCAGATGATCCTACAAAGCTCGGTGCTCCAAAGGATTTTGAAATCACAGTAAGAGATGTAACAATTTCAAACGGTGCAGGTTTTGCAGTAATTTATACAGGCAATATTATGACAATGCCGGGACTCCCGAAAGTTCCTGCCGCAGAAAAAATTAATATTGACGAAAACGGCAAAATCAGCGGACTTTTCTGATATGGTTAAATTGATTTCTCACAGCGCCGATGAAACCGAGCAAATCGGCGAAAAAATTGCAAATAAGCTCCACGGCACAGAGGTAATAGCCCTTTTCGGCGAACTCGGTATGGGCAAAACCGCCTTTACAAGAGGACTGGCAAGAGCCCTCGGTGTTGATGACGGTGTGTCAAGCCCTACTTTCGCCCTTGTAAACGAATACAGCGGAAAGTACAATATCTATCATTTTGATATGTACAGGGTTAATTCATGGGATGATTTGTACTCAACGGGATTTTTTGACTACATTGACAACGGCATTCTCGTAATTGAGTGGAGTGAAAATATAGAAGGCGCACTTCCCGAAAATGCAATCAGAATAACGATTGAAAAAGGGGAGAGCGATGACGAAAGAATCTTTGAAATTGAAGGTGTTGAAATTTGAAAATTCTGTCTGTTGACACATCTGCAACAGCCGCATCTGTTGCACTTTCAGAAGAGGGCAAGCTGATCGGTGAAACTTTCATAAACACAAGTCTTACCCACAGTCAGACGCTCATCCCTATGGTTGAACAGCTTTTGAACAATACAAAAACGGAAATATCAGATATTGGTGCAATTGCAGTCAACGCAGGTCCGGGTTCATTCACGGGAGTAAGAATCGGTGTTGCGGCAGTAAAAGGTCTTGCTTTTGCAAATGATATACCGTGTGTTTCGGTTTCAACACTTGAGAGTATGGCTTATAATTTCCTTTCAACCGACTGTATTGTATGTGCCGTAATGGACGCACGCTGTTCACAGGTATACAATGCACTGTTTGAAATTAAAAACGGAGTTGTTACCCGACTTTGTGATGACAGAGCATTATCGCTTGATGACTTAAAAAACGAACTGCTGTCTGTTGACGGAAGAATCATCATAGCAGGTGACGGTACCGATATTACCTGTAAATACATCGGTAATGAAATTAAAAATGCAGAGTCTGCTCCCGTAAATCTTAAATATCAGAGAGCGTCTTCAACTGCACTTGTTGCATTTGAAATGATTAATAACGGACAAACCGTTTCGGCACAAGAGCTTATGCCGGTATATCTCCGCTTGCCTCAGGCACAGCGTGAGCTTAATAAAAAACTTGGAGGTAGAACAAAATGATAGCACTCGGATGCGACCACGGCGGATATAACCTTATCTGCGCAATCAAAAAATATCTGGATGAAAAAGGACTTGAGTACAAAGAGTACGGCACTTTCAGCGAAGAAAGCGTTGATTATCCGGTTTACGCCTACAAGGTAGCAACTGCAATTACTTCGGGCGAATGCTCAACAGGCATTCTCTGTTGCGGTACAGGCATCGGTATCTCAATTGCCGCAAACAAGGTAAAGGGAATCAGAGCCGCAGTTGTTTCAAACGAATTTTGTGCTGAAATGACTCGCAGACACAATAACGCAAATATTCTTTGTATGGGCGGCAGAGTTACAAGCGAAGAAGATGCTGTTAAATTCGCTGACATCTTCCTTAACACACCTTATGAAGGCGGCAGACACGAAAACCGTGTATCAATGATTACAGACATTGAAAACGGTACTTTTAAAGCATAAACAAATTAAAAATAAGATTAAAACGCTCTTATTATTAAGAGCGTTTTTCTTTTTGAAACTTAGATTTCTTGTTTGTAATATTTTGTAATTGTTATTTCTGATATAGAACCATTTCATAAATATTAATTCTATTCAGGAAATTAATAAAAATTATTCTTTCTCAGTCGGAATTATGTGTTGTGCTAATTGTATAATATTATTAAAAGCATACCTATTTATAAGTGCATTATAACTACTATATTTCAATTTGTAACCAAATTTACGAAAAAATTTCAAATTTTTAAATTTATTTACAAAAAACCCTTGTTTTTTTTCCTTTTTAGTATTATAATAACATCACAATGTTTTTAAAGAATTTTAAAAAAGAATTAAAACGATTTGGGAGAGAGTAAAAATGAGATTAAGAAAACAAGACCTTGGAGACAGAAACCTCGTAGGAAGCAGGGTTGAGGCTGTAAGAAAGCAGAAAGGTATGAAGCAAAAGGAACTTCTTGCCCAATTACAGGTTAACGGCGTCGATATGAACGCATCAGGACTTTCAAAGCTTGAAGGTCAGATTCGTTTCGTGACAGATGTTGAGCTTGTTGCGCTTGCCGATATTCTTGAAGTGTCTGTTGACTACCTTCTCGGAAGAGAAAACTGATTTTTTAACCGAATCTTTAAATTGCACCGTAGATTTTTTCTGCGGTGCTTTTATTAGCAGACAAAACCGTTGATATAAAAAGAATAACCGCAAACAGTAATAGGGGAGATGAATGTGATTGACCTCAACAACATTGAAAAATACAGAGAAAACAATCGAATAGAGGCCAAAAAGGCAACAGGCGGATTACCTAAAAGTTTGTGGGAAACATATTCATCCTTTGCAAATACACTAGGAGGAATTATACTTTTAGGGGTAGAAGAATACAGGGACAAATCACTTCATCCCGTAAATCTTCCCGATCCGGATGAACTTATTGAGGAATTTTGGGAGATAGCAAACGATATTCAAAAAGTAAGCACAAACATTCTTTCATATGATGATGTTTATGTGCAAAAAATTGAAGAAAAGCATATTATCGTTATTACAGTGCCAAAAGCAAAAAGATTTGACCGTCCCGTGTATCTTGACGGCAGCATTCATAATTCATACAGAAGAAACGGCGAGGGTGACTACCGTTGCACACTCGACCAAATTAACGCTATGGTGCGTGATTCCAAAATTAAAACACAAGATATGAATATCATCGAAAGTATGACTGCATCCGTATTTAATACCGATTCACTCCATAGCTACCGAATAAAAATGTCAACTGTTAAGCCAAACAATCGGCTTCAAAATTTGTCGGATAAAGATTTCTTGCAGGCAATAGGAGCAATCGGAGTAGGGGAAGACCTTTTGTTTCACCCTACAGCCGCAGGACTTCTTATGTTCGGTAAGTCAGAGTTCATCAAAAAAGAATACCCGTCCTATTGTCTTGAATATAAGGAAACAACACAAGATGATAAACACACAATTATTTCATCAAATTTAAATTCTGACTGTGAAAACCTTTATGATTTCTTTATAAAGGTCTTTGAAAAAATTTCATACGATATAAAACTGACAGCAAACATAAAATCAGACATTACACCGATTACAACTGCCTTACAGGAAGCTCTTGCAAACTGCCTTATAAATGCCGACTATTATGGATCAAACGGTGTTGTTATTATGAAAGATGATGAAAGCATTACGATATCCAATCCAGGCGGATTTAGAGTTGAACTCGACGCCGCAAGAGCGGGTGGTATATCCGATCCCAGAAACACGGCAATTATGCGTATGTTTAATTTGATAGGAATCGGCAGTAACGACGGATTCGGTATTTCTAATATTTTCTCCGTTTGGAAAAGTCACAAACTTGTTCTGCCGGTCATTGAAGAAAGTTTCAACCCCGAAAGCATCACCCTAAAGCTTTCGTTTGTTCCTGAAAGCAAATCAACTAATACTCAAATTTTACAAAATCGTCCCGATATTGAAACAGACAGGCAGGATGCCGTAATTTCATACATTACTGACAACATCACGGTAACTTCAAAAGAAATTTCCGAACTTCTCGGAATAAGTCATAAAAAATCGAAGCAACTTCTTCACAAACTTATGGCAAAGGATTTTGTTATAATCAAAAACGGAAAATACACCCTAAAAGCATAGAAGGAACTTAATCAAATTTCGGAACATCAATCCGCACAAGCGTTACTTATAATTGCTAGGTTGCTTATTTTTGCAAAAGAAAAACCCTCTGCTGTGTAAATAAATGCCAAAAAATAAATTTGCCTATATCTGCCTTTCTTGTGCTGCAACAGGCTGTTCGTGGCTTTGATGTTACAAAGTCTTGCAAGACGATTCCGTAGGTGCAGTTGTGCCGATTTATAATTTGAGTATGGTTGTTTCAATAATCTTTTCGTACATGATTTTCAAAAAAAATGTCCGTAAAATCAAGCATAAGTATTCATGTAATAATCGCAGACACTTATTTATGCTTTTACGGATTAAATTTAAAATTTACAAATTTGTGTAATTTTGCTTGACAATCACACAAAAAACAAGTACAATAAACAAGGTAAATCACCAATATTCGGAGACGTATCGAAGTGGTCATAACGGACATGACTCGAAATCTTGCGGGAAGCTGTCCGTTTCGTCCACCTAAAACCTTGTAACCGTGCGGGTTTTCCACGGTTCGAAAATTAAATAAGTTTGCTGTTCTTTCCGTCAGTTCTTTCCAAAGCCCTTTTTCACCGGAAAAAGGCAGGAAAAAATGACGGCTGAACATATAGGGAGCGGTATCGAAGTGGTCATAACGGGCCTGACTCGAAATCAGGTAGTCCTCACGGGCTCGTGGGTTCGAATCCCACCCGCTCCGCCATCGAAAAATCCAGTAACCATGCGGGTTTCTGGATTTTTCTTTTTTTGTTCCCGCTCCAAAAATCACCCGGTTTTTAGCTGTTCTTTCCATAATTTTGGAAAGAACAGCTTTTCGTTTTATTCCCCGCTTTTTTCTGCGTTTTGCTCCCATCTGCTGCCGAAATCGCCCGCTTCGGGAAGGGGCATTCCGCTCACCATCGCCTGTGCTGAGGACAGTTTCGAACTGTAATCCAGATGGGCGTAGATATTCGCCGTGGTGGAAAAATCTGAGTGCCCCAGCCAGTCCTGAATCTGCTTAAGCGGTACACCGTTGGCGAGCAAGAGGGATGCGCAGCTATGCCTGAGATCGTGGAAGCGCATCTTTTTCATGCCGTGCCGCTGGATGAAAGCAGGAAACTGGGATGTCAGATAGTCAGGCTTCATCCGCTCGCCCAACTCGTCCACGAATACAAAGCCGTCGTATTCGTAGTTGTAACAGTTGCCGCAGATCTGCTTGTTCAGCTCCTGCGCCGCCTTGACCTCCGCAAAGTATTCCTTGAATCTTCCCACCAACGGCAGGGTACGCATACTGGATTTTGTTTTTGCCGACTCCTGCTCGATGATCTGCGTTTTCCCGCCCACATTGACGGAGGTCACCGTCCGTTTGATGGTCAGCGTTCCTCGCTCAAAGTCGATGGCGTCCCACTTGAGTCCCAGCACCTCGCCCCGACGCAGACCATAAAAGGCGGCGACTAAAACGGGAAGTTCCAGCTTTGTTCCCTTGACCACTTCGAATAAGTGCTGAAGCTCCGCCGCATCCAGAAATACCGGCTGGAAATCATTCTTCTTGGGGCGGTCTACCTTCATCGCTACGTTTTGTGCTACCAGATCAGTTTTCATGGCGTATTTCAGCGCCTGATGAATGACAGCGTGGTAGTGAATCACGGAATTGGGCTTGACCGTCCGCAGCTTTTCCGAATAAAACTGCTGGATATGCCTTGCTTCCAAGTTCTTTAGGGTAATCGGCTTGTTTCGGAAATACGGCTCAATGGTCTGCTTCACCATGCTCTCATAGGAGCCAAAGGTGGTGGGCTTCACCCTGACCTTGACAATCTCCAGCCAGCCGAGCAGATAATCGGCAAACAGCATATTGGAGCAAAGCTCACCGATCTCTGCGGGCGGCTCAAAGGCGTTGCGGATTTTCACAAGCTCCGCTTCGGCCTTACGTTTGTTTCCCTTTTCGGGAAGTCCGGTGGATATGTACTTGACATGCCGCTTGTTTTTGCTGTCGTAATAGCTGAGCACGGCGTAGTAGTACCCCTTTTTAACCTGTAAATGTCCTGATACCAATTGATAAAACTCCTTTCTTTGCTTTTACACAGGACAGTCCGGCACCGACAAGACCATTGTACCCTGCCGGTGCCGTTCTTTCCATTGTACGAAGGTCGTGCTCCGCACACATTTTCGGTTCGAATTAGCGACTGTCCCTGTCACGCTCCCGTCTGCGCTGCCATTGTTCCAACAGCTTAATGACCGTATCGCAGACTTGCTTGTCTGTGTAACTCTTCGGGAAATATTTGCGAATGTCCTCCCGCTTGAATTTGTACTGTTCCTGCTGGTTCGGCTTTTGCTCGGCGAGGATGTCGTAAATCGTTTGGTCGTTCAGCACGCCATCCTGTGAGAGCTTTTTCAGTCGTATGCTCTGTGCGTGAGACGGTGTGCAGTCGTTCAGCTCCATTGCGTTCAATAATACCCGTTGTTCCGACTGCTCTAAGTACGAGATTTCCACCGCAGGATTGAAAGCGATTTTGTTTTCGTCTACCATTTCTAATAGTTCGGGGATCAAGTAGGTCAAGCGAATATATCTGCGGACTTGGTCTTTGCTTTCACCTGCATCGTCGGCTACTTTTTCCACACTCAACAACTTCTCTGCAACTTGCACAGAAGCTTTACCTTGATGTTTTATCGCATCTAATTTCATCTTGTAGGCAAACGCCTTTTCACTGGGCAAAATATGTTCCCGTTGCAGATTGGCGTCCACCATTGCAATAACCGCTTCGTCATCGCTCATCTCTCGAATGATTACGGCCATTGTTTCAATGCCAAGCACCTGACACGCCGCCAGCCTTCTATGCCCGGAGATCAGTTCATAGCCGCCCTCCGGCAAAGGGCGGGCGAGCGCCGGTGTGAGTGTCCCGAACTTTTGGATGCTCTCGATTAAGCGTTTCATTTCCTCATCGCTTTGGATTTTGAATGGATGATCCTTAAATGGGTGAAGTTCATTTAATGGAATATCCCGTACCCGTTCCAGTTTTGCATCGTCCCGCTCCTCCCGCGAGGAAAACAGCTCGTCCAGCGAATTTGTTGGTAAAGTAAAATCAAATTTTCGTTTTGTCATTGTGTTTGCCTCCTTTATTGCCATTTCAGATTACTTTCACCGGGACGGAGAAACACCGCTTCAATGTCCGCCTGAAAGCGATGCCAGCGCAGGGCTTCGGTTTTCAGCATCGGCGTGTCAATAAAGCCGAGTGTATTTGCTTTCGCCGCAAGCTGGTTGATGTTGTTGCCGATGGCGGAAAGCTGGCGCATTGCTTCATAAAATCTTGCGTCCGGTTTTTCTTTCGGCTCGTAGCCGTGCAGCAGGATTCGGATCACGGCTGTCTCCGTAATTCCGCAAAGCTTTGCCTTGCGCTTTAATTCTCTGGCGTCCTGTGGGGAAAGCCAGAACTGTTTTTTGATTCTTCGTTGCATTATGTTCTTCCTTTCTTTGCGGGGTATTAGGGCGCTCCCTAACGAGATTTACCGTTTTACGACTTTTGGGAGTACAAACGGTCTGCTCGCTAAGATAACGCAGACGATTTCTGCCTAACGTAATTCTTTCAAAATCGCATCGATACAGCGGATAATTTCATCCTTTTCAAGCTGCGGAATGGCTGCTCTCAGTTGCTTTAACTGCCGGAAAAGTCGGTAATCTTTTTCTCGGACTGTTGCTTCAACATTCATTCCAAGCCCCAGCCTCCGCAGATATTCTGAAAGAGAAAGCGCACAGTAATCGGCGTTTTTCAAAAGCTTTTCTTTCTCCTCCGGCGTTACCCGCACGTTGATTCCAAGTGTTTTGCTTCTCATGCTTCCGCCTCCCCAAGTACGATTTTCAAAGCCTCCAACAGCTTTTGCGCTTCCTCCCGCTTCAGGGAAATTCCCTTTGAGGCGATGTCTCCCTGCCAGCGGCGGATGTCGATCATCGGATCATAAACGCCCCATTTTACGATATTGATTTCCTTGGTTACGCCGTCCGGCTTTCCGCCGAGCACGGCGATTTTCTTTACAATTTCATAGTTTGCCATTGCTTTTCTCCTTTTCTCAATTTTTGTTTGTGACAGCTATGACAGTCGTGACGCACTTTTCGCTATATACTGTTTGCCCCGTCATTTGCGTCACCGCCGTCACGTCGTATGAATTTAATCAGCCTGCTTTGTCCCGTCCGCTTGGTTCGGTACTCGATCCCAGCGGGCTCCAGCACCTCACAGGAAAACTGCCCTAAGTACTTGGTGACCACATTGGGCGTGGTTTCGGTTTCCGCCATATCGGCGATTAGTTCGGTCGCCGTTCCCACCCATTCGGTGCGATTTTTCATGAATTCCACTACCCGAAAAAGGAACTGCGGAATCTCCGCCTTATGGATTTCCTCCGTATTTTTACGCTCTATCAATTCCCATTTCAGATCTTGAAACCGCAGGGTCAGTTCCTGATATTCCACATCCCGCCCGCAGGCAAGAAGCGTGGCATCCCTGCTGCTTCGTTTGCGCTTGAGCACATAATTGGTATCCGCCGCTCCGGTAATGCCGGTAGAGCCGGACACCTCGTTGAACGGATCGTCCCCGTCCTTTAGCTTTCGCAGATGGTGGACGAGAATAATGGAAATATCGTGCTCATCTGCGATCCGCTTAATGGAGGAAATGTCGTCGTAATCGTTGCCGTACATCCCCGTTTTCCCGGCGCTACCTTTGGAATCACGCACCTTTTGAAGCGTGTCGATGATCACCAGTTTTGTCTTCGGGAAGTCCTCCAGAAAGTTGATGATTTCTTCTTCCAGCCCGTTCCCAATCAAGCCGCAGGTTACGGCCAAGTGGAAGCTTCGGGTTGAATCATCCGTCAAATCGAAAAGCCGGTCTTTGATTCGTTTGAGCGTATCCTCCAAGCAGAGATACAACACATCGCAGTGCATGGTCGGGATTCCCCAAACAGAGAACCCCTGCGATACCTGCAAGCCAAGCCACAGCATCAGCCAGCTTTTGCCGATTTTGGCGGCTCCGCTCAGGACATTCACCCCTTGCGGGATCAGCCCATCGACAATGAACATGGTCTTGCTCATCGGTGTGGACAGCAGGGTTTCTGCGTCCACGGTTACTAATTTTCTTTTCATAAGTACATCCTTTCGTTTTTGTTATTCGGACAGTTAGAACGCCGAAATCGAGGGGTTTGGTATGATTCCTTTATGTACCCCGATCCGGCGTCAAAAAGTCCTTGTAAACCGGGTGTTTTCACACCCCTAATTGTCCGCTTTACGCTTTCTTGCGCTCTCGTTTTTCTGCCTGCGGTGCACCTTTTTGCTGCAAGCCGAGCAGTATTTTTGCCGATTGGAGTTTGGCACAAAAGCCGTCCCACATTCGGCGCAGTGATAAGTACGCTGTTTGAAAATGTCTGCATACAACTCTTTTTCGGCTGGTAAAACTGCATTACGAAAATACCGGCACAGCAGTGAATAGGAAATGGCCTGCGGGCAGACGCAGGGCTCACCGTCATCCAGCAGCAGACAGTTGCCGTCATCATAATTGGCGCACAGCCTTTTGATTAGCCGGTTGCACCGTGAGCGCTGGGACGGGGTAAGCCGCAGAATTTCAGGCACTTGATTTCACCTCCTTTTTCTCTTCAGTCACGAAGTTGATCACACTAACTTTCGGGATTTTGAAACTATTGCCGATTTTGATTGCCTGCAATTCACCATCGTTGATGAGATCATAAGCAAGTTGACGGCTGATGCCCAGCATTTCCCGAAGCTGCCGGACGGTCACGATGTCCGGATATTCCGGAAACATCATCTGATAAAGCTCTTTGAGCTCTAATTTTTTCATAGCGCTTCAATCCTCCTTTTTTACGGCTATGTAAGGCAGATACCGGCGTGAGGATCATAGTGCCTTCCGATATCTGTTGCGTTTTTCCGAATGTCGTTTTCTATCCCTGCCCCCGTCAAGCGGCGTCGCCGTGCTCGCTTCTTTCAGAAGGTCGTGGCACAGTCATATCCCATTCGGATTATTATTTAATTTTCAAGGTACAGTAAGAAGGGGTTTCACTTATTCCCACTGAGAAGCGGCAAGTGGCAAGTCTAAATCAGAAAAATATTTGAAAAGTCCTTTCACTTGTTCCCACTGGGGAGAGCAAAATTATCGGGTGTTTTTTAAAAATTTTTTGTTTTGCAAAAGACCCCTTCACTCATTTGGACAAAGGGGGCCGAAATGCACACCCATTTTCGGGCTTTTTCTCGAAAATTTTTTGAGAAAAAATTTTACCCTTCACTTATTTGGAATTGGGAAGTCGAAACGCACCCTGTTTTCACAAAAAATTTGAAAAATATTTTGTTTGATTGTGGGACGGCTTATTTTACTTACCTAAAAAGTCCTTTCACTTATTTGGAATTTGAGTGCCAAAACGCAACCTGTTTTTCAGAAAAAGCAGAAAAATTTTTTGAAAAACTGTTTATCTCAAAAATATCCTCTCACTTATTCCCACTGGGAGAGGGCGTTTGGGGACGGTAATTTCGAAAAAGGCAAAAAAATTTGCCCGCTGAAAGTGGCGAGCAAGGAAATATTGCTTTTCTACTCTTTGAATATCAGAGAAAAAACTTTTAATTCTACATAAATCTGCAAAAATCATTGATATGCGTGTAGTTTTGTGATATACTTTATCATGTATTTTTATATCTACCCGAAAGTGAGGGCAACAAAAATGGATTTGAATGTTGAACGCTGGTACTCGATGAAGGAAATCTGCGAATATCTCGGTGTCAGCCGTGATACCGTTCTCGCTTGGATCGAAAAAAGAGAAATGCCCGCCACAAAGATCGGCAGGTTGTGGAAATTCAAAATCAGCGAAGTAGATGCTTGGATGAAATCCGGCGTTGCGGCGGAAAAGTAACGGGGCACACGATGGATGAAAAGAGGCTGAAAGCCTTTGAAGATATGCTTGCCGCCATCCTCAAGCAGTACAATGATACGACGGAAAAGATGGCAAAGCTCAAAGCCGAAGGCAAGGAGAAAATCGTCACCTACCGCCAGCTTTTCGCCAATAAGCTGCAACTTCAGGCAATGCTGTCTTATTATCGGACATATGGGCTATTAGATAAGGATAAGAGATGCTGGAGTGCGATATGGCGCTTGGAAAAAGTATGACTGCGATTTGGTAAATGTGCGGAGACATCAACAAATATATGTGTAGAGAGGTAATTTTATATGGCAAAGAACATTGAACCTAAACTCAAAAAAATTGGAGATTATTTAAAACTCGAAGATGAAACAGTGTTTACGATACCAGAATATCAGCGTGCTTATTCCTGGGGCGTAGATAATTGTGATAAGTTATGGCAAGATATAAATGATTTTGTCGAAAGCGAAAGTAAAGACAGATATTTCTTCGGAACAATTATAATTAACTGTCAGGATAACGATACTAACTACGGTCTCATTGACGGACAACAGAGGACCACCACTTTTTTACTGTTACTAAAAGCATTGCTTATCAGAATCAATGTTGCGATTGATAGAACCGCAAACGATGAGGATTCCGCCAGCCTATGCCGTGGCTTGCAAGAACGCAGACGAAGAATTATGGGCATTCTGTATAAAGCTGAGACAGAAGATATTCCGGATAAACCCGATACTGCCAAAGATGCTGGAATTTGTCATAATGCGAATATTCTTGAAAACTACTCCATTAACGAGCAATACAAAACGGAGCTGAAAACGATTCTTCAAGCGACAGATTACAATTCTGCTGAGGCGAGAGTTATTAAGATTAGATACAAACAAAAAGACAATAGATATACTAATTTTTTTAGAAATTTCAAGTTCTTCTACAACAAAATTTGTGAACTTTCCGATTCTCAATTAAATAGCATTGCAAAATCCATTACGGACAATTGTGAAGTGATAGAAATCAAGAGTTGGCAAGTCGAACAGGCTATCACGATGTTTAACTCCCTCAACTCTGATGGACTTCCTCTCTATGACTCCGACATTATATCTGCAAAATTGTATGCAGAAGCAGAAAAAAGCGGTAAGGAAAAAGAATTTGTAGATTTATGGAAGCAATTGAATGACATTATAAATGAATTAGATAGCTTGAAAATTGCTGATATCAATTCAATTTTTATGCAGTATATGTACTATGTACGTACTGTAAATAAAGAGACCATAAGCGAAACGGGGGCAATAAATGTTACCACTCCTGGTTTAAGAAGATATTTTACAGAAATCAATAAAAAACCTGTCTCTGATCCACTTGGTATGTGTACTGATATGATTAAGTTGACTAAAATTTGGAAAAAGGTTTCAGCATATTCTCAAATGAAACTTTTGCTAAAGTTCAACGAAAATACAAAGCTGTTTTTAGCAAGTTACTTTTATAGGTTTAATGAAGAGGATATCACTGAAGATATTGTAATGCCGATTCTTGATTGCTTTTTGCGTCTGTTTTCGCTCCTTGAACTTGTTGATGTAGGTTATTCCAGTAGATATTTCAAGACATTCTTGTTTGGTGAAGAAGTAAAACTCATTGATAGAACCATTTCCATTAATGACATTATTAAAGATTTTAACGATCATATTTATGCTAATTGGAATAGAGAAACTATTAAAGCATCGTTACATGACTATGATGGCAATATACTTGTGTATCTTAATGAATATCTATTTGCCAAGGAAAAGAGTATGCAGTTTTCATTTGGAGTTAAATATGATATAGAACACATTATGCCGTACAGCGGAAGCAATTTGCAGGAAATCAGAAAAGATGCTGAAATTGATAGCGAAGAAGAATTCTACAGTATTGTAAATAAGTTGGGAAATAAGATTATTCTTGAGGAAAAGATTAATCGTTCAATTGGGAATGAGTGGTTTAGAACGAAAGTTTCGACAACGCTTGAAAATAAAACGGGATATATAGATAGCAAGTATCCGATTGCCTGCGCTTTGGTTGATAAATACCAAAATACAAATAAGCCTTATTGGAAAAAAGATGATATTTCCACCGCTACCGACAAAGCAAGTAATAGAATTATTAAATTTATCTTTGCAGATTAATCAATTTCTTATGCGCTATAGAAAATGATTAAGGAGGTCGTCATGAAATCAAACTTTGAATTTCTAAATAGATATTGGCCTGTGCTGGCACAATTAGGCGCTAATGCAGAAAACTATCTGTATTCTGATCCCAATGCGTGTATCTATAAACTAGGTATGTTTGCCGAGCGCCTTGTTCAGGAAATTCTGGTGTTTGAACATATGGATGAACCTAAGATAGATAATACCCACGCCAATCGTATTCGTTTGTTAAAGCGTGCCGGCCTTCTTCCTCACGAAATTGATAATACTCTTTATATACTTCGCAAAACCCGCAATTCCGCAGTGCATGCGGGAACAGATTCTGTAGACGAAGCAAAAACACTTCTTTCCATGACATACAATTTAGCTGTTTGGTTTATGGAGACCTACGGCGACTGGGGATTCATCGCCGGAGATTTTGTTATGCCTGAAGAAGTGCATCAGGCAGACCTAAAATCCGTAATCGAAAATCAGGAAAAAAAGATTGCCGAACTGTCAAAAAAGCTCGCACAGGTAACAACAGCTGTTTCGGGTACAACGCAGAAAGAACGTGCAAAACGAGCTGAAACGGTTTCTTCTATGATGCAGTGGAACGAAGCGCAGACCCGATGTTTGATAGACGAGCAGCTTCGCAAAGCAGGATGGGAAGCAGATACCACCAATTTGCGTTACAGCAAAGGCACTCGCCCAGTGAAAGGCAGAAATATTGCTATCAGCGAATGGCCTACCAATTCTGCTTTTTATAAAAATGGATATGCAGACTATGCCTTCTTCATTGGGGAAAAGCTCGTCGCTTTGATGGATGCGAAGAAAGCTTCGGAAGATGTTGCTTCCACTATTGATGTGCAGGTCAAGGATTATGCAAAGCATATCAAAGAAGAACACGCAGGATATGTTATCGGTTCGTGGGGCGATTATCAGGTGCCTTTCCTGTTTGCCTCAAACGGCAGAGCTTTTCTGGAGCAGCTCCGAACAAAATCCGGCATATGGTTTTTAGATGCACGAAAATCATCTAACCAGTCCTATCCTATACGGAATTGGTTCAGCCCCAGCGATCTGGAAGAAAAACTGAGTCAAGATATTGATAAGGCGAATGAAACCTTAGCAACCTATAACGATTCGTTTATGGAAGACCCTACCGGTCTTAATCTCCGTGACTATCAGATTAAAGCGGTCAATAAGGCGACCGAAGTAATCATGAACGGCAGCCGCACGGCATTGCTTGCAATGGCAACCGGCACCGGTAAAACACGAACCGTTCTTGGACTTATCTACAAGATGCTGGAATCCAAGCGCTTCAAGAGAATTTTGTTTCTGGTTGACCGCATAGCGCTCGGCGAACAGGCAATGGACACTTTTAAAGATGTCAAGCTGAAAGATTTAATGACATTAAATGAAATCTACGAAATTAAAGACATTGATGATAATGAGATCAATCTGGAAACGAAAGTTAGCGTTTCTACTGTGCAGGGATTATTAAAGCGCACTATTCTGTCTGAAACACCTGATTTAATGCCCGGGGCGTTCGATTTGATTATTGTAGACGAAGCTCATAGAGGATATATTCTGGACAAGGAAATGACGCAGGAAGAAATTCTCTACGATAATCAAGATGACTATATGAGTAAATACAAACAGGTCATTGAGTATTTTGATGCGGTGAAAGTGGCTTTAACCGCTACTCCTGCCCTGCACACCACTGAAATTTTCGGCGAACCGGTTTTTACATATAGCTATCGTGAAGCCGTGATCGATGGCTGGCTGGTAGATCACGATCCGCCTTATATCATCAACACGGATTTTATCGAAAATAACGTAAAGTTCAAAAAGGGCGAAACTCTTGCGCAGTACGATCCCAACACAAACGAACTGATTAATGGGGCGGTATTGCAGGATGAGCTGGATTTTGATGTTTCAGATTTTAATAAAGCGATTGTCCTTCCCGACCATACTCGTAAGGTATTAGAAGAAGTTGCCAACTACTTAAACCCCGAAAGCGGCGAAAAAACACTAATTTTTGCTGTCAATGATAACCACGCCGACTGCATTGTAGATACGCTTCGTGATATTTATAAACCTTATGGCATTTCCAATGAGGCGATTATGAAAATCACAGGCAAAACCGCCGGTGGCAACAAAAAGAAGATTTTGCAGGTAATCAAACAGTTTAAAAACAACCAATACCCAAACATTGCCGTTACCGTTGATTTGCTGACAACCGGCATTGATGTTCCGGCTATCTGCAACCTTGTGTTTATGCGGAAGATTAACAGCCGCATTCTGTTCGAACAGATGCTGGGCCGTGCCACCCGCCTTTGCCCTGAAATCGGCAAAACGCATTTTAATATTTTCGACGCCGTGCGAGTGTATGAGGATTTAGACTCCACTTCCGGGATGAAATCCGTTTCCGTAAGCAAAACGGTGTCAGAGCTACTGGAAGATCTGTTCCGTGACAGCGGCGAGAATAAGCAGCCGGTTAAAGATCGCATTCTTGCACGGCTTCAGCGCAAAAACAATGATCTTACACCGGAGCAAAAATACGATATTTCCGAGAGATTGGGCGGTATCGACCTGAAGACCTATGTCCACAAGCTGAAATCCTGCACACAAGATGCGTTTATCGAAGCCTGTAAAAAAGATAAAGACTTTTTGCTGTGGGTAGATTCGCTCAAAGGCAAGAAAAAAGGTTATTTCTATTCTGAAAAAGAAGACACCTTGAACGAAACCACCCGTGGATACGGCAACACGGAAAAGCCGGAAGATTATCTGGACGCTTTTGCAAAATATGTCAATGAAAACAAAGACAAGATTGAAGCGATCCGAATCGCCTGCACCAAGCCAAGTAGCATGACCAGAGCACAGCTCAAAGATCTGAAACTCGCTTTGGATAAAGAGAATTTCACGGAAACCAGTCTGAACGAAGCCACCAGCGCCGTTACCAATGCTCATATCGTGGCGGATATTATCGCTCATGTTCGCAAGGCTGTGCTGAAAACGCCGCTGTTTAACCACGATGAGCGTGTTGCGGCTGCTTTTGCTAAGCTGACTGCCGCACATCGTTTCAACAAAATGCAGCTTGACCTTTTGGAAAAAATCAAAACCTATATGCTGCACGAAAGCATTTTGAATATGGATACCTTTGAAGCTCCAGTATTTAAGATGGAGGGCGGTTTTGCCCGCTTCAACAAGAAGTTCGGCGGCACGCTCGTAGAAATCATTCGTGAAATCAACACTTATATTTATGAAGGAGCCGCATAATGAGCACCATCGATATTGTTCAAAAGTTATGGAATCTCTGCAATGTTCTGCGTGATGACGGTATCACCTATCACCAGTATGTTAGCGAGCTCACCTATATTCTTTTCCTGAAAATGCTGGATGAAACCGGCGAAGAAAACACCCTGAAAGCCGATGTGCTGAAAGCATATCAAAATTCTTTGGAGCAGTATGCCCGCAAAAAAGGTAAAGCGGTTGAACAGCTAACCGAAGAAGAAAAGGAATTCAGAAAGCCCCTGCTTTACAACTACTCTTGGGAATACCTCACCACCTTGGAAGGCATTGAGCTGAAAAACTACTATATGAAACTGCTTTCCGAACTGGGCAGCACCGGTATTCCCAAAATCAGCGATATTTACGCAAAAGCGGTTTCCAGTATTGAAGAACCGAAAAATTTGCAGAAAATCATTTCTGAGATCAACAAGCTGGACTGGTTTGAGGCAAAGCAGGAAGGCCTCGGCGACCTTTACGAAGGCTTGCTGCAAAAAAACGCCGACGAGAAGAAATCCGGTGCGGGACAGTATTTCACGCCCCGTGTACTCATTGATGTAATGACCGATCTGATTTCTCCGAAACTCGGTGAAAAATGCTTTGACCCCGCCTGCGGTACTTTCGGCTTTATGATTTCCGCCTATCAGCACACCACAAGCGGTGTGGATCTCTACTCCCTTTCAGATAAGGAAATGGCGGCTTTTCAGGACTCATTCTACGGCGTGGAACTGGTGCACGACGCACACCGTTTGGCTCTGATGAACGCCTACCTGCACAATGTCCCGGCGCACATTTTTTGCGAGGACTCCCTGTCCCCGAGCGCCAAAAGACTCAAAGGCTTTGATGTAATCTTGACCAACCCGCCCTTCGGAACCAAAAAAGGCGGCGAGCGTACCTCCCGTGACGATATCTCGTTCCAGACCTCCAACAAACAGCTAAACTTCTTGCAGGTGATTTACCGCAGTTTGAAAGCGGACGGAAACGCACGCTGTGCCGTTGTCTTGCCCGATAATGTTCTCTTTGCCGACGGCGACGGAACGAGCGTGCGCCGAGAGCTGATGGACTTTTGCAATCTCCATACCATTCTCCGCCTGCCCACCGGTATTTTCTATGCGCAGGGGGTTAAAACCAATGTACTTTTCTTCACCCGTGGCAAAACCGAAAAGAACAATACTAAAGAGGTTTGGTTCTATGATCTGCGCACCAATATGCCCTCTTTCGGCAAGACAACGCCGCTGAAAAAAGAGCATTTCACCGATTTTGTAAAAGCCTACACTGCCGAAGACCGCCACGCTGTGGAGGACGAACGCTGGAGCGTATTTACAAGAGAACAAATTTCCGAAAAGGGCGATACCCTTGACCTTGGGCTGATTCGTGACAATTCCGTTTTAGATTACAATGACCTGCCCGACCCGGCGGACAGCGCCGAGGAAGCCGCCGCCAATCTGGAAGAAGCGGTTGACCTCTTAATGAGCGTGGTGAAAGAACTGCGGGCACTGGAGGTGCAGGACTGATGGCAAGAGGAAAGAAAAAAGAAGCCCTGACACCCGAAGAACGCTTGCAGGCGGCATTGGTACCGGACTGGGAACAGCCCTATAAGGTGCCGGAAAATTGGTGTTGGGTTAAATTGTCATCATTATCACAGGTAATTTCAAAAGGTACCACGCCCAAAGGCGGAAAAAGTGCATATTCTGATCATGGTGTTAAGTTTTTACGGGTAGAGAATATCAATGATGATGGTACAATTTCTCATGAAAACATTGCTTATGTAAGTGAGGAGGTACATTGCACATTTTTAAAAAGATCTATTCTTGAAGAAAATGATATTTTAATTTCTATTGCTGGAACATTAGGCAAAACTGGCATTGTACGAAGTGTTGATTTACCTATGAACACAAATCAAGCGGTAGCATTTGTACGAATTGCTTTGGATAAAATCAATCGAAGGTATATCAAAAATGCTATTGATAATCCTGTGATTCAAAATTTGCTTTTGGGTAAGACCAAAGTCACATCAATCCCCAACTTGACACTCGAAATAATAGGCGAATGTCCTATTCCGCTTCCTCCCTTTGCAGAACAACAGCGCATTGTTGACCGCATTGAAAGCCTGTTTGCCAAGTTGGACGAGGCAAAGCAAAAGGCACAGGATGCACTGGACAGCTTTGAAACCCGCAAAGCCGCCATCCTCCAAAAAGCCTTCACCGGCGAACTCACCGCCCGGTGGAGAAAAGAACACGGCGTGGGGATGGAGAGTTGGGAAAATTTAACTCTAAATGATGTTGCCGAATATAAAAAAGGACCTTTTGGTTCATCAATTACTAAATCAATGTTTGTCCCTAAAGGTAGCAATACATATAAAGTGTACGAACAAGGAAATGCCATCCGCAAAACAGTAGAATATGGTTATTATTATATTTCGAAGCAAAAATATTTAGAACTAAAAACTTTTTCGGTTAGTGGTGGAGATATTATTATCAGCTGTGCAGGTACGATAGGAGAAGTTTTTAAACTTCCGAATAACTGCGAGCCAGGAATAATAAATCAGGCTCTTATGCGTGTTCGACTATTTTCCAACATTGAAGAACAATTTTTTATTTATTACTTTGGAGAGATTTTAAAAGGTGATGTAATTGACAAGGCGAACGGCACAGCAATAAAAAATATTCCTCCATTTAAAATTATGAAAGCGATGAAAATTGCTTTGCCTTCTTTTCCTGAACAAACTGAAATTGTCCGCATCCTTGACGATCTTCTCGCCAAAGAACAGCAGGCCAAAGAAGCCGCCGAAGCAGTGCTGGAGCAAATCGACCTCATAAAAAAATCCATCCTCGCCCGTGCTTTCCGTGGCGAGCTGGGTACCAACAACCTTGCCGAGGAAAGCGCAGTAGAGCTGGTGAAAAACATAATTTCATAATACAGAATAAATACTTTTACTTATCAAGGAGGGAAACATGTGATTTCTCAAGAACAGTTAATTAGAAATTTCTCTGTAATGGAAAACGGAGAAGTTGACTTTTTTCTAGGGGCAGGTGCATCCGTTAACTCCGGTATACCAACCGGAGGAGATTTAATATGGTTTTTTAAAAGAGAAATTTACTGTATTGAGAATCACATTTCCACCGAAAAATTCAAAGATTTAAAGCTACCGTCCACACAAAAATTGCTGCAAGATTATTTTGATAAAAAAGGCGGTTATCCTCCAAAATACGCATCAAATGAATACTCATTTTATTTTCAGGAATGCTATAACTCTTGCATTGCACGAAAGCGTTTTATTGAATCAAAAGTTACAAGACATAATCCTTCCTTAGGATATTTATGTTTGGCAGATATGATGATTGAAAATAAAGTTAAAAGAGTTTGGACAACCAATTTTGATGCATTGACAGAGACAGCCATTAATATCATAAATCCCCAGCAAGAACTCTTAATATGTAGTTCAACAAACTCGGATAGCATTAGAAATTTCAACCCTACATATCCTAGCGTATGTAAATTACACGGTGATTTTCGCTATGATAATCTGCAAAATACAGAAGATGAATTACAAAAATTAGAAAGCACTTTGCAGGAACACTGGCTTCACTGTCTTACAAATCGAGGTATGATCGTTATAGGTTATTCCGGCAACGACGAATCTATTATGTCGTTTTTTGAAAAACATATAGCTGAGCCTAATTTTATTTCTAAGGGATTATATTGGACAACCTTAAAAGGCGTTCCAGTATCTAAACGAGTTTCTGCGCTTATTGAAAACGCTAAATCAAGTGGTAAAATCGCTGATATTGTTGAAATTAGCAAGTTTGATAGTCTTTTATATGCAATTTATAAATCGTTAGGATTTTCAAATCAGTTTATTGAAGAAAAAAGCACTGACATTAAAGCAAGCTCCGAGCTTTTCTTTTCCCGTAATCGTATAAAAGAATTCATCAAGTTAAATGTATTTAAAGCTGATTCAATTCCTCAGTGCAACTGTTTTAAAACTGATATTGTCAGTTGGTCAGAACTGAAAGCAATTATTGATCCGCATAAGTTTATTGCATCATTGTATAATGGACAAATATACTCTTTTGAGTCTTCTGAGAGACTAATTTCAACTTTTGGCAACCATATTAAGTCAGATATCATATCAACATTTCCTGAAGAGCAATTATTGAAAAAATCGGATTCCGTTTACACGGGTATGTTATACGATCTTATAAGAAACAGTATGCTTAATCGAGGTTTCCAATGTTGTAAGCGTAATAAATACTATGACACGAAAACGAGAAAGCCCGATAGTGGTTATGTGGTTTTTGATGCTATCGAAATGGCAATCGAATATTCAGCAGGAGAATTTTATCTGTTCCTCTTACCATCTCTATACATATACTGAAAGAAAACGGCAAACAAGTTTCCAGCGATGAATATAAAATTCAATCCAATCGGATATTATCAAGAATTTATAATAAACAATATAATGAAAAACTTCGTATGTGGCAGAGTGCATTATCCAATAAAAGAACTATTTCGTTTACAAATGGTCTTTTTGAATTAAAGTTTACTTCTATTCCTTTAAGCTCAGGCGGTGAAAACCGAAAAAAAGAATGGATTGAACTGAACGCATATCAATATAACGAGCCAATTATGTGTTTTTCAGACACTGATATGTCTCATACATCAACAAATCAGTTGCTAGGTCTTTCACAATATGGTCCTTTAGATTGTTCATACATCAATGATCCTCGCCTTCAAAGACCAATACAATTAGCTTTATTTTCGCCTAAGGAGCATCTTTCTAAAATAATCGGACATTTAAAAAAGCTAAATAATTCATCTAAATCAAACGGCAAAGATAAGTTTTTACCAGACTATGCCGGATTTGAAAAGATATATCAAAGGCCACTTCTAATTCCGAGCAGTGCGGACCCGAATCTTTGCATAACCTATCCAACTAAAGCAACCGAGCAACTCACAATTCAGGATTTCGCAGCTTTTATTAAGAGGGGAATTGACCGTTCAGCTAAAAACGCATTGAATTTCGATGTTATGGTCATTTATATACCAGCATCTTTTGCACGATTTAGAGAAGCTCCAGATAGTTCAGATGATTACAATTTGCACGATGCAATTAAACTTTACGCTGCTGATAAAGGAATTAGTGTTCAATTTATCGAAGAACGCTCAACTAATGCTTATGATACTTGTAAAGTTCTTTGGGGTCTCTCAACAAGTCTTTATGCTAAATCACAAGGGGTGTTATGGCATCCTAGATCAATTTCCGACGATACAGCATACATTGGCATTGGATATGCAAAGTCAGAAAATCAGGGTATCTGTATTGGCTGTAGCCAATTGTTTGACTCTACTGGCACTGGCATCCGAATGATTTTGAAAAAAATTAAAAATCCTTGCTATTACGAAAAAACAAATCCATATATGGATAGAAACGAAGCTCGTGAAATGATGATAGAATTACGAGAAAGCTATTATCATTGCTGTCCTACAGCTAAACTTAATCGTGTGGTAATTCACAAAACAACGCCTTTTATGAAGGAAGAGATTATCGGAATAACACAGGCGTTCGAAGGTGTTGATGTTGAATTATTGCAGATTCAAGAGCATTCTCCGTGGAGAGCTATCCGCTTTGGTTTACAAGCACAAAAGCAAGCAGATAATTACGCTGTCAAGAGAGGCACTGTTATACCCATCAATAAAAATAGTTTTTTAATTTGGACACACGGATCACTTAAAATTCCAGAATGGACCGGCGCTTACAATTATTTTAAAGGTGGACGAGGTATTCCTTCTCCGCTGTTAGTAAAAAGATTTTTAGGACAATCAAACGGAGACCTTTTAACCGAAGAAATTCTTATGTTGACTAAAATGAACTGGAATAGTGGGGATAGTCTATATAAAACTTTGCCCGTCACTTTGGACTTTGCTAAGGTACTTTCACGAATGTCAAAACAAAATGAGATACTTTTTGATAAATCATATGATTTTAGATATTTTATGTAAACGAACCTTATCATCTTCTTTTAAATATCTCCAATTATCCAAAGTAAAAGAGAGCATAAATACATTTCAGCGGTGTTTTGTCTGTTTTTAAAGTTGAAAAATTAGTTTTTGAGGAGTACAATTTAAATAAGCGTGCAACAAGATTTTTTGCTTGTGTTTCGCAAGCATTGACTAAAATGGCAGGAAGCTTGCAATCCTGTCGCGCTTTTACTGTTTATGTAGACGATGTCTAAACTATTGCATAATGAGTTGTTGCACGCTTTTTCTTTTTTATGAGGAAAAGTAAATGCGTTTTAATGAAATACAATCACGTAATCAACTTGCAGATTTTTTGGATATACAAAGAAAAACATTGACATATGTTTTATTCGAAGCAAAAGTAGATTCATTCTATTCTTCTTTTGATATCCCCAAAAAAGATGGTTCTCCACGCCATATTTTCGCTCCTTCTGGCCCGTTAAAAATGATACAGCGTAAATTAGCCGATGCGCTATATGAATATCAAAAACAAATACGAGGCGAAGAAAACATCAAAGCCAATATATCTCATGCGTTCGAGAAAAATAAAAGTATTATTTCTAATGCCAAAATCCATAAAAATAAGCGATTTGTTTTTTGCATTGATTTAAATGATTTTTTCAATATGTTTCACTTTGGACGAGTCTTGGGGTATTTTTCATCAAATAGATACTTTAAATTACCGAAAGAAGTTGCAGTAACTATTTCTCAGGTTGCATGTTATAAAGGTGTTTTACCGCAAGGTGCACCTTCATCTCCTATAATCACCAATTTAATTTGTCAAACGCTTGATATGCATGTGCTAAAAATTGCAAAAAAATATAAATTGGATTACACAAGATACGCAGATGATTTAACCTTCTCGACAAATAAAAATGATTTCTTAGATAACAAAGATGATTTTTTTAAAGATCTAAAAAAAGAAATTCAGAAATCTGGTTTTTCAATAAATGATAGCAAAACCAGACTTATATATCATGATTCACGACAAATAGTAACGGGACTGGTTGTTAATCAAAAAATAAATGTTCCACGTGCTTTCTATAAATCAACACGAGCCATGCTCCACTCCTTGTATACAACGGGAGAATTTAAGTTGGATGACAAAAACGGAACAATTGCACAACTTGAAGGTAGGTTATCGTTTATTGATCAAATCGAATTTTACAATAACAAACATGATATTAGTGGTGCAAAACATAATTATCGATCACTTTCCGGAAAGGAAATTGATTATAGGAATTTTCTTTTTTATAAACATTTTATTGCTAACAAGCAGATGCTTTTAATTACAGAGGGGAAAACCGATGTATTGTATATTAAAGCCGCACTTAAAAGCTTATATAAAGAATACCCAAAGCTAATTACTAAAGACAACAATGGAAAATTCCATTACCATATATCCTTCTTTTCTCGTTCAAGACACTGGAAGTATTTTTTTGGAATGTCATTAGACGGTGCTGATGCAATGAAATCTTTATATAATTATTTTGTCGGAAAAAATGGATTAAAGAACCTCTGTGATTATTTTCTGGAACATCAAACTGAGTTTTCTGAGTATCCCACTGTTTTGCTGTTTGATAATGAAAAGAATACCAAACGCCCGCTGAGAGGGTTTATTAGTTATGCTGAATTAAGTGAACTGAAAAAAGAACAGCTTGAAAAAGAGAATTATGTGCTCTTAGAGCCAAATTGCAAATTAAACTTGGTATCTGTTCCATTGCCCCTTGGAAAAAATGAATGTGAATTGGAAGATCTTTTTACTGATGAAACATTAAATATTGAAATTAACGGTAGAAAGTTTTCTAGGCACGATGAGGATCCACAAAAATATTATAACAAAGATATATTCTCCAAATACATATTTCAAAATTACACAAAAATTGATTTTACTGGCTTTAAACCCCTACTTAATATTTTGAATATGCTGAATGAATCAAATGGATAGATAATCTTTAAATAAAATGCATTTGATTCCTGATATATTCCATCATCTTTATTGGTAGATCAATTCATTTATTACAATCCCTATTACTTGGTTTCGAATATTATTCATCCGCCTTACCCACTCCATTGGGTTCTCAGCTTTAAGCTGTTCGGTGACACCTTCCCTTTCAGCATACTCTTGTACCAGTAGAAGAAAGAAAGATTGTGCTTCCTCCTCCACACCGGCGAGGTGGGAGTGAAGCTTGCCGGAAGTGAGCAGATTGTAGTACAGAATTTTATGATGCTGCTTTAGATACTGTCTGTGGCGCTGTGCCCACACGCCGATGGGATGTTCTTCTTCGGCGGGTAATGTAAGATCCGGCAGGTAATAATCGCCCTGCATGGTGTATGTGCCGCCCATTTGTTCAAATATTGTTTTAGCCATAATAGAAAACCTCCTTTAATACCATCATTGTACCAAAGGAGGCTTCGCTTTTCGAATGTACGATTTTTAATCTTTCAGATAGCTTTCAAATGGTGCGTCGTTGCTGCAAAAGGTATCAAAAATCATTTTTGCGCCGAGGCGGAAGCCGACAATGAAAGAATCAAGACCGCTTTCGCCCATCAGCTCCCCGTAGGCATTGCAGAAGTCGAGGAACAGCGCCTTGTCTTCGCCCTGCAATCGCTCGGTCAGCTTTTCCTCCAGCTCGTTGATGTTTTTTGAAACCTTAAGATTATGGCTGCCCTTTCGGTATCCTCTGGCCTGCGGATCAACATTTCCGTAGTACAGCTCTTCCAGAAAATTTGCCATTACTCCGCACCTCCTTCGTTGTCTGCCGTGTGCAGGTCACGAATTTTCCGCCGGCTTGAAAAGCCTTGCAGGGTACGGATGTGCCACGGTGATTTGCGGGTGATGGTGCGAAAGTAAATGGAGCAGAAGAACTCCACCAAATAGACCTTCGGAATGTGGTTGACATTGTTTTTCCGGAAAGACTTGATGTGCCCCTGATTGCACCAGTTGTTGATGGCGGTTTTTCCGTATCCGGTGATTTTGGAAACCGCCTGCGTAGTCAGCACGTCGGGATAGTCGGAGAGCAGATCGGTATAATACAGTTGCAAATGCTCCCGTACAATTGGGGGAATCTGTTCCTCCATCTGGACAGTATAATCGCCTTTGTACCAGCCCGCCGGAGCGGAGTAGCTTTCAGGGAACACCTTGCGGTTTTCCAGATAGGCAATCACATCCTCCTTTTTGATTTTGTAGCAGCGTGTTTTCCTGCCCGTGTACTCGCAGGGAATTTTCCCGCCTTGGAGCAGGTACAAGGCGGTAGATTTGCTGATGTGGCAAATGCGATACAGCTGATCCTTCGTGATCACATCGGGAACGGCATCCCAGTTGATTGCGTTTTCTTTCATGACAATACACCTCATATCTTGATAATCTTTGCCGGCATTCGAACTGTCCGTGTATTGCCTATTGATTTTTGTTCTTTCCGTTCTTTCCGCAGTTCTTTCCAAAAGCAGAAAAATCGCTGATTGGAACCGATGGGCGATTTCTCAGTATTTTCGGGCGATTTCTTCAAAAAATCCAGATTTCATGCGGGTTTGCGGGCGTACAAGGCTGACTGAAACTGACAGGAGAAACCATGTAAGTAACAGACGGCGATAAAACTCGAAATCATGATGCCCCCTGAGGGACGAGGGTTCGAATCCCTCCGTCTCCGCCACCGAAAAAGCCTGTAATCAAGCCGATTACGGGCTTTTTCTTATACCTTTTTCTAAGAGTAAGTGATCAAAGCAGACTTTTGTTTTTCTCTCCGGATTTTCGGCTTAGCCCTCCCTCCAACGACTTCCGAAGTCGCCGCCCTCCGGTAGAGCAAGCCCTGTCTCCATCGCCTATGCCGAGGTGATTTTAGACTTGTAATCCAAGTGGGCGTAGCCGTCACGCCCTCGGTGTCTGCGTATTGTTCTACCAGCCGAAGAAAGAGTTCCTGCGCCTGCTCCTCGATGT